>Ga0070708_100004300_pt1 | contig 11193 bp, 10 predicted proteins | sample KBSK5503metaG_FD_65469 | JGI IMG/M metagenome (GOLD analysis project Ga0070708, IMG submission 65469) | Corn, switchgrass and miscanthus rhizosphere microbial communities from Kellogg Biological Station, Michigan, USA - KBS K5-50-3 metaG | ecosystem: Host-associated > Plants > Roots >...
TGGATGCAGTACGCGAGGCCCTGCCCGGTGGCCTTGACGCGTCCTTCCGAGCCGCCGATCCGCGTGTCCTTGCCGGTGACCACGCCGCGCAGCTTGTGCCGCTCGCGCTCACCGTCGGTGTACTGGCGCAGCAAGAGGCCCATGATGGTGCCGTCAGTCCCCACGTCCGGGGCGGGGATGTCCAGGTCGGGACCGATCAACGGCTTCAGCCGGTACATGTAGCGCAGCGTCAGCGCTTCCAATTCCTCCGAGCTGAGGCTTCGCGGGTCGACCTTGATCCCGCCCTTGCCGCCGCCGAAGGGCACGTCGGCGATGGCCGTCTTCCAGGTCATCTCCGCGGCGAGCACCTTGAAGAGATCCAGCGAGACGTCCTGGTGGAAGCGGGTGCCGCCCTTGTACGGTCCGCGCGCCTGGTTGTGCTGGACGCGATAGGCCTTGAACCGCTCGGGCCGGCCGGGCACGACCTTGTAGAGGCCCTTGCCCTTCAGCCGGACCACCCCGTCGCGCATCTGGAGGTTGGCGCCGATCAGCGCGCGCCGCTTGAAGACGAAGCTGCCGTCGAGCAGCGGCTCGAGGCCGTCCGGCAACAGCTCGCTGTCGGGCAGGTCCTTGAATTTGTCGGTGTCCTGGGTGAGCGGAGAGAGCCGTGTGTGCAGCTTCACCGTCACGTAGAAGATGTGCTCGTAGTCCGGCTCCTCCAGCTCCATCCGGACGCGGCGGTCCAGCCCGATCAGGTCGGCAGCGCGATGGAAGACCTCCATCGCCTCGGTGTAGATGGTCGTGCGCGGCTCGGCGGTGACGACTTTCGCAGCCAATCTTCCTCCGGTTCCGGGGGCGCCGGTTCTAGGCGGGCTTGTACCCCATGTCAATGCTCCGGCTCACTTCTTTTCCCCTCGTCAAGCGCGTCCTGGCGGCGGAGCGCTCGCGCCACTTCGTCGCGCAGCGCCTCGCGCGCGTGCTCCGGAGCGGCGATCTCCGCTTCGCCGGCGAGCGACAACGCGAGCTGCACCGCATACCCGCTACCGGCGCTCTCGATGGAGACGTCGACGCGGCCGCCTTCGAGCTGCCGGGCGCGCGGCCCGTAGCGCTGCAGGGCCCAGGGCCCGGCCGCCGCGGAGAATCGCAGCACGATGGCCTGCTCCCGGCCGCTGGGAAAGTAGAGCTGCTCGCGTTGGAAGCGGGCAGGGTCGAGTGGTCCCGGGTCGGGAAACGTCTGGCCGGTCTCGCGGAGCGAGAGGATGCGGTCGACTCGGAAGGTGCGCTCCGCCTGGCGGCCCACGTCCTCTCCGATCGTGTACCAGACCCCGCCGTGATCGATGACGCCCTGAGGGCGGAAGACGCGCTCGCCGGCGGCACCGCGGCCGTCCTTGTCGTACTCGATCGCGACTTCCCGCCGCCGTTCCGCCGCGGCGCGAAGCTGGGCCAGGATGCGTTCTGCCCCGCGCGGCGCCGGCGTGGATGCGGCGACGCGGCGCGCGAGCTGGCCGTAGAGCTGCCGCGCGGCAGGAGGGAGCTGGCCGGTGAGCTTGGCGAGCGCGGAGGTCACCGCCGGGTCCAGCGGGGCGACCTCCTGCGCGGCGGCGGCCAGGGCGAGGGCCTCGAGCGGCGTGAGCTGCGGCGGCCGGGAGAAGCTCTGGTCGAGCGTCACGGTCACCCGGTCGCGCTCGTCCACGCTGATGTCGATCAAGTCGTCGGGCGAGAAGGGTGGACGGCCGACGAGCCCGAGCAGGTCGATGTCCTGGCGGAGCTCCTCGGTATCGAGCCCGAGCTCGCGCCCCAGATCGGAGAGCCGGATCCCTGGCCTGCGGCGGGCGGCCGGAACGATCAGGAGCAGCCGCCGCAGCCGCTCCCTCTTGCCGTCCTGCTCGGCGACGATCTTCGGCTCTGGACGCTCGTCGGGCGGGGCGGGCACCAGCGGCTCCGCCGCGGGCTCGGGCGTCGCGCGCAGCTTCTCCTCGATCCGCCGCAGCGCCTTGCGGATGTTTTCGCGCGCTGGCGCAGGCGATTCGATGCGAACGCGGTCGCCGAGGGAGAGGATCTGCGGGAGCAGCCCGTCCAGATTCGTCACCGAGAGCTTCCCGTCGGGCGCCTCGAACATGCGTTCCCCGAGCGCCTCGCTGCCGGCCGAAAACTTCAGCCTGACCTCCTGGGGCGCATGATGCGCCCACTGCCAGGGCTTGCTCGAGCGCGCCGCCTCAGCGGCCGCGTCGAAGCCTTCCGGAGGGTCGAAGTCCGCCGTGTGCGGCTTCTGGCCGTTGACCTCGATCGACTCGATGCGGTCGACGAGGAAGACGCGCTGGCCCTGCGCCTTGTGGCAGAAGGCGACCAGCCGCCAGGCGCGCCCCCGAAAGGCGATGCCCCAGGGATCGACGTCGCGCTCGCTGCGCTTGCCGGGATTTCCCTCCAGACCGGGAGCGCCCTCGTAGCGGATGTGCGCGCGCTTGCGGCGGGCGACGGCGTCGCCGAGCTGGCGGAGCTTCTCCGCGCGGTCGGGGCCGGGCCGGACCACCAGCAGCCGCCGCGCCGCTTCGTTGCCCACCGCGTGCGTGTCGCCGGCGAGCGAGATCTTGCGCAGCGCGATCTTGAGATCTTGGGCGAAGGGAAAGTCGCGGGTCGCCAGCGCCGCGGCGCCGCTGGCGTAGAGCGCGGCGGATTCCTCGGGCTGCAGCTTGGGATCGGGGAGGAAGAACGACTTGCGATCGATGCGGTAACCGCCCAGCTCCCGCTCGTCGAGCTGTTGCGGCTCCACGTACTCGACGGGAACGCCCAGCTCGAGCAGGTCTGCCTTGTCGCGCTCGAGCTTCCGCTCCGCCGCCGCCCGGGATCCGCCGTACTCGTCGGGGAACAGATCGCGCAGCTCCGCGAAGGAGACGGGCTCCCGGGCGTCGAGCAACAGCGCGACGAGGTCCAGCAGGCGCTCCGTCTTGTCCATCCGCGAGCGGTGTGTCGTACGCTTCGCGACCGCGGGCGGTCAAGCCGCAAGGCGACCGATGCTTCGCATCGGCGCGAGGCCGGAGTGGAAAAGCACAAACGTGTGTGCTTTATGCCCTCGGACCGAACGATGGAGCCCCCCATGCACCTCGCCCGAATCACGCTCGCCGCCGCCACCTTGCTCGCGACCGCCGCCTCGGCCGCTCCCGTCAAGATCGGCATCATCAACTCCCTCACCGGGCCCGAAGCGCCCATCGGCGAGGACCTGAACAACGGCTACAAGCTCGCCATCGAAGACCTCAAGAAGCAGAAGAACGTCGAGGTGCAGGCCATCTGGGAGGACGACACCGGCAAGCCCCAGGTGGGGATCAGCGCGATGGAGAAGCTGGCCACCCGCGACAACGTGGCCGGCGTCTGCGGCGCGTACACCTCCGCGGTCACCAGCGTCGTCGCCAAGACGGCGGAACGATACAAGGTCCCCATGGTCAACCCGGTCGCCTCCAAGGAGGAGATCACGCGGCAGGGCTACAAGTACGTGTTCCGCGTGTCGGCGACGACCAACGATTACGCGCAGGTCCTCCTGGACATGGCGCTCGCCCTCGGCCAGCCGAAGACGGAGGCCATCCTCAACGAGAACACCGACTTCGGGGTGTCGGGTGGCCGCTCGGGCAAGGAGTACGGGGAGAAGAAGGGTCTCAAGGTGGTGTTCCACGAGGCGTATTCGAAGGGGTCGCCGGACTACCGCTCCACGCTGGTCAACGTGAAGAACGCGAACGGCGACATCGTCTTCATGGTCTCCTACGTCGCCGACGCCATCCTCCTCATGCGGCAGTCGCGCGAGATCGGGCTCAAGCCGATGGCGTTCCTCGGCGCGGGGGCCGGGTTCTCCAACGCGCAGTTCGCCAAGGAGAAGGAGATCTCCAACGGCATCTTCTCCAGCACCCAGTGGACGTCGGCCGTGAACTGGCCCGGGGCGAAGGAGTTCGCCAGGACGTACCAGCAGCGGTACGGCAAGCCGGCCACCTATCACGCCGCAACCGCCTATACGGCGCTGTGGGTCCTGGCCCAGACGGCCGCGGAGGCGAACGGCGACCGGGAGAAGACCCGCGAGCTGCTCAAGGCAGGCAAGTGGGAGACCCTGGACGGCCCGGTGAAGTTCGATGACTTCGAAGGCTACACGAACCAGAACCGCCACCAGATGCTGGTGGAGCAGATCCAGGACGGCAAGTTCGTCACGGTGTGGCCGAAGGAGTTCCAGACCGGAAAGGCGATCTGGCCGTTCCCGGGCTGGAAGTAGCAGCTCGGGGTCGCCCCGGCGAATCGACGCCGGAACGGACCCCGAGACCCCACGGCACTAGCGCGAGCCGAGCAGAGCGCGGAGGTTATCCGCGCTGCCGCTCGAGCGCCTTCTGGGCGGCGCGCCGGCTGCTGCAGGAGAAGATCCCGGGCGTCTTGGACTCGTCCCTGAAGTGCGAGCGAGCCAGCTTCTTCAGCGCCGCCTTCGCCTTCTTGCTGCGGAAGCTGCCCAGCGCGTCGGCAGCCTCGGAGCGGGCCTCGCATTTGTGAGCGCGGGTCATCGCCACGAGCTTGTTCATTCCGCGGGCGTCGCCCTTGCGCGCGGCCGTGGCATAGCTCTCGGCGGCGGCCTTGTAGTCGCCCTGCTTCTCCTCCGCCTTGCCCGCCGCGTACGGCTTGGCCTGCGCGCGCATCGGCCGCGGCGAATCGACCTGGGCCGGGCGCAGGTCGGCGGTCCGGACCGCGGGCCGGTCGAAGTCTTCCGAGCGGGGCGTCACCGGCGTCTTGCCGCGCATCGCCAGGCCGAGCCCGAGCACCGCCACGGCGGCGCCGGCGATGGCGATCTTCTTCTTCGTCGCGGCGGGAAGCGCCTTGAACTTGCTGAGCGCGTTCTCGCCGCCGCCCTGGATTGCGGTCAGGCGATCGCGCGCCATGGTTTTCAAATCGTCCGAGAAGGTCGACGGCATCCGAATCTCCTTCCGCAAGAATCTCTTGCGAATCGGGAGGAGAGCTTCCCACTGCCGGGAGGTGCGCTCACAAGGGGCGCGGGTGGGGCGCGCGCGCCCTTGCCGCCCTGAGGTGCGCAGTGAGGATGGGCGCGACCGCACGGGGCTTTTCCAGGAAGGGCAGGTGTCCAGCACCCTCGATGAATTCCAGCCGAGCTGCAGGAACGGCGCTGGCGATCTTCTCCATTTCCGCGCCTGGAATCAGCTGATCTTGCGCGCCTGCGATGGCCAGGGTGGGCGCTGTCCAGCGCGGGAGATCGGGCGTGGAGTCAGGGCGCAGCGCCATGCCCCGCAGGGCATCCGCGATCCCTTGAGCGGTGGCGCGCGACGCCAGCTCGTCGACGCGCCGCCGGACTTCTTCCGGAGCTCCGGGGGCAAGCAGTTTCGGAACGAGCTCCACCAGCACGGCGGGAGCGCCCTTCGCCAGGGCCAGCGCGGCCTGACGCTCGCGGTTCTTCCTCGCCTCCTCGCTGTCCGCGGAAGCCTTGGTGGAGATCAGGACGGCAGCGGACATCCGCTGAGGGAATTTTCGCGCGAAGGCCATGACGGCGTAGCCGCCCATCGAGCACCCCACCAGCGCGGCGCTCGCGGCGCCCAACGCATCGAGCGCCGCGGCCGCGAGATCGCCCAGCATGTCCATCGTCAGGGGCCGGCCGAGGGGAGGCGTTCCGCCGAACCCCGGCGCATCGAATGCCGCCGCGCACCATCCGGCTCCGGCACAGGCGGCGAGCATCGCTTCCCAGGCGTCCGCGTGGAGCGGAAAGGGATGGAAGAAGAGCGCCACCGGCGCGGCGGCCGGTCCTTCCACGCGCAGCAGCACCGGCCGGCCATCGTGCAGGAGCGCGAGATGCATGGGACCTCCCTTGGGTCCGTCGTTTCCCGTACCTTCATTGCGCAACCACCACGACGGCGCCGCGGTACATGTTCATCGGGCAGGCGAAAGCGAGCTGTCCGGAGCTGGGGGCCGTCACTTTCACGTCGACGGCCGCGTTGAGCGGAAGCATGTGGCGCACGGGGTCGCCCTGCACCTCGACGGCGTCCGCGCAGGTCTGCGCGATCTTCCGGGTGAAGCGGAGCGTGACCGGACGGCCTGCGGGCGCTTCGACGCGGTCGGGCTCGAATCCCTTCTCGGTCACCGAGATCTCCCAGACGTCGGGTCCGGAGGATTGCGGGCCGCGCGAGGGCTGTTGCTTGCAGGAGAGGGTCAGAAGAAGGGCGAAGAGAGCGATGCGCATGTGCGTAATTGTCATCGAAACTCCCACGTCGCAATGCCTTTCAGCGAAGAGGCGCAGATGGGCGCCGCGCATTTCCGGCCGCCCCCGTCCTGTGTCACACTCCTCGCGGGAGGGGGGCCGCGTTCGATGAAAGAGCTGGGGATCCGCCAGCGCGATCGGCACGTCCTTCGCGAAGGCTACAGCCCGGCGGTGCGGCGGTTCGAGATCGCGAGCATCGTTCTCTACACGGCCGCGATGCTCTGGCTGCTCGTCGACATCGCCCCCTGGATCGGGAGCAAGCCGTTCCTCGCGCTCTCCGCGCTGATGCTCGGCTTCCTCGCAGCCGATTTCACTTCCGGGTGCGTGCATTGGCTCGCCGACACCTGGGGCACGCCGGAGTGGCCCTTCATCGGGAAGGCGTTGATCCGGCCCTTCCGCGAGCACCACGTGGACCAGAAGGAGATCACGCGCCACGACTTCGTGGAGACGAACGGGAACAACTGCTTCATCTCGCTGCCCACCGCCGCCGGTGCGGCGCTCCTGCCGGACGGCACCGTCTGGTTCTTCATCGCGACGATGACATTCTCGATGTGCCTCGCCATCTTCGGGACGAACCAGTTCCACAAATGGGCGCACATGGACGAGCCGCCGTCCTACGCGCGGGTGCTCCAGCGCGTGAACCTGATCCTTCCGCCGGAGCACCACGCCGTCCACCACACGGCGCCATACGTGAAGTACTACTGCATCACCGTGGGCTGGATGAACGAGGCGTTGTTCCGGCTGCGCTTCTTCCAGACGCTGGAGCGGCTCGTCACCCGTCTCACCGGATTGATTCCGCGCGAGGACGACATCGGCAGGCGGGCAGCGCTGGTGGTCGCGCGAGAGCCGCCTCCGCCGCTGCCGAAGATCGTGCTGACTTCGATCGACCTGCCCATCGATCTGCCGGACGTGACCGCGCGGCCGGCGGTGAAGTCCGAGTAGCGCGCCTCGAGCTTCGCGCTATTTCCGCTCGGCCTGCGCGGCGGCGGGGCCTGGTCTGGGAATGGAGGACGTCCAGGCGGCCAGAGACGCCTTCCGCTGCGCGATCTCGGCGACGATGCGCGCCGGGTCGACCGAGACCACCACCAGATTCGAGGCGGAGCGGATGCCCGGCGGGACCGGGATGTCCTTGCGCAGCGGCAGGTACCCGGGGACGCGGGCGACCAGGAGCTGCTCGGTGCTGCGGTCGGCGAGGCGCTCGGCGAGCTTCTGCGCCGCATCGATGTTCTTCGCCGCCTTGGGGACGGAGAGCGCGGTCGGCCAGACGAAGGTACCGATGCTCTTCTGGTTCGGGTAGATCAGCACGACGTGCGCCGCGCTGGCAGCGGCCTTGGCGGCCTCGTCGCTCGCCACCAGCCCGACCACCGCCCGGCCGCTGACCACTGCCTGCCGCACTTCGTCGTCCGTGGGGTAGATCTGCGGCTCGTTCGCCTTGAGTTGCTTGAGCCAGGCATCCATCCGTTCCGGACCCCAGGCGGCGTACAGCGCGGCGAAGTGCGCCAGAGGCATGCCGCCCGTCGGAGCGGGGATCGCCACCTTGCCCTTCAGCCACGGCTCGGTGAGCGCGGTGAAGCGGACGGGGGCGCCGTGGTCGCCCAGATCGTCGGTCGCGACCAGCAGGATCACCGCGCGGCCACCCAGCGCCACCCAGGTGCCACCCGGATCCTTCCACAGCGGCGGGACGTCCTGCGCCGTGGCGGGCGCCGGCATCAGCTCGCCCTTCGCCGCGGCGGCGATGGCGCCGTACGGCTCGCTGTCCCAGCGCACGTCGCCGAGCGCCGCCGGCTTGGGAGTCTGCTCCCCTCCCTCGACCGGGGCGCCCGCGGCGCCCGGCAAGGAGGACACTCCCGCGTGCATGCCGGGGATCCGCTCGGCGCGCGGACCTCCCGAGCGCGCGATCTGCGCCAGGGCCGTGTCGACCATGCCGGGATGGAGATCGGTCGAGACCTGCACTTCCGCGGGGCCTTGCGGCGCGCTGGATGGGGAGCACGCCGCGAGCAGCGCGGCGGCCACCGCGACGCTGCGGAGCGGGTTCATGGGACGGTAGTCTGACCCCAAAGGAAGCGTTGTCAATCCCATCTGCGAGAGGGCGAGCGCTCGCGGAAGCCGCCTTGACGCTCGCGAGCGCCCGCTGCTAGAAGCAGCGTCCCCGCGCCCCGGGCCGACATAGCTCAGTCGGTAGAGCAACGGTTTCGTAAACCGTAGGTCGCCGGTTCAAGTCCGGCTGTCGGCTCCACCCCAACCGGCTGTTTGCCGGCGGGTTTCTCGAGCGACTTTCGTCTCGGATCAGTCGCCCTTCGGCGATCGTGCAGCACTAATGCAGCAAACGGCGCAGCTGGGAGCCGATCGATTTGCGCGTGCAGGTAGCCGGGCACCAGGTGCGCGTACGTCTTGAAGGTCAGCTTCGGATCGGTGTGCCGGAGGATGCGCGCGACCGCGTAAAGGTCTACGCCCGCAGCGAGCAGCAGCGTCGCCGTGGTGTGCCGGGTGTCGTGCAGGCGGAACTTCCGCGGCAGCGCGCTTGCCCAAAGGATCATCCCGCAGCGCGGGCAGCGCCGCCGCTCGCAGTCTGGTTGCTTCTCCTCGTGCGGCGTGCCAGCGCGCTTGCACCGGCGGCAGTGGTGCAGGTAGCCGTCGACGAACCCGGCGCGGCCCATCGCGCTGCGCAGCCGCTTGGCGAGGTTGTCCTGGTCGGTCCGCATCGAGCTATCGGCCTGCGGGAAGAGGAACGGGCCGCGCGACTCGAGGGCGGCTCTGAGATACGGGACCAACACTGCTGCGATGGGGACGGCTTCCTCGCGACCGCCTTTCGTCGTGTCGTGATCGTACGAGCGGCGGATCATGAGCAGGCGCCGGTCCAGATCGACGTCGCGCTTCTTGAGACCGAAGAGTTCGCCCTTCCGGAGCCCCGCGTATAGCGCGGTGGCGACGAGCACACGGTCCGCTGCGCTGAGCTCGGGGAGAAGCCTTGGCACTTCGTGCGGCTCTAGGAATGCGGGCGCGCGCTTCGGCACCCTTCGCGACTCGACGTCAGCGGCGGGGTTCATGCCATGGACGAAACCCGCTTTGCGGGCTCGATTCCATACCGTGCTCACCATCGCGCGCAACCTGTTCACGGATGCTGGCGCGAGACCCTTGTGCGTCCAGTGCTGCAGGAACGACTCGAGCCTGGCCGTCGTGAGCGCAGCCACCGGGAGGCGAGCGAGATCGTCGTTCTCGAAATACAGACGGAAGCGGTCCTTTTCGCGGCCAGCCCACGTCTTGCCGGCGACGTACTCATCGAGCCACCAGCGAACGAGCTTGTCGACGGTCAGCGACTTGTCGGCGGGTGGAGGCTCGAGACCGTCTCGCTGACGGCGTGATTTCAGCGCCAGGTCCGCGGCGAGATCGCGGGCCTGCGCTTTCGTTCGTGCTTCGGACAAGACGACGTTCCGCCAGTGGCCACCGGCGTCCTTCACGCGCGCGTACCAACGTCCACGTCTCTGGAATGGCTCGGCCATGGCTCACGGACTCCGGTTCAGATCCACTTGTACCGCGAGCCACCGACGTAGTGCCGACGGCAGGAACTGGACACGCGAGCCCAGGCGCAGCGACGGCAGCTTCCCGCTCGCTGCCCATTCGTACACGGTGTTGCGGCCGAGTCGCAGGAACGCGGCCGCCTCCCGCACCGTCCAAAGCGCTTCGTTGGCGTTGATCTCGGAACTTCTCATTTGTGCCCCTTCACCTTCTTCTCGAATCCTGGTCCGCCTTGATCGCGGATCTCGTTGTATCGGCGCGCCAGCAGGTGGCCGATGTAGTCGAACTGGTCCATCCCCATCGCCTTGCGATCTGCCTCGATGACGTCGGACAGCATCGCCGGCAAGCGCCACCAGGTGCGCAGCCCGTCGAGAACTCCGACCAGGTACTCGTTCATCGACCAGCCGCGGGCAGTAGCCACCGTTCGCAACCAGTCGGTGAGCTTCGAAGTCATGCGGAACGAGACGACGGGCTTCTCGTCTGTCGGGGTCCTCGGCATGTCTTGCATCGTAAGCGATAATGTATTACAAGTCAACCACTGTGAACACGACAGGCAGAGACAGCGGGCGTGTGGTGGAACGAGGGTGTCAGCGATCTATTGACCTGTACCTGCGTCCACATGGACGCGCCTGCCGCGCCCGTTGCCGCGCTGGGTGCAACGGCGGGTGCCACACAGGGCTGCCGTCAAACCAGGCATGCGCGAAGGCACGCTCGCGGGCATGCGACGTGGCAGGGAAGATCGCGCAAGTTGCTGAAATGCGTGGCCCCTGGCCGCCCCCCCCCTCGACGTGATCGTCGTGGTGACTGCACACCTGCGATGCGACCCGACCTCCCTCCCCCAACCACTTGGGGAGGGAGGTCGGTTCTCATCTTGGTGTTTGGGAGTTGGTGTCTTGGAGGAGGGGGCGGCCGGGGCCAGGGTTTGAGCGAAGGAAGTGATGAGGGTTGGTGAGGATGTGGAGCGGTAGAGAGCGAGTCAATCAAGAGTCTTTGGTGATTGTTATTGGGATGTGCGGGATGACGAAGAGAGAAGAAGAAGTGCGAACAAGAAGTGGGAAGCCGAGACACGGGAGCGTGGCCGGACGAAGGGTGGCGGCATGGCGGTGACGGCGGAAGGGTTGCGGTCGTTCGAGGGGCAGAAGGCGAGTGCGAAGAAGCGCGAGCGTGGTCCGGTCGTTCTGACGCCGAGAGATCGTGAGCTGCTGGTTCATCTGGCGCTGGCGAGGCACTTGAGCGCGGACCAGATCGGTCGGCTGGTCTTCGCGGGGAAGACCGATTCGATCGTGCGGCGACGGCTCTGTCGTCTCGCGAGCGGCAAACACGCGTACGTCCGGCGCGTGCCGTTCCGCACCAGGGACGGCGTTCGTACCGTTGTGTGGTCCCTGGGATCGCTTGGGTACCTGGCGGCGCGCAATCTCTTCGGCGAGATTCCGGACCGGCCGGTCAACGATCCCGGCGCGGAGTTCCTCGAG
>Ga0070708_100004302_pt1 | contig 11192 bp, 11 predicted proteins | sample KBSK5503metaG_FD_65469 | JGI IMG/M metagenome (GOLD analysis project Ga0070708, IMG submission 65469) | Corn, switchgrass and miscanthus rhizosphere microbial communities from Kellogg Biological Station, Michigan, USA - KBS K5-50-3 metaG | ecosystem: Host-associated > Plants > Roots >...
TGGCTTGGGCCGCCGCGCTGGAGTTGCCACTCCTGCTCGTGTACCTGTGGCGCTACCCGTTCGCCTCGATCACGCCACAGGATCCCTTCTACCTCCAGCGACTCGTCTTCAATATCGCGACGTTCATCGGAACGTGGCTGACAATCGCCGTCGCCTTCGCGCTGCTCTACGAGTATCTGCGCGGCAATACCGGTGTGAGGAAGGGCCTCTGGTTCGGGCTCGCCATCCTGGCCCTGACTGTTCCATGGCAGCTGCTCAGCGGGTTCGCGACAACTCTCTCGCCCGTCGCGATCGGGATCCACGTCTTCGAGGTCGTGACCTTCACCGGCCTGATCGGAGCGATCTTCGACCTGCAACTTATTCGGGAGACCGGAAAAGCCCCACTCGGCCACCCGCGCAAGCTGCTACAGCAACTCGGCCTGGTTTCAGGCGTTCCGGATCTCGCGGCCTCGCTGGGACTGCTCCTGACCGCTCTCGTGACAACCGCGGTATCGCTGCTCACGGGGCAGGTCACCCAGCTCCTGACTCGGGTCTTGAGCCCATTTCTGCCCCTACCGCCGGAAGGCGGGTGAGGTTTTGCTTCCGCCGAGCCCTGGCTTTGGTCCTACGTATTCGAGATTGCCCGCCACTCGGCAAGGCGGCGCGCGAGCAGGTCGGCACGCGCCTGTGCTTCGCCGCCGTCGAGGATGCCCATGTCGGCCGGATCGGCCCGTAGGTAGATTGCGGCTGTGCGCTCGTGGACGCCGGCGTCCGACTCCGAGCGGGTCGTGAACCAGCCACTGGCGCGATCGGCCGATTCAAGGCGGATCTCGCCTGTGCCCTCGAATGTCGGCGCGTTCGGCTCGCGGGGTCGCTCGCCCTCCCAGAAGTAGAAGACGCCAGGCGGATCCCTGCGCTCCTTCGAGGCCTTGCTCCAGTATCGCGCCGAGATCGTCCCGTCCTGCTTCCACGCTCGACCGGCGACGTCGATCTCGCCCTCCGGATCTCGGGTGATCCGCAGAAGGCTGATCACGCCGGGGTCGCGCTCGGTTCGCAAGGTGAGTGTGTGCTGCCACCAATCGCCGTCGAGCCGGGTCAGGTTGCCCTCGTCCTCGATCGCCTTCCTGAGCTTCGCGGTCATCTCATCGATGTCCGCGGCCCTCGGGTTCTCGGGATACCGGACGGTCGTGAGCCCGTCGAGGTCGGTCGGAAGCTTCGCGCCCTTGGCGTGAAGGATGAACGCCCGGCGCATGCCCAGCGCGCCCCCGAACAGGCCGGCCTCGAAGACGACGTTGTCGCGCGGGGACGCCTCACCCGCCGCACCGGCCTCGGACGGGTTGCTGGTCCAGTCGTCCTGGGCGAAGAAGAACGCTGCGAAGTCGACGTCGCCGGTGAGCTCCACCAACCGGTCGAGGGTGGAGACGCTCGGCGGGAAGGCCGCATTCCAGGGCACGACCTCGGCGACCTCCTGCAGCCCGACCGTCAACGCTTGCACCAGCTCGGTCTGCTTGCCCGACGAGCCAAGGAAGATGCGCGGCTTCATGCGGGACGACGGTGCGAGAGTGAGATCGTCGGGCGCGTCATCCATCTGCCTGCTATTCGCCGGGGAAGGCTTGGCTCGTTGCCGCCCCAACGTTGTCACGTCGCGCACCGCCGATCCATCAGGGAAAGCCCTATCGCGGCTCGTTCGGTACTACCGCTCGACGGCACCAACGTGCTCGCGGGAGGCTGAGCTCGGGAGCTGCGGTCGCGAGGTTGAATTCGGCCCAAGGGCAAACAACCCTCTTGACGACGCGCGCTATCGCGATATATCGTGATGGTACGCGATACAGCGTCACCGCTACCATGGGAGAACCCGTTTCACAGATGTTCGATCACGGACGAGTCCATCGCGACGCTCGACAGCGTCATCGCGATGACCGCTTCGACATGGGCCAACAGCTCCGCGAAGAGCTGCGCCGCAACCTTCGACATCACGGCCCTAGCCGCCAGGAGTTCAACTTCGGCGACTTCTTCGGGAGTGGGCGCCGCGGCGCCTCCGTTCGCCGGGGCGAGGTCAGGGGACTGATCCTTTCGGCCCTGCGCGACAAGCCGATGCACGGCTACGAGCTGATCCAGGAGCTCGAGGCGCAGAGTGGCGGCCGCTGGCGGCCCAGCGCCGGCTCGGTCTACCCGACCCTCCAGCAGCTCTCCGACGAGGGCCTCGTCACCGGCGAGGACATCGAGGGCCGCCGGGTCTACACCGTCACGGACGCCGGCCGAACGCTCGCGGCCGAGAGCGACGATCGTTCGCCCTGGACGGAAACTGACGACGACGACCGCACCCCCGACATCCGCAAGCTCGCCCTCCAGCTCGCAGCGGCGGTCATGCAGGTCCAGCGAATGGGCTCGCCGAGCGCCAAGCGCGAAGCCGACCGGATCCTGACCGACGCCCGCCGGAAGATGTACCGCCTCCTGTCGGAGGACGAGGACGCGTCGGCCGACGACGCTGGCGACCGCTGATGGCCGTCGCGCGAGCCGGCTCGCCGATCATCCAGGTTGAGCACCTGACGAAGCGGTACAGGAAGTCGTCGACGCCCGCCGTCGACGACATCAGCTTCGACGTCCGGCCGGGCGAGCTGTTCGCCTTCCTCGGGCCGAACGGCGCCGGGAAGACGACCACGATCTCGATCCTCACGACGACGCTCGCCAAGACGAGCGGCAAGGTCACGGTCGACGGCCATGACCTCGACCGCGACCCGACGGCGGTCCGCCAGCGGATCGGGATCATCTTCCAGAACCCGAGCCTCGACCTGCACCTGTCGGGCGAGGAGAACATCCGGCTGCACGTGGCGCTCTACGGCATCTACCCGTACAGCCCGTTCTACCGGCTGATGGCGGCCGAATACCGCGAGCGGGTCGATCGGCTGGGCTCGGTCGTCGGGCTGGAGGACGTGCTCCACAAGCCGTTGAAGACCTACTCGGGCGGCATGAAGCGGAAGCTTGAGATCATCCGGAGTCTCATGCATCGGCCGGGGATCCTGTTCCTCGACGAGCCGACGTCGGGGCTCGACCCGGTCAGCCGGCACGGCCTGTGGTCGTACCTGCGCGAAGTCCGCAACGAGGACGCGACCACCATCTTCCTCACGACGCACTACCTCGAGGAGGCCGAGGAGGCCGATCGGGTGTGCGTCATCGACCACGGTCGTATCGCAATGATCGGCACGCCCGACGAGATGAAGGGCCGGCTGCTCGAGCGCGCGATCCTCCTCGACGCTGACGACCGCGACGGGCTCCTCCGGGAGCTGCGAAGCCTCGGTCTCCAGACGGGCGTCGATGCGACCGGTCTTGTGCGCGTCGCCTACGAGGGGCCTACCGCGCAGTCGATCCTCGCGCAGCTGCGGACGCCGCTGTCTGTCCTGCGCGTCCACGACCCAAGCCTGGAAGAGGCATACGTCGAACTGCTGCGTCGTTCCGACGCAGCTGACGAATCTGCCGAGGAGGCCGCCGCGTGACCGCGCCCGCCCGCGCCACAACCACAGCCGCGGCCGCCACCAGCGCCGGCCTCCGCGGCCTCGCCCGTGAGGCGAACGCGACCTTTGCGATCGCCTGGCGCGAGGTCCTCCGGGCGATCAAGAGCCCCATCTCGATCGCGTTCACCGTGATCTTTCCCGTGATCTTCATGGGGCTGCTCGGGGGCAGCATCTCGGACAATCTGGGCAGCGCTCTGCCGTTCGCGTACTTGCCGTTCATGGTCATCGGCATGATCGCGAACACGCTCTACCAATCGACCGTCGCGAACGTGATGAACCTCGTCGAGGAGCGCGATCAGGACTTCACCGCTGAGCTGTTCGTCGCGCCGATCTCGCGGTTCACCGTCCTGCTCGGCAAGATCGTCGGGTCGGCGATCGCGTCGCTGATCGGTCTCTTTGGGGTGCTGCTGATGATCGTCGTCATGCAGATCCCGATGGACCTCGGCGACCTCCTCCGGGTCCTCGCCGTCGCCCCGCTGCTCGCGCTGTGCGGCGGTGCGCTGGGCGCGTTCTTCGTTGGCTTCGTCCCGGACGCGAACACCGCGCGCGTCGTCACGGGCCTCGCCGTCTTCCCGCAGATGTTCCTCGCCGGCGCCCTGATCCCGGTCACCAACTCGAGCGGGATCCTGGGCTTCCTCGCGAAGCTCATGCCGATGACCTACAGCATCGATCTCGCCCGGAACATCTTCTACGCCGGCAAGCCCGAGTACGCCGCCGCGGTCCTGCACCCGATGGCGCTCGACCTCGCGGTCACGGTTGGGCTGTTCGTGCTCTTCCTCGTCGTCGGCACGTACTTCTTCGTCCGCTCCGGGCGGAACCGGTAGCGGCCGTCAGCCGCCGGCCGTCAAGCCGGTGACAGCCGAACGTTGAGACGTGTGCTATCTCATTGATTGCGCTCGGCGGTCTCGCCGCCCGGCCTGGACCCGTGATCGGGTCCGGTCATCGGGAGCGAGCGAACGCGAGAGCGAGGCACCACCATGGAACGAGCGCGACCGATCGTCGTTTCGCCCGGGCAGGAAGGATCCGAGTCGGTGCTCGGGTCGGAACGGCGCCACTTCCACGACCATGATGGGCACTGGATCGGCTGGGCGGGCTGGATCTCGAACGATGCGGGCGACATTGGCGGCTGGCATCACCATGCCGACAACGAGACGTATGTCCACGTCATTCGTGGCTCGGTCACGGTCGAGTTCGGACCCGGTGGTGGCGAGAGCGTGGTGGCGCGCGCGGGAGACTTCTTCACCGTGCCGTCGCGGACCATCCACCGTGAGCTGACGGGCGACGATACCGACCTCGAGGCATTCATCATCCGCGTCGGCGGCGAGCCCGAGAAGGTGGACGCCGTAGGTCCAGACGCGCCCGCAAGCTAGTTCGTCGTTCCCCGCCGGCGGCTGGTTCATCGATTCTGGCCGCGGGTGCGCTCCCGTCAGCTGCTCAAGGGAGCTGGCCGTCGATCAAGTCGCTTGAGCGGCTGGACTCTGACGCACGGCCTTCGGCCTGACAGCAGGGCCGGCGCCGACATCCTTCGCGGTCGCCGTTCTCGCAGACGCTCGGCCGGAGCTCGCCGTCGCTCGCGGGCGGCGCCGCGAACTCGGGGAGGGCAGAAGGGACGGCCGACGCTCCCGAAGCATCGCCTCGAGCTCTGCCGGCGGTACGGCCGGCGAGAAGAGGAAACCCTGGCCGCTCGTGCAGCCGAGCTCGCGAAGCAGCTCGAGCTGGTCGCGGTTCTCGATGCCCTCGGCCACCACCTCGAGGTCCAGCGCGGTCGCAAAGGCAATCGCCGCGCTGACGATCGCCGTGTCCTCCTTGCGGCGACCAAGGCCCGCAACGAACGAGCGGTCGATCTTCAGAGTATTGACCTCGAACCGCTTCACGTAGTCGAGGCCGCTGTAGCCGATCCCGAAATCGTCGATTGCCACCTTGACGCCTAGCTCAGACAGCGACCGGACGATCGAGGGTGCGACCCTGCCGTCGAGCATCATCACGCTCTCCGTGATCTCGACCTTGAGGCGGGACGGCTCGAGCCCGGTGTCCAGCAGGGTTCCGGTGACCAGGTCCAGGAGGCCCGGAGCCTGGAACTCGCGCGGCGAGAGGTTGACCGCGACACGGATCCGTCGACCAGTCGCGTGCTTTTGCCCCACGCCCGGACCTGGCGGCAGGCCTCGCGCACGACGAAGCTGTCGATCTGGGTGATGAGCCCGTTCGCCTCGGCGAATGGGATGAACTCGATGGGCATCAGGAGCCCCCGCTCGGGATGCTGCCACCGAACGAGCGCCTCGACCTCGACCATCGCCCCCGTCTCGAGATCGACCACCGGCTGGTAGTACACGAGCAGCTCGGATCGTTCGATCGCGCGGCGCAGCTCGCGATCCAACTCGAGGCGGCGCCAGGCGTCCACGCTCATCTGGTCGTCGTACAGCCTCGCCCGCGCCTTGCCGTCCTGCTTCGCCCGGTACATCGCGATGTCCGCCTGTCGGACGAGGTCCTCCGCCGATGCAGTGTCGTCGACGAGCATTCCGATCCCCACGCTGACCGAGGTCGTAAGGTCGCGATCGCCGACCGGGATCGGCTCGGCGATGTGCTGGGCGATCCGTTCGGCGACCGCGAGTGCCTCATCCGGGCGCTGGACACCCTCGAGAAGGATCGTGAACTCGTCGCCGCCGAACCTCGCGGGGGTATCGACGGCGCGTGCGTCGGCCGCGAGTCGCCTTGCCACGGCCGCGAGGAGCAGGTCACCGGCGGCATGGCCGAGCGTGTCGTTGATGACCTTGAAGTCGTCGATGTCGAGGAACAGGACCGCGAGGAGGTCCTTGGATCCGCGCGCGCGCCGCGTCATCGCACGCTCGAGGCGCTCCATGAACAACGTCCGGTTGGGGAGGCCGGTGAGGGTGTCGTAGAAGGCGTGCCGGCTGAGCTTGTCTTCCAGGCTCTTGCGCTCGGTGATGTCAACGATCACGCCGCGCATCTGCACCGGCTGACCCGTCTCGACGGGCACGAGGACTGCCTCGTCGCGGACCCAAACGACGTCGCCCGAGCGTTTCAGCATCCGGTATTCGAAGCTGGCGGTCTGCCCGCGTGTGCTCGATCGGAACGCGTCCTCGCGGGCAAGCACGAGCTCGCGATCGTCGGGATGGATCTGGCGAAGCCAGCTGGCGGGATCGGAAAGCCATTCCTCGGGCGTGAACTCGAGCAAGGCCTCGATCTGGGGGCTCACGTACTGCCAGGCGCCCGTCGCGCCGAAGTCAGCGAGATAGACGACGGCCGGCAGGCTCTCGACGAGCGATCGATACCGTTCCTCGGCGGCCCGGAGCTGGCGGTCAGACTCGACCCGGTCGGAGATGTCGCGCAGGTACGCCGTGAACACCGGTGTTCCTGGGACCCCGACGCGACTGATGGCGAGCTCGACCGGGAAGGTCGAGCCGTCGCGACGCATGGCCTCGATCTCGATGCGCCGCCCGAGGACCGGTCCTTCACCCGTGGCCATGTAGTGCGCCAGCCCTCGGCGGTGCGCCTCGCGGAGGTTCGGGGGGACGATCAGCTCCGCCATCTGCCTGCCCAGCACCTCGCTCCGGGCGTAGCCGAACGTTCGCTCGGCGGCAGGGTTGAACTCGCGCACGATCCCGCGATGGTCGATCGTGATGATGCAGTCGAGCGCCGCCTCCAGGATCGCGCGCTCGCGGGCCGCGCTGTCACGTACCGCCTGTGCGGCGGTCAACACGGGTGGCGTCGCGCGACCGTTGTTGGAGCGGTCGATCGTTCGGGCCGAGGGCAGAGCTCCGCCTCCCTGGTTCGCGTCGGCCCGCAGTATCGAGAAGCTAGGTGGTGTGCTGATACGTGACGTTCGTACCGATCGCCCGGGCAGCCACTGGGCCGCCCACGAGCATCAGGCTGCACCGCGGGTCGCGCTGCTCGTGCTCATGGTCGGGTGCTCTTCCGCGCTTCTAGGCCCGCCCTCATCGCCGCTGTCGCGATTGCCCTCGTCGGCGCAAATCGTTGGCCTCTTAGCTCGGCTCGGGCCAGAAGCCAAGGCCGAACCGCCGCCACGCAGGCGTAATGCCGCCGGCGCGAGGCGCCGGCGGCAGTTGGACGCGCCGAACCGGCCTTTCAGCAGGGTTCGGGAATGACCGGCACGTCGATCCGCGGGGAGCCGCCGACCGGCACGTCGAAGTACGTCGCGATCAGCACCAGGTTCTCGGCCCCGAGGTTGAACGCGGTATGGGCATGGCCCTGGCCGGGGTCCACGAACGCAGTGCCGGCCGAATACGGGGTCGAGGTGCACACACCCCCGTCGGCCCGGACGTACGTGAGCGTGCCTTGCTTGATGACGACGACGACGGGCCCCGGGTGGCTGTGCCAGCCGGTCGTGCCGCCCGGGCCGATCGTGACTTCCTGGACGACGACCTCGCCGGCGTCCGGGGCGTTCGACACGATGGTGCTGCCGTCCCGCTCGAACTTGACCTTGACGTCGACCCGGTCGACGAAGTCGCCGCGGACCAGGATCGGCGCCGAGATGACATTGCCTCCTGGCGTCCCGAGCGCTGAGCCCGCGAAGACCAGCACCAGCACCGTCGCGGCCGCGACGGTCGCCACCAGTCGAAATCGGTTGCCGCGCATTGAGCCTCTCCTCTCCCAGCGAACCTGACCTCGATGTCGTTCGCTGCTCACCCACCATGTGGCGAGGCGGGAGGCCATAGGTTCCATCTGGCCGAATCGGGCGAATCCGGAACCTTTGCGTCGCGCGTCACGCACATCATTGGCAGCGCGGCAGCTCGCCGCGGCAGGGTGGGGTGGTGAGCGGTGCACGATCTCGTGATCCGGGCCCGGGGAGGCGATCGAGACGCCTTCACGGAGCTCGTGGCGCGATCGATCGGCCGGCTCACGGCGGTGGCACGGATGATCCTGCGAGACGAGTACGCCGCGCAGGACGCGGTCCAGGAAGCCTTCATCGAGGCGTGGCGGTCACTCCCCGGACTTCGAGAACCGGATCGCTTCGAGGCCTGGCTTCGCCGGCTCCTCATCCGAGCGTGCTTCAAGGGCATTCGACGGAGCAAGCGCGTCGAGGCAGTCGAGATCCGCCTCACGCCCGCCGACGAGCCACCGGTGTCCGGCGGCGAGCGCAATTTCGCCATTCACGATCAGCTGGAGCGTGGTCTCGCCCGACTCCCGGCCGAGCAGCGCGCCGTCGTCGTTCTCGTCTACTACCTCGACCTGCCGCTCGCCGACGCCGCGCAGGCGATTGGCGTCCCGCTGGGAACGACGAAGTCCCGGCTCAACCGCGCGACCCAGGCGCTCCGAGCGGCCCTCGAGGCCGACGACCGGATGCCGTCGGGGATGGGGGAGCGACTCGCATGATGAACGACCGATTCGCTGTCGAGCTTCGGCAGCACCTCCTCGAAACGGCCAACGAGCGCCCGGCCGACGGCCAGCTGGCGACGATCGTCGCGGCTCTCGCGGCCACGCCGCAGCGGCGCCCGTTGATTGCGCGGCTGCCCGGGCTCCGTGGTCGGATCGGCCCGTTCCCCGCCGCCGTCCGATATGCCCTCATCGCCATCGCGCTCGTGCTCGCGGCCGTTGTCGGCGCCATCCTCGCCGGCGGCGGGACGCCGAGTCGAAGCACGCCGTTCGAGGGGGTGTGGACTGCAACTGATGTGCCCGACGGCAGCACGATGAACCTGTACGTCGGCGCGGGAACCAATCCTTCGGTGCGCTTCGAGGACCTGTTCGCCACTGGAGCTGCGTGTATCCAAGACCAGAGCAAGGTCTTCACCGCCGACGGCGTCGGCGAGATCAGCGGCAACCGCCTCGTCGTCTCCTACCCCGATGGCGGCGGGTGCGGCTCCGTGAAGGTCTCGATCGACGGCACGTATCTCTACGACGGCGATACACGCACGCTTCGGGACCAGGACGGCGTCGTCTGGACGCGCATCCCCGGCGGCGACAGGCCGGGGCTGACCGTACCGCCCCGGCCGTCCCCGTCCTTGATGTTCGAAGGCAGATGGACCGCGACAGATGTGCCCGACGGCAGCACCCTGACGCTGATCGTGGGCGCCGGCACGGCTCCGGTCGTGCAGTTCCAGGACGACCTCGCAACAGGCGACGCATGCGCGGCCGACGAAGTGAAGATCTTCCGGGCAGATGGCCTCGGTGAGATCACCGGGAACCGCCTCGTCGTCTCCTACCCCGATGGCGGTGGCTGTGGCTCGAACCTCGTGTCCATCGCTGGCCGCTACGACTACCAGGCGGCCACGGACACAATGCGCGACCAGGACGGCATCGCCTGGGCTCGCGTCCCACCCGGGACCGACCCGGCGCCGACCCTTCGGCCGGCGCCAACTGGAAGGCCTGCATCAACGCTCGCTGGAGGGTGCATCGACCTCAGGCAGGGCGGCACCTACACGGCGTCCGCGGGGCCTGTGTCGGGCACGGCGACAGTTCCGAGCTCGCCCGTGCTTCCGTGGTACGGCGCGCGCGACCTCTTCGAGATGGCGGGCTCGTGCTTGGACGGCTCGCCGATGGCATTCCACGCCATGGGTGCGACCAGCGTCAACGACGGTGGGTGCCTGTCGAGCCGCGCCGATGTCACGGACTTTGCCGACGCGATCGCGAGGCTCGACGAGCCGCAAGGCAAGGACATCTCCGAGCGGATCGACCTCACGATCGACGGTCATCCGGCAGCCAGGTACGACATCTCCAAACTGTCTACGTGCTCGGGATTCGGGCTCTGGAGCGGGACGATCATCGGCCCGGGTGAAACGGGTTCCGTCTACGTGATCGACGTTGACGGACTGCTCATCGAGATCGAGCTCAATCGCAACGGCGAGCAGACCCCCGCAGAGCTCGAGGAGACCTACGGGATCATCGCCTCGCTGCAGATCGCTCGCTGAAATCGGCCGACCGAGGCTCAGCCCGGCAGAGCGCCGCCGTTCGACTTCGCCGCCGGCGCAGGCTGGCGGCGGCACTGAATGGGCTAGCCCTTGACGACGCCGAGCGGCGGGAGGCCCGCGCCAGGCGAAAGTCGGTCACAGCCGAGAGTTTCGACGTGTGCTATGCCATTGGAGGCGCTCGGCGGTCTCGCCGCCCGGCCTGGAACCGTGATCGGTTCCGGTCATCACGAGCGAGCGAACGCGAGAGCGAGGCACTTCCATGGACCGATCGCGACCGGTCGTCGTTCATCCCAACCAGGAAGGATCCGAGTCACTGCTCGGGTCGGAACGGCGCCACTTCCACGACCGTGATGGGCGCTGGATCGGCTGGGCCGGCTGGATCTCCAACGATGCGGGCGATGTCGGCGGCTGGCATCACCATGCCGATAACGAGACGTACGTCCACGTCATTCGCGGCTCGGTCACGATCGAGTTTGGACCGGGCGGCGACGAGAGCGTGATGGCGCGCGCGGGAGACATCTTCGTCGTGCCGGCGCGGACCATCCACCGTGAGCTGACGGGCCCCGATATCGACCTCGAGGCATTCATCATCCGCATCGGCGGCGAGCCCGAGAAGGTCGATGTCGAGGGACCCTCCTCGGCGGGTAACTGATCTGCGGCGCCAAATCTGGTAGGTACCTTCCAGGCGACCACCGCTTGGCGGCTCGTCGTCGACCGGGTCGTCTGGGCTAATGGGATCGGACAAGCGCAGACGACGTCGATCCTGCCGAGGCTGCTCGATCAGGGTCCGCAGCTCGCTTCGGGCCCTCGCGACCGC
>Ga0070708_100004308_pt1 | contig 11182 bp, 15 predicted proteins | sample KBSK5503metaG_FD_65469 | JGI IMG/M metagenome (GOLD analysis project Ga0070708, IMG submission 65469) | Corn, switchgrass and miscanthus rhizosphere microbial communities from Kellogg Biological Station, Michigan, USA - KBS K5-50-3 metaG | ecosystem: Host-associated > Plants > Roots >...
GGCGCCGTCGTCATCGACGTCTTCACGCCCGTGCGCTCCGACTGGGACGACAGGACGGTCGTCGGCACGCCCGCGCCGAGGTGGCCCGAGGCGTGACGCTCTACAAGCTCCGGCGCGGGATGCCCTCGATGCGCGAGCCGACGATGGTCGTAGCGCTCGATGGCTGGGTCGATGCCGGCAGCGCGGCAACGAACGCGGCGACGATCCTCGCCCGCGGCGGGCGGGTGGTCGCGACGTTCGATCCGGATGCGATCTTCGACTACCGGGCGCGCAGGCCGACCCTCGAGATCGTGCATGGCAGGCCGCGCAGCCTCGAATGGCCCGAGCTCACGATCCGGTCCTCGAAGATCGGCGAGCACGACTTGCTCGTCTTCAGCGGCGCCGAGCCGGATTACCGCTGGCATGAGCTCCAGGCGGACGTTGCTGCCCTCGCGCTGCAGCTCGACGTGGCGCAGTGGATCAGCCTCGGGGCGATCCCCGCCGCCGTGCCCCACACGCGGCCCGTGCCAATCCTCGGGACGGAGTCACGGCAGGGCTTGCTGAAGGGCGGCGTGACGCCCGGTCCGCAGGGTGTCCTGCGCGTCCCGTCCGCGGCCATCTCGATCTTCGACATCGCGATCGCCAAGGCCGGGATTCCGTCGCTCGGCTACTTCGCCCAGATCCCGCACTACGTGTCCGGTGACTATCCGGAGGCGTCGATCGAGCTGCTCCGGGCGCTGGGACGGCACCTCGACACGGAGCTCGACGTCGGTCGGCTGGACGAGGAGGCGCGCCTCATGCGCGTCCGGCTCGACGCCGCCACCGCCCGCGAGGAGACGACGAGGACCTATGTCGAGCGGCTGGAGACGCTGGTCGACGAGGCCCGCCTGCCGTCGGGCGACGACCTGATCAGCGAGATCGAGCGGTTCCTGCGCGAGGGCGGCCAGCAGGGCGGCAGCGGGAGGCCCAATTGAACGCGAGGCGGAGGTGACCGACTGGACGCCGCGGCCCAGCAGGCGCTCGGGCCGGATCATCATCCTCGGGCGGGACACGTGCGAGGACACCACCCGCTCGCGGCGCTATCTCGACGAGCGCGGCATCGCCTATGACTACTTCCGTGTCGACCGCGAGCCAACCGCGGACGAGTGGATTCGCAGCCTCAACGACGACATGTGGATCACGCCCACAATCCTCATCGGCGACCCGAAACAACCGGACGTGATCCTGCGCGAACCGTCCGACGAGGAGCTCGACGCAGCGCTCGAGGGTCGCTAGTCAGCCAGCGTCGCCGCGCAGCCGGAGCATCGCCTGGATCGCGGCCAGCTTCGGAGCGAACTCGTTGCGAATGACGTTGACCGCGTCGCGGTCGAGGTCGAGCTCCTTTGCGATCTCCTGGAGCGTGTCCGACTCCTGCGAGGTGATGGTGTCATCAGCCGCGCCGACGAGGTAGCAGCAGCGCAGGAGCGCGAGCCGATCGTCGTCGGTCGAGAGCTCGCGAAACTGGCGGGTGACGAGGTAGTCCTCCGTGGCGCTGTACAGCAGCGACTGGTTGCGCGCGATCTGGGTGACCAGCACGGCCTGGGCCTCGGGCAGACCGCCGTGCTCGGCGACGAGCCCCTCGATGGCCCGCGATTCGACGTCGGAGATGTCCATGTCCGCCGCGGCGGCGCGGGTCAGGATGTAGGCGAACGCGGCCAGGTAGCGGGCCCGGTCGATGGGCAGTGCCTCGAGCTGGCCGGCGATCCGACGGACGGTCTCGGTGTCCCGGGCGGTCAGGCCGGCGTCGGCGGGCGCAGCAAGGTTCGGCAGGAAGCGGCGGAGGGCCATGGCCTGAGTATGTCCGCTCAGCCAGCCGGCGGGATTCCGACGTCCTGGACGAGTCGATCCACAGTTACCGGCGTTGGGACGAGGCCCAGCTTCGCCATGAACTCGACGGACGCCTGCCAGCCGGATCGATCGATGGCGCCGAACGTGGGCGACCCGCCCCCCGAGGTCGATCCCGGGGGGGCCCATGTCGCGATCGTCGCCTGGAGGATGCGCAGCTGGGTATCGCGACCGCTCGCGAGCTCGGGCACGGCCGCGATCGCCGCATCGAGGCCCTTCGCCGGATCGCCGGCGATCTCGTCCATGGCCCGGAGCGTGGCGCTGACGAACCGAGCCACGGCGTCGGTATTCGTGTCAAGGAGCTTCGTGCCCGTGATGAGCCCCGGCCCGGGCAGCGCGACCACCTGGTCGACGTGGAGCACGACGGCCGGCGTCCCGGTCGCCTCGAGCTGGACGGGCTCGTTGTTCGCGAAGCCCGTGGCGGCGTCCACGGCACCCTGCTGGACGGCCACGCCCTGGCCGAAGTCGGGGTACTCGACGATCGTGACGTCGTCCGGGCTGAGGTTCGCCGACCCCAGCAACGCCTGGAGCATGATCCAGGACGAGCCGTAACGACCCGGGATGCCGATCTTCTTGCCCTTGAGATCGGCCGCGGTCGCGATCCCGGATGCCTTCTTGGCGAACACGATCGACGGGTAGGTCCCGTAGATCGTCGCGACGTACTTGATCGGGATGCCCTGGCTGACCGCCGGGATGACGCTGGTGCCGTCGGCCACCCCGATGTCGATGGACCCCTGGCCGACAAGCGTCACGAGGTCCGGATCGATCTTGTTCTGGAAGGTGACGGTGAGGCCCTCCTGGGCGTAGTAGCCGTTCTGCTGGGCGAGGTAGAACGGGGCGAACTGGACGCTCGGGATGTAGCCCAGCCCGACCGTCAACGAACATCCACCCTCGGCGGCCGGGTGGGCCGAGCATGGCCCGGCGATCGATGAACCCGGGCCGGCGGCTGATGGCCCCGGCTGGACGCCGCACGCGGCGACGAGGACGAGGGCCGTCAGGCCGGCGAGGGCGCGAACGAGGGAGCGGGCGAGCATCGAGTCCTCCAATGGGCTAGCGGGCACCGACGAGTGTTCGTTCGACGAGCACGACGAGCCCGTACAGGACCACGCCCAGCAGGGCGATGGTCAGCAAGGTCGCGAAGAGCAGCGGAATATCGAACAGGCTGCCGCGCGCGAGGTTGATCAGTAGGCCCAGGCCCCGATCGGTGCCGACCCACTCCCCCACGAGCGCCCCCACCACGGCGAGCGTCACGCCGACGCGCAGCCCACCGAAGATCGATGGCAGTGCCGCGGGGATCTCGAGGGTGCGCACGACCTGCCAGCGTGTTGCGCGAAAGCTCGCGGCCAGCTCGAGCAGGCCGCGATCGACGGCGCGGATGCCGACCATCGTCGCGATCGCAACCGGGAAGAAGACGATCAACGCGCAGATCACGACCTTCGAGGTGATCCCCGGGCCGAACCACAGCGCGAGCAGCGGCGCCAGGGCAAGGATCGGCATCGCCTGGGCGGCGACGAGGTACGGCGACAGGAGCCGCTCGGCGAGCGGCAGCCGAGCGAGCGCATACCCGACGACGACGGCCAAGGTCGCGCCGATCCCGAAGCCCAGGCCGATCTCCACGAGTGTCCGGAGCGCGTGCGGCGCGATGGTCCCCTCAGCCCACGCGGTCACGAACCGGGCTCCGACGAGCTCGGGGGAGGGCAGGATGTATGGCGGGTAGCCGGCCGCCACGACGAGCGCCTTCCAGGCGAGCACAAACCCACCGAACGCAAGGGCGGCCGCGAGCCAGGCGGGCACGCGCCTGGCGGAGGAGCGCGCGGCGGTCGCGAGCGTCATGCGGCGACCTCCCCGGACGCCCCGAGCCCGCCGGGCTCGCCCAGGTTCCGGCGGATCTCGTGAGCCGTTTCGGAGACGACTGCCGCATCGAGGTCGCCGAGCACTCGCGGACGGGCCAACGGGACCGCGATGTCGGCGACGATCCGACCGGGCCGCGCGGACAGGACGATGACTCGATCGGCCAGGAAGATGGCCTCCTGCACGGAGTGGGTGACAACGAGAAGGGTGGCCGCCCGGTCTGCAGCCAGCGCGAGCAGCTCGCGGTTGAGGCGCTCGCGCGTGAGCTCGTCGAGGGCGCTGAACGGCTCGTCGAGGAGGAGCACGCGAGGCTCGAGCGCGAGCGTCCGCGCAACGGCCGCGCGCTGGCGCATCCCGCCCGAGAGCTGGCTCGGGATAAGCCCGGAGACGCTCTCGAGCCCGACCGTGCGCAGGAGCCCCGCGACGCGAGCGCGTCTCGTCTCGATCGGAGTCCTGGCGAGCTCGAGCGGATAGGCGACGTTCGCGGAGGTCGTGCGCCAGGGGAGGAGCCGGGGTTCCTGGAAGACGATCCCGACGCGAGGATTGGGTTCATTGATCGCGACCCCGTCGAGCGCTGCCGTGCCGCGATCCGGCCGCAGGAGCCCCGCGACCACGCGGAGCAGCGTCGACTTGCCGCTCCCGTTCGGCCCGATGACGGCCACGACCTGACCCGGCTCGACCGTCAGGTCGATGCCATCCAGCGCGACGAGGCGCTCGTCGCCGGGGCTCGGGAACGAGACCGCGATGTCGCGCAGCTCGAGGCGACCCGTTGGCATGCCCAGTGCCGCACCGGCGGTCATGCAGCGACGCCGTCCGCTGTCGCCGCCGGAGCGTCACCTCGGCCCTCGAGGACCCCCGCGAGCGCCGGGTAGAGGTCGACGTACGCCTCGAAGACCCGGTCGTAGGTGCGAGCGCGGATCGGGTCGGGAACGAAGCGGCGCTCGATCGATGCCATCGCCTCGATTGCCCTGCGGAGGTCCGCGTGGGCACCGACGCCGATGGACGCGAGGATCGCTGCGCCCATTGCCGCGGTCTCCCTGACCCGTGGCACCTCGACGGTGAGGCCGGTCACGTCGGCCTTGATCTGGTTCCAATCGTCTGACGCCGAGGGCCCGCCACAGGCGCGCATCGCCGTGACGTGGATGCCGGCCTCGAGCATCGGCGCCGCGACGTGCCGGATCGCCAGCGCCGCTGCCTCGAGGATCGCCCGGGTCATGTGCGCCCGCGAGTGACGCAGCGTCAAGCCGGCGAAGGCGCCCCGTGCGTCCGGGTCCCAGATCGGCGAGCGCTCGCCGGCGAGGTACGGCAGGAAGACGAGACCGTCCGAGCCAGGCTCGACACCCGCTGCATCGTCGATCAGTCGATCGATCGGCGTCGCGCCGCCCAGCACGGCATTCGCGAACCAGTCGAGCGCCGCCCCGGTCGCGGCCATCGCCCCACCGACCGAGAACAGGCCCGGCAGCGGGGCGGGCGTCGTGAAGCCGCCACGGACCGTGACGGGCCGGGACGAGTAGACGCCGAACCCACCCGCCGCGCCGCCCACGTCGATGGCATCGCCCTCGGCCAGCATTCGCGCCCCATGGAAGCTGGCGAACGCGTCGACGAGCCCGGCGACCACCGGCGTGCCGCTGGGGATCCCGAGATGTTCCGCGGCCTCCGAGGTGAGCCCACCGACGAGGCTCCCGGCCTCGACCTCGGCCGGCACCCGGTCCAGCGACAGGCCCGAACCTGCGATCGTCTCGCGCGGCAACACGGTGCCGCCGGGCACGACCGTCGCCGCCGGGCGGCCGCAGAGCCGGAGCGCCAGCGCCTCCCAGGAGTTGAGGTACCACGCAGTTCGGGCCGCCGCCTCCGGCTCGTGGCGCTCGAGCCACAGTGCCGCCGGGAGCACGCCCAGCGCCCAGCCGCGAAGGCCGGTTGCGCGCTCGAGCTCCGCCAGCTCGGACCTCGCCCGCGTGTCGAGCCACGTGATCGCGGGCCGAACCGGGCGGCCATCCGTCGCGACGGCCGTCAGCGTTGGTCCGTGGCCGGTGACGCAGATGGCGAGCGGCTCGACGTCGTCGCGAGCGTCGGAGGCCGCTTGTGCGAGTGCCGAGCGCACCGCCACCGCGAGCCCACGCCACCACGCCTCTGGATCCTGCTCGGCGCGGCCTGCGTTCGGATCCGCGTCCGTGTCGTGCGAGGCCCGCGCGAAGCCGAGCGGTTCGCCGTCCGGGGCGATCACGCCCACCTTGATGCGCGTCGTCCCGAGATCGACCCCGATCACGGCCGCCCGGGTCACGCGGCGGCCTCGGCTGCGAGGTCGAGCACCGCCTGCGCGGTTCGGACGTCGGTCACGAGGACGTTGAGCAGGCGGCCCCGGAGGGCGCCGAGGATCGGCTCGACCTTGGACGGGCCATCGGCGACCGCGATCGCCTGTGGGACGCGGGCGAGCTCGAGCGTGTCGAAGGCGACCGTGCGCGCCTGGAGCGATGGATCGATGCGCCGCCCCTCGATCGAGAACGGCGAGATGAGGATCTCGCCCACGGCGCCGCTGCGTCGCAGCTCCGCAAGCGCGTCCGGGCCGAGGCTCGCCTCGCTCCAGGTAGGTCCGCCAATGCCGTAGAGCGCCACGTCGAGGCGCGCCCAAAGGTCGATGACCGTCCGCACGCCTCGATGTGCGACGAGCGCATCGCGAACGGTGGGATCGTCGAGCAGGCCGGGGGCGTGGAGGGCGATGGCGCTCGCATCCAGTGCATCGGCGATGCGACGGAATGGCTCGGGCCCTGCGCCGGGCCGCCAAAAGCCGCCACACAGGGGCACGACGGTGGCATCGACCGAGTGGCCGTCGGCGGGCAGCTCGTCGGCCACCGTCGACATCGACGCCCCGTCTCCGACCCCGACGACCATGCCGTCGCGGATCGAGCTCCGCAGCAGCTCGCCGGCCAGCCGACCGACTCGTCGGCGCGTCATCTCCTGCGGCCCGTCGAGCGTCGGTGCGAGGTGGACGGCCCGCAGGTCGAACCGTTCACGGAGCGCCGCAGCGACAGGCGATTCGACCTCCGCGTGATCGACGATCCGGATCTCGACCACGCCCTGCGCCCGCGCTTCCTTCAGGAGGCGCGAGACCTGCGGTCGTGTCACGCCGACAAGGGCGGCAATGGCCTCCTGGGTTTCGCCGAGCTCGTAGTACAGCCGGCTGACCCGTACCAGCGTGGCCAGGTCGCTCATCGCGGGCCTGCCGAGCGAGCCGTGCACGTTTGTGCTGAACAGATGTGCATCGAGCCCATGATCGGCTACCGTGAGAGGCCCGTCAACTGATCGCGAGCTGGCTGGCGCGATTGCTCGCCCCCGAGTTGGGGCGCCGGATCAGGCCTTCGAGGCGACCTCGGTCGCGTCGGCCGCGACCTCGTCCGCGAGCGGTTCGAGACCCTCGATCGTCACCTCGATCAGCGGACTGAACCGCTCCATGGGCTCGACATCCCGCCGCCAGACGCGCGCAACCTTGGTCAGCACGTCGCGACGCTCGTCGGCATCGGTGATCTCGCGCGCCGTCGCAGGCAGGTCGGCCTTCAGCAGCTGCTTGAGGTGGAACGTGAACTGCGGATTCGCGCGCAGGTTGTGCAACCAGGCGCGCGTCCGGGGGCTCGGCGTGCCCGAGATGTACAGGCGGCCATCGAAGTTGTGGAAGACGATCTCGACGCGGCGCGGCTCGCCGCTCCGCCGGCCGATGGTCGTGATGTCGATGGTGTGGCCGTGGCGCAGGACGCGGCGGATCGCGGCCGCGAAGGCGGGGTCGGTGGCCGGGTCGGCCAGGTGCACGAGCTGTCCGTCTGCGGGTTCGATGGGTTCGGTGGTGGGCATGGGCTTCGTGGGCGCTCCGGTTCGCAGGTTCCTCGTCAGGTAGTTGACGATGCAACCATCATCGCACGAGCCGGCTAGACCCGCTTCCCCTGCGCCCGCATCGACGCCTTGTACGCCCGCTTGCCGGCCTGGTAGGAGGCGAGCGCCTCGGGCGAGTCGACATCCCCGAGTGTCGGGTGCCTGGGCATGACGTCGGCCATGCCCGGGAGTGACACGCCGAACCGCTTGCCCAGGACCGCGAGCACGGTGCGCGCCTTCATCTCGCCGAAGCCGGGCAGCTCGAGAAGTCGTTTCTGGAGGTCGCGCCCATCCTTCGCGTCGCGCCAGATTCGCGAGGCGTCGCCGTGATAGCGCTCGACGATGAAGGTGCACAGCGCCTGCACCTTGCCGGCCATCGAGCCCGGGAAGCGATGGATGGCCGGGCGCTCGCGGAAGACGCGATCGAGCTCGGCGGGGTCCATCGCCGCGATCGACCGCGCGTCGAACTGCCCCAGCCGCCGGCGGATCTCCCACGGGCCCGAGAACGCCTTCTGGACCGTGACCTGCTGGTCCAGCGCGAAACCGATCAGCAGAGCGAGCGGATCCTCGGCGAGGAGCGAATCGGCGGCGTCGTTGCCGGTGTACGGGAGTCGATCGGGCATCGAAGACGCCTCCGAGATGGCGACCGGGACGGCGGTCGCGAGGCTGACAGGGAGGCCCGGAATGGTATCGCCTTGCAATGCCGGTGCAAGGCTGGGGCTTGCGGGCCGGCGGTAGGATTCGGGCCAACGGAGGTCTGCTCGGAATGACGGATCGACGCCGCTCCCCGGCTCCAGAGTCCGGACGCAGGAACGAGGCCCGCGTGGTCTCGGACCTGGCGAAGACAGCGGACGCAACCCGTGGAACGAGCAACCTCGCCACCGTGCCCCGCGCGGGCAATCTGAGCTCCGACACCCGCGCCGGCAGATCCGGGTGATCCGGGGACTGCGCCGCTGGCGCGAGCTCGGGTCACCGAAACAGAACCGGGAATGCAAAACAAGGGACCCGCGCTCGTGGTGAGCGCGGGTCTCGGTATTTCCGCGGTTGCGGGGTCCGGTCGGCGCGGCGCGCCCGCCGGTCTCGAGCTACCAGGGTCGCGCCGCCAGGCGACGCGCCTCGCCGATCGGACGTCGGTCCCCGGCGAGGCGCTCACCCAGGGCGATCACCGCCTGCCCGGCGCGTCGCCGGAACGTCGGCGTCTCGTTCCCTTCGCGGGCGAGGCGGGCCATCTCCGTCTCGTGGTACTCCCGCGCGATTCGATCGTTGGCGAGCATGAGCTGCAGCTCGGCATCAGCGTGGCGCATGGTTGGTCTCCTTTCCCGTTTCCTGCTGCTATTCGAGAACGATGCGGACGCCATCCCCGTCGGCGTCCTCCACGTCGAGGATCGGCCCGCGGGCGCCGGAGGTGACCGCCTCCTCCACCTCGGCGATCTGCTCCCGCGAGAGTCCCGGCACGCGCGACAGCGCGAACCGTCCAAGGGAGATCGGCACGCGGAGGTCGACGATCCGCCGCCCGCTCTCGCGGACCTCGACCCTGGCATACCTGGCCGTCCCGCCCCCCGTGCCGGTCCCGGTCTCGGCACCCGCGCCGGCGTAGGCGCCGGCCGTGCCGGTCTCGGCACGCGGCGCGGCGCCTTTCGCCTCGAGGGCATCGAGGATCGGTGCGGCTTCCTCGGCGGTGAGGCGGCCGGAGGCCACGAGCTCCAGGACGCGTTCGAGTGGATCGGTCATCGGAGCACCTCGTCGAGCTGGCTGAGCTGGTCGGTCGCGTCGGCGACCGTGATGTCGCCGCGCTCGAGGGCCTTGAGCACGGCGAGCCGCGCCGAGTCGGCGTCCGTCGATGGGGGCGGCACGTCGAACTCCACGGGCGCCGGCGCCTCGCTGCGCTCGTCGACGACAGGCGCCGAGTCCCGCGGCTCGGCGACGTGCAGGTCGCCAGATACGGATCGAAATGTGAGCGTCGGCCCAGGCCTGCCCACGATGAGCACCCGCCGCCCGGGCAGTGATTCGCGCTTGCTCGGCAGGTCGCTCGACAGGTCGCCCGTGATCGACTCGGCCTCGATGCGCAGGCCGGTCCGGCTGACGATCGTCGCGTCGCCGCTGATCGAGCGCATCGCAAACGGGCCGTCCCCGGTGAGCTCGGCGTCGAGCCGGATGTCGCCGCTGGTCGTCCCAAGGTCGAGCCGGCGGATCGATGGCACGCGAACGTGCACGTCGCCAGACACGGACTTCGCGGCCAGGTCGAGCGGGGCGGCGCCGTCGATCTCGATCTCACCGGAGACGGTCTCGACATCGAGCGCGCCGGCGAGTCGAGTGAGGCTGACCTCCCCCGACGCAGTGCGGAAGCGCTTCTCGCCGCTGAGGTCGCTGGCGGCGACGTCGGCGCTGCCGGTATCGACCGAGACGCTCGCGCCATGCGGCACCTCGATCTTGAGGGCGGCGCCCGAGCCGCGGCTGAGGAGGCGCATGCCGGCGTCGAAGCCGCCCCGCTGGCGAAGCTCGACCTTGTCGTCGGCGACCTCGATATCGAACGTGTCCGACAGCGGCTTGTCGTCGAGGGATCGCACGCGGACGGAGTCGCCCTCGGCGCCGTGGATGACGACGTCGCCCGAGGCCTGCTGGAGCACGAACCGGCCCCGCGGGCCGATGCGATGCTCCAGGGTGGTACCGGTGGCAATCGCCTTGCTCATCGATCCGTCCTCCCGATCGCGCGAATGGCAATTGCCGCTTCCTCGGCGCTCATCTCCTTGCGTGCCAGGCGCTCGAGGATCTCCTGGCGGGTCGCGGCTCCCGCAGCGGCGGCTCCCGCTGCGGGAGCCGCGGGGGCGGCACCGGCCGTGGTCTCGTCGACGCTCGCCTCGTCACCGTCGCGGGGCCCGAAGCCGAGCGCCCGAACGAGGGCCTCGACGCGAGACCGCACGGTCGGGTAGGAGATGCCGAGCTCGCGCTCCATGTCGCGCAGGTTCCCGCGCGACCGGAGGAAGCTCTCGAGCAGCACGAGCTGCTCCTTCGTCAGCCGACCGAAGCGCCCGACGGTGAACTCGCCCTCCAGCGTCGTACCGCATGAGCGGCAGTGGAGGCGGGTCACGGCGAGCTCACCGGAGCAGACGGGGCAAGTGGAGATCACGTCGTGCGGCATGCGGTTCCTTTCGGGTATGAGTCGACTATCGCATGCCGTCTTTCACTTTGTCAATACTGGCTTGCTCTTTTCGTATCCGCCCTGCCAAGGCACCGGCGTAGTCGGCCGAAGCTACTTCAGCAGGCTTCGCCATCGCAACCGCGTGGACTCGTTCCTCGAGGAAGTTCCTGTGCGGGACCGCGCGACGACGCCAATGGGTTCGAATGTCCGATTTGGGTTCGATCAGGGACGTTCGAGACGACCTACGTCTCCGAGGTGGCGACGAGGTCCGCGATTCGAACTTTTGCGAACAAGGGCGGGGCGGGAACGGCAAGGGGGTGGGAACGGCGAGCCGCGCTGTCGGGCAGACGGTGGCGCGCTCCGCGGGCCGGGCGCCCTGCTCTTCTGTCGGCCGGCTATGCGACCGAGACGGCCTCCGGGGCGGTGGCGAACTGGGCACCCGGGAAGTAGAAGCCGAGGACCAGGCTG
>Ga0070708_100004309_pt1 | contig 11181 bp, 8 predicted proteins | sample KBSK5503metaG_FD_65469 | JGI IMG/M metagenome (GOLD analysis project Ga0070708, IMG submission 65469) | Corn, switchgrass and miscanthus rhizosphere microbial communities from Kellogg Biological Station, Michigan, USA - KBS K5-50-3 metaG | ecosystem: Host-associated > Plants > Roots >...
AGCGCCACGCTGAGGACTGTAGCCCCAACGCCCGCCAGCAGCGCACCCCCCATCAACAACCAGTCGACGCGACGCACATCCCGGGGACGCGCAACGGTTCGGCACGGCCGTTCGCCGAAACCGCGCGCATCCATCGCTAGTGCGAGGCGCGTGCCTCGTCTGATGGCGGCGACCAAGAGCGCGAACAGGCGCCCGCCCGCGAGGCGCAGGGCGACCAGCGGATTCCGTCCAGCCTCCATCCCGCGCGCACGACGTGCAAGTCCGATGAATCGCCACTCGTCCGCCAGCACCGGCAGCATTCGAACCGCCGCCAGGGCACCGAGGGCGAAGCGCGGCGGGGCGTGCAGGTGCTCGACGAGGGCGTCGGCCAGATCGGTGGGTTCGATGGTCGCCAGCGCTAGCACGCCGGCGAGCGCGATGCCCACGATCCGCAGCCCCACGGCCAGTCCCCCCAGGATCGTCGTCAGGCCGAGCATCACCGGCCCGACTCGGACCGCCTGCCCCAACTGATGCGGGGCGAAGAGGGTGTTCAGGATCCCGATCGCCAGACCGGCGGCGAGCAGCGGTGACGCGCGACGCAGGAGGGTCGACGCTCTGAGGCCACTGACCGGCACCGCCGCGACAAGGATGGCAAGCACGATGAGCGGCGTCACGACGTCGACCGCGAAGAAGAGGGCCAGCATCAGCAGCGCGGCCGCCCCGAGCTTGGCGAGTGGATGGCGGCGGGCGATGGGAGCGCTGGGGTTGCCGAGCAGCGCGATCTCGATTCTCATCGCGCGAAGGTCTCGATGTCCGGCATCCGCAAGTGCAGGGTCCGATCGGCGAGGGCCCGGGCGAAGTCCCGATCGTGCGTCGCGAAACAGATCGCGCGTCCTGCGTCGCGCAGTGCAGCGAGCAGCGACAGGAGCTCCTCCCAGGTCCGTGAGTCCTGTCCGAAGGTGGGCTCGTCGAGGACAAGGACCGATGGCGCCGTTGCCAGGGCGGTCGCCACCGAGAGGCGGCGCTTCTCGCCTCCCGACAGCGTGAAGGGGTTGGCCGCGGCGAGGTGCCCGAGCCGCATGCGGTCCAGCAGCTCGCCGACGCGGTTCTGTATCTCGGGGTCCGGAAGGCCCAGCAGCTTGGGACCCAGCGCCAGCTCGTCGCGCACCCGGCCGGTCAGGAATTGATCCTCCGGCTCCTGGAAGACCATCCCGATTCTTCCGGTGAGGGCCCTCGCCCGCCACCGCCATACCGCCTCGTGGCCACGCCCCGCAGCCAGCGCCTCACCCGAGAGCACCTCGCCGTTGGTCGGCCTCAGCAGGCCCGCGAGCATGAGCGCGAGCGTCGACTTGCCCGCGCCGTTGGGACCGACGACGGCCAGAGCCTCGCTCGAGCGGACCTGAACCTCGACCGGACCGACCGCTAGGAGCCGCTCGCCCGGGTAGGAGAAGCTGACGCGTTCACCAAAGACCATGGTGTTGGTCGGCGGGCGCGGACGGGTGGGCTGGGGAGGTGCTCGGTGACCCGGAAGCCAAACCCCGGATCGCTCGAGCTGCTCCGCGTACCGACTGAAGACCCAGTTCGGTTCTCCATCGGCCATCAACTCGCCGTTCGAGGTCAGGGCGACAACGCGGGTGACGAGTGGCAGGACCTCCTCGAGCCGATGCTCGACGAGCACCATCGTTGGCGCGTTGCGCTCGATGACGCGGCGCAGGAGGTCGACAACCAGGGCGGAGCCCTCTGGATCGAGGTTCGCCGTCGGTTCGTCGAGCAGGATCAGGCCGGGTCGCAGCGCCAGCATCCCGGCGATCGCGAGGCGTTGCTGCTCACCGCCAGAAAGATGAGTCGTCGGTCGATCGCGTCCATACGGGAAGCCAACCGCATCGAGTGCGGCGTCCACGCGCGGCCAGATCGCCTCCGTGGGGACGCAGCGATTCTCGAGGCCGAAGGCGACGTCATCCCCCGCACGCCCCATGACCAGCTGGGAATCGGGGTCCTGGAATAGGATGCCGACCCGGTCGCGGGCTTCGACGGGCGGACGACCATCGAGCAGGAGGCGCCCTTGTGACTCCGCGCCGCCGGTGGCGCTGAGCAGGCCGGCCAGGCCGAGCAGCAGCGTGGACTTGCCGGCGCCGGACGGACCGAGCAGCAGGATCCGCTCCCCGGGATCCGCGTGAAGATCGAGACCGCTCACTGCCCACGCGCTGCGACCGGCGTGCCGCCAGCCCCACCCGCTGGCTTCGATTCCGGCGGGGCGCGGGGCAGCAGCCGCGGCGAGCGTCACGCGCCTGAGGGTAGCGTCAGATCGGTCGCTGCGAACGCCCCGAGGGGAACGGCGCGAGGACTCCGGTCTGCGCCAGGGCTCTTACCAGCAGCCACGAGCCGAAGCCGGCGATCGCCGCCGCGCTGATCAGCATGAAGAGCCCGTAGGCGAGCTGGACGCCGAACGCCGTCTGCGGGTAATAGATGGGCATGTCATGCAGCCATTCGCCCACGGCGGATCCGGCCCCGGCCAGCATTGCGATCGGCAGGGCAAAGGACCTGTAGAAGAGAGCCGCGAACACCAGCTCGGCGCCTGCCCCCTGGACCGCGCCGGAGAGAATGGTGTCGAGGCCCCACGCCGACCCGAGGAGCGCCGAGACAGCCGCCGCCAGAACCTCGGCGAACAGCGCCGCCCCGGGCTTTCGGATCACGAGCATAGCCAGCACGCCCGGCAGCAGCCACACCCCGGAGACGAGGTAGGCAAGCGGGTTGACCTGCCCCGAGAAGAGGGGCAGGGTCACCACGTTCCAGGCCCAGAAGACCACGCCAAATGCCACGGCGATCACTGCCGCGACCACGATGTCGACCGTGCGCCACCCGCCCGGCTGGCTCATTTCCGTCATGACTCTCCTTCTTTCGTAGTACCGATCTCTATGACCAGGAGCGTCCCCGCCCGCAACGAGACCGATGCCGGCTCCTCGACGACCACGTTCGACAGGCCTCGCGAACGACCAATGGCCAGGGTGCCATCCTCGAGCCCGTACCTGAGACCCTCAGTCGTGACACCGACCGCGTCGGCGCGGATCGGAAGCAACGTCACACTGCCGCCCGCTCCGACCTCGATCGTCAAGTTGCCCGGCCCCTCGATGGCACGCACCTGCGTTGCACCGCGGTGGAGTCGGACGTCACCTGCAGCGAAGGCCGGATCGACCAGGAGCAGCGCGTTGGCAAGCTCGTGGTCCAGCCTGCTCCCGCCGAACGCCCCCAGAATCAGGACGCGATCAGCGCCGGCCCTGAGCGCTGCCTCCAGCGCCAGCTCCGTATCGGAGGCGTCCTTGTCGGGTGGGTGCTGCTCGACGTGAGTCCCGAGGAGGCCGAGGCGGGCCACCGTGGCTAGGTCGAGGGAGTCGAGGTCGCCCACCAGCACGTGTGGTCGAACGCCTAGACTCTCGAGCCAGTTCGCGCCTCCATCCGCGGCGATCACCAGGTCTGCGTCACGGACGAGCTGCGCGTCCTCGGGCGCCGGCTCACCATCGGCTACGACCACGGCCAGCATTGCCTGGCGTCGCTCCTTCCAGCGCCGACGCACGGGCGTCGAGCGCTCCATTGGCTCATGAGAACGACGAACGGCGCACCCACATGCGTGCGCCGCGAAGGTGGTCGCCGACTCCCTTCGCTGGCATGACCCAGATCAGGTTCGAGGGTCTGCGGGTTGCCCGCACTCTCAGCGCTGTCGCGCTCCCCTGTCGCTCTTGAGCTGTACCGGGCAGCCTAGCACGCGTGGCATGATCCGGCCGTGACCGATGGCGATCCGTCCGGCCGTTCGGGATTGCATCCGGGCGTCGCGAAGGTGCTCGACGCGGCGAAGGAACGCGGACTGCAGATCGAGCTCAAACGCTTCTCGGAGGGCACGCGAACCGCTGCCGACGCCGCGCGGGCGGTAGGTTGCGACGTGAGCCAGATCGTGAAGTCGCTCGTCTTCGTAGCAGGCGACCAGCCGGTGCTGGTGCTGGTTTCGGGCGCAGATCGTGCTGATCCCGATCGGCTCGCGGCTGCGCTTTCAGCGACGGGCAGCCGCCCGCGGAAGACGATCCGGCGAGCCACCGCCGACGAAGCCCGAGAGGCGACCGGCTTCTCGATCGGCGCTATTCCGCCAATCGGACATGTCCGCCCGCTGACCGTTCTCATCGATGAGGGGCTGCTGCAGCATGAGCTGGTGTGGGCCGCCGCCGGCCGCCCGGATACCGTCTTCTCGGTGGCTCCTGACCGCCTCGCCCGCGCGGCGCACGCTCGGCTGGTGGCCGTTTCTACGGCCGATCCGTCTGGACGGTGATCTGAGTTCCATCCCCGACCAGCTCCGCGAGCAGCTGCCAGATCTGTTCACGGGGACCGCGGAACCTGATCAGCGCTGCTCGTTCCGACGGGTAGGTTCCGACGATCGTGAAGCCGGCATGCGGGAGCGCACCGACATAAAAGTCATAGGCAGCGCTGCCGACAACGGGCACCGTCCACCGGGCGACGACGGTTGCATCGTCAGGCAGCCGGGTTGGCTCGGCATCGGCCATGACTGGGAACCCCGGAGGGATGGTCGGCGCGAGCTCCGAGGGGATAGGCACAGATTCCGACGGATTGGCGGGTAGGGTTGTGGCCGCGCTCGGCGGGGGACTGGTCATGATCGGGCTCGACGCGGCGCCGGGCGAGCTGCCGGCCTCGCTCGGCGTTCCGCAGCCCCAGCTAGCGGCAGCAAGGATGAGAAGCGCCGCGCCGCGCCCGATCCGGCTCATGGGTCGCCGAACCGGGTGTTGAGAATCACCGTGATCGGCACGTGGAACGACCCGAGGCGAGACCAGTCGAACCAGCGCAGCGAGTTCGACAGGAGGTTGAACGCTTCGTCGTAGCTTCCGGGCGGGCTCTCCGCGTGCAACCCGAACGTGAAGCGACCGATCGCGCCGGGCGGGACCGAGCTCTGGTCCACGTTGGTCGCGACCCAGCTCGAGGGCCAATCGATCGCGCTGAATGCGCTGTCGCGTGTCGCGGGATTCCAGGTGCCCAGCAGCACCCGGCCGAGCCCGACGTTGTTCCGCCAGGTGCGGCCGCCAGCGTTCACGAATTCGACCCAATGGGTGACAGTCGTGTATCGCTTGATGACCTCCGTCCCGCTGTTCGACTCGCGAAGGTAGGAGGCGAGGAACGGGACCCGCCCAGGGTTCGTCGTGAAGCGCTTCTCGAATATGGGATCGACCGACGTCCAATAGCCACCGACGACAGCTCGCATCTCGAAGTGAAGATGCGCGCCGTAGCACTGGCCGCTGCAGCCGGAGTCAGCGATCCACTGCCCGGCGGAAACGGTTTGGCCCACCGAGACTCGGGCACCGTTCTGGGCAATGTGGTAGTAGAGGGTCCGCCGTCCGTCGGCGTGGGAGACGAGCACGTAGTTCCCGTTGATGCCGAACTGCTGGGTACCGAATCCCTCGAACAGGTCGACCACCGTTCCGTCGCGGGACGCGACGACCGGGCTGAGCAGCGACATCGGATAGTCCATGCCGGTGTGCCCGTCATAGACTCGGCCGTAGTGCAGGTTGCAGTCCGCCCACAGCACGTTGGCCCAGTCGCGCTGGTAGCACGACCGCGGGTCGCGATCGACGCCGTAGGAGAGCGAGATCGAAGGGTCGTAGAACGGCAGGGTGTAGTCGTCGGTCGCCAGGGCGCGGCCGGCGCTTCCCAGCCAGACGGCCAGCGCAAATGACAGACCGATGAAGGCTCGCAGGATCATGGCCGGCACCGCCCTTCGCAGCTGGCCCAGCCAACCGTGGCGGTCCCAAACTGGTCGAGCTGGCTGCCATCGGCTGCGAGCAGCGCGGTTTGGCCGTCGCGCAGGACGAGTAGCGAGCCGCCGTCATGCGCGAGACGCGGCATCTCGCCAGGACCGAGGCGATTGGTCGATCCGCTCGCGACGTCCCGCAGGAATGCGGTGCCCTCGACGGAGTACGCGATGCGCGACCCATCGTCACTGAGCGAGGTGTCGATCGCGCGCGGATCGAGACTTGCGAGCAGCTCTGACGAAGCCTCGGTCACGCGACGGACCTCGACGCCACCGCCGAACACGTGTGCGGTCACAGCGACCGAGCCATCCGTCAGCTCGGAGACAGAGAAGACGAAGCCCTCCTCGTGATCGACGAGGACCGAGCGCCGCGTTTGAGGACTGAAGCGGACGACAACCGAGGAAAACGGCGCCTCGATCGAGGCCGCCTCCACCAGCAACAGCTCCCCGGCGCGCGTGAAGGAGATGGAGCCCGTGTACGGGCCCGGGGCGACCTGCGAGGCCGTGCCGGTCCTCGCCTCGATGCGCCAGAGGCGTCCGCCCCCGTCAATGGCGGCCAGCCATGAGCCATCGGCACCGAAGGCGGCCCCGGCGACGCCGGCCAAGGCCGTATGGGCCTGGGAGCCATCCGGGAAGGTGATAGAAAGTCCAGCCTCCGGATCGCCGACGCCGTCGGCGACCGCCACGGTCCCGGTGGAGGCGCTGTCCAGGTAGCGTGCCGTGGCCCGGCGGCCCTGCTCGCCGGCCGGAAGCTGCCTGTCCGAGGCACGGGAGGGGGGCAGCTGCAGTTCGAGGACCTGCCCGCCCTGCTCCGAATGCCGGATGACGCCGACGGCAGACCCCGACCGTTGGGCCTGGGCGGCGGTCATGATCTGGGCGGGTGGCGGCGGATCCGCATGCGCAATCTGCGCGCCACTCAGGGAGGCGAGAAAGACGGCGACGAGAATCGGAACGGCGGCGCGAAGGCGCGTGCGGCCGCCGTGGGCGGATCGATGCCTGACGGACATCGGAGACCTCCGTTCGGGTGCTTGATGACTGCGACCGATGACGGAGCTCTCGTTGGCGTCGGCGACCTCCCTGTTCCTGCGCGCGGACCGGCGGTCCGCGCTGGCTGGCTGCAACCCTACCGGGAGGCGCCTTACCGTCCAGTTACCGCGATAGACTCACGCCCGATGCCCGCGTTGACCCTGGTCTCCTTCGGCTGCGCGCTGCTTGGTGCAACCCTCCTCGCGGTGGGAGCGGGCTGGATGCGGGCCATCGGAGCGAACATGACGCTTGGCAGGCGTCTCGCCGGTGCGCGCGAGATCTCGGTCGGCGACGCGTCGCGGCTCACCGATATGCCGCCACGACCCGTGCGTATCAGCGGCCGCGTTCGCTGCCCGGATCCCCTCGTCACCCCCGACGGGGAACGCCTGGTCGCCTACCACCGCGATGTGGAGGTCCAGTCGCCCGGCGGTCGATGGCGCACGATCGAACGGCTGCGGGAGACCCGTTCATTCGAGCTCTGGGACCACGCTGGCTCGATGCCCCTCGATCCAGCCGAGGCAGCTGAGCCTCTGATCACGATCCCTCTCGTCTGGGATGGCAAACCGGGTGAGCTCGGCGACTTGCTCGCACCGGGTGTGGCGAGGGTCGCGCGCGAGGAGGGTGAACCGGTCGCCGCGCGAGCGGTGACCCGCACGCTCTCGGAGGTGGACCGCCTGCTCGTCCTCGCGCAGCTGCAGACCGATGGACGCCAGGGCGTCAGCCTCGAACCGCCCGCCGGCGGGTTCGTCATCTCCTCGCTGGAGCTCGACGCTGCCATGCGGCTACTGGGCGGGCAGCATCGGCGCCAGCTCGCCTTTGCGATCGGGCTGCTCGCGCTGGGAGGGGTGCTGCTGGCCGGCGGGCTGCTGGCGGTTCTAGTGACCTGGGTCGCCGGGCGCTAGCGGCTCGGCACGTCCCGGGTACCGGAGCCGAGCGGTACGAACGAACCATCGAGCTCGTCTGTTCCCACTTCTAGCATCCGGTGCACGGTTCCTCACAGAAGCTCCATTTTGGGCCTACGGGATCGCACAAACGGCCAGGGAGCCCCAGGCAGAGATCGTGCCCAGCCAGGCAAGAACCCGACACGGCGAGGAGAGGGCGCTGATCAGCGTCGCGCAGGCGGCGACGCTGCTCGGCGTGCATCCCAACACCGTTCGCACCTGGACCGACTCAGGCAGGCTGCCCGCCTACCGCATCAACGCGCGAGGGGACCGGCGCTTCCGGCGCGGGGACGTCGAGCGGCTCCTGGCGGAAGGGGCCGTGAGCGAGGAGACCCTCGCCAGCCCGGATCCCTCGCGTCGGAACCACGAGCTGACGGTGCTGGGGCGCCTCGCTCAGGGAGCCAGCGGACCCAACCCGGTTGCGGTCTGCCGGGTGGCAATCGATGCGCTGCGGACGCAGCTGGGGTATCCGCAGGTTGCCATCTACCTTGCGGCGCGCGGCATCCTTCGCCTGGAAACGCATGCGGGCTACCAGATCGCGCCGCCCATGACGATCGCCGAGGCAGCGTTGCTCGAGGCGGAGGCCGCGCCAGCCTCCCAGGGCGAGCCCGTCACCGAGGTCCGTCTCGTGCTGCGCGCCGCGGGCGAGGCCCGTGGTTTGCTCGTCATCACCGATCCAGACGGGACGAACCTCCATCGGTCCCAGCTGCCCTTCCTGCATACCGTGGCGGGAGCGCTGGGAGTCGCGGTGCACAACGCCCGTCTCCTGTCACGCGCACGGCGTGAGGTCACCCGTTCACGCGCGCTACGCGCGGTGACCCAGGAGCTCACCGGTCAGCTCGACCTGCCGGTGGTGCTCGATGACATCGTCGATCGCACTCGAGCCCTGTTCGAGGCGGACAAGGCGGGGCTCTGGTTGGTGCTCGATGGAAGCCAACCGTTCAAGCTCGCAGCGTCGCGAGGACTGAGTGAGGAATTCCACGCCATGGTCCGCTCCATGACCCTGGAGAGTCAGACCATTGGCGTGCGGGCGGTTCAAGAGCGTCGCAGCTTTGTCGTGCATGGAGCAGGTGCAGACGCATCGGCGGGGGCAATGCGCGCTGCCTACGCCACCGAGGGGATCGAGACCGCCTGCCTCGTCCCGCTGGTCAACAACGACCGCACGGTTGGCCTCATCGGTCTCTATCACGGGCGGGATCGCGAGTGGCCGGAGGAAGAACTGACACTGGTCCAGTCCTTCGCCAACCAGGCGGCCGTGGCGATCAGCAACGCGCGCCTCTATCGCTCGGTCGCCGAGCAGGCTGCCCGCATGCGCTCGATCCAGGATCTGTCGTCGCGGTTGAACCGGCTGACCGACGTGCAGGCCATCGCGGAGGCAATCGTCGCCGAGGCGAGCACGCTTGCCGAATACCACGACATCCGCATCTATACGGTTGACTGGGAGAAGGGAACGTGCGAGCCGATTGCGTTCACGGACCGCCTCCTGGGCGAGGGCGACTTCCGCGACCGGCTGCGGGTGGATATCGGCCCTGGCTCCTTCACCGGCATCGTGGCGCAGACCGGCGAGCCACTCCTCATCAACGACGCCCTCGCCGACGACCGCAGCTACACCATCGAAGGGACCGATGACATCGACGAGTCGATGCTGGTGGTGCCGATGCTGTACGAGGGTCGGGCGGTTGGCGTCGTGACGCTCTCCAAGCTGGGGACCAACCAGTTCAGCACGGACGATCTTGCGACCATGTCGATCTTCGCCGGGTATGCGGCGCAGGCCATCGCCAATGCTCGGTCCTATGAGCGCCTCGAGGTCCAGTCGGGTGAGCTGGCCCGGCAGCTCCAGTCGCAACGTCGCTTGCTGGAGATCAACGAGAAGCTGCTATCGACCTTCGACCAGGCCAGCGTCCTCGAGCTGATCGCGGATGGGCTGCGCTCGGTGGTGACCTACGACAACCTGTCGATCTACCGGGCCGATCACGTGGAGCGCATCTTCGTCCCGGTCCTCACCCGGGAACGGCATGCCGCCGAGGTGGCGCGTTACATCATTCCCTTCGGCCGCGGGCTGATGGGCTGGGCGCTTGACCATGGCGAGCCAGTGCTTGCCAACGACGCGCTCAACGACCCGCGCGCTCTGCAGATCCCGGGCACGCCTCCCGATCCGGAGGCGCTGTGCGTCGTTCCGCTGATCAACGATGGCGAGGCCATCGGTTCCATGAACATCGGGCGCATCGGGCGAGAGGAGGCCTACTTCTCCGACACCGACTTCGAGCTGATCAAGCTCTTCGCCGGACAGGCATCCATTGCGCTCCGCAATGCCGAGGCGCACCAGGCGGTAAGCATCCGGGCCGAAACCGATGCGCTGACCGGGCTGGGCAACCACGGGTCGTTCCAGCGCTACCTCTCGGGGTTGCTCGAGAACGCCGACCCCGACGCGGACAATCCGCCACGCATCGGCCTGCTGATGATGGACCTCGACCGCTTCAAGGACTACAACGACCAGCTCGGCCACCCGGCCGGTGACGCCCTCCTCCACGCCATCGGCACCGCCATCTCGGGCGCGGCGCGGACGGGCGACCGCGTCTTCCGCTACGGAGGCGACGAGCTCGCGCTCGTGCTCAACGATGTGGACGCCGCGGAGGCCGCGGTCGTGGGCGACCGCATCAGGCGAGCCGTCGCGCGATTGAGCGCTACCGAGGCGACGCCGGTGACGATCACCGTGGGAGCAGCCGCATTCCCCGCCGACGCTCGCGATAAGAATGCGCTTATCTCCGCGGCCGACACCGCGCTCTACCACGGCAAGCGCTCGGGAGAGAATCGCGTGGTCTGCTTCGCCGATGTGCCGAGCGAGATGCGGGACCTGCGCGGGACCCTCGACCAGCTGGCGCGCGCAGCACTCATGCACCCTGAAGAGGCCGGCGCCGTCGAGCACCTCGTGGAGAAGGCTGCCCGTCTTGGTGGCGCGCCTGACCTCGCCTCAGATGACACGACGCGCACGATGCTGCTGACCGTAGTCCGCGCGCTGGATCCGGGGAAAGCGGTGAGCCGGCACGCGGACCGAGTTGGTCGGCTGGCATCGGACATTGCCACCCGACTCGGATGCACGCCGGAGGAGCGAGAGGTGATCGAGCTGGCTGCGCGCCTCCACGAAGTGAAGGAGATCGGGCGAACGCAGCTGGGCGGCATTCGTTCGCTGCGCGAGGTCGGCGAGGTCATCACCGGCGTTCGTCAGCTCGCCGAGGGCCGCCCACGTCGCCGGGCACGCGATTCGACGTCGCTTGCCGTAGAGGTGGTGAGCGCCGCCAACGCCTACGACGAGATGGGAGCCGCCACGGCCGCTCGCCGCAGTAGTCGGAGCGACGTGGTGTCCAAGATCAAGATTTCGTACCCGGCTCTGCGAGGAGAAGTGACCGAGGCCCTCCAGGCGGTTGTGGAACC
>Ga0070708_100004310_pt1 | contig 11180 bp, 14 predicted proteins | sample KBSK5503metaG_FD_65469 | JGI IMG/M metagenome (GOLD analysis project Ga0070708, IMG submission 65469) | Corn, switchgrass and miscanthus rhizosphere microbial communities from Kellogg Biological Station, Michigan, USA - KBS K5-50-3 metaG | ecosystem: Host-associated > Plants > Roots >...
ACAAAATGAAGACCGTAAAAGTTATCAAGGGAATCGCTCTTTCATTAGTGGTTTGCGCCGTGATGTTTGTGGGCGCCGATTCAACGACGGAAGCAGGCAATCGATGCACGGATCACTGCGCCGATGTTTACAAGGTGAAGAAGGATGGCTGTCGGCTGATCCCGTTCAAGACCGAGCGTCATATTTGCGAGCGCAGGGCCAAAGAAACGAAGAACGATTGCAAACATAGATGTCGTTAGCAGTGAGCAGCAATCACTCTCCCCCACCTGCCGGCGACAATCTCAGCTCTAGCTGCGCATCTCTTCAATCGCTTTCCCGCCCCGCCGTCGTTCGGATTAACGTTGACTGCCCACATTTCTAGAGAACTCACATTGTCGACCACATTACTTTTGTGGTAACGCCCCTGACTGCGGGCATCGCAAGCGCAAATTTCTGAGACAGCAGGCTTCTCCTGGTGACATAATTCTTTACCAAGACGGCACCCTCGCTTCGCAATAACCTTGGCGTAGTAACGACCGAAGAGAAAGAAAGGATCACGAAATTGAGAGCGACCGAGAGTGTGAAGGCCACGTTGGAAGAGCCCGTCGTTTCAGCAACCACCTTCAACTTGGAAGGCCGAGAACGAAACAAAGCGAGATGGGATTCGTGGGTGCGGGCGATGTATTTTGCCCGAGCAAGGTGTTGCTGTCTCTGGGTCCCTAGGCACGACTTTTGTCCAGTTGCGCGCATGAGTTTGGTCTGGCTCCTGGTCTTGCTACTTTCTAGTCCTGCGGCTTTCGCACAACGCGTGGTTAATGCGAATCCCACAACGGCTGACCAGCTATCACCAGGTCTTATCGAGGGCATACGGCAGTACGTCACGTCGCAACAGGAGAGTCCCGAGGAATACCTCGTACGGCAGTTCGCTAACCATGACATCGTCTTTTTGGGCGAGATGCACGGAGTGCGGCAGAACCTTGAATTCCTCAAGCGCCTTATTCCACGGCTCTATGCGGCGGGTGTTTACAACCTTGGCTATGAATTCTCGCGCTACAAAGATCAGGCGAAGATTGACCGGCTGCTATCCTTTCCCAGCTACGATCCCGAGATTGCAAATGATCTGCTTTCGGAAATTGATTTGACTTACGTCACCCAAGAATACACGGACGTCTACAAGGTGGCTTGGGAGCTCAATCACAAGTTGCCAGCCGGGGCGCGGCGTTTCCGCATTGTGGCACTAAACATTGATGAGAGTGGTCAGACGCCCTCCGATTCCTGGGGCGGCCAGAAACTCAACATCCACGACCAAACGAACATCTTTTGGGCTCAGGTTATCAGCAAAGAGTTCCTGGCAAACCACGAGAAGGCGCTGATCTATTCAGGATCTGGACACAGCTTCACGCGGTTCTTCTTGCAACGAGGGCAGGATCACAGCTTCTCGGCCGGGAATCTTGTCCATAACTTCATCCCAAATCGCGTCATGACGGTCTGGCTGCATGGCGATGCAGAGCGCAGGGCACTGACACGACAGATCGATGAACTCGTCGAGGCCAGCAACGGTGTCGATCGCCCGCGGGCGTTCGACACCCAGGGCACGCCGTTCGGAACGCTGCCGCTCGCCATTAGTGGCTATGTCTTTGGGAAACAGAATTGCGGTCCTTTTACGTTGGCGGACGTGGTGGACGGCTACATTTGGCTCGCGCGCCGAACGGATTTGAAGGGGGTGCGCTTCATTAAGGGATTCATCACCCCAGCGAACATCGCCAGATTCGAATTGCGTTGGCGCAAGGACCATCCACGCAGTCGCGCATACACAAAAGAAGAACTGGAAGAAGCGGCGGCCGATAATTGGCAGCATCTCCAAGAGGCGTGGCAATAAGCAGTTCCGCGTGTACCTCTAACCTCAAGTCCACAGGTTTTCCGGACTCGGACTAGACGCGAGCCAGATACCAAGCACCGTTGAGTCGAGGGAGAAATTTCAACCACCGTGTCTGCAACGATTGGAGATTTATTTCCACGCTGAAAACGGTACTGTGAATAAGGTTCTCGATCAACAGAGTCTTAATTGGCTAGATCACATCGTGGCGCTGATAAGCCGTCGAGCGATACATACACGCCGAACTTACGATAGTTGCTAACGAGCTGAATGATTTCGTCCTTGTTCTTCGTACCCCTGAGTTTTCCATTAAGATAGCTGATAACTTCGTTGAGGTTGTCGCCCTTTCCGGCGCAGTTTACAGTCCTAAAGATTCGGACCTGTCCATCTACAAGGAAGGCAATGTTGCTATACGAGAAGGGCAAGTCGATGTCAGCAAAGTGATATAGATGACCATTTTTGAATTCGATGCGTTCTAGCAGCGACGTTTGTTTGTTGTCGGGATCCGTCAAGTCATAGCGTTCGCACATGCTCAAAGGCGGTCATTCTAATCGCGGTGTCTTGGTCAATCATCAGAGGAACTCATAACGGCTAGGTTGTTTTGATGTAGCGAATCACAGTGCGTCGGCTGACGCCCAGAGCCTGAGCTGTTTCTTGAGCAGAGAAACCGCGTGCCTTCAGCGAACGAGCTTTGGCAAGCTTGGTGTTTTTGAGCTTCGCTGGCCTACCTTTGTATACGCCGCGCGCCTTGGCGGCCTCAATGCCTGCACGCTGTCGCTCTCTGATATTGCTGAGTTCGATCTCGGCCAAACCGAGAAGTAGTGCAGCGATCGTGCGACCAAGAACGCCCGCCAATTCCAACTGCTGAGTAACCACTATTATTTTTAGCCCGCGATCAGCCCAGTCTGCGAGGATATTAACGCCGTCACGCAGGTTCCGGCTCAACCGGTCCAATTTCCATAGGACTACCGTCTTAACTTGGCCGGTGAATATATCTGCCTTCAAACGTTCGAACTCTGGTCGTTGCAGCGTCGTGCCGCTTTCCTGGTCCTCGTACCAGCTTACGCGCTCTGCCTGAATCCCATTACCTGATAGCCATCTCTCTATCTCGGCTCGTTGACTCTGCGTGGATTGATCTTTGGTAGAGACGCGTATATATGCTGCAATCATGGTTCTTACCTTCCTTTGGAGAAGAATATGGCCAGTGTGTCTATTGAAATGACTTCACGTTCGTGATTCGCCAGTGCTCCCTTTCGCCGCATCTCGCAAGGTTGAGCGCATCCACTCAGAGAGAGATTGCTTGTGAGCCTTCGCCGCCTTCGAAAACAGTTTCACGTCCTCCTCTTTAAGACGCATAGGCACAATCTTGGTTTTTACTTGTCCTCTCGGTAGTGGAGGCCGTCCGCGTCCACGTTTCTTAGGCGCTTTCCCGCTACTCATTTGATTCCTCAGTAGTCTTGAATGTTTGACGCTCCCACAACCCGACGTGGGGAAAGCGATTTGAATTATTCTTACTGAGCTTTATCGTAACACGAATAATTAGCCAACTCAAGCATTATGCGTGTTACGGAAAATAACCCAGTGAAGCGTATTGCAGTTTTCAGCTTTGCGGTCTCGACCTCTGTGGACGCTTTGTAAATTGAAATGGGGATGCCAACAAATTAGCACGTGACCCGGTGACAATAGGGTAGACCCTAAATGTCACCCGGCGGCTATCCTGAATTCGATGATAAAACCAAGACAATACAAACCTCAGGTGCACACCACCCTAAATGTCACAAGTAAATCCGGAATTTGACTTGGCATTGTGCGGATAGGTGTTTCGGAGACCTGCTCGGGTTGTCAGTATTCTGACCCAGATTTCCTTTCATAGGGATGATACTTCTGCTGATGACCTACTGGCTTATAAGATTGGACGAAGACCTCTTGTGGCATTTGAAGTCCTCCGGGGAAAGGCTAAGTTTGGTAACTGGAAGTCGACCATCATGATCCCAACGCCACGATTCTGAGATTTTGATACACCGCAAACCAGGGCTTCCCTCGGTCGCTTCCACTTCGAATGGGTTGCGCGGGTTGTGTCTAATAATGACCGTCTCGACTACGTTCTGTGTGACCACAACCACCGGAGTAACGAGCATCCGGGAGTCACCTTCTCCAATCACTATTAGCCCCGTGCCTGTCTCATCTGCGAGCGACCCTACCACTGGTATTGGAGCCAACGCAGGAGGTTGATAACTCACTGCGACGCCCAACGCAAAAGTCCACAGCAATATCAATAGCTGATTGCGGTTTGGTTTCACTTGATTACTTCCTCCTCGCCCCTTGGCTGAAAGCGGGCGGCCCAAGCTTCTTCCATTCGGTTTTTACCGGCTTCGCCCATGGCGGTTTAAGAGGCATGACTTCTACGATGGCGCGGCTATCACAAAAGTCGGTAGGGGTGGGCGTAGAAATCTTAGCTACGGACAGCGAGGTTAACACAAGGACGGATACTTTCCGAAGATTCCGGTGGATCGATGACCACGAAACCAGGAAATCAGGTTGTAGTAACTTGACGGGGCCACGTAACCCCCACGCGCAAAGTACATTCCAAAATGCGTTTTGCCACTAGGCTCTTCTACTTCGAAGAAAAACTCCGGTTGGCAGAAGATCGAATTTTGTGACCTGCTAAGGAGCGCCGGATAGGGAATCGATCGTCGAAAATTTCGATCGACGGGGGAGGGTGGCGGGTGTCGTTGTAACTACTGATCGCCGTAATTTCGCATTACTAGTTGCAACTTGGCTTCGTTGGCAGCCAGCACCAGCTTCTCCGCTTGTTTGGGGGTGACTTGCAGGGTGACGGCCTTAACATCACTTGGCACTCGCTGATTGTCAGGAGAATCGAGTTTGGCGCCACTGGCGAGGACTTTTATGTTCTGCAGAACGATCTTGGAAATCGGTCCTTGAGAAGCACTGGTTTGGTTAAGCGGAACTATTACCGCTATCACGTCGACGTAGGAGCCCGGCATCACGAAACCGGAAACGCCAACAACATCGTCGACCTTTACGGTCATTGCGCGATAGCCTTCAGGTATAACCGCTGAAAGACCAGCCCCGATTCCTTCTGGCGCCAGTTTTAAGTTTGTAATAGATTCTCGTACGCCGATGGGAGTAATTGCTACTCTACCGACTACCTCTTCGACTTTTCGGAACGCTCCCTCCGGAGCCGAACCGTTAGGAATTGACGTTAGCGCGAGTTGCTCCACAATGATCTTCGCCCCGAGCGGAATCTCCTGATTGGCGACAACCATACTCCCCCGGTCGCCGAACTCATTTGGCCCAATGCCAGGATCGAGCGGGTTGAAGCTGGCCCAGAAGATTACCGCGAGGGCGACAAAGCCGTTAGTGATCCAATGCCGCATGCTCCTCCGGTAGGAGTGATCTGATCTGGTAGCCATTGCAACCTAATGATAAGCCCAACTGTTCAACTATGGTAGGAAGAACATGGACGATTCGGGCGGCCATTCTATAGGTAAAAACCAAAGCAGATAAGGATACCCTTTCGCGGGCCATGATGACCCCGACTCAGAGAATCGATGACCGAAAAGGCGAACGACGAGCTTACGTCGCAGCCTTGATCTCCGCGCTCACTATCCACGTGAAGATCAAGGCGCTTGGAATGGCTTGGGCTACGCTTCACCAGGCTCGGGGTGCCAGCATAGAGAGGGATTGGCGGACCGACATCGGCCCGCAGGAGTTGGATAAGGAACTCCGAGACCCGCCGACCAGGATCGTAAATAAAACCCTGGGCCACGCGCGTCCGGAAAAGCATTCTTTTCTGCCGAGAGGGTCAGTCTGTCAGAGATCGATGTCAGAAAAACGGATCGGGGGGCGGGGCCTCGCAGATGCCCTATTAGGAGACGCTGGTTGTACCATATGCCAAAATTCGCGCTAAAAATTTTAACAGGGACCCGATCATTTATGGCCGAGAAATACATACCAATTCGGCTTCTCAGACAAAGAGTTAATGGGAGGGGTATGGGCTCAAGGGAAAATTGTGGAATTTGTTGACGACGACAGATCTCCTCAAGGATATCGGCGGCTGAAGATCGTTTCGCCTTCCCAAAAACCACATCATCCGTCAAGCGGGCCACGCACACCTCGTCCGCCTCGATTCAGCACATGGGTATAGATCATGGTTGTGCGCACATCTTTGTGGCCCAACAGCTCTTGAACGGTGCGTATGTCATAGCCATCTTCCAGCAGGTGCGTTGCGAAGCTGTGACGGAATGTATGGCAACTACCAGGCTTACTAATCCCGGCGCTGCGCAAGCCTGCCTTGACTGCTTTCTGCAGCACCCACTCGCCGACATGGTGACGCTGAATGGCTCCTGAGATTGGATCGCGACTTCTGGTGGTTGCAGGAAAAACGTATTGCCAACCCCATTGTCGATCGGCATGCGGGTATTTCCGGCTCAGCGCCCATGGTAAATGGACGCTACCAAAGCCGTCTTGCAGATCTCGCAGATGTACGCCCTTGACCTGAGAGAGGTGCATCCTCAATTGCTCTGCGAGCGCGACAGGAAGCATCGTGACGCGATCCTTCGGCCCTTTCGCATCACGCACCACTATTTGCTTGTAGCCAAAGTCAATATCTTTAACCCTAAGGTTCAGGCATTCCCTCAGCCGTAACCCCGCTCCGTAGAGCAGACTGGCCATCAGCCAGTTCTGCTGCTGGAGTTGCGCAAGTATCTCCTTTACTTCCTCTTTGGTAAATACCAACGGCAGACGCGCTGGGCGCTTGGCGCGTTCTACGTTTTCGAGCCATGGCAGATTCTGACAAAGGACGTGACGATAGAGAAATAGTAGCGCCGCCAGCGCCTGGTTTTGTGTGGAAGCCGCCACTCTCCGAGCGACCGCCAGATGGGTCAGGAACTCGCTGACTTCAGTAGCACCCATTTCCGCGGGATGTCTCTTGCTGTGAAAAAAGATGTATTGTTTAATCCAGTAGATGTATGTTTGTTCAGTGCGGTAACTATAGTGGCGTGTGCGAATGAGATTCTGAACTTGTTCGAGCAATCTTGGCATGGTGAGGCTCCTTTGTGAGGTTGCCGCTAAGCTGCTTGACCGCCATGAAACCGGACAGAATCGTGTAGCGACATCGTGTAGCGACGGCAACCACTGAAATTTGTTAAGGAATTCGTGAGGTCCTGATTATTATATGAGAGCCTATCGTGTTGCAACACTACACCGTATTATCTAATTAGAAGTTCGGCAGCTTTCTCCTCAGAGAGGAATTACACGTTGGATAAGAAACAATCTCCTTTAGCTTACTATTTCGTGCTGGCCGCTCTTACGGCGTTGGGCTTTGGCGCTTTTCTCGTGATCGCGCAGGATGTGTGTGCGCAAAAAGCAAGCAAATTGGATATCGATGAATGGCGTCTCGTGCTACGGAATGTTAAGACGGAGCTTATGAAGAATTATTACGATCCGACCTTCCACGGGATGGATCCGGAGGCGCACTTCAAAGTCGCTGACGAGAACATGAAGAAAGCTGAATCGATGGGTCAGTTGGTGGGCATTACCGCGCAGGTACTGCTTGATCTCAACGACTCGCATACTTTTTTCGTGCCGCCGTTTCGTACGTCGCGCGTAGAGTACGGCTGGGAGATGAAGCCGGTTGGGAACGACTGTTACGTTAGCGCGGTAAGACCCGGCAGTGATGCCGAAGGCAAAGGGCTAAAGGCTGGCGACAAAGTGCTTTCGATTGATGGCAGACCTCTTGATCGCAGTACAGCACGGTTAGCTAAGTACCTGTACTATAGATTGCGGCCGCAAGCAGGTATGACGCTGGTTGTTAAGAAGCTGGATGGCCAGCAGAAAGAACTCGTTATTCAGGGAAGAGTCCGCGAAGGAAGAAAACTCTTAACCGAATTCGACGCTCGCGACCTCGATTTAGAAGAAGAGGAAGAAGATCGTTTGAATCGTCATCGTTTTTACAAACCGAGTGATGACGTGTTGATCTGGAAGATGCCGCACTTTGATCTAGGCGAAAATGAAGTTGATAACCAGATCGAAAAGTTTAGGAATCTTAAAGCGTTGATCCTTGACCTGCGCGGTAATACTGGCGGTTACGTCTTTATGCTTGAAAGACTTGCCGGCTACTTCTTTAGTCATGACGTCAGGATCGCTGACCTTAGAGGGCGTAAGGAGATGAAGCCGATGTTGGCAAAGGGTCACAACGAAAAATCATTCAAAGGGCAGCTAATAGTTCTCCTGGATGGCGAATCATCATCGGCCGCTGAGTTATTCGCGCGCCTAATGCAGCTCGAAAAGCGCGGCACGGTGATTGGTGATCGCAGCGCTGGCGCTGTCATGCGAACTATGTTTTATCCTCTCGAGATTGGAGTTGTTAATAGCATCCATGTCGGCATCTACATCACAAATGCCGACCTCCTCATGGCTGACGGAAAGAGTCTTGAGCACGTTGGCGTTACTCCGGACGAGTTGCTATTACCTACAGCAGATGATATGGCAGCCGGGCGAGACCCAGTACTAGCCCACGGCGCCTCGCTTGTTGGTGTCAAACTGGATCCTGATAAGGCGGGGGCGTTATTTCCTATTGAGTGGAGGAGTAGATAGCCCCTCGATCATGTTGGGAGAGGCTAGCAGTTAGTGGGCTCGTTCTCATTACTAACACAGCTGAAGAAGCGGACCGGAATCAGCATGCTCTCATCGACTATAGGCAGAGTGGTTCAATACGACGCGCAGCCGAACCAGCGCTTGCAGCGGACGGCGCGATAGTATCATTTCTCAAGTACTCTTTTTTTTCGGCTTGAATGCTGATCGCGCTCCCCAGACTGAAGCGCATCAGCGTTGGATTGCTACTAAGCTGTCACTGAACATGCGAGATTCCATCATTATTATTGTGCTATCTATTATTGCTCTGAGTTCTCCTCGGACGCATACCTCGGAGATTTCAACTCTAGCGGCCGGTCAGAGCAAAACTGCACGCAAAACCAAAGTTGATGTGAAGTATGACAAGAAAAGAGATCTCACAACCGTTCGACTTGAGGACCTGATTCTATGGAAGAATCCAGCTTTCTTTGAGCAGGTTACTATGGCTGTCGCATTCGATTATCCCAAACGAACTATTGCGACGCCGAAATCGGTTTCAGTGCGTTTCTATTCCGCTACTAAAGATAGAACTGCATTCCGGAATGAGGACTTAGTAGCTACGATAGATGGCGTTCGCTTGGATTTGGGGAAGATGGAACGTACTGGCAACCGAAATCTTAATTCTCCCGGAGGGTTCTTCTTTGATACGGTAAGAACGTCGATTCCGTATCAAGAGTTTTTGCGTATTGCGCAAGCGAAGCAGCTACGTCTTCTGGTGGGCGCAGATACATATGATTTATCGGCCGAGCAGCTTCAATCGCTTGCGAACTTTCTTCAGTTAATGCAGCAAGAGGGCCAAGAATTCAAATGATCAGTCGAGTCTATGACGCCGCATCCAACAACCGCTTGCAGCAGACTCGGTTTGAGCGTGGTTTTTATTGAAAGGTGAAGCGAAGGTTGAGCGGAATCGCTCGCCGCTGAAGCGCAGCGTTATGCTGCTCACGCCATTGATTGAGGAATGTGGTCACGAACATGAAAACGCTCATATCGCTACTCGCATTTGGTCTGGTCACTTTTGTTTCCGCTGCCCCGATCTTGCGTTCCTCAGAGTCTTGCGGGACAGATGAGCATACGGAATGGATTGCGAAAAGCCTCAAAGAGATCGAAAGCGTCAAGGTTGGCATGACGAGGGTTGATCTCCTTAGAGTGTTCAAAGAAGAAGGCGGTATCTCAACGAGGACGTGGCGGCGTTACGTTTACCGTGATTGCCCGTACATCAAAGTTGACGTGGAGTTCGAGCCGGTCGGCGAGCCTGAGAATAAGGTGAGTCAAAGCCCGAGAGATACAATTATCAAAATCTCTAAGCCGTTCCTTAAGTGGTCGATCATGGATTGAAGTTAGCGAGCGCGACATACCAATGGGATGTAAAATGTCTTTCGTTGCGCGCAGCATAACAAGCGCTTGCAGGGGACTCGCCGGTGAGCGGCTTCTTTGGTAAGTTGCGTGGGCGAGCCGCTGAAGCGCAACGTTCGGCCGCTCAACAATCTCATGCTTCAGAAATCTTCAATGGTACTCTTGCTATTGGCGTGCGTTGCGACAGCGGCTTGCGGCTGTCGTCTCAACATTAACGAAGTGCTGAGGATGGGCCAACGGGTGGAAACAGAATTGCCACTCGGTTCAAGTAAGGCTCAGGTCACTAAATTTTTCAATGACATGCACATTGAACGTGGCGGGCATATACAGTTCATGAATACCCGATACGATAACCTTGACCAAATCATTGGAAGTGTTTTCAGCTATTCAGGCGGCGAACCGGCTGGCCAACTGGTCTTCTTTTTCCGAGACGATAGGCTCATCGAATGGTGGGTGGAAAGTGGATGCGGCGGTGGATGTTATTCCATGCGAGCGAACCAACGCATGTACCGGCCGACCGGCGTTAATGACTGTTACGATCCCTGATTGTTGAGACTTGTGGAGTCATGCAATATTCACCACGGCGCTGCCGAACAAGCGCTTGGAGCGGACTCGCCGGTGAGCTGCCTCTATTCGTAGTTGCGTGGGCGAGCCGCTCAAGCGCAACGTTATGCGGCTAATCGATACTGTGGAGAAGGATGAAGAGAGTTGGATTGGTTCTACTGTTAATGATTCTGCCCGGGCTTAACTTTCAGGTTCGCGGGCAGGATACCTCTTCCATTGCCAGCAAGATCCTATTCTCTATAGAGCGAAGTGAACCTTCCTGGAAGTTAGAGAAAAGGCTCAGCTCTCGAAATGGTGATTACGTTAGTCTCAGGTGGAAGTTGCGTAAATCAACTATGGAGGTTCTGATAAAGACGTGTCCATCTGCAGACGTAGCGGTTGATTGCCTTGAAGCCTTAGGTGTTGACCTCGAGTTGGCTGGACTTCAAATGAGAAAGTTAAATGACCATATTGATGAGCTGGGCCAAAATAGTTATGTATGGGAGGACGCAATTGTACACGGAAAGGTGGGGGTTGCTTTCAGCAAGGGAAGGTTTGTGGTGCATGTGACGTCATCCTCAATGAACAACGCGCGGCGATTTGCCTTGCTAGTGGAGAGCGCGATGCCCGCCGCATAACGAAGCGCTTGCAACGGACTCGGTTGAGAGTGAGGGTTATTGAAAGGTGAAGAGAAGGTTTGGATGAAGTCGCTCGCCGCTGAAGCGCATTAGCGTTGGATTGCTTTTCTTGAATATCTGAAGCATGTTGTAAGGAG
>Ga0070708_100004311_pt1 | contig 11179 bp, 6 predicted proteins | sample KBSK5503metaG_FD_65469 | JGI IMG/M metagenome (GOLD analysis project Ga0070708, IMG submission 65469) | Corn, switchgrass and miscanthus rhizosphere microbial communities from Kellogg Biological Station, Michigan, USA - KBS K5-50-3 metaG | ecosystem: Host-associated > Plants > Roots >...
GATCACCCAGGCCCAGGCCGACGCGATGCAAGCCAACCTCGTCCAACGCGTGACCGACCAGGTGAACGGCACCTTCGGCGGCCCGCACCCGTAGCGGAACCTCCTCCCGGTCCAGGACCCGGCTCGACGGACGTCGAGCCGGGTCTCTTTGTTCGGTTTCGAGCAGCGCGGCTAGAGTGCACGTGATGGAGACGATCGAGCGATTCCCGGTGGCCAACTCGCTGGCCTCGATGCGGTTGCCGTTCTCGGAGGCCGTTCGGGTGGGGCCGATCCTCTACCTGTCGGGTGCGCTGGGCATCGACCCCTCGGGCGCCCTCGTGCCGGGCGGGATCGAGGCCGAGACCCGCCAGGTCCTGGCGAACATCCGGGCGATCCTCGAGCGACACGGCTCGTCGATGGACCGGGTGATCAAGGCGACCGTGATGCTCGCCGACATGGCCGAGTGGCCGGCGATGAACCGCGTCTACGTCGAGTTCTTCCCGACGAACCTGCCGGCGCGGAGCGCGTTCGGTGCCTCCGGGCTCGCCCTCGGCGGCCGGGTCGAGATCGAGGTCATCGCCCTCGTCGGCTGACGCCGATCGCGAAATGAGCGCCGGGGCCGCCGAGCGCGGCGGCTCATCCGGCCGTATCGTCCGGAGCGATGGCTCCGAACGACCTGCCCCGCGTCCGTGCAGCGCGCCTCGACGTCCTCCTGCGGGGCTCGCTCACGGACGCGGACGGCGGGGTCTCGAGCTCGTGCACCCTCGTCCGGGACGGTGATCGGGCGATCGTGATCGATCCGGGGATGGCCAGCGGGCCGGCGGCGCTCCTCGACCCGCTTCGGGCGCTCGGGCTCGAACCCGGCGAGGTCACCGACGTGGTCCTCGGTCATCATCACCCCGACCACACCCTGAACGCCGCGCTGTTCCCCAACGCCGCGGTCCACGACCACTGGGCGACCTATCGCGGGACCGACTGGGAGGACGCGGACGCCGAGGGCCGCGAGCTCACCCCGTCGGTTCGGCTCATCCGGACGCCGGGCCATACCGCCGAGGACATTTCGACCGTGGTCGGGACTGCCGACGGCATCGTGGTCCTCACGCACGCCTGGTGGAACGCGCATGGGCCGGCGGACGACCCCGTGGCCGAGGACATGGAGGCATTGCATGCCTCCCGGGAGCGAATCCTCGCGATCGCCGATCGCATCGTGCCGGGCCACGGCATGGCGTTCCGTCCGTCGGCCGGCACGCCGCGCTAGGACCCTAGCTCGAGGTCGCCTCCCGTCTCGGGTGTTCCTGGAAGGCGAGGAGCGCCTCGGCGGTCGTGGCGACCCCAAGCGTCACGCGCGCTTCGGCCAGGCGGCGATCCGCGGTGCGCCGGGACAGATGGAGCGACACGGCTGCCTCGCCGAGGCTCATGCCCTCCGCGAGCCGGCCGAGGAGGCCCACCCCGTCCGGGCTGAGCTCGGGCGCCGCGACCGGGGCCTGGAGCGTCATCGCGTCGTCACGGCCGAGGCGTCGCAGGTCGCCCTGGATCCGCTCGACGAGCGCTGGATCGGCCCCCGACTCGACGGTCAGCGACGCTCCGGCGAGCGCCGCCAGGACCACGTCTCCGGCCTCGGCCTCCGTCCGCACGGCGGCGAGGCTCCGCCTGCGCCGCTCGCCGGGCGGTCCGTTCGCGAGCAGGGCGGCGGCCTGGATCCGTGACGCCGCCCCGAGCTTTCGGGTGGCCGATCCGAGGATCTGATCGATCGTGCCCCGGCCGAGGCCCATCCGCCGCGCGATCTGCGTCGTCGTCAGGCCGCGGCCGACGAGCTGCAGCGCCTCCCGCTCACGACTCGTCATCCGGGCCCAGCGCTGGATCTCGGTCTCGCGCGGCGGCGCAGCGACCCGCACACCCGCCTGGCGGAGCGAGCGCCGAGCCCGCGCCGCGAGCTCGCCGTAGCCCAGCCCCTCGGCCCGGACCAGGGTCTCCCGGAGTGCGTCGGCGGCCTCCGTGGAACCGTCACGCCGAAGGGCCTCGCCGTGCGCCCATCGGCAGATGAGCTCACGACCGACGTGAAATCGGGCCCACAGCCCGGCGGCCTCGGCAAAGGCTGTCGCGGCCCGGCGCAGCTGGCCCGCGAAGAGCGCTCGGATCCCGTCTGACTCGACGGAGGCCCCGGCGAGCAGCCGCCAGGGCTGGGGCCGCAACGCCTCGCCCGGGTCGATCCCCGCTTCGAGTCGCGCCCACTGGGCACCGAGGGACGGCATCGCGTGGGTGGCCAGGCTCGGCGTCGGGATGGCCCGATAGACCTCGAACGCCTCGAGCACGGCCGTCGTCCGGCCCGCCCACGACTCGACCTCGATCCTCGCCTCGAGGAGCTCGCCCCGGCCCGCGAAGTCGGCCGTCACCGACGCGCTGAGGTTGTCGAGGATCTCCGTCGCCGCGTCGGTCTGGCCCATGGCCGCCAGGAGCTGGGCCTGCTTGCTCAGGGTCCACTGCTTCGGGCGTGGGCCGAGCGGGCGCTCGAGCAATGTCTCGGCAAGGGTCAGGCCGTCCTCGAGCCGCCCGGCGAACAGGAGAACCTGGACGTCCTCGGCGCGGAGCTCGTCGGCTCGGCCGAGCAGCTGGAGTGCCTCGAAATCACGCGTGGCTTGGATGAGGAAGGCGTCGCTCGTCGCGTACCCGCGGCCCAGGAGGGCGACATAGCCGGCGTTCCTCGCGATGCCGAATGCCGCCCCGGTCTGGCCTGGGTCGGCGATGAGCTCCGTATAGGCCGCCTCGAGCGCGTCGTAGGTGTCCGAGCCATCCGTGAAGGCATTGATCGCTTCGAGGGTGCCGATCGCTCGAGCGTGGCCCGGTCCGGATCCGGTCGCCCTGCCGAGAATTCGCTTGGCTTCGGGCACGTCACCGTCGACGTTGATCACGAACGCGGCCTCACCCACCGCCAGGCTCTTGCCCGCGGCCGTTGCGCGCCCGGTGTCGAGCTGATGGCCGCGCGCGTACGCATCCCGACTCGCCGTGAGATCGCCGGTGTCCCAATACGCTCGGCCGAGGAGCCCCTCCCGCTCGATCAGCAGCTCGGCCGGGCCATCGACGATGGGAAGCAGCAGCTCGATCGCCCGGTCGGAAGCACTGCCGCCCGCAGCGACCAGCAGCCGGGCGGCGACGATCCGGGACTCGACGGCCGCGGGGCCGTCGCTCGTGCGAGCGACGAGCTCGAGCAACGCCATCCGATCGGCCGGCGTCGCGGCGTGATCCGCCGCGTCCTGGGCCGCCGCCCGGGCCTCGCTACGGCGGCCGGCGGCGGCGAGGTGATGGGCTCGTTCGCCCGCCTCGGTGATGATCGACGTTAGCCGATCGTGGCAATCGCCGAGCCGGGCCGGCGTCAACGTGGCGAGCATCGCCTCCGCGAGAAGGGAATGGCGGACCGCGACCTCCGATCCGGTCGCTGGATCCCGCTCGGTCCGAACGGCCACGCCGGTCGCGAGGAGCTCGTCGACACCGGGTCCGAGTGACGCAGCCGTCATCGCGTGGCCTGCCACGGCGAGCAGGGCGAAGGCGTCCCTGCCGGCCGGGCTCAGGGCATCGAGCCGGCTCGTCAGGGCCCTCGCGAGGCTGGAGGTCGGTCGGCCGCGGGTCGCGAGCTCCTCGAGGAGGAGCGGATTGCCCCCGCCCTCGGCGACCAGGAGGTCGGCCGCCCCGAGGTCGATCGCCGGCCGTGCGCGCCGAACGATCGCGACGGCGGCCTCCCGGTCGACGCCGCCAAGCTCGACGACCTCCGTCCCGAGGGCCGCAGCGAGCGAGCGGGCTTCGGTCGCGGCCGGCGCCGTCGTGCGGATGGCGACGACGACCCCCACGCGACCGCCGAGGAGTGCCAGAGCGCGGCGGGTGTCGTCATCGGCCCACTGGAGGTCGTCGACGAACAGGAGCTGCGGCCCAACGCGCCGTTCGACCTCGATGGCGATCGCGGTGGCGTCGCCGGTCAGGCCGTCGCCGACGGCCCGCCGCAGGGCGAGGAGCGGAGCCCAGGCGAGCGTCTCGAGTGCCCCGCCCTCGCGGACCTCGAGCCCGGCAGCCGCGGCCGCGGCGCGGATCAGCGTAGTCTTCCCGACACCGGCTTCGCCGATCACCGCCATCGCCCGACTGGCTGACAGCGCGTCGACGAGCCGTGTCAGCTCCTCGTGGCGCCCATAGAGGTCCGGCGGTTGCACTCCCGCAGCCTAGACCGGAGCTCGGTTCGGGACCACAACATCTGGCGCAACTTGAGGATGGCGACGGAGCGTGATCATCCGCTGCTGATTTGGGTCCTCCCAACCCGTAGACTCGGCGCGTGGTCGCCTGCCCGAGCTGCGGTACCGAGAACCCCGAGGTCGCCCGGTTCTGCATGGCGTGCGGCGGACCGCTCGTCGCCGCCACGCCAAGCCGCGAGGCGCGCAAGGTCGTCACGGTCGTCTTCGCGGACATCACCGGCTCGACCGGCCTCGGCGAGCGCCTCGACCCGGAATCCCTCCGGGCGATCATGGGCCGCTGGTTCGAGGCGATGCGGGACGTCCTCGAGCGCCACGGAGGGACGGTCGAGAAGTTCATCGGCGACGCCGTGGTCGCGGTGTTCGGCGTGCCGGTTCTCCACGAGGACGACGCCCTCCGGGCGGTTCGAGCCGCGGCGGAGATGGGAGCGGCCCTCGAAACCCTGAACGGCTCGCTTCGCACCGAGCGCGGTCTCGAGCTCGCGATGCGGGTCGGCGTCAACACCGGCCCGGTCGTCGTCGGGGACGCGCGAGCGGGCGGCAGCCGGGCGACCGGCGACGCGGTCAACGTCGCCGCTCGACTGCAGCAGGCGGCGGAGTCTGGCGAGACGCTCCTCGGCGACTCGACATGGCGGCTGGTCCGGGATGCTGTCGTGACAGGCGAGGCGCGCCAGGTCCAGGTCAAGGGCCGTGACGAGCCCGTCGTCGTGAGAAGCCTCAACGGCGTCGATCAGACCGCCGAGGCGATCCACCGTCGCGTCGGCGGCCCGATGGTCGGCCGGGATCGGGAGCTGGGGATCCTGCGAGCGGCCTACGAGCGAGCCGTCGTCGAGGAGCGCTGCGTCCTCGTCACGGTCCTCGGCTCGGCCGGGGTCGGGAAGAGCCGCCTCACCCACGAGTTCCTCGGGGGTGTCCGGCCGGGCTCGAAGGTCCTCCGCGGCCGGTGCCTGCCGTACGGCCAGGGGATCACCTGGTATCCCGTCGCCGAGCTCCTCCGGAGTGCCGTAGGCCTCGACGAGGAAGCCGAGCCGGCGCTCGTCATGGACCGACTCCGCGACGAGCTGGCAGGCATCGCCGACGCCGAGTCGATCCTCGCCCGGCTGGCGGAGCCGCTTGGGATCGCAACCGAGCCGGCTCCGGTCGAGGAGCTGTTCTGGGCGGTGCGGCGTTTCGTCGAACGGCTGGCGACCGGCGGTCCCGTCGTCGTCGTCCTCGACGACCTGCAGTGGGCCGAGTCGACGCTGCTCGACCTCGTCGAGCACCTCGCGGAGTGGGTCCATGGTGTCCCGTTGCTCCTCCTCGCCATGGCCCGACCCGAGCTGCTCGACATCCGGGTCGGCTGGGGCGGGGGCAAGCCGGACGCCACGACATTCCTGCTCGAGCCGCTCCCGGGTGCGGACACCGAGCATCTCGTCGCGGCCCTGCTCGAGGGTGCGGCGGTTCCGGCGGCCGCGTTGACGCGCATCGCGACGGCCGCTGACGGCAACCCGCTCTACGTCGAGCAGGTCATCGAGATGCTCCTCGACGACGGGCTCGTGGCGCGCCTGCATGACGGGTCACTCGAGATCGGCGATCTCGAGACGATCTCGGTGCCGCCGACGATCCAGGCCCTCCTCGCAGCCCGCCTCGACCGCCTGAGCGATCCCGAGCGTCGCACGATCGAGCGGGCTTCCGTGGTGGGCAAGGAGTTCGGCCAGCGGGACGTCTCGGAGCTGACGCCCGTGGATGGCCGGGCCGGCGTGTCCGGCCAGCTGATGGCCCTCGTTCGCAAGGAGCTGATCCGGCCGGATCGCCGGCGCGATGACGGCGGCGAGACGTTCCGGTTCCGCCACCTGCTCATCCGCGATGCCGCGTACGACAGCCTGCCGAAGGCGGAGCGCGCGGAGCTGCATGAGCGCTTCGCCGACTGGCTCGAGCTGACCGCCGGCGACCGGCTGGCCGAGCTGGACGAGATCATGGGCTATCACCTTGACCAGGCTCGGACGTATCGCCTGGCCCTCGGGCCGGACGACGACCATACCCGGGCGCTGGCGCTGCGAGCGGGCCGCCGGCTTGCTGCGGCCGGACGGCGAGCAGCCGATCGCGACGAGGTCACGACGACGACCCGCCTGCTCACTCGGGCCGAGGTCCTGCTCACGGAAGACCCGAAGGCGCGCTTCGAGACGATGCTCCGACTTCTGGGCGTCGTGTTTTCCGACGACTACGTCTTCTCGGCCCGGCTTGCGAGGGAGGCCGAATCCGTTGCCGGCGAGATCGGCGAGCTTGCGGTGCTGCGCTCGCGGCTCTGGGTCTCGAGCATCCGAGCGTTCACGGACCCCGAGTTCCTGCTCTCGGAGCACCGCTCCGCCACGGACGCCGCGATCCGGGCGTTCGAGGCCGCCGGGGACATCGATGGGCTGCTCGACTGCTTCATCGTGAAGATGACCATCGACCTGAACGAGGCGCACTGGGATGACGCGGCCACCTCCTCGCGCCAGGGCCTCGCCCGGGCGACAGAGGCCGGTCGCGAGCGCCAGCGCAATGATTTCGCCTCGTGGCTCTCCAACGCACTGCTCTGGGGGTCGACCGACGCATCCGAGGGCCTGGCCACGATCGACGCGCTGCTGGAGTCGGTGAGTCGCCGCCTGACGAGATCCTCGCTTCTCTCCTCGATCGCGGTCCTGCGAGCGATCCGCGGCGACGGAACCGGTGCAAAGGCGGCTGAAGCGGAGGCCGCGGCGATCCGTGCGGAGCTTGGTCGCCCACCAAGCGAGTTCCGACACGCATACATGGAATACGCACTTGACGACCTCCCCGGCGCCATCCGGCTGACGCAGGTCGAAGCCGCCGATCTCGAGCGCCGGGGCGACACGGGACAGCGCTCCACGATGGTGGGGTTCGAGGCGTGGATGCAGATGCTGCTCGGCAACGACGACGCCGCGGCCCGCTGCTCGGCCGAATCAAGGCGACTCGGGGCTCCTGACGATGCCGTCACGCAGATGCTCTGGCGCGCCGCAGAGTGCGTCGTCCTCGCTCGCCGCGGAGCCGCAGCGGAAGCCGACCGAGTGTCGCAGGAGGCCATCGATATCGCGGACACCACGGATTCGCTCGATAGCGGCACGGCGTGGCTCGCCCGCGCGATGACCCTCTCGATCCTCGGTCGCCACGCAGCGGCAACCGATGCCGCTCTGCATTCGCGCGGCCTTTACGCCGCGAAGGGCTTCGTCAACGCCATCCGCCGCGCCGAGGCGTTCATCACCGCGTACGGTCGGGCTCCGAGCTGACGATCTTCCCGGCACGTGCGAAGCGGGGCAGGTACCGGAGGTTCGCCTCGAGCAGCGCGTCGCGGAGGCCGGCCGCAGCCGCTGCGCTGGGAACGAGCGGGTTCGCGAGGAGCGCGCGGAAGACCACGCTGTCGTCGCCGCTCAGGGCCGCCTCGATCGACAGCCGCTCGTACGCCTTGACGTGGCTCACGAGCCCGAGCATCTCCGCCGCGAGCGGCCGGCTCGGAAGCGGTTCGGCGCCGGTGGTCGTGATCCGCGCCGGCAGCTCGACGACGTCGTCCGGAGGCAGGTTCGGGATGGCGCCACGGTTTCGGACATCGACGACGTGGATGGCCCCATCCCCTGTGTGGAGGGACTCGAGCAGGGCAGCCGCGGCCTCGCTGTACCAGGCGCCGCCGCGTCGTTCGAGGAGCTCGGGCTTCGTGTCGAGACGCTCGTCCCGATACAGGTCGAGGAGCCCCTCCTCGATGGCCATGACGTCGCTCGCCCGGGTTCCCCCGTCGAGCTGCTCGCCAAGGACGTCGTCTGTCGCGTAGTAGTAGCGAAGGTAGTAGGACGGGACCGCCCCGAGGGCCCGGACGAGGTCCAGCGAGAAATGGCCTGAAGCGGTGACCAGCTCGTCGCCCGCGTCGAGCAGCTCCGGCAACCGGTCGACACCATCGACGATGACCTCCCGGATCCAGCTCAGGTGGTTCAGGCCCACGTGATCCAGCCGGACTCGCCCGGGCTCGACACCGAAGCGGTCCGCGAACGACCGCTGGAAGCCGATGGCGACGTTGCAGAGGCCCATCGCGCGGTGGCCGGCATCCAGCAGCGCCTGGGTCACGATGCCGACCGGGTTCGTGAAGTCCAGGATCCAGCCGCCCGCGGCCCCGCGACGCTCGGCCTCCTCGGCGATCTCGAGGACGAGCGGAACGGTTCGGAGTGCCTTGGCGAGCCCGCCTGGTCCGGTCGTCTCCTGGCCGATCGCGCGGAAGCGATGGGGCAGGGTCTCGTCCACGAGACGCGCGGCCTGACCGCCGACCCGGAGCTGGATGAGCGTGAAGGTGGCGCCATCGAGGGCCGCGCTCCGATCGGATGTCAGGGTGAGCCGTCCCGGCCAGCCGGCGCGCCGGAGCATCCGTCCCGCGAGGCCGCCGACGATTTCGAGGCGCTCCCGATCCGGATCGAGCAATACCAGCTCGTCGATCGGGAGGATGCCCTCGCGGCGGGCGATCCCTTCGATCAATTCGGGCGTGTAGGTGCTCCCGCCACCAACGACTGCGACTTTCAGACCCAAGGACTCGCCTCCACTGCGGGAGCCCGGATTCTCGCTTGACAAAGAGGCCCCGCACTCGACAGGATGCTTATAACGTTATTAGCATTGGTCGGTCAACCAGAGGCAGCGACCCGCGACATGACGCGCTACCGGCTCGAGCTCGGTCCCGTCCCATTGCACCACCAGGTCTATCTCGACCTGCGGGGAGCCATCGAGTCCGGCGAGCTCCGGCCCGGGGACCGGCTGCCGTCCGAGCGCGAGCTGACCAGCCGCTACGGCTGCAGCATGATCACGATCCGACGGGCTCTCAGCGAGCTCGCCAGGGAACAGCGGATCGAGCGGACCCGCGGCCGGGGAACGTTCATCCTCCGGCCGAGGATCGATCGTGACCTCGGCGGCACCCTCTCGTTCACGGACGAGATGCAGACCCGCGGCCTCGACGCCGAGACCCGGCTGATCGCGGCCCGGCCGGAGGTCGCGGGCGATGCCGTGGCGAACGCGCTCGGCATCGAGGTCGGTGACCCAACGCTCTACCTGGAGCGGCTCCGGCTCGGTGGCGGCGAGCCGCTCCTGCTGGAGCAGGTCCATCTCCCGGCGGCCCGCTTCCCCGGCCTCCTCGCGTCCGATCTCGAATCGAACTCGCTGTACGACCTGCTCACCGAGCGGTATGGCACACACGTCAGCTGGGCGCGCGAGACCCTCGAGCCGATCCTGCTCCATGCGCGTGAAGCTCGCCTGCTCGGCTGCGGGGCCCGGACTCCGGCCCTGCTCATCGAGAGCATCGCCTCGACCGGCGACGGTGTCCCGGTCGAGCTGGGCCGGACGTATGTCCGCGGCGACCGCACGCGCTACTACGTCGAACGCGTCGTCGTCCGGTCCACCCCAACGTCGAACGCCCGCCCAGCCGAACCGACCAGGCTCCGATCAGGCCTGGTCGCCGTGGGCTCGACGGGCGCTGGCGCCGCGTGAGCAAGGCCCCGAAGAGCAGTCGAACAGGAGGAGCGCAGATGGATCCGAGGATGCGTGTCAGGCGACTCGCCGCCGTGCTCGTCGCGGTGGGGCTCCTGGCGACGGCCTGCAACGCCGCCGTGACCTCACCGTCGCCCTCGGCCCCCACGCCGACGGCCACCGCGGCCAGCGGTCCTGCCACCGTTCCGCCCGGCGGTCCGGTGACGATCAAGTGGTTCTGCTGCCTCGGCACGGGCGACGACCCGAGCCAGCTGCCGGTCGAAGCCAAGGTCGTCACCGACTTCAACGCGAGCCATGCCAACATCAAGCTCGTCTTCGATCATGCCGCCTACCTCGGCGCGCGTGACGCGCTGTCGACCGAGATCGGCTCCGGAAGCGGGCCGGACATCGTTGGTCCAGTCGGGGTCGGCGGGACCGAAGCATTCCATGGCCAGTGGCTCGATCTCACGTCGCTCATCCAGAAGAACAACTACGACCTGTCCCAGTTCGGTCAGGGCGCCGTCGACTTCTTCAAGTCGACCGAAGAGGGTCAGACGGGCCTGCCATTCGCGATCTACCCGTCCGAGCTGTACTACGAACCCGACATGTTCGACGAGGTCGGCCTCAAGTACCCGCCCCAGCAATACGGCACGCAGTACCAGATGCCGGACGGCTCGACGGTCGACTGGAACTACGACACGATCCGCAAGATCGCGATGCTGCTGACGTTCGACAAGAACGGCCTCGACGCGACCCAGGCGGGATTCGACTCCGCCCACATCGTCCAGTACGGCTTCGAGCCCCAGCGCGACGACATCCGCGGATTGGCCGCCTACTTCGGGGCGGGCAAGCTCCTGGGCTCGGATGGCAAGACCGTCCAGACCCCGGACGCGTGGGCATTCGCCTGGAAGTGGTTCTACCAGGGGATGTGGACGGACCACTTCATCGAGACGGGCCCGGTCTGGAACAGCACGGCGTTCAATGCCGGCGGCTATACGTTCAACAGCGGCAAAGTCGCGATGCAGGAGAACTTCCTCTGGAACGTCTGCTGCGTCACCGACGCCGGGCGCCATTGGAACCTGGGCACGATCCCCTCGTATAGCGGCAAGGTCACCGCGGCCTTCAACGCCGACACCTTCCGAATCCTCAAGTCGACGAAGCATCCCGACGAGGCTTTCCAGGTCCTTGAATACCTCCTCGGCGATGGTTCAAAGACGCTTCTGAATACGTATTCAGGCTTCCCGGCGCGAACAGCCGACCAGGGCGACTTCTTCACCCAGCTCGAGCAGCAGAAGGACGCCAAGGGCAAGCCGATCTACCCGCCCAACGTGGACTGGCAGGTCGCAGTCGATGGGATCCAGTACGCCGACAACCCGAACTTCGAGGCATACATGCCGGCCTACAACCAGTCCCTCGACATCCTCACCAAGTACTCGACCCATTGGCAGGCCACCGCGGGCCTGGACATGGACTCCGAGATCGGAAAGCTGACCGCCGAG
>Ga0070708_100004312_pt1 | contig 11178 bp, 13 predicted proteins | sample KBSK5503metaG_FD_65469 | JGI IMG/M metagenome (GOLD analysis project Ga0070708, IMG submission 65469) | Corn, switchgrass and miscanthus rhizosphere microbial communities from Kellogg Biological Station, Michigan, USA - KBS K5-50-3 metaG | ecosystem: Host-associated > Plants > Roots >...
GCGCATCGGCGATTGGCTCGGCAACACGTGCTGGGGCGGATGGTCCTGCAGATACGTCGCGACGGGGCACGGATTTGATTCGTGTCGCCGTTCTCGTGCGCGTCTCGGGTTGGGCCTCCTGAGACGGTAATCGAACGGCCGGTCTTTCAACCCGACACTCTTCTTCGACAGCTTGGGAGCGCCTATGTCTAGCGTCGATCAGTCGGGCACGTTCGCGCTGGGCGACCTGCACGTCAGGCGCCTGGGATTTGGGGCGATGCAGCTTTCTGGCCCTGGTGTGTTCGGGCCCCCGAAGGATCGCGCTGCGGCGCTGGCGGTTCTCCGCGAAGCCGTCGCATCCGGCGTGAACCACATCGACACCAGCGACTACTACGGCCCGCATGTGACCAATCAATTGATCCACGACGCGCTCCATCCATATCCAGACGACCTCGTCATCGTGACCAAAGTCGGCGCACGGCGCGGGACGGATGGATCGGTGCTCGACGCGTCGTCGCCCAATGAGTTAATCAGCGCGGTGCATGACAACCTGCGCAACCTGGGTGTCGATGTTCTCGACGTCGTCAACCTTCGCAACATGTTCGGCGTCGACGAAAGAGCCACAGACTCGATCGAGGCAGGTCTCACCACGCTCGCGGACCTACAGCGGCAGGGACTGATCCGACACATCGGGCTGAGCAGCGTGACGCCTCAACAACTCGCGGCGGGACAACGAACCTGCCCGATCGTCTGCGTCCAGAACAAATACAACCTGGCATATCGAGCCGACGATGCGCTCGTTGACGTCCTGGCTCAGGAGGGAATCGCGTACGTCCCGTTTTTTCCGCTCGGAGGCGGCTTTACGCAGCTCCACTCTTCCACCCTGTCCGCCGTGGCGCAACGGCTCGGCGCGACACCCGCGCAGATTGCCATTGCCTGGTTACTTCGACGCGCACCAAATATTCTCCTTATCGCTGGCACGTCGTCTGTGCTGCATCTTCGAGAGAACCTGACAGCCGCCTCCCTCCGCCTGCCTGACGACGCCCTCGCCGCATTGAACGACCTCAGATAACGAGCCGGCGTGAAGAAGTGACAGTTCTTGTCAATTCACAGCATGTAGCGCTGGCAGCACGCGCGCACCAATGGCGTCAATCGCGCGCATCATCTTTGATTGCGGCAGCGAGGGTGCCAGAGCAAGGACACTGTGAACTGCGGCGTGGGGACGGTTCCATGTGTAAAGGGTGGCAATGTGTTGGGCGTCGACACATCAGCCGGCTCGTACGCGCCCGCCTGTTTCGAGAAGAAACCGAGACGCATCACCTGGTGGCGCGCGACGCTGCGAACGTTGAGAACCGACCGATGCCCGGCGGCAATCAGGTCGTCGTCGACGTCCGCGTCGCAGCCCACGAGTCGGGGTCTCGGCCTCCGGAGGTCGCTCACGATGTGGAACGCCTCGTCAGCCTTCAGTACGCACCCGCGGCTGCCCGGCAGATTGTCAGTCGATCGGGCCTCGAGCGTCACGCCCCCGTTTCGATCGCGAAGCACCAGCTCGAGCGCGTCATGGCCAAACACCGGCTTGACGATTTCGGAAACGCGCGGAAACAGAGCGCGAATGTCCAGCACCTCCGCGATAGCGCGCAGCAGTGCGGTGGAGGTGTCGGCCCGCATGACACCAACGCCAGTCGCCGCGCCCTGCGTCCCCTGGGAATTCGCGTTCAGCGGGTCCCCTCCCGCCAATATCCGTCGAAGAAGCTGCATTCATGATTGACCCCGTTGTCTCGTGATCCACTCGCGAACGCGACTGGCAAGTCGCCGCCGACACCCGATCGAGGCACAGCGTTTCTCCAGCTGTGGCGGCGCACGAACACCAGCTCAGATACACCGAAGCTTGTTTCGCTGGCGACGATCCGGCCAAAACGATCGAGCAGCCGTCGGATGATCGAGTTGTCTGTCGCGATGGTGGCGACGAAGCGGTCGAAACCATGCTTCTCCGAGAACGAGCGACTGAGACTCCTACGTTCATGCGGGCTCGCCAAGGTTGTGTTAAACGGGACGGCCTGGCAGCGGCGGTTCCCGGTAGGGGCGGATTACCTCACTGTGGCCGTCTCCGCCTGATGCAGTGCAGGCAGCACGCGCGCACCAATAGCGTCAATCGCTCGCATCATCTTCACCTGCGGCAGCGAAGCCGCGTTCATTTGAAACGAGACTCGTGAAATGCCCCCCAAGGCCTCGGCGTGCCGCAGAATCTTGTCGACCACTTCGTCTGGGCTGCCAATCAGCAGCGCTCCGTCGCGCCCTCGTTGCGCATCGAAGCTCGCACGCGTCATCGCCGGCCATCCGCGTTCCTTCCCGATATCCGTCATCGCCTTGGCGTATCCCGGAAAGAACGTGTCGGCCGCCTCCTGCGTGGTGTCTGCGACGTACCCGAGCATGTGAACGCCCACCTTGAGCTGCCCCGCCGAGTACCCATGCTGTATCCCGGTCTCTCGATAGAGATCGATCAGCGGCCGGAATCGGCTGGGTTCGCCGCCGATGATGGCCACCATCAACGGCAGCCCGAGTTGGCCCGCTCGAACGAATGATTGCGGCGTGCCGCCGACGCCGAGCCAGATCGGCAGCGGGTTCTGCGCGGGCCGTGGATAGATACCCTGGCCGGTCAGTGCGGGTCGGTGCTTACCGGACCAGTGCACGTGCTCGTGGTCGCGAATCCTGAGCAGAAGGTCGAGTTTCTCGGCAAACAACTCGTCGTAGTCCTCCAGCCGGAAGCCGAAGAGCGGAAACGCTTCGATAGACGAGCCGCGGCCGACGATCATCTCGGCGCGGCCCCGTGACAACAGGTCGAGGGTGGCGAAGTTCTGAAACGCGCGCACCGGGTCCTCTGCGCTCAGGACGGTGACCGCGCTCGTCATCCGGATGCGCTGCGTGTGTGCCGCTGCGGCTCCGAGAATCACGGCTGGCGCGGAATCGAGAAACTCCCGCCGATGGTGTTCGCCGACACCAAACGCGTCGAACCCCACCTCATCGGCGTGTTCGATCTGCTCGACGAGTTGCCGCAGACGGTCCGCTGGATTCACCGCACGGCTGTTCTCGTCAAACGCGGCTGCGAAACTGTCAATCCCAACTTGCATCGCTTGCGCCTCAGAAAAAGATCGATCGATCCCGGATGAAGGTGCCGATCCAAAGGAGCACGATCGGGATGAAGGGATTGACCTTCAAGGCATTGTGCGACAGCTCCGTTGCGATCGCGCCCGCGAAGTAGCAGGACGAGAGCAGGAACCCCAGCTTGAATGTGGCCGGTATGACAAACAGGATGGCGAATGCAAGTTCCATCACACCGAGCAAGCGGACATAGCGTCCGACCCCGAGAGTCGTCATGCCCTCGAGAATCTTTGGATTGCCCGCCAGCTTCATCACGCCCGACAGGGCGATGAGCAGCGCAGGAATCCACGTCGCAAGAAGTTGAACGATCATGTGGCCCTCAGGGTTACTGTTGTATACAACTGCGGCTAGGAAGGCAGTCTCCGACCGGATCAAGCGGTACTGGACGGAGCGACGAAAGGCCAAGGCCCGCGTCAAGTCGACTCAGAGTCGGCCTTCGCTCTGCAACCGACGTTGGATCTCTTTTATCCGCTGTTCTCCAGCGCGCAGCGTCGCGGAACTTGTGTGCACCGAATAGGGCCCGAGCACAAGGTCATGCCCGTGCGGAGCGGCAGAACCGAGAACGAACTCCGTATCGGCATCCGCTTGGATGTCAATCGCCTCATTCGATGGGTCGAAAATCGCGAGTTCGCCGCCCTCCACACTGTCAGGGACGCGAACGCGGCCCGTGCTCAGTGCGATCCAGCCTACCGTATGGTCGAGTTCCGGCTGGTATCGCCAGGATTCGCCAGCGCGCAAGCGTACAGCCAAGTAATTCAACGAGGCCGGGGCCTTGAGCGGGCTCGTCGCCTCACCATGCGATCCGACTAAAACACGTGCGGGACCGTCACGCGCGACGGCGTCAGGTTCCAGGTAAATGTTCTCCACTGGTCCCAGTTCTTGATCCGGCGGCAACGCGAGCCAGAGCTGGAACCCGCGCGTCCGGCCGGTTTCGCCGGCTCCCCCGCCGTGCCAGGCTCCTTGGGCCGCCTTGAACCATTCCACTCCGTCCGCGAACAAGACTCCGGTCGCTCCGGTCGAGTCTTCGTAACGCACGCTTCCCTCGAACAGGTACGACACGGTTGCAATGCCTGAGTGTGGATGCAAACCGATCCCTGGGAACGAGGCCTTATCCATGTCGAAGAGGTCCAGGAATACGAAGGGTTTCAGTATCCGACCGAGATCGCCGGGGCTCATCAGACGTGCTAATGGACCGTGGCGGTTCCCTCGGGTTCGACGGACGATCGCCCGAGGCGTGTGGATCAACGCAACCGATTGTGACGCGTGAGTTTTAGTCACCTAAACTCCCCCTTTCAGCCTCTGACGACGACCGCGTGTCCCCCGCGGTCGCAGACACGAGGCGTTTGAATTCGCAGCCCGTTGTCTCGGGTGCTACAGCCTCGGCCCTCCTTCTTCCTGGCGGGTTGCACGCAGGTGCTTTTCCGAGTCCGGGCCTTCCAATTGCTCCTCGGCACTCGTTCCGAGCCGTTTCAACAGCTCAGTGAGAGTCGCGCGTTGCATCTTCGTTAGGCCGCGCATCGCCCGCTCCATCGCCTCCTCGTGGCCGGCGAACACCTTGGTGATCAACGCCTCGCCCTCCGGCGTCAGATGAATCACCCATGCGCGCCGATCCGTCGCATGATCGGCCCGGCTCACGAGGTGCCGCGTCTCCAGGCGATCGATGGCTGTGGTCATCGACCCGCTCGTAAGATTGATCCGGCGGCCAAGTTCACTAACGGCTTGGGGTCCCTTGTGCAAGAGCGCTTCCAGGATCGCGAAGTCCGAGAGGCACATGTCGAGCGCCTCGATGCTGCGGGTCGCATGACGCGTCAGCGTCCGATGGGCTTTCATCAATACGAGCCAAGTATGAAGCGCCGATCTGTCAGTTCTTCGATGCGTCATAGCACCTGAATCGCGACCATGAGTCAGCACGACTCGATTAAACTTGACATTAAGTATATTCACATAATATATCTTGATGTCAAGCCTTAGATCTGGCGGAGATCAGGCGGGAACAGGAGACGTCGAAATGCTGAACGTAGCAATCATTCTGGGAAGCACACGGCCTGGGCGGAACGGTGAAGCTGTGGCGAAGTGGGTGTACGAGATCGCGAGGCGACGTTCCGACGCAACCTTCGAACTGGTCGATCTGAAGGACTTCAAGCTTCCGCTGCTCGATGAACCGATGCCCCCATCACTCGGTCAGTACGGCCAGCCACATACAAAGGCGTGGGCGGCAAAGATTGCGGAGTTCGACGCATTCGTGTTTGTGACACCCGAATACAACCACGGAATTCCTGGCGCTCTGAAGAACGCCATCGACTTTCTGTTCCGCGAATGGAATCACAAGGCCGCCGGGTTCGTGGCTTATGGTGGCCATGCGAACGGGTCACGGGCAGTTGAGCAACTGCGCTTGGTCATGGGCGAGTTGCAGGTCGCGGACGTGCGTGCCGAAGTACTGCTTTCCCTTTTTGCCGACTTCGAAAACTTCAGCATTTTCAAGCCGACTCCGGGGCGAGAAACAGCCGTGACGGCCATGCTCGACGAGGTTCTCGCGTGGGGCGGCGCGTTGCAGGGGCTCCGTTTTAACCTGTCGAAAGAATCGCAGTTATAGAACTGAGCGTGTGAGAAGCCGAGGGGTCCTGGGCATCGGCGATTCGCGGAGGAGGCCTGCTTCGCCACAGTCAATGACTATCCGTACGGACCTCCGTGAACGCCAGGATCGCATGAGCCGAACTGCCCCCGATGGGACTTCGATCGAACCTGTCACGTAGTGGGAGCGCCGCGCCTCGTTTCCGTCGCTATCCGCCGGCGGCGCCCGAAGCGTCCGACACCGAGCATCCAGGCTGCTGACGTTGCAAGGAGAAGACCGAGAATCGTCACCAGCGAACCGACCTTCGCTTCGCTCAACACTGGTCCAATCGGAAACACGGCAGTCGCGAAGAACAACCCAAACGTGAAGGTGCATGAACTAGCGAGAGCGATGACGACAAGTTTGCGCCAGTCGAGCTGGTTCGGGAGACGTAGGCCAAACGCGAGCGAAAGTCCGACAGCGATGAAAATGCCGAGCGGTCGGCCCACGAGCGCTCCGACCGGTACGGCCCAGGCACCGCGCTCCACCGCGTGAATGAGCGTACCCGCGTTCACCAGCGAAAACAGCAGCAGAATGATCTGCACCGGGCCGCGGAGCACGTGCTCGACGTGCCGTGGTGAATCGTGTGGACCTTGCGGCGAATCATTAAAGAGGTTCAGACCGCGCGGCGAGCGAGGCAGAAACGGGACGACCGGGACGAGAGACAGCGCGGGATGGAGGCCGCTCCACCAAAAGCCCCACCATAACATCGTTCCGCTGATCACAACGCGCAACCAGATCGTTCGAGTCTGGTTGCCCTTCAACGCCACGCTCACGATTAACCCACACGCGATTAGTAATGGACCTGCCAGCTGAACATTGGCGATCTGCTGGTGGAAGCCGATCACGACGAAGCCAATTGCGTTGCTGACGATCACCATCATTAGTGCAAATGGGCGCGCGCCGTCCTTGCCGAGCAGAAAGTGCACGGCGATGTATGCCAGCCCACCGTCGATGCCGCAGACGATCGGCCAGCCGGCCAACAGCAGCCGTTCGTCGCCGGCGAGCACGAATGCTTCATAGACCGCAATTGCGCCGAATGTGCCCCCGACCGCTCCGACGAAGGGCAATGTGGCACGACGCCATGTGTGTAGCGCCCCACCGCGCATCGTCGCCTCGACCACTTCCTGCGCGATCAGCGCGAAGCACAGGGCCATGCCGACGTCGTTTACGGCAAACGCCAGCCGATTTGACATTTGGAAGTAGCTCTCCGCCCGCCAGTTGGCCCACACCATCGCGATCGTCGCGCCGAACGGCACCAGGAGCGACTGCTCAACTGAGTAGCGAAATGCGCGGCTTACCATTTGGTGTACCGATGCACGACGCCAGAGTCGATGGTCATGCCCGTTCTCGAAATGGCCTGAAAGAAGAGATCGTCGTCCGACACTTCAATCAACATGAAGCTGCGATCCTCATCGAACTGCGCAGCGGTGAGTTCCGATCGCCTGACATCCCCCTTTCGCAACTGACCGCCGGCGCCCGATACGAAGTACGTGATGCCTTTCTGCGGCTTGATGCGTTCGTACACATGGTCGTGACCGGAGAAGACCACATTGACGCCGAACTCGGTGAAGAGCGGCTCGAGCACAACGCGCAGGTCCACTTGAGATCCGTGCGTCTTGCCGTCTGAATAGAGTGGATGGTGAAAATAGCAGATTTTCCAGTCGTCCTGGGATCGCCGCAGTGCGCTCTCGATCCACGCGAGCTGCTTCGCGTCCAGAAGGTTGCTATCGAGCGCGAAGAATCGCACATTGCCTTTGCTGTACGTGTAGTACCGCTCTCCGCCCATATGGAACGGCGGATAGGCCCGCTGACTAGGACTGTCGTGGTTGCCTAGCGCGGCGTAGAACTGGACGCCGGCGTTGAGTAGTAGTCGGTACGGTTCCTCGAACTTGTCGATGAAGTCCCGCTGATCCTGACGCCCGTACAGATTGTCGCCCAGCATGATGACGAGCTCGAACGGAAACCGTGCGTGATACGCCTCCATTTGCCGGGCGACGTCGTACTCAGGACGCTCGCCCGTGCCGTTGTCGCCGATCGCAGCAAACTTCAGCGAGGTCGCTCGGTTGGGGAGTGCCAGATCGGATGCGGCGGGCGCCCATCCTGTCGCAATGACAAGGAACAGAACTGCGCACGCGCGCTTCACGTGAGGACCGTCCTATACTTTTTGATTTCCCACTCCACCGACGCATCGTGGCCGTCGAGCCGCTTGATGATTTTTGCGAGCTTCTTGATGTCTTGATCAAAAGGCACCGAGACTTCGTAGCGCAGTTCATTCGGCGACGACGCCCAGAGCTGGTACTGCACGCCCTTGCCGCGAAACGCGTGCTCGATTCGAGGGCGAATTTTTAGCGACTCCTTGGACGCAACTACGAGGTCGAACTGCGCGCGATCCGGCGGCTCCAATGACTCGAGTACCCACAGAACGAGAATCACAAACACGCAGACTGCCACTGCGACGGCGATTAAGCCTGATCCCGTGGCCAAGCCGACTGCGAGCGACACGAGCAGCACGCCGGCTTCCTTCGGATCGTCGATCTGGGCACGATACCGGACTAGTCCGGCAGCACCCGCTATCGCGAGCCCCCTAGCCAGGCTGTTGGCAACGATGATCATGACCACCGCGCCTACGATGGCCATTAACACCTGCGTCTGGATGACACGCGACGATCGCCGCACCAGCGTGCTGCGGATCGGCCTTATTACGCCGAGTGCGGCGCCGAGCAGCGCCGCGATCGGCAGGATCAGCAGCGCGTGCTCGAATGGCACCAGCTGCTGCGGCAGTCCCTCCATCACGGTCGTGCCGCGATCGCGAGTGGGGCCACGGGCTGCGGTGCAGCGAGCGGAAGCGCGACGGTTTCGGCGATCCGCTGCCCTTCCGCGATCTTCTGGTGCAGGCGTCCGATGAAGCGGTCAGCTACTGCCGCTTCGAAGCCGCCGGCGCGAAACGCATCGCTCCACTGCCGAGCGCTCAATCGGCCGAGCCATTCAGTCGCAAACGCTACGTCCTCCGGAGTGATGCGGTTGAATAGCTCCTGATGCCAGCCGTGATAGTTGAACTGGACGAAGCCGTCCTTTACGCCGGTGATGAACGCTTCGCGCTCGAAAATGTCTGGATCCCCGCGCTTTGGCGCCAAGCGTCCCGTCTCGCCGAGGGCGGTGCCCAGGTCGCGAACGACATACCAGCGCTCGACTCCGAAGTGTTGGGTCACGTCGTAGAGCGCGTTGTTGTCGTTCTTGAGGTCCGAGCTATCGAACATGAGCAGCATGACTAAGAGTCCCTGGTACGGCCGCATGCCGACAAACGGGTTCTGCTGCCACGACCACGTACCGGTGTGCTTGATCGACTTTTCGTCCAAGCGAAAACGGCCGCCTGGCTCCACATGGGTGCGGCCCTTGGCGTCGGCGATCGAGAGAACGGGCATGAAGTAAACAGGTGGCTGGTGATACCCGACCGCAGACAGTACGCGGGAGAGCGTCACTTCGATAGGTCCCTCGGCACCTTGATCGTTGTGCGGCGGCTGCTTGACATGCCACTCGCGACCCGCCGCGTCCAGCACGATGACTCCCGGGTTCGTTCCGTGCTGCTTACGCGCCACAAACGTGTACGTGGCTTCAGGATCGGGCGCCAGTTCGCTGCCCCACGGCCCGTACAACAGATCCTGGCTCGCCAGGTCCTTGGGCCGTTGCCAGAACTCCGCCAAAGGCGCGTCCCATGGCTTCATCGTTGATTGCACCCTCGGCGTGCAGAACGGGTGATACAACGCGATCAACATCGGTATCACGCAAACAGAGGTGCGCTTCACTGTCGTGTCCTTTCACGGAACGAATGGGACGACGGCCGAACGGCCGGAGGCTGGCGTTGATCGTTTGAACGGATCGGAGATCTTGAAGAACAGTCGCCACCCTTCCGTGCTGTGACCGATGTCGATGCGTGCAAGCGTGGACGTCGCGTTGTGCACGCGAAGTCCTGCGCCGTACGACGTTTTCAGATGCTTGAAGTCAAGGTCGCCGAAGTGCCGCGCCACTTTTCCCGCATCGACAAAGAGGGCGGCGTCGAGATGTGATAAGAGGGCCCACCGCGATTCGGCATTGAACGATTGCATGTTTCTGTCGTGAAATCGGTAGTCGTAATACCCGCGCAAGGTGTTCTGCCCCCCGAGGCTCGGCATTAGATAGAACGGCACGAGGTGACGGCTCGTCGTATCTGAAGAGACCTCCCATCCGTGCAGCGCCAGAATCCATTTCTTGGTGAAGAGCGGCACGAATTGCGATGCCTCGACCTCGTAGCGTCGAAAGCTGTAGGTGCCGGCGTCACGGTCCGAATAGCTCGCGACTGCGGCGCGATAGAGACCGCCACCGGTCGGATGGCTTGCGTGGTCCCGCCAATCGGCCACCACTGACACGTCGCCGTGCAGAAACGACGGTTGGGTCTCAAGCCCCGGCGCTGATGTTTTGGTAAAGAGATCGAGCGTGTTCGGGTAAGAGACACTTCGGCCGGTCATCGTCGAGAGGTCCGGCTGTCTGACCCATCCAAAGCGTCCGCTCACCGAGAGCCACGTCGCCGCCCGTACCGAGGCGTAGCCGAGGACGTCCGTATTGTTCCATCGGTAGCCGCTGCGATCCGCCTTGAGCGAGTCGTTACCCAGGCCGAAGTAGTTGACGTGTAGCAGGTCCTGGTACATCACCTGCGCTCCTATCGTCAGTCGGTCCTGCGCCACGTGCGGCAGTTCGAATCGTCCCTGTGCGGCCTTGTACAGATTCCACGAGACCACAGCGGAAGCGTCGACGACAGCCACGCCGTTCAGCACGTGACGCCGATATCCCGGCCCGGCGGAGATCCACCCGCCACCAGTGATCACGTTGCCAAACTCGACGTACGGTCCATCGCTGGCCTCGCCGTCCTCATTCATGATGCCATCGGAGGCGCTGGCCAATTTCCGCAGGAGTGTAGGTTCGGCGAGTAGGCCAGTCGGCTGTGACACGATCCAACCCGGTGGCGACACCGCTGGTTTGGTCTCCTGCGCGAGCGCTACTGGATCGGGCGCTGCGAGTATCGCTCCGATTGAGAGGGCCAGGGATACATCTCGAATCTTCATCACAGGTGTCGCTCCACTCGTGTGATGAGCAAAGGTGGGTCCACGTCAGCCACTCGATGTACACGACATACGCGCGAGCAACTGAGTGTGTGGCGTCACACACCGTGCGTGTTCGCGTGCACGATCAACGGAAGTCAGACGTGGTGCGGTGTGAGTTGCGACTAGTGACATCGCGACGGGTCGAGTGCTGTGTAATGAGATGTGGCTTGTAGGTGATACTGGGAGCGGTTGCGAACAAGCTTTTCGCTCGCGAGAATGCGAACGGGACCGTCCCGCAGGGACAGGATAACGGTTCGCTTAGTCTGGCCGTCGTGTTCTGGACATGCGATG
>Ga0070708_100004315_pt1 | contig 11173 bp, 9 predicted proteins | sample KBSK5503metaG_FD_65469 | JGI IMG/M metagenome (GOLD analysis project Ga0070708, IMG submission 65469) | Corn, switchgrass and miscanthus rhizosphere microbial communities from Kellogg Biological Station, Michigan, USA - KBS K5-50-3 metaG | ecosystem: Host-associated > Plants > Roots >...
GCGCAGAACAGCGACGTGTCCTGCTTCCCGTAGATCTGAGCGGTTCCGGTCTTGCCGGCGAGTGGGAACTGCGCCAGCGGGAACCCGGCGAACGCGTCGAACGCCGTCCCCTTCGGGTCGGCGACCGCTCCGGTGAGACCGCTGAGCACCGGGCCCCGCAGCGCCGGCGGCATGTCGATCGTCCGCGCCGGCAACGAGGTCACCTCCCGCAGCTGGGTGCCGCTGCGGTCGAGGACTCCGAGGGCGATCTGGGGCTCGTAGACCGTGCCACCGTTTGCGAACGCCGCGTAGGCGTTGGCCAGCTGGAGCGGGGTGACAACCACCTCGCCCTGCCCGATAGCCAGGTTGACGTTGTCGCCGGTGTACCAGTGGCCGTTGGGAAACGCCCGGGGGTTGCCCTCGTGCAGGCGCCGGCGCACGTCGGGGTCGGGGATGCGGCCCGCGGCCTCGTACGGGAGGGGAATGTTGCTCGCCTCTCCGAGGCCGAGCCCGTGGGCGATCTCCTGCATGGCGTCACCGAAGCGGCTGCGCGCGTTCCAGAAGTCGGCGCCCAGCCGGTAGAAGTAGACGTCACTCGACACCGTGAGCGCCCGGACGAGGTCAACGTTGCCGTACGACCGCCCGCGGGCGTTGCGGAACGTCTGGTTCCCGATCCGGACCGAGCCGGTGTCGTTGATCGTCGTCGTCGGGGCGATGATGCCCTTGCTCAGGCCCGCCACCGCGGTCACGAGCTTGAACGTCGAGCCCGGCGCGTACTGGCCCTGAATGGCGCGGTTGGTGAGCGGATAGAAGCTCGCGGGGTCCTGCATGGCTTTGAAGTCCTCGGCCTTGATCCCGTTGACGAACTTGGCGGGATCGAAGGTCGGGTACGACGCGAGAGCCACGACCTGACCGTTGCGAGGATCCAGCACGACGACCGCGCCTGCCGGGGCGATGAAGTGTTTCTTGGCATCGGGGTCCCACGACGCACGCGCCGCCGCCAGCCCTTGGGCGAGGGAGTCCTCGGCCAGCTTCTGAACGTCCAGGTCGAGTGTCAACTTCACGTCGTGGCCCTGCACCGCCGGCCGCGACCCAAGCGATCGCAGCACCCGGCCGCGGGAGTCGACCTCGAGCTTGTCGATGCCGTTCGTGCCCCGCAGGTCGTCCTCGTAGACCTGTTCGACGCCCGACTTCCCGATGGAGTCGCCCAGCTTGTAGTGGGGCTTGCGGCTGGCCAGCTCGCGGCCGTTGATCTCCCCCACATAGCCCAGCAGGTGGGCGGCGAGGGTCCCCTGTGGATAGGCCCGCTGCGTCATCTGGACGCCACTGACGCCGGGAAACTCCTCGGCGTGTTCGCGCACGTACACGAGCGTGTCCTTCGATACGTCGCTAGCCAGCACGACGGGCTTGTATGGAGACGCCCGCTTGTCGTCCATGCGCCGCTGGAGATCCACGTCGGAGACGCCGAGCAGCATGGCCAGCCGAGACAGCACGCGGTTGCGGTCGGTCAGCTTCGTGCGGTCGACGACCACGGCGTTGGAGATGCGGTTGTCGACCAGCACCCGACCCTGACGGTCGAGGATCCGCCCCCGGGGCGCCTCCTCCTCGATGAGTCGCACGCGGTTGGCCTCGGCCGCCGCGGCATTGGCCGAGGAGGCCATCACCTGGAGGTACCAGAGGCGAGCGAACAGCGCCGCGAAGAGCGAGACGACGATGATTCCCAACACCCCGAGACGGAACCGCGGCTGCTCGGCCGTCATCGCTTTCTCATCGGTACGCGGCCCCGGGGTCGGCGGTCTGCAGCGCCCAGCGCACCAGGCGGAGGGCGACGGGAGCCAGAGCGGCGTTCATGAGCCCGACGATGCCGGCGATGGTCGGAAGGTGCAGCGTCACCAGGTTGGGTTGCCCGATCACCCCGCCGACCAGGGCGTAGAGCACCTCACCGGCGGCGCTGGCGACAAGCGCGGTGAAGATCGGAATCCACCACGACGAGCGCAGGATCCCGGTCTGCACCGAGCCGACGGCGTAGCCGACGAGGCTGAAGACCAGCGCCGACAGCCCGAGGGGGGTCTGGAGGAAGAGGTCAAGAGCCAGCCCGCAGCCAAACCCCATGAGCGCACCGCCGGTCGGGCCCGCGGCGATGCCCGCGGCGACGGTCAGGAGCAACATGGCGTCGGGGGCGACGCCGTCGATGCGGAGTGACGTGAGGAGCGTCGTGTGCACGACGAGGACGAGCAGCACGACAATCGGGGTCTTCACCCGCGGCGTGCCCGCCAACCTCATGAGGCACCCTTCGGCTGCGGCTTCTCGTGGGGCTGCCAACGGAGCACCCGCACGAATTGCAGCCGCCGCAGGTCGACGACCGGATCGACGCGCACGTCCTGCTGGAGCGCGCCGGGGCGAGCGGACGCCGAGCGCACCCGCCCCACCGGGATGCTCGGCGGGAAGATGCTCTGTTGCAGCCCGCTGGTCACGACGACCTCGCCGCGGCTGACCTTCGTCCCGACGTCGATCAGGTCCACGGTGAGCGCCTGCCGCGACCCGTTGCCGTGGGCGACGCCAACGTCACCCGAATCGGTCAGGCGCACGCCCACGTTGAACGCCGGGTCGGTCACGAGCAGCACCGTCGCCTCCCGCCGTGACACCTCGACGACCCTGCCGACCAGTCCGAGGGCCGTGACCACGGGCATGCCCTTCTCGACGCCGGCAGCGGTGCCCCGGCCGATATCGATCGTGAGCTGGAAGTTTGACGGCGCCGTCGACACCACCCTCGCCGCCACCGTCGGGATGTCCTCGGCGAAGGTGAGCTGGGCCAGCGCCAGCAGCGCCGTCCGTTCCCGCTCGGCGTCGGCGGTTCGCAGGCGCCGGGACTCCGCGGCCTCGAGCTGTCGCTTCAGCCGGACGTTCTCGGCCTTGAGCGAGCCGTAGTGGGTGATCGACGAGATGAAGTTGCCCACCGGGTCGGTCACCGCGTGCACGGCCGACTGCACGGGCGCCAGCGCGTCGCGCGCTGTCGCGCGCACGCGACCGATCGTTCCGCTGCGCTGAGCGCGCGTGTCGAGGGTCAACAGCGTGATCGACGTCAAGACGAGCAGGATGAGGATGAACCGGTGGCGGTTCGATCGCCGGTAGACGGCCAACTACGAGTTGTCCTACGTGTCGGCTGTCGAGAAGAGCACCTGCCGGAGGACGTCGAACTCCTCGAGGCATTGTCCCGAGCCGATGACGACGGAGTGCAAGGGGTTCTTGGCCATGACGATGGGCATGCCCGTCTCCGCTTGGAACCGGGCGTCGAGACCGTGGAGTAGCGCGCCGCCTCCGGTGAGGACGATGCCTTGCTCCATGATGTCGGCGGCCAGCTCGGGGGGTGTCTTGTCGAGCGTTGTCTTCACGGCGTCGACAATGGCCGTCACCGGCTCTTCGATGGCCGTGCGGATCTCCTCGGTCGACGTCACGATCGTCTTCGGGAGCCCGGTGACGAGGTCGCGGCCTCGGATCTCGGCGTAGAGCTCCTCCTCCAGCGGGTACGCCGAGCCCAGGGCGATCTTGATCTCCTCGGCGGTGCGTTCCCCGAGGGCCAGGCTGTACTCCTTCTTGATGTACTGGATGATCGCCTCGTCGAGCTCGTCGCCCGCGATCCTGATCGACTGGCTGGTCACGATGCCGCCAAGGGAGATGACCGCCACCTCCGTGGTGCCGCCGCCGACGTCGACGACCATGTTGCCGGTGGGCTCGTGCACGGGAAGGCCGGCACCGATGGCCGCGGCCATGGGCTCCTCGATGATGAACGGGCCCTTGCGGGCCCCGGCGTACTCGGCCGCCTCCTGGACGGCGCGCTTCTCGACGCCTGTGACCCCCGACGGGACGCAGATGACCATGCGGGGCTTGGCCCACCGCCGCTGGTGCACCTTCTGGATGAAGTACCGCAGCATCTTCTCGGTGATCTCGAAGGAGGCGATGACGCCGTCCTTCAGAGGGCGGATGGCCTGGATGTGGCTGGGCGTGCGCCCGATCATGCGCTTGGCCTCGAGCCCGACTGCCAGCGGCCGGCCCGACTTCGTATTGATGGCCACGACCGACGGCTCGTTCAGCACGATGCCGCGACCCCGTACATAGACCAGGGTGTTCGCGGTACCGAGGTCGACGGCCATGTCGCGGCCCAGAACAGAGGCGAAGATGCTGTCGGGCATGAAGAAAGCCTCCACTGGGGAGGTGTCGGTTCGAGCAGGCTACGCGTCGGGAGACACGCTCACAAGCTCGGGAAGAAGATGGCGATCTCCCGCGCCGCCGACTCGGCCGAATCCGACCCGTGCACGAGGTTCTCGGTCGTTTCCAGCGCCAGGTCGCCACGGATCGTGCCCGGCGCCGCCTCTTGGGGGTTGGTCACACCCATGAGGGTGCGCACGACCCTCCAGGTGTCCTCCGGTCCCTCGACGACCATCACCAGCGAGGGCGACCGGGTGATGAAGCTCACCAGCTCCTCGTAGAACGGCTTCTGCACGTGCTCGGCGTAGTGGCGGCTGGCCGTCTCTGCGTCGATGTGCCGTAGCTCGGCAGCCGCCAGCCGCAGCCCCTTGGCCTCGAGCCGGGAGACGATCTCCCCCACGAGCTGGCGCTCGACGGCATCGGGCTTGCAGATGACCAGGGTCCGGTTCATGACCGCCGCAGGCTAGCGAGCGCCGATCTCGCCGGCCCCACGAGGTACAGCGAGCCCGTCACCAGAACGAGGTCGGTCGGCTCCGCCAGGGCCAGCGCCCGAGCGAGGGCTTCGGGCACCGACGAGGCCTCGACGGCGTGCAGGCCGAGCTTGCTGGCGGCGGCGGCCACGTCGGGCGCGGGGATGGCCCGCGGCCACGGCGGCGAGCACGCCACCACCGCCTTGGCTCCGGCGGCACCGAGGGACTCGAGCATCTCGAGCGGGTCTCGCCCTCGGAGCATGCCGACGACCAGGACGCGCCCGCCGACGTCGCCGAACGTCTCCGCTACCGCGACGGCCGCCGCCTTGGCCCCCGCGGGGTTGTGAGCTCCGTCGAGCACGACAAGGGGCTGGCGGCCCAGCACCTCCAGTCGTCCCGGCACCCGCACCGCCGCGAACGCCTCGGCAACGACGTCGTCGGCCACCGGGCGGCCGAAGAACGCCTCGGCGGCGGTGACGGCCACGACCGCGTTATCGCCCTGGTGCGCACCATGGAGGTCGAGATACACGCCGTCGTAGGCCCCGCCCGGGGTGCGCAGGTCGAGCAGGCGTCCGCCATGGGCCAAGCGATTGGTCATGCACTCGAAATCGCGGCCCCGCTCGAAGACCACGTCGGCGCCCGCCCCCCGGAACACTTCGACGAGCTCGGGATCCCTCTCGCCGAGCACCAGCGTGCTGCCGGGCTTCACGATGCCCGACTTCTCGTCGGCGATCCCGGCCAGGCTCGACCCGAAGTGCTCCTCGTGGTCCAGGCTGACATTGGTCACCACCGCCACCTGTCCGTCAGCGACGTTGGTGGCGTCACGACGCCCGCCGAGACCCACCTCCACGACGGCGGCATCGACTGCGACGTCGGCGAACCAGCCAAATGCGGCCGCGGTGAGGATCTCGAAAAAGCTCGGCTCGACCGACAGCATCGGCTCGAGCGCCGCCACCGCACCGATCACCTCCCCAAAGGCGCCGTCGGAGATGGCGGCCCCGTTCCACGCCAGCCGCTCGTTGATGCGTTCAAGATGCGGACTCGTGTACGTGCCGGTGGAGAGACCGTGGGTAACGAGCAGCGACGTCAGCAGCCGGGCGGTCGAGCCCTTGCCGTTCGTTCCCGTGATGTGCAGGACGGGATAGGCCTGCTGGGGATCGCCCATGAGCCCGACCAACTCGCGAATGCGATCGGTGGATGGCGTGGCGGCTGTGCCGGCGGCAATCGCCTCGAGGTTGGTGTGGCCGTCGAGATACGCGAGCGCGTCGCCGTACTGCAAGGAATGAGTTTGCAGTGAGGAGCTAACTGGCGGCCCGGCGTGGCCGTGCCTGTGCCGGTCGCTCCTCGGCGCGCGGCACCAGTGTGGGGTTCACCTTCTCGAGCACGACCGAGCGATCGATGACGCACTTCCCGACGTCGTCGCGGCTGGGCAGGTCGTACATCACGTTGAGAAGCACCTCTTCGAGGATTGCGCGCAACCCACGGGCGCCGGTGCCCCGCAGCAGGGCCTGCTCGGCAACCGCTTCGAGAGAATCCGGGGTGAACTCCAGCTCCACGCCGTCGAATTCGAAGAACTTGTGATACTGCTTGACCAGCGCGTTCTTCGGTTCGACGAGGATGCGCACCAACGCGTCCTTGTCGAGGTTCGAGACCGCGCCGATCACCGGCAGCCGGCCGACGAACTCCGGGATTAGGCCGAACTTCAACAGGTCCTCGGGGAGCACCTGAGCGAGGATGAGGCCGATCTCCTTCTCCTCCGAGCGGCGGATGTCGGCACCGAAGCCGATGCCCTTGCGGCCGATACGGCTCTCGATGATCTTCTCGATGCCCGCGAACGCGCCGCCGCAGATGAAGAGAATGTTCGTCGTGTCGATCTGGATGAACTCCTGGTGGGGATGCTTCCGCCCACCCTGCGGTGGCACCGATGCGGTGGTGCCCTCGAGGATCTTCAGGAGCGCCTGCTGCACACCTTCGCCGGAGACGTCGCGCGTGATCGACGGGTTCTCGCTCTTGCGGGCGATCTTGTCGATTTCGTCGATGTAGATGATCCCCGTCTCGGCCTTCTTGACGTCGTAGTCGGCCGCTTGTATCAGCTTGAGAAGGATGTTCTCGACGTCTTCGCCGACATAGCCGGCCTCGGTGAGGGCGGTGGCGTCGGCGATGGCGAAGGGCACGTTCAGCATTCGGGCCAGCGTTTGGGCCAGCAGGGTCTTGCCGCATCCAGTGGGGCCGAGCAACAGGATGTTCGACTTCGCCAGTTCGACATCGCCGTCGGTGTAGGCGCCGACCTGCACGCGCTTGTAGTGGTTGTACACGGCGACGGACAGGATCTTCTTCGCGAGCTCCTGGCCGATGACGTAATCGTTCAGGAAGTCGTAGATCTCACGGGGCTTGGGGAGCTCGTCGAAGCGGACCTCGGAGGTCTCGGACAGCTCCTCCTCGATGATCTCGTTGCACAGGTCGATGCACTCGTCACAGATGTAGACGCCGGGGCCGGCGATGAGCTTCTTGACCTGCTTCTGCGACTTCCCGCAGAACGAGCACTTGAGGAGGTCGCCCCCGTCCCCGAACTTCGCCATCGGTCCCCGCTCGCCCCCTGCGTCAGGCCACGCCCGCAGCCTGCGGCACCGCCGCCAGCTCGCGCGTGGTGAGGATCTCGTCGATGATTCCGTAGTCCTTCGCTTCGTCAGCGCTCATGATGAAGTCCCGGTCGGTGTCGTTTGCCACCTTATCGATCGGCTGCCCGGTGTGGTGGGAAACCACCTGGTTCAGGAGATCGCGCATCTTCAGGATCTCCTTGGCCTGAATTTCGATGTCGGCGGCCTGCCCGGCGGCGCCCCCCCAAGGCTGATGCAGCAGGACGCGGGAGTGCGGCAGCGCGAACCGCTTGCCCTCGCTGCCAGCGGCGAGGAGCACCGCTGCCGCCGATGCCGCCTGGCCCATGCAGATGGTGCTCACGTCGGGCTTGATGTACTGCATGGTGTCGTAGATGGCGAAGAGGGCGGTGATCTCCCCGCCCGGCGAGTTGATGTAGAAGTTGATGTCCTTGTCGGGGTCCTCGGACTCCAGATGCAGCATCTGGGCCATCACCAGGTTGGCGATCGTGTCGTCTATCGGCGTCCCGAGGAAGATGATCCGCTCCTTGAGAAGCCGGGAGTAGATGTCGAACGCCCGCTCGCCGCGGTTCGTCTGCTCCACCACCGTCGGAACGAGGTAGTTCCGGATGCTGTCAGTCACTCAGGAGTCTCCTCTGCGCTCGGTGCGACCAGTACAGAACGGTCGATGGCGTTGCCCTCCTCGTCGACGATCTCCACATGGTCGAGGAGCCATCGCAGGGCGTGGGCCTTCCTGATGTCCGAGCGTACCGTAGGCAGCTGTTCGGCCCGATCGAGCCGCTTCCGCAGCTCGGCGGGCTTCATCTCCATCCGTTCGGCGAGGCGGGCAATCTCCTGCTCGACGTCGTCGTCGGCCGCCTCGAGCCCCTCGGCGTCGGCCACCGCTCGCATGGCAAGGTCGGCTCGCGCCGACTTCGTAGCGCCCTCACGGATCCCGGCGAGGAAGTCGTCCTGCGACGTCCCCGTTGCCTCGAGGTACGCGGCCAGATCCGCTCCTTGGGCTTCGAGGCGGTGCGAGAGGTCGTGCACCCGGCGCTCCATCTCGGCGTCGACTAGGGGCTCCGGCACGTCGTCGGTCACCAGTTCGCCAACCGCGTCGACAACCGCCTCGCGCAGCGCCAGCGCCGCCTGCACCCGTTTGACCGCCGCCAAGCGCTCGGTGATCGACGCCCGCAGCTCGTCGACGGTCTCGAACTCCGATGCCTCCGAAGCCCATTCGTCGGTCACCTCGGGCAGGATCTTTTCCCGCACTTCTTTGACGAGGACCTGCAAGGTCACGTCTTCCTGCTCCGGAACCGCAGCGTTGAACTTGAGGATGTCGCCCGCCTTGGCGCCCTGGAGCTCACGGTCGAGCTCGGGCACGACCGACCCGCTCCCCAGTTCGTAGAGGAAGTCGTCGGCGCTCAGGCCATCGATGGCCTCGTCGTGGCGGTAGCCGTGCAAGTCCATTGAGATGTGATCGCCGTCGCGTGCCGGCCGGGCCACGGTCTTCAGCTCGCCGAACTGGTCGCGGAGCCGGTCGATCTGCCGGGTGACCTCGTCGTCGGTGGGGCTGGGTGATGGCACCGTGACCCGCAGCCCCTCGTAGCCCGGCACCTGCACCTGCGGCCGCAGCTCGACGACGGCGTCGAAGGCGACCGGACCCGCCTCCTTTCCTCCGGTGATGTCGATGTCGGGCGCAGCGATGGCGTCGAGCTCGTGCTCCCGCAGCGCCCGCGCGTAATACCCCGGAAGTGAGTCGCGAAGCGCTTCGTCGCGGGCCACGTCGGCCCCGATGCGCGCCTGCAGCAGCGCCCGGGGGGCCTTGCCGGGACGAAAGCCGGGAATGCGAACCTCGCGGGCGATGCGCCGAAACGCGGCGTCGAGCGCCTTGTCGAACTCGGCTTCGTCGACCTCGACCGAGAGCTTGACCCTGTTGCCGTCCAAGGGCTCGACGCTCGTCTTCATCCCGCCAGCGAGTGTACCGGGGGGGTCTTCAAGAACCGCCCGTCCGCCCTACCACCGGCGATTTGCCCCCACTCGATAGGGTTTGGGCGAATCGAGGCGGGCGAACTGGTGGGAGGCATGCCCTGAGGCGGACGGCGGGCTGGATGGCGATGGGGGCGTTCGCGCTCGCGTTCCTCGCCGGTATCGCCGCGCCCGCGGGCGCCGACGGCAGCCAGGAAGCCGACCTGGCGGCGCGAGTCAACGCGGTGCGAACGTCTCGCGGCCTGAACGCCCTCATCGTCGACAGCGGCATCAGCAGCGTCGCCCGAAACTGGGCGTCACAAATCGCCGCCAACGGCGCCCTGAGCCACAACCCCAACCTCGCCAACGAGCTGCCCCCGGGCTGGACCGACATGGGCGAGAACGTGGCGTTCGGGCCCGACACCGCGACCATCGAGCGGGACCTCGAAAGCGACCCGCCGCACTACGCCAACCTGGTCAACCCCCGGTTCACCCATCTCGGCGTGGGCGTCGTCGAGGTCAACGGGCGGCTGTGGGCGGTCCAGGACTTCGCCGGGTACGGGAGCGCGAGCCCGTCCTCGGCCGGCGATCCCTACGCGTGGCCCACCTCGGCGCCGTCAGGACCGCCGCCGACCGTCGCGCCTGCCCCAACGGCGGTGACGACGACGACCACCGCGGTTGCCGCGGTCAGCGCCGCCGCCGCCACGGCTCCGGCGACCGTGACTCCGTCCCCACCGCCGGCGCCCGCCGCTCCAACGGCGGCCCGGGGTGTCGGCCAGGTCGCCTTCACCGGTGGCAGGTTCGACCGGCCGCTGCGAGTGGCCGCGACCGTGTTGGTCCTCGGGTTCTCGCTGCTGGTGGTCGCGGGGTTGCGTCAAGCTCTCCCTTAGGCTCCCACCGACCTCATGTGTGGGATTGCCGGGCTCGCCGGGACTGTTCCCGTGCCCGTCCTCGGGCAGCGGGCCATCGATGCGCTCAGCCATCGGGGCCCTGATGCCGCCGCCGTCGACCATTGGTCGGGCGACGGCGCGGCCTGGCAGCTGCTCCACACCCGGCTGTCGATCCTCGATCTTTCCGAAGCCGGCGAGCAGCCGATGTGGAATCCCGACCGCACGCTGGCCATGGTCTTCAACGGCGAGATCTACAACTCGCCCGACCTACGCGACGAGCTCGAGGCCCACGGCCATCGCTTCCAGTCGAAGATGGACGGCGAGGTCATCCTGCACCTGTGGGAGGAGCAGGGCAGCGAGGCTCTGACCCGCCTGAACGGGATCTTCGCCGTGGCCGTCGCCGACGCTCGCACCGGTGAGGTGGTGATCGCCCGCGATCCCCTTGGCGTCAAACCCATCGTCTATGCGACCGATCCGCGGAACTCGCTGTGGTTCGCGTCCGAGCTGCGGGCGCTGGCGGCCGTCGGCGCTCCCATCGGCTCGCACGATGTCGTCGCCCTCGCGCAGTTCCTCTCCTTCCTTTGGATACCGAGCCCCCGCACGCCCTACGCCGGCGCCCGGGCGCTCGAGCCCGGCCAGGCCCTGCGCTGGACCCGGACCGGCGTCGAACTGTTCCGCTACGGCCAGCCGCTGGTCCCGGATGCCGAGCCCGAGAAGAGGCTCGACGACGGCGATGCTGTCGAAGCCCTGCGTGAGCGGTTCTGCGGTGGCGCTCGGCGCCAGCTCCTCGCCGACGTGCCCATCGGGCTGATGGCCTCGGGCGGGGTCGATAGTGGGCTCATCTGGTGGGCGACGCGCGACGCGCTCGACCGCGCCTACACCATCCACTGGGAAGGCGGCGACGATCTCGAGGGCCTCAGCCAGGACGCCGCCGCCGTCGCAACGCTCCAGCGCCGCTTCGGCACGCCCGTCGACTATCTCCCCGGCGAAGAGCGCGGCGACTCCTTGCCGGCGAGCGGCGACCTCTTCGCCGACCCTGCCTTCGATCTCACCCGGCTCATCGCCA
>Ga0070708_100004316_pt1 | contig 11173 bp, 12 predicted proteins | sample KBSK5503metaG_FD_65469 | JGI IMG/M metagenome (GOLD analysis project Ga0070708, IMG submission 65469) | Corn, switchgrass and miscanthus rhizosphere microbial communities from Kellogg Biological Station, Michigan, USA - KBS K5-50-3 metaG | ecosystem: Host-associated > Plants > Roots >...
CCGTTCCACCGCTACTTCCGGCGCGTCCTCCTCCTCGATCAGCTCTTCGGGTCCGCCAGCACGCTCACGAAGGCGCTAGGCGAGGAGCTGCTGCGATCCCGCCAACTCCCCGCACTGCTGCCCCTCTGACCTTGGTCGAAGTCGGCCCTCCGGCACGTCGTGAGCACACGCGTTTAGCGGAACCTCCAGGGCTACGACGTTGTCGTCGGAGGGGTAATCGAGCGCATGCGGAAGGTCGGCGTAGAGGGTGGCCTTCGTCTCGTTGTTGGCCCTCGCGAGCATCCCAACTGCGTCGCAGATGCCGCTGAGCGGCTCCAGGAGTTGGCCCTTAGTGAGCGGTTCGGCGGGAAGGCTTCGACCTAGCAGACTTCAGCTGTGGCGATGAACGAGGAGCTACTCGGCCATGTCCTTGAGGCGCTGGAAGCCGCTGGTGGCACGAGCGAGAGCTCTCCCGACGTACCGGGGATGACGAGGGACGAGGCCCTCGACGGGATAGCGGAATTACTTGACCGCGGCTGGGTCACGGCTGGCGCGAAAAACGCCGGCGACGGACGTCTCTTGGCCGTGAGAAATGTCCGCATGTCGGCGTCGGGGCGGGTAGCGCTCGGAGAGCTGCGGCGGAAGTATCACGGAACCGATGGCAGGGGAGGTGATCTAGCGGTGACGTCTCTTGATGAGAAGAAGCGCCAGCGCCTTGAATACATGAAGGCCCTCTACGAGGCGACCGGAGGATCAACTAACGCTTCCGTCGATATGTGGCAGCTCGGTGAGCAGATGGGGTGGAGTCGACCGGTCATCGATGCGACCGTCGAGTACCTCGCAGCCGAAATTCTTCTGGAATACGTAGCGATTGGCGGCCAGATCGGTATCACTCATCATGGAGTTGTAGAGGTCGAGGAATCTGAGTCGCATCCCGACCAGCCAACCGCCCACTTTCCGGCCATCAACATTCTGAATGTCGAGACCATGGTCGGCTCAAACATTCAGCAGGGCAGCCCCGGTAGTTCTCAACACGTCGAATACGTCGCCACGGATGTGCGCTCTGCGGCTATCGACGTCATCCGTGATCTGCGGGACACCGTTCTGCCAGTCATCGACCTTGCACCCGACGATCGGGATGAACTCGAAACGGAGCTCGACGTTGCGGAACGGCACCTCAAGTCCTCCCGACCGAAGACCCGCGCCGTGCGCCGGAGTCTGCAGACCGCTGCCGGACTCCTGACAAAGGCAACGGTCGTCACTGGCTCGGCAGTGCAGCTCGCGGAACACATCGAGAAGCTCCACAAGGTCTTGCCGGGAATTTAGGCGACGTGCGGTTTGCACCCTGACTCCGCCGGGCGCTCATGCGTCGGAGGGTCGTCCCCACGTCGGACACGGTGTGCGCGGATGGTCAACGTCGTCGGCGAGGGCGTATTCGGCCGAATGCCAGCATCGGTAATACAGCGAGCAAAGGCGATGCAGCGATGCAAAAATCCTGAGTGGCTACGTGACGACTCAATAGAGGTGGCGTGGCGGCGAGCATCTCATTTGGCGCGGCCACGCGATGCGCCGCTAAACGCCTCGACGTCCCTGGTCACGACCCGTGGCACTGCTTGTACTTGCGTCCGCTCCCGCACGGACAAGGCTTGTTTCGCGGGTTCTTCGGGAGACGGCGCCGGCTACTCGCGGTCGGATTCTCGACTGGATACTCCTCGACGTGCTTGGAGAACGATCGCTCGGCAACAAGGATCCCCAAGTCTCGCTGATAGGAACGCGCGAGTTCTTCGTCCTGGGCGCTCCATTGGCGCGCGTCGAAGTACAAGGCGTCCTCGGAACGTCGTCCGCGGTCGATGCCGGATTCCGTTGCGATGCCGACGACGTCGAGCGCACCGCCGAACTTCATCCTCGTACCGCGCGGTTGTCCTCCTCCGGCTTGTCATCGAACCAGGGGAATACGAGGAACACGTACATCGGCTCGGCGCCCCGCTGGCCCGGAATTACGCGGATTCGCCTCTCGTCAGGCGCGGTGACCTCGATCGCGTGGAGAAGCACCTCACTGAGCGAACGCCGCCGCAGGCGCGGCTCGGCCGCCATGAACCGGAGCACGAGCTCGGACGACTCGAGTGGGGGCTCCGTGGCCATGTACTGCGTCCCCGTGAGCGCGTGCTCCGCGAACTGCTCGATAAGGGCGTCCCAGACGTAGGACACTCGATCGTGCTCGAGCTGCGCATGGCGCTCCTTGCTCTCAGCGAAGTCCTCCCACCAGGAGTCATCAATGCCGATTAGGTCGACCTCCTCGTCGAACAGGAGCGCGTGCTCGCCGTTCTCATCGACGTGCGTCAGGTAGTGCGCAAGCAGGTTCTCCTCGCCGGCCACGTAGACAACGCGCGAGCGGCAAAGACGCTCCTTGCGTCGCAGATAGTTCAGGAAATCGGGTGTCGTGTCGAGGGTCGACATCACGAAGTCGAGAGTCGCGTCGTCGAAGACGTGCACGAACGTCCTTTGCGGGTCGAGGTCGCCAATGGCGAAAGGCTCGACGTGCGCCGCAAAGCCTCGGATGTCGGTCCGCAGAATGAGGCTGCCGGAGCCGCCGAGCATCGCCCGGCTGGCGCCCGACACGCCATGAACGGTGACGACGAGGTGGTAACGAGCCGTATCGGGCGGAGGCACGCGTATCGGCAGCGGACGCGTGCAAATGGGATCCGAGAACACCCGGTGCGGGTGGTCACGGAGCCAACGCTCCGCTCCCCATGCCTGCTTGGCGCCGGCTTGAACCGCTGACCGGAACCAGCGCTGCCAGTCGATGTCGAGCGACTTCTTTGGCTCGAGAACGCAGTGCTTGTCCGAGAACACGACCACGTCGTCGCCCATGACGACCAAGAGATCGCAGAGTTCCTTGTTCCGCCCTGGTCGCGGAACGGGCGCGGATAGCTCCAGAATGACAGGAAGTTCTTCTCGCAAAGTCGCTCTAGGTAACGCTCAGCCTGGGTGCTACCCGACGACTTCTGTATGGGGGCCTGAGGTTCAGCGGCCTTGTCCGGCATGACGCTCGAAGTGTCACACGGCTGCGGCTACCTCTCGCGCCGGTTCGTCATCACCTCAGCGAGCCCATCGATCGCTACGCCGTTCGGCATGCCCAACGGCGTCGACGTCACACCGCACCCTCACCCTCTGATCGCTGGGCCGTTCCAGGGCGTCATCGAAATCCGTTCGGGTCCTGAGCCCGAGCCAGACCGGGTCCGCGAGTCTTTCCTCGCGAACGACGCGGTCGCTCGAGTAAACGCACACGTTGCGGCTTGGGGCGAACGAGTTCTTGACGACACTCGGGGACGGTTCGCCGGCCAAGGGTCAATGATGCCGCCCGGACGGTCGTCGCTGATGTAGGACTAGATCGGCCTGGGAGGGTAAGTGGTGGCGTTACGTGGCGCCCTTGATAAACCCACCGAGGGTCGATTCAAAGCCGAGCCCGTAGGCAATGGCGTGCTTCGCCTCTTTTGCATCACCGACAAGGACCGCCGCAGCGCCGCCAAGCGCGATGAAAGTCACGCCGATCGCCAAAGCAACCGCTAGTCGGTTAAGCGGGGGAAAACCGGTGTTCGCCGCCCAGAGCTTTCGCAGCTCTGGGAGGGCAAAGACGAGCCCGAACGCGACCGCATCGCCGACGCAGCCCCACTCAAAGGTGGCGAGGTTCGTCAACTTCTGTCCCCCTTACGCTGCGGGTCGGCGTCCTGCTCCCCGGCGAGGATCGATAGGCCACCGCTTCGCAAGATCTCCAGCCACTTCGGTCGTGCGCGCGACGTAACAGTTGCCATGCGCCTGATGATCTCCATACGACGGCGCAACTCAGCGTCAGCCTGCTTGTCGCCTCGGCGCGACGCGGCCATAAGGTCGAGGCCGATGTATGTGTCGGGCCGGAGCAGCGAAAGACCTCCCGACTCGATAACACTTCGCACGCTGGGCTTAGCGAGTGCCAAAAGAACAGCAACAAACAAGCCCAAAGCCACGGCGCCTGACGAGCGCATGTCGACTACGGCCGAGACCACTGTCAAACCGGCCGCAACGAGCAGAATGGTTAGCTCATCGATGAGGCGCTCCACCCCACGGGAGTCCTCGGCCCGGCGATCACGATCCATACTTGTGCCAGCGTATCTTCAGTACAGCTGGCGTCCACGGGCCGCTTCTTGTACCTCATTCAACATTCGGCAGGGCGAGCGGACTGGGGCAGCGGGTAAGGCCGTCACTAAGGAGCGAAGCGGCTCGAACCGTCTGTTGGGTTACGAACGAAGTCGCCCCTCCGAAACTGACGGTTCCCGACGCGTCGAGGGGCTAGTAGGTCGCCTCGTAGCTCTCGCCCATGCCGGCGGTCAGGGGGCGCTTGCCGGTGGTGTCTGCAGCCATCGACCAGACCTGGCTGATCGGGCCGGCCGCGCCGCCGAAGTAGTCGTAGAGGATCGTGCGCATGTCCGGCGACCACATGCCTCGAAGAAATTGGCCACCGCCGGACGTGAGCTGCCGGACCGCCGACCCATCCGGAGCCATGGTGAACAGCTGCGAGCCGTTGCCGAACATGATCTGGCGTCCGTCCGGGGACCACATCGGCGAGATCGAGGTGCCGTCGTGGATTCGATGCAGGACACCGGAGGCAACGTCGAGCCTCCAGATGCCGGCGGGCATGGTGCTCACGCTCACGAGCACCGAATGCCCATCGGGGGCCCATGAGGCGTCGTAGGCATTGATGCTCACGCCGTACGCGTGGGGCTGCGTGCCGTCGGCGCGCATCACGACGACGTCGCCCTTGCGTCCGTCCGTCGTCGTGTAGACGAGGCGCGAGCCGTCGGGCGACCAACGCGGTGACATGCAAGCGAGCGGACACGTCGCCAGCTTCCGAGGCGAGCTCCCGTCACTTGCCATCGTCCACACCGTGTTGTTGCCGACGACCCACGCGATGTGCCGTCCATCCGGCGAGAGCGAGGGCTCGGCGTCGTGGCCAGTGTGCGTGAGCGGCCGACGGTCGGACCCGTCGGCTCGCATGACCCAAATGTCGTAGCCGTTCGAGCTCGGCGTCACCGGCCCCGTCGTCGGCTTCGGTGGAGGCGCCGTTCTGGAGATGAAGAGAATGCTTCCGCGGAGCGACGGGGGCGGGCGGGTTGCGACCGTCGGCGGCGGGCCGACCGGGGGGATCGGTGCCTTCGGCAGCACCGTTGTCGGCGGCGCGGGCAGCGTCGGTGCGATCGACGTCGGAACCGAAGCGACAACTTGGGTCGTCGTGGTGTTACGGCCAGTCGACACCCGCTGAGCCCGTGCATGGCAGGAGGCGCTCAGAAGCCCGATGGTGATTGCCGTGAGCGCGAGGGCCCGGCGGTTCCACTGCACGCGATGGTCCTCTCGCGACGACGATCCGTTTCGCTTTCGAGGGTAGAGGCACTCGTCGCCGAAAACCCCTGCGGGAGAGACCTAGATATCTGTCAGGACTGGGGGCGCTTGTAGATCCGGCCCGCCTTCATCACGAACCGGACTTGCCGGACAGTCGAGATGTCGGCCAGGGGGTCACCGGGCACGCCGATCATGTCGGCGTGCATTTCCGGTGCGATCCTGCCGAGATCGGGAGCTTCGATGAGCTCGGCGCTCACGGTCGTCGCGGCACGAAGAGCCTGCAGCGGCGTCATCCCCCGCTTCACGAGGACCACCAACTCCTCGGCGTTGCGTCCGTGCCAGATCGCGGGCGCATCGCTACCGCAGGCGATTTTCACGCCGGCTTCGATCGCCTTCGACAACGACGCCTTCGCCTTCGGGAAGACCTCAGCAACTTTGGCTTGGGTGTCTTTCGGGTGCTTCGAGACATCCCAGTCCTCGGTGAGCGCGTTCGTCGATACAAGAAACGTTCCGGTGTCGACCAACCGCTGGATGGTGTCGTCGGTGATCATGAAGCCGTGCTCGATGCAGTCGATGCCTGCGTCGATCGCCGCGTTCACCGCGGTGTCGCCGTGACAGTGCGTCGCCACGCGTAGGCCCCGGCGGTGCGCCTCGTCGGCGATAGCCGCGAGCTCGTCGGCCGAATACTGCTGCGCGCCCGATGGTCCGCGGGATGCGACGACACCGCCCGACGCGCAGCACTTGATCAGCTGCGCACCGTGCTTGATCTGGTAGCGCACCGCCCGCCGAACCTCCTCGACGCCATCGGCGATGCCCTCCTCGACCGTCATCGGCATCATGTGCGGCGCCACCCTGCTCTGTGCACTGGGGTCGAGGTGGCCGCCCGTCGGGCAGATGGCGTGGCCCGCGGGCACGATCCTCGGGCCTTCGATCCAGCCGGCTTCGACGGCATCGCTCAGGGCCACGTCGAGGAGATAGCCGCCGGTCTTGACGAAGAGACCGAGGTTGCGGACGGTCGTGAAACCCGCGTGCAGCGTTCGCCGCGCGTTCACCGTTCCCCGCAGGGTCATCTTCACCGGATCGGTCACCAGCGGGTCGGTAAGCCCGGCGCCGGGACCGCCGAGTACGAGGTCGACTTCCATGTCCATGAGTCCCGGGAGCAGCGTCAGGTCAGGGAGTTCGACGACCTCATCGGCGTCGGCAGTGACGGTCCGGTCGGTGTCCACGCTCGTGAAGCGGCCATCCTCGACGCACACGTACGCGTCCTCGACGACGTCACCGGTGTCGATGTCCAGGGCGCCGCGCGCATGTACAACGGTCACTGCCGGGCTAGCCATGTCAATCCTTTCGGCTCGCGGTGACCTCGCCGACCTGGATCGGGGGCGGCCCGACGGACGTGCCACCGTCGACCGGGAGCACCATGCCGGTGACCTGCGCGGAGCGCGCGCTGGCCAGGTAGACGGCGGCGTTGGCGACGTCGGTCGGCGTCCCCAGGCGCTGCAGCGGCTGCATCCGGCTGACGATGGCGGCGGTGTCGAAGGCGGCGTTTATGGCAGTGGCGATGTTGCCGGGCGCGATGGCGTTGACGCGGATGCCGTGCTCCGCGAGCTCGATGGCCGCACACCGGGTGAAGTGGATGACCGCGGCTTTCGCGGCGCGGTAGGTCGTCAGGCCGATGCCGGGGCTGATGCCGGCGATCGAGGTGGTGTTGATGATGGACCCACCCTCCTCCATCCGACGCGCCGCGTGCTGGGTGCCGACGATCACACCGTACAGGTCGACTCCCATGACCCGGCTGAAGTCGCGGAGGTCGTCGCTCATCAACCGTCGGAGCGACGACGGGATGCCGGCGTTGTTGACCATCACGTGGAGCGCCCCGAAGCTCTCGACCGCAGCGTCGACCGCCGCCTGGACGCTGTCGGCGTCGGCGACGTCGGTGTGCACGAACGCGGCGGCGTCACCGAGCCCGTCTGTCAGCTCGCTCCCGGCGGCGTCGTCGAGATCGGCGACGACGACCCGCGCCCCCTCTTCCACGAACACCTCGACCATCGCCCGACCGATGCCGTTGGCGCCGCCGGTGACGACGGCGACCTTGCCGTCGAGCTCCTTGCTCATGGACTGGGTTCGCGAATGCGGTCGATGCGCGCCGAGCCGGTGTCGACCGGGAGCGGCTGCTGCCAGACCTCTATCGCATACGACGCCAGCGCGAGCGAGTGGAGGAGCTGCAAGAGGCGGACGGCATCCTCGGGCATGTCGTCGAGGCCGAACTGGTCGCAGTAGCGGATCGCGTCCTCGGCGCGCGGGAAGCACGCGTCGTAGAACGCCTGCATCTCCTTCATCGTGGTGGCGAGGCGGCGCGCCCACCGCTCGGGCTCCGTCGCCAGACACCACGTCGCCGCGAAGGGCTCGAGGTCCGCGAAGTCAGCGGGCAGCATGGTGCTCCTCGACCCAGTCGGCCACCGTCTTGTGGAAGTGGCGCACGAGGATCTCCTGGTCGTTCAGCGGGTGCGACGCGAATGCTCGCGACTCAAGCCCGAGCTGCGTGCCGTCGAGGGTCCCGACGTCCTGGAGCGCGTACTCCTTGACGGTGACGGCGGCGTACTCCCGTGCGAGCCGTTCCCGGGCGGTCTTGGCGGGGACGAACCAGAGATCGGCCTCGAAGACGTGCGTGTTGTGCGACGTGGGCCAGAACCGGTAGCTGAGGTACCAGTTCCGCTCGTAGATGAGGATCTCGAGGTTCGGGAAGATCTGGAAGTTGTCGATGCCCCAGCGCTTCACGCCCCCGGGGTTGGTGCCGGCCAGCTCGCCGTCGATCGGCGGCGCGTCCCAGGGCCCCATGTTCCCGCTGCGCAACAGCACCTCGCTCGGGTACAGGTACTCCGGCGGGAACCGGTGCTTCTCGGCGCCGCTCGTGCTGACCACGCGGTGGGGCCCGTCGAGCTGGTAGTGGGCGCCCTCGAAGACCGCCTCCGGGTTGCGGTGGACGGGTCCGAGCTGCTCGGTGTGCAGCGGAGGCACGTGGTAGTACTCCTGGAAGGCGTCGATGAACACCTTCCAGTTGCTGGCGTTCTCCGCCCGGAACGAATACCGCTCCGTCATCAGGCCGAAGGGGTAGTCCTCGAGGGCACTGACCATCGGCCCCAGGTACTCCCGGAGTGTCTCGCGGGGCGCCTCGGCGACATTGACGAAGATGAATCCTGCCCATACCTCGCAATGCACCGAGGCGAGACCGAGCTCGTCCTTGTCGATGCCGAAGAACTCGTTCTCCTGGTGCACGTAGACGCATCCGCCGTCGAGCCCGTAGCGCCACCCGTGGTACTTGCAGGCGAATTGTCGGCTCACGCCGCAGCTCTCCTGCGCCGGCGTGTCGGTCCAGACGAGGCGGTTCCCGCGATGCCGGCACACGTTGTGGAAGGCCCGGATCTCGTCGTCCATGCCCCGGACCACCAGGATCGACGTCCCTGCGGCGGCGAGGTCCTTGGTGAACCAGCTGCCCTTGCGGGCCAGGTCGTCGACACGCCCGACGTTGAGCCACGCCCGGCGGAAGATGGCGTCGCGCTCGAGCTCGTAGAACTGTGGCGACACCGAGTCCTCGAACGACACCGGGGCGGTACCGAGCTCGGGGTAGTGCTGGGTCCACGTGCCCTCAGGCGGTCTTGGGAAGCTGCTCATTCGTAGACCACGTGCACCGAGGCGGTTGTCGGCACCGACTGGCAGGTGAGGACCCAGCCCTCCTCGACCTCCTCCGGAGTGAGCGCGTTGTTGACCCGCATCGAGACCGCGCCGTCGACCAGCCTCGCCATACACGTGGCGCAGCTGCCCGACTCGCACGAGGAGGGCGCTGACAGGCCCATGTGTCGGGCGGTCTGGAGGATCGTCGTCCCCGGGCGGTAGTCGGTGGATTCGGTGCGGCCTCCCAGCTCGACAGTCACGCGCGTCGCCGTCGGCGCCGCGACCGCGGGCTTGGGGAGTGGCGGGAGCTCGGCGGGAGTGAAGCGCTCGATGTGCACGTGATCCGCAGCGACGTCCTCGGCGAGAAGCGTCTTTTCTACGATCTCCATGAACGGCGCCGGCCCGCAGATGTAGAAGTCGGTGCCGGACGCCGCACCCACGAACGGGCGAACGTCGTCGGCGCCGACGAAACCGTCCTCGACGTCGAGGTGATGGGCGACGGAGATGCGGTCGCCGTAGCGCCGCACCAGCGCGTCGAGCTCGTCCCGGAAGATGATCGACTCACGATCGCGGTTGGCGTAGAGGAGGCGGACGCGCCGCGTCGTCGTGGCCAACGCCGCCTTCACGAGGGAGAACACGGGCGTGATCCCACTGCCGCCGCTGAAGGCCACGAGGTCGTCGTCGGTGTCGCGCAGCACGAAGAACCCCGCAGGGAGGCTGACCTCGATCTCGTCACCGGGCGCGAGCGCGTCGTTCATCCAGTTCGATACCACGCCATCGGGCACGCGCTTCACCGTGACCTGGAACTCGGCGTCGACTTCGGGTGCCGACGACATCGAGTAGCACCGCACGTACGGCTGGCTGCCGACCCAGATCCGGAAGTTGCAGAACTGGCCGGCCGCGTATGCGAACGCCGGTGTGAGGTTGCCAGGGATCTCGAGTACGAACGAGCTGGCGTCGGCGGTCTCCCGCACGACCCGGGCGATTCGCAGCGGATGGAACCCGTGGTCGCGGCCTGCGCCGCTCCGCTGCTCGGCGGTTGACATCGTAACCACCATACCGGATATGATAACTAGGTTCTCCTAGAACGGCAACGTGACTTTCGAGAGGAACTCGGGACATGGCGCACTTCACCAAGCCTGCGGAAGGCAGCTGGACCGAGCACTACAAGCTTGACACTGGCCCGGTTTCCTACGAGGACTCCATCTCGCCGTCGTACTACGAGCTGGAGCGGGACGCCATCTTCCGCAAGACGTGGTTGAACGTCGGCCGCGTCGAGCAGCTGCCGAGGACGGGGAGCTACTTCACGAGGGAGCTCGACGCCGCCCGGGCGTCGGTCATCGTCCTCCGCGGCGCCGACGGAGACGTGCACGCGTTTCACAACATCTGCCGCCACCGTGGCAACAAGCTCGTGTGGCAGGACTTCCCGCAGGAGGAGACCAGCGGGATGTGCCGCCAGTTCACCTGCAAGTACCACGGGTGGCGGTACGGGCTCGACGGCGGGTGCACGTTCGTCCAGCAGGAAGCGGAGTTCTTCGACCTCGACAAGTCCGACTACGGGCTGGCCCCGGTGCAGGCCGACGTGTGGGAGGGCTGGATCTTCGTGAACCTCGATCCCGCGAACACGACGTCGCTGCGCGAGTACCTCGGCGATCTGGGGAAGGGCCTCGAGGGCTATCCCTTCGACAAGATGACCCAGGTCCACCGTTACCGCGCCGAGGTCAAGAGCAACTGGAAGCTCTTCATCGACGCCTTCGCCGAGTTCTACCACGCACCGGTTTTGCACGCGAAGCAGGCAGTCGACGAGGAGTCGCGCAAGCTGCAGAGCTTCGGGTACGAGGCGTTGTCCTATGTGATCGACGGCCCCCACGGGATGGTCTCGTCGTGGGGCGGGATGTCACCGCCCAAGGACCTGAACATGGTGAAGCCCATCGAGCGGGTGCTGCGCAGTGGCCTCTTCGGTCCGTGGGACGCGCCCGATGTCGGTCTCGACGAACTGCCACCGGCGCTGAATCCGGCTCGGCATCCCGCCTGGGGCATGGACTCGTTTCTCTTCTTCCCCAACTTCATGATCCTGCCGTGGAAGACGAACTGGGTCCTCACGTACCACTACTGGCCGACGTCGTACAACAGCCACATCTTCGAAGGC
>Ga0070708_100004319_pt1 | contig 11166 bp, 7 predicted proteins | sample KBSK5503metaG_FD_65469 | JGI IMG/M metagenome (GOLD analysis project Ga0070708, IMG submission 65469) | Corn, switchgrass and miscanthus rhizosphere microbial communities from Kellogg Biological Station, Michigan, USA - KBS K5-50-3 metaG | ecosystem: Host-associated > Plants > Roots >...
GCCGAATTGCACGGCGCCGTTATAGGAAATGATCGACACGCCGACCGCGATGTCGCCCGATTGCGGTACCCAGAACATGAGGCTGTCGATCGCGGCGCCCGCCAGGTACAGCGGCTGCTGTGGACCCGGAACGTTGGTCATCACTGCGGAGCCGTTGCGCGCCAGCGCGTCCAGCAGGACGTCCTGCAGCGACCGGGGTCCCGCGCCCATTGCGGCGAGCAAGCCCAGCGCTAGCACCGGCTGGAACGATCCCTTCAGCGCATTCATGTTGGCGCGCACCGCGTAAAGGCGCGCGACGGGATTTTCAATGCCGAGCGGAAGGTCGAGGAACACGAGCCCGAACTGGTTGCCGAGCTTGTACGCCTTCTCGACCGGGCGCAGGTTGACCGGCACGAGCGCGCGCACGGTGACGCCGCTGACATCGTCGCCCTTGTCCGCCAGGTAGTGGCCGAGCGCACCGGCGACGCATGACAGCAGCACGTCGTTGACCGAAGCCTGAAGCGCCTTGCCGATCGTCTTTACTTCATCGAGCGGCAGCGGATCGGCCCACGCGACACGCTTCGCTTTGCCGGGCTTGCCCTTGAAGCGCGTTGGCGAGTCCTGCGGCATGAGCGCGAGTTTTGCGAGTTCGGCGGTCAGCGCGGTGCCCTGCCCGGCGAGCGCGACGGCTTTGGCGGGATCGTCCCAGATCGCCGCGCCCTTTTCCAAAAGCGTCGCGCCGATTTTCCTCGCCATGCCCATCGCGCCCGACAATGGACCCAGCAATTGTTCGAGCGGGTCGTCGGTCTCGCGATGTTTTTGTGGACGTGGCGCGAACGGCATTGCCGGTGGGCCGTGCGCGGTGGCATCGGTCATCGACAGCATGACACGCACCAGCGCGATGCCGTCCGCATAGCTGTGGTGGATGCGCGCGACGACCGCGGACCCGCTCTCGTAATTGTCGACGAGATGGAATTGCCACCGCGGCCGAGTGGGATCGAGCGGCGAGGACGCCAGCCTCGAAACGAAGGTCTCGAGCTGCGCGCGGCCTGCGCGCCCGGGAAGGCTCGTGGCGACGACGTGGCGTTCGATATCGAAATCGGGATCCGCTTGCCAGACGGCCCCGCCGGGCAACTCCACGGGCAACTTCCTGAATCTCGGGAACACGGCGAAGCGGTCGTTGATGACGCTACGAAGGCGCGCCAGTGCGATGCGTTCGCGAAACAGCAGCACGCCGCTGATCATCATCAGGTTGTGCGGCCGGTCCATGCGCAGCCACGCGGTGTCGACCGCGGACATCTTTTCGCGTTTGGCGCTCTTTGGATTGGCGGCCATGATCGGGCGAAGCGTTTGCGGCACGGAGGGGGCGCGTTGCGCGCGCCTTCGCGTTCGCGCTAAAGTAGCACGAAATTCAATTCTGACACGAGGAGGACTCCATGGCCGCTGCGCCCAGGAAGGATGACCTGAAGGCAAAATTCGAGACCGCCGCCGCGGCGGCGAAACAGACGAAGAAGAAGCCCGACAACACGACACTGCTCAAGCTGTACTCGTATTACAAGCAGGCCACCGAAGGCGACGTCACGGGAGCCCGGCCCGGCGGCTTCGATTTTGTCGGCGGAGCCAAGTACGATGCGTGGGCCAAGCTCAAGGGGACCAGCAAGGACGACGCGATGACGAACTACGTGAAGCAGGTCGACAAGCTTAATCGGGACTGAAATTCGTTTCTCTTCCCGATGAAAAAGCCCGCCGTGGCAAGGCGGGCTTTTCTTCGCGCGGAAGAGACTATTTGAGCGCCGCGCGCGCCACCTTGGTCGCGGTCCGCACCGTCTTCTTGGCGGTCTTCGACGCACTCGACACCGCGCCGGCCGCGCTGGACACGGCGCCCGTTGCGGTCTTCGCCGCATGCGACACCGCGCCCTTGACCATGCGTTGCATCGCCGAGGCCGGAGGCGCCGGACGGCGTTTCGGTTTCACGCCGGTCGCCTTGATGAGTTCGTTGACGGCTTCGGACAGAACGTCGACGCGCTCGGCCAGCCTTTCCATGTCGTTCTGCGTGTAAACGCCGAGCTTCGACAATGCGCGCGCCACGCGGTCCTCGAACACCTTCTCTAGCTTGTCCCACGTTCCGCCCATTTCCTTTTGCACTTCCTTGACCTTGGCGGTCGCGGCGTCCCGCGCAAGCGCAGCGGTATCGGCGGCCGCCTTGCGCGTCTTCGACTCCAGCGTCTCGCCCTGCTTCACCAGTGCTTCGAACACCTTCGAGCCTTCGGACTGCACGCGCGAAAATGCCCCCAGCCCGGCGAGCCAGATCTGGCGCGACGATTCGAGCACCGCCTGCGACTTATCCCGGGTTTCGCCTGCGTTCTTGCCGCTCACTTCGGCCTTCGCTTTTTTCAACATCGTGGTCTCCCAGGGTTTCTTGCCGCCCGTTCGCGGTCGTTTCATTTTAGGCGGCGCAGGCTAGAGCAATCATACTAAATGAAAAGGCCCCGCCGGGCCGTATGAAAGGCCTCGCCGGGCCGTAAGCAAAGGCCCCGCCGGGCCGTAAGCAATAAGCTGCCGGGCGTACAATCGCCAGTCCGAAAGCGGGGCGAAGCTCCCGCGCATGCCAAGCAACGAAACGGGAGGAAGCGATGGCTTATTTTGTCACCGGCGCGACCGGATTCATCGGGCAGTTTCTGGTCCGCAATCTCCTGAAGCGCGGCAAGCCGATCCATGTGCTGGTGCGCAAAGGCTCCCTCGCGAAACTCGACGCGCTGCGCACGGAGTGGGGCGCGACGGACAAGGACATCATTCCGGTCATCGGTGACCTGTCGAAGAAGAACCTCGGCGTGGCCGACGCCGACATAAAAAAGCTGAAAGGGAAGATCGACCACCTCTTTCACCTGGCGGCGATCTACGACATCAAGGCGAGCGCCGAGGCGCAACAGGCGGCCAACGTCGACGGAACGCGCCATGCGGTCCAGTTCGCGCAAAGCGTTGCCGCCGGATGCTTCCACCACGTGAGTTCCATCGCGGCCGCCGGCCTCTACGATGGCGTGTTCCGCGAGGACATGTTCGACGAGGCCGAGGACCTGGACCACCCGTACTTCAAGACCAAGCACGACTCCGAAGGCGTCGTGCGTGGCGAGTGCAAGCGCCCCTTCCGCATTTACCGCCCCGGATTCGTCGTCGGCGACTCGAAGACAGGTTACATCGACAAGATCGACGGGCCGTACTATTTTTTCAAGTTCGTGCAGAAGATGCGCAGCATGCTGCCTCCCTGGATGCCGGTGATCGGCATCGAAGGCGGCCGCATCAACATTGTGCCGGTGGATTTCGTGGCGGACGCGCTCGACTTCCTGGCGCACAAGAAAGGCCAGGACGGCAAGTGCTTCCACCTGACCGATCCCGAGCCCAACCGGATCGGCGAAGTGCTCAACATTTTCGCCAAGGCAGCGCATGCGCCGCAGATGACGATGCGCCTGAACGCGCGGATGTTCGGATTCATCCCGGCGCCGATACTCTATGGCATCGGCTCGCTGTCGCCGATCAAGCGCATGGTTCGCGCGGTGCTGCACGACTTGGGGATACCGAAGGACGTGTTCCAGTTCATCAACTGGCCGACGCGCTACGACAATCGCGAAACGGCCAAGGCGTTGAAGGGCTCCGGCATCAGCGTGCCCGCCCTCGAAAGCTACGCACCGCAACTCTGGGACTACTGGGAGCGCAATCTCGACCCCGACCTCTTCATCGATCGCACGCTGTCGGGGCGCGTCAAGAACAAGGTCGTCGTCATTACCGGCGCGTCGTCGGGCATCGGCAAGGCCACGGCGATCAAGATGGCCGCGGCCGGCGCCCACGTGATCCTCGTCGCGCGCGGCGAAGAGAAACTGGTCGAGACGAAGAAGGAAATCGACGACGCCGGCGGCCGCTGCTGGATGTACACTGCCGATGTCTCCGACTTGAAATCGTGCGACGCGCTGGTCGCGCGCGTGTTGAAGGAACACGGCGCCTGCCACTTCCTCGTCAACAACGCGGGCCGCTCGATCCGGCGCGGCGTCATCAATTCCTTCGACCGCTTCCACGACTTCGAGCGGACGATGCAGCTCAATTATTTCGGCGCGTTGCGCCTCATCATGGGCTTCCTCCCGAAGATGATCGAGCAGCGGCACGGGCACATCATCAACATCTCGTCGATCGGCGTCTTGTCGAATGCGCCGCGGTTCTCGGCCTACGTCGCGTCGAAATCGGCGCTCGACTCCTTTGCCGCCTGCGCCTCGTCGGAATTTCTCGACAAGGGCGTGCACTTCACGACAATCAACATGCCGCTGGTGCGCACGCCGATGATCGCGCCGACGAAGATGTACGAAAACGTGCCGACGCTTTCGCCGGAGCAGGCCGCGGACCTGGTGGTCGAGGCGATCGTCTACCGGTCGGTGCGCATCGCGACGCGGCTCGGCATCTTCGGCGCGATTTCGCACGCGGCCGCGCCGCGCCTGACGCAAATATTGCTGAACACCGCGTTCAATATGTTTCCGGATTCCGCCGCCGCGCAGGGCAAGAAGGGCGAGGAAGCCGCCAAGCAGGAACTCTCGCCCGAGCAGATCGCGTTCGCCCAGCTCACGCAGGGGATTCACTGGTAGCGGCGCGCGCAATCTCCGCCGCGACGCGGTCGCGCACGCGGCCGTCGTCTAGAAGCGCATTGTGCGCGATGCCGGTCAGCGCGACGTTCTCTGCCCAGTCGATGCGCGGCGATGTCTGCGGCGTGACCATCGTGTCATGCCACGACCATATGGATACCGTGGGAACGGGCGCTGGATTCGCATCGCGATTGAGCTCGCCGAGCCAGGTGTTCCCCGGACGCATCTGCGCGAGCGATTGCCCGAACATGCACCACGCGTGCAGGCTGCCGTGGTGCGGCGTGCCGATCGTCACCAGCCGCCGCACTTTCGCGGCACCGTAGCGGCGAAGGTAAGCGCGGGCAACGAGCCCGCCCATGCTGTGGCCGATCAGGACGACCTGCTGCGCGCCGGTGGCCGCCTCGATGTTCGCGATCATCAATGCCAACTGGTCGGCGAATTCCTCGATCGAATGCAAAGGCGGTCCGTAGGAAAGTGCGTACAGCGGACCCAAGCCCCGGCGCTCGAAGTCACGGCGAAAGCCGGACCAGAATCCGGCATTGCAGCCGACTCCGTGCAGCAGCACGATGGGCATCGCCGCGGGCGAAGGCGCGGGATCGGGCATCAGCCAGCGATACAGGATCATCCGCAGCGGCGAGCGTGCGATCGAAACGAATTCGCGCCAGAACATCGCGCACCATGCGGTCCAGCGCAGGCGAACATCCTCCGGGCGCTCGGCACGGAACCGCCACCCGAGAACGAACCAGAAAGCCGTGAAGAGCAGCGGGAATGCGAGATACGCAAACGGGAACCCGACGATGAACGGCCACACGGGCGCACCCAGCGCGACCGAGTGCAGTGCCCACGCGACGTAGGCCGCGCAACCGGCGGCGACCAGTGCTGCGAGGACAAGCGCGGTCCACATGGTGTCGGTGCGAATGCAGTGGATCACCGCGGCGCGATTGACTCGCGCCCGGCGTATCAGGATTCCGGCGGAACCCAGTGCGCCCGCCAGCTGCGCAGCGCGCTGATGATCGAGTTGAGATCGGGAATCAGCACGATACCCGGCATCGTCTTGCGCACCCTTCGCGTCATCTCGCCACCTGCCCAGAGCGCGGCCGACGCCGGAAGCTGGCGGCGCAGCGCAGCGAGGCCGTCGCTCGCCTGGCGCACCGGGAAGCCCGCCGAAAAACTGAGCGCGACGATGTGCACCTTGTGCGCGACGGCGGCGCGGCGAATGTCCTCGAGCGGCGTCTGCGGCCCCAGCGAAATGCACTGCACGCCTTCTGGAACCATCATCGCCTCGACCATCAGCAGGCCGAGGCCGTGCTGCTCGCTCGGGAAGGTCGTCAGCAGGACCTTGGGAATCCCCGTCTGGCGCGGGAACGCGTTGATCGCCGTGCGCAGCGCAACCTGAAGCTGCTCGGTGTACAGGTGCTCTTCGAAGACCTGCAGCTCGCCGTGCATCCACGCGGTGCCCACGGCCTGGTTGAGAGGCGTGATCGTTTCCAGCACGAATTTCTGGAGACCCTGCCGCATCAGCATGTTCGCCAGCGTGTGCTGAAGCGACGTGACGTCGTGGCTTTGCAGCATCGTCAGCACGTCGCGTTCGAGCGCCGGTGCCTGCGTGTCGCGCCGCGGCGAGATTCGCGCATCCGCCATGGCATTCAATTCCTCCTGCGACAGCGCCATGATCTTGCCGGGACGCAGACCCACATCCATCAGGCGCTTGACCGCGCGGAGCTTGCCCAAGTCGGCGACCGTATATTGGCGCTCGCCGTTGTCGTCGCGGCCTGGTTTGGGAAAGCCGTAGCGGCGCTCCCACATGCGCAGGACGTCCTTGGAAAGGCCGGTTTCACGCTCCACGCCGCTGATATTGAGGGTGATGGACGTTTCCATGAGGCGGGTATTGTCTTGGACGAAGAGTTGATATGGGCGACGTGACTTTACTAATTTAGCAAATAACGCCGAGTCTGTCCAAGACAAATAATCTTCTTCATGCGCAACAGCATATGCGGACAGCTGTCGTGCGCGCACGCTCGCGGCGAGCCCATTGCGCAACGTCACGAACACGAGCCGAAACGCTAGAAATTGGGTGTGCGGGATTTAAACCGAAAGGAATTCCTCGCGCCGCGCGAAGCCAATCTGCAAGCAACGCGGACGACCGTCGGCTCCTCGCGCAACGCAAATGCGCGATCGGAGTTGCTCGCCGACACGATCGAATCGCGACGAACCCTCTCGGACACGCGGTGATCAACGTGGACGCAAGTACCGGATTCTGCGATAATTTAAGGCTGTGGCGAGCTAGCTCAGCTGGTTAGAGCAGAGGAATCATAATCCTTTGGTCGGGGGTTCGAGTCCCTCGCTCGCTACCATCATTTTCCAAGCATGTAGAGCTGCCACAGGTCCTTGTGCGTCATGTGGCACATCGGCTGGATTGCGAGGAGCCCGGTCTTGCCGATGCTCGACTCGAGGTAGCGCATCTCGGCGAACTTGGCCTTCGTCGCCTCATCCACGGGAGCATGGAAGCCGCTCTCGCGCATCATCAGGATGCCCTTGGCGCGCAGGGCGAGTTCCGTGTAGAGCCGCAGATAGCAGAGAAGATCAGCGACCACCGGACCATGGAACTTGTCCTTCATCGTGTGCAGATACTGGCCCACGGGCGAATCGGACAGGCGACCCGAGTTGATCAACTCGAGCATTTCCGTGTCGGCATCGAAACCCTGCCCGAGCCAGCCGCCCACCGCCTTTTCGCTGCGATCGAACACGGCGATGAATAGCGGCGGCAACACTACGAGGACGGCGAGCGTCGCCATCGTCGGCGCATGCGACAGATGGTTGTAGCCAGAGTGCAGCAGCACGGCGAGCGCGTATCCAGGAAGCAGGTCCACGAGCTTCGCCGCCTTGGCCCGCTCCAGCATTGCGAGGCCCAAGACCGCGAAGATCGCCGTGGCGCCGCCGTGCATGATGGCGGTTCCAAAGCCGCGGACGATCCACGTTCCCATGCCGGCATCGGGAACGAGGCGCAGGAAGTAGATGTTCTCGACGATCGAGAATCCGGTGCCGACGGCGAAGCCGAAGATCGCCGCATCCACCAGGAAGCCGATGCGATGCGTGCGGATCAGCACGACGATCACGAGGCCCTTCAGCAACTCCTCGGTCACGGGCGCGACGTAGCGTGAGAAGTGCCGGATGTCGATCTTGATGAGGTCCAGCGCGAAGGCATTGGCCGCGTAGCTCAAGCCCGCGACCACCGCGCCACAGGCTACGATGGCGACGACCGTGCGCAGCTTCACGAGCTTGTAGCTGTCGAGGTAGAGCAGCGTCGCGAGGAAGGCGACCACCGGCAGCAGTCCCACCAATGCGTGGGGCAAGAACTCAAGCACGACGGCTTCCGGCCATCGAAATCACATGATCTTGAGCGACAGCATCCACTCGGTGCCCGTGCGTCGGCCACCCTGGAATCCGACCGCATAGCCGGCTGAAAGAGTCATGTTGGACCAATGGAGAACGCTGAATCGCAAGTCGACCTGCGCGCCCAGACTTTCATAGTCCTTGCGCTGCGAGGGATTGGTCGGCTCGGTCCACAAACCGGCGGCAAAGACTGAGGTGCGGAGCCAGTTCAAGTAGAAGGCCGGCGTGCCGATCGATTCGAAGACGATGGGCGGCGGATCGAATTCGACGAGTTCCTTCACGAAATGGAGCCCGCTGATCTGCTGCAGTCCGAATCCCGGCAGCGAATAATATTCGCGATAACGCTTGATCTCTCCATCGTCGACATAATTGTTGCCGAATCCACCGAAGTAGAAGTTCGCGACGGTTTGATTGTGGCTGCCGTCGGCGGCGCCGGCCGCGCTTCGCAGCCATAACGAAGAATTCGGGAGCGGAAGCGCCAAGCCGACATCGAAGGTGCCGCGTAGCTGCGGAGTAATCTCGCCGCTTACGCGATTTCCCTGGTAGATCAACGTCCAGGCCAGGCCCTTTTCGGCGTCGACCGCGCCGATCGACCGCCTCACGTCCGTGTAGTGGAGGCCAACCTCACCGGTAACGAGCCGTGTGAAGTTCGTCTCGACATTCTGGGCATTCGGCAGCGTGTCGATCTGGTCGTAATAGGCGAAATCGAAGATGGCTTCCAGTTTTCGCGGCTCGTCGTAGATCAGAAGCCAGTCGTAGCCGAGCTTGGCGGCGTACCCCTTCCGGCTGCGCTTGGTTGGGCCGAACAGATCGTAGAAATCCGAACGGTTCCACGACAGGTCGGCCTTCCAGCCAAGGTAGCTGCCGGAAATGTCCACGTGTCCGCGCTGGTCGCTGGGAAGACTGCTGGTCGGTGTATAGGCCGCGGTGATTCCCAACATTGCCAACCTGAGCGGATCCTCGAAGTTGACGTGATACCCGATTCCGACGAAATTCTTGTAGCCTTGCAGCACGGGGTAAGCGTTCGCAAGCGAGACACTGCGCAACGGGATGTATGGACCCTTGCCGATGACCTCTTTATCGTAGTCGACGGTACTGGGCGCAGGTACTTGCCACGTCTTGACCACGGGGTACTTTTCCGCGACCTCGGCACCCAGGAACGTGATCGCGCTCACGTCCTCGATCGGACGCGGGTCGATCGTGGCCGGAACGAAGCCCTCGGCCGTATAGGTCAACACCAGCAGCCGGCCATCGGCGAGCGGCACCGGGCGGAAGAAGCCGGTTTCTGCGTTCGAGACTGCGACGACGTCTCCGGTCGCAACCTCGTAGCGAAAGATGTTGGATGCACCCGTGTAATAACTGCTGCCGTACAGGTAACGCCCATCCCGGGAAAACACGAAACTTTCCGGGACGGATTGCCCGAATCGGAACTCGCTCAGGGGGTTCACATCTCCCTTGGCTATCTTGTCCAGCTCCCACACACGCAGGAACTGGTCGCCGTTGACCTCGCTGATCGATGCGGAAAGCAGTCGGCCATCAGGGGAGATGTCGAGATCGGTGGGAACGGATTCGTATGGAAACGCATGCACTTCGTGCCAGTCGTTATAGGGATACGGGACGCGCACCAACGCTGCCAGGCCATTTGCGTGGCGCACGCCCCATAGCGAGCGGTCGACGGGATTGAAGACGATCTCGCCGATCCGCGCATTTTCGAGCAGCATCCGCTCTTCGCCCGTATGGACATCCACTGCCATCAGATCGCGGAACGCAAGGTTGTCATTGGTGTAAAAGGCGGTTCCACTCTTCGGATCGTAGGCAAACGATGCGACCCGATACAGCATCGCACGCTTGATGTCGGCGAGCCGCCGGTGGCTGCCATCGCGGGTGCTCAGCGCGCCGACGTGTTCGACCACCCCCGGATACCGAAAAGCGCCATAGATGATGTCGCTCGTCTCGTCGTAGTACATGCGCGATATCGAACCGACAGCGCTTGCGGCGAGTGTGCGATGCGGCGTGATCGGGTTCTTGCGAACTTCTTCGAGATTGCGCCGCTGGAATTTGTGTTCGAAAGCAATCCACTCGCGCCAGGCTTGTTCGAGGGGGATCCCGAAGACATGCTGAAACTGGTCGTAGAAGTAACGCTCACTTCCGGCGTCGCGCCTGTACCAGTCGACAACTTTTTCGGGTGAATAGGTGTACGCAAGGTAGGTGAAAAAACGAGTGCCGTAGAGGTAGGCGTTGGCGCCAATCTGAAAATCGACGAGGGTGCCGCGTGCAACGAGTCCCAATGGATCATAGAAATGGGCGTTGTCCCTCACCATCGCCCGGAAGACCATTTCGTCATAACCACCCTGAGCGCGCCCAACGCCGCCGCCCATCCAGGTCTCCATGAAAACCGCGCCGCCCTCCAGGTACCAGCGTGGGGCCGTGTACCGCGGCACCGTGAGGTAGCTGTAGATCAGCGATTCGGGATTCTGCTGCTGGGCGAGGACCTTGCCGAGAAAGATGCGACGCCAGCGGCGGTCCTCCTCGGACGAAATATCGTTTTGCGCCACGTGGATCAGTTCGTGGTTCATCAGAGAGTACAGGCGCTCGCTCGCCGGATAGGTCTCGAACGCATGAGACAGCGGCGATATGTCGAAGACGAGCCTGCTGTGCGGCACGGCCCCCGCATGAGCGTTGCCGTAGTCCGCGAAGTCCGTCAAGAGGACCGTGACCGGCTCGGACGGCACCCACCCGAACATCCGGCGCTGGAATGCGAACGAGTTCGTAAAGGTGCGCACCGCGAGCGGCGCAAGGTAATCCAGAGAATCGAAGTAGATGAGCTTGAGATCCTTCGTCTCGACGTATGACATTCCAAGGGGGTTCTCGTCTGCGGCCGCTGCGACAGGCATCAATGCCAAGAACAGACTCAAGACGCGAGCGCGCATACGTGCCCCTCCCCGAGGCGCATGACCTGCAGAAGCATACGGAACCGCCGGCGAAAAGAAAACCGCCGGCACGAAGGCCGGCGGTCACGGGTTGATGAAGCAGGCGCAGGCTACTTGGCCACGCTGCTCTGTACACCGCTTTGTAGTCCACTCTGCACGCCGGACTGCACACCACTCTGCACGCCGGACTGCACACCACTCTGTACGCCGGACTGCACGCCACTCTGTACGCCGGACTGCAC
>Ga0070708_100004320_pt1 | contig 11163 bp, 11 predicted proteins | sample KBSK5503metaG_FD_65469 | JGI IMG/M metagenome (GOLD analysis project Ga0070708, IMG submission 65469) | Corn, switchgrass and miscanthus rhizosphere microbial communities from Kellogg Biological Station, Michigan, USA - KBS K5-50-3 metaG | ecosystem: Host-associated > Plants > Roots >...
CACTCGGGCACGCTTCGGTCGCGTTCACGATGGACACCTACCAACACGTCTTGCCGACGATGGGCGAACAGGTCGCGGCAGCGATCGAGACCGCACTCGGCTCGTGATTCTTGCGGTCCTCGAAGGAAGAGCGGTGACCATTCACCTGCAGTCTGTCGTAGGTTGCTGAACATGGCGGACGTAACTCTCACCTATTCCCAAGTCCTCATCACGAGCCTCGCGAGCGGGGCTCTCGGGGGCTTCATCGGTGCGGGAAGCTCATATGTTGTCGCTCGGGTTACGGGGAAGCAGCAGCGTCAAGCCGCCATGGATGAGCGCGAGGCGGCGGCGGCCGATCGCAAGGAGGAACGCCGGGTGACCGACCTCCGCATGTTCCAGGAAGCCGTCGACACGTGGTCGAAAGCGTGGTCGGCGCGTCTCGTCGACTGGGCTGGACACACACCTCAGAATCCTCCACCAGCTGAGTCCTTTCTCGAATTGATGTCCGCTGGCGCTGCATTGAGAACGGCGGCCGCCCGCGTGGGTGATCGTGCCCTCATAGGAGAACTTGACCGGGTGACCGAACTGACTTCTCGGGTTGCGGCGCTCGATGCGGCTGAGAACCCGAGGCTTGGGGGGCAGGCGGGAGAAGTTGCGGCAGACCTTGTGTACGGAGCCGCTGAGATGATTTCCAAGCATTGCGCTTGGCAGGACGCTAAGAAAGTCATCTACGGCATCCAGTAGAACCTTTCGTTGCTGCCACTCTTGCTGCCACTCGCTCCGGGATACCGCGGTACGGCTCAGGACGGTCCGGGACCGTAGACCCGCGCTGACCTGCCGGAACCGACACCGTAGGACGAGCCCGGCCCATTCAGGCCGTGCATGGACGCACTTCTAATCCTCAGGCCGCAGGTTCGAATCCTGCCCGGCGCGCCGAGTGATGTCTCGAGACATCGTTCACATCTGTCTCGGGACATCGTTCCACGCCAGCTCCGACCGTGCGAGCTGAGAAGGGACCTCGCACCGGTCACTTGCCACGATCCGACGTAGGGTCGGGGTCGTGGGCGTATTGAGCTTCGACATCCGATCCGACCGCATCCGCGCTCGCGCGCTTTGCGCCCACCTCCGTACTCGCGTGGCCTGCTGCGATCCGTTTGGAGGCCCACGTGACCAACGTCGTCGATATCCATGGTGAGGGAAGGCAGCGGAACGCCGGACCCGCTGAACGAGAGAAGCTTGCGGGCCTGTTCGAGGCCATAGGCAACGCGACCAACGCCACGCTTCGGGAGATGCCTGATTTCTCGGACGAGACCATCCGGCGTCAGATGACGCTTTGCTTCGCAAGTGTTGGCGGCTTCGTGATGTACGCGGACATCTTGCGGCAAGGAACGAAGCCGTCCTATCCGGATGGGATCGGGGCGATCATCCAGCTCGGACGCGCGCTGGATCGTCGGATCGCGCTCAAGTCGTAGCCGTCCCCGCGTTGTCGCGGCGCCTCGACTACCGGAAGCGGAACTTCACGTACGACGACCATGCGCCCAGGTGAGCGCCGTCCGGGGGGAAGTACGAGCGCACCCGGAACGTGTAGCCCTTGCCACCCGCGACATGCAGGAAGATCGTGTCCGCCCCGTCGCTGCCGAGCCTGAACGTGTCCACGTCCGACGGAAGCACGTGCCACGTTCCGCCGGCGAGATACTGGACCGCGACGCGGACGGTACCGCCCGGGATCGTGGGCTTGACGACGAAGTGGTAGAAGGCCTTGCAGCAGTTGTAGATCGCCGTGCCGTTGCGACGATCGAGGTACTTCACCATCGAACCGACGACCACGACGCGCACATCGACCGAACGCTTGGGACTCGTGCTCGGGAGCGTGCCGGCCCCGCCCGGGAAAACAGCCTGGTACGACGCGTTGCGGCCGGGAGTGATCTTGAGCGTCGCCACCCCATCGGCACCGACGTTGACCGCCCCGATCGACGTCTTGGTGGCGCCGACGATCCGGAAGAATCGAACCTTGGGCGTGTTCGTCACCCCGTGGAGGGTCGCCGTGAGCCTCACGCTGCTGCCGAACACGACGGTTCGGCGGCTGGCGCTCAGCCCGAGGGAGGTCACGGTCTTCGCGACGTCGATCTGGACGTCGGAGCTCGTCGCGGCGGCATGGGTATCGTCGCCGGCCCACGTTGCCCAGTACGAGTACGTCCCGCCGGAGGGCGGCACCACGTCGGTCGCGAACGCGAGATCGGACCCCAGCGGCACCGTGTCGACCACGACGGTCCCACCCACCGGACCGGATCGGTGGATCACCACGGAACCCGTGCGAAGACACCCGCCGTCGGGGTTAGACAGGGCTCCGCTCAACGTGACCGTGTCCCCATACACGATCGACGAGGCTGACGGCGCGAGGCTGAGCGAGGTCGTCAGCTTCTGTCCGCCGGTGAGCTGCCGGAAGACGGTCGCGCCGCCGAGATCGCCGCCGCCCTCGGCGGCGGCGATCTCGGCGGCGCCATCCCCGGTCAGGTCTCCGATCGACGTCGCCGCATCGTCACCCGACGCGCCGGGTGCCGGGAACGAGCACGGGGCGCCGAGCCCGCCGCCGTCCTGCTGGACGTAGACACGAAGGGTCCCGTCGGCGGACAGCGTCGCCACGTCATCGTGCCCGTCGCCGTTCAGGTCACCGACCTCCTTGGCCGCGAACTGCGGCCCATCCACGGAGGAGGAGAAGGCCCCGAACGTGCCGTCCCCGTTGCCGATCGCCCAGCCAAGGCCGCCCCCGACCTCGGCCGTGACCAGGTCGGACGAACCGTCGTGGTTCACGTCAGCGAGGAACAACCGGGTCACGTCCGTCGAGAGCGTCACGTCGTGTTCGGCGAACGTGTGCAGCCCTGCGTCCTGGAGGTAGACCGCGGGAGCGGTGGGCGCATCGTAGGGACCATCGAGGGCGAAGTCGGTCGCACCGTCACCGTTGACATCGCCGAGAGAGAGCCCGGAGGTCGGCACGTTGTGCGCCAGGACCGTCCCCGACGTGAACCCTCCGAGGACGGAGATCTGCGCTCGCCGGATCACGTCGTACGAGCTCGCCGTCTCGGTGGAGACCAGATCGTCCAGGCCGTCCCCGTTCAGATCGCCGACCGCCAGATCGACGAGTTTCGGCGCGGCGATCGTTACGTCGGGCGACGACGGCAGACCCGTGCCCGTTCCCATGAACACGTCGATCCCGACGCCGGGGATGCCGACCGCCAGGTCCCCGATCGTGTCGTGGTTCAGGTCCCCGACGGCCAGCTTGTAGTCGCTGCTCGCGGCGGTCGGGATCACGGAGAAGGACGGGCCCGACGGGAGCGTGTGGTCGGTGGGGTCCTGCTCGAAGACGAAGACCGTGTCGTCGGTCGCGGGGGTGCCCCCGGAGCCGTTGGCGACGATGAGGTCTGGGAGTCCGTCCCCGGTGACATCGCCGATCGCGGTCGCGACGGGCACCGATCCCCCGCTCTGGACCGACGAGGCCAGGAACCGGGGATCCGCTGCGGTGGCGCGTGCGGGGCTCGCGACCAGGGTCGCGCCCAGCACGGCCAGGCAGGCCACGATCTTCGCTCGCATCATCACCGCACATCCGAGGGGTCCGGGGAGCTTCGGAGGATAGCGGCGGATGCAGCGGAGGGCATCGGCCGGAGGAACGGGCGACCTTCGGGATAGGTCGGATGCTTCAGAACTTGGGATACGTGTGCCCGTAGCCCTGGACCCCGAACGCCTTCGTGGATGTCGAGTAGAGCCGTCGCCGTGGGATCAGGCACTTCGCGCCGCACTTGCCGCAGGTATACGCGGTGTGCCATCGGGACGGGATCGATTGGCGGAAACCACATTCGCCGCACGATTCGAAGACCACCTCTGTGAAGCACGACTGGCACCGGTAGGCGATCGCGTCGTCACCGACGGGGCTCGGCATCATGCAGTCGGGACAGGTGAGATAGGCCACGATCGAGGCATCGGCGGGCGGCCCACAGACCTGAAGAAGATTGGGCCGCAACGGCCCCTGGTTCTCCGACCGGCGGGTGCCGCAACCGACCTTCCGCCTCGGCCGCCCTCGGCAAGGACTCAGTCCGCGGTGGGGTCCGGATGCTCCAATACGCTTTGGGACTGCGACATCCGCAGGTGCAAAAGGCGATCGCGGAGCTTCTCGTCGTGGAGCGCAAGGACGGCCGCCGCAAGAAGGGAAGCGTTGACGGCTCCCGCCCGGCCGATCGCGAGCGTGCCCACCGGGATCCCCGCTGGCATCTGAACGGTCGACAACAGGGAGTCCATCCCGCGAAGCGCATGTGACTCGATCGGGACCCCGAGGACCGGAAGATGGGTTTGCGCGGCCATCGCGCCGGCCAGATGGGCGGCGCCGCCGGCGCCGGCGATCACGACCTTGAGGCCTCGCCGCTCGGCCGTCTTCGCGTACTCGGCCGCCGCGTCGGGCGTTCGATGGGCGGACAGGACGCGGGTCTCGCAGGGGATCCCCAGGTCCTCGAGGGTTTCGACGGCGTGTTGCATCGTGTCCCAGTCCGAGCGGGAGCCCATGATGACGCCGACGAGCGGGCCGTCCATGTGCAGCAGTCTAGCGAAGGGGTCTGGTGCCGGAGAAGGCGACAGGGAGCATCCGGAGACCCAACGGCGTAGCATCCACCGATGGCCTTCTACTTCGCCTACGGCGACCGCATGAATGCCGAGAAGATGGCGGGGTCCATCCCGGGTGCTCGCCTGGTCGGCGCCGGCCGGCTGGACGGTTACCGGCTCGTGTTCAACGTGAACAGCAGGGCGTGGGGCGGCGGCGCCGCCAACGCCGTCCCGGACTCCCGCTCGAGCGTCTGGGGCGTCCTTTGGGAACTCGAGGACGCTGAGCTGGACCACCTGGAGCCCATCAACCGTGGTACCCCCGAGCAGGATCGGGTCCTCGACGTCGACATCGCCGGGCCGGAAGGGGTCGTGCGAGCACGGACCTTCGCGGTGGAGTCCCAGGAAACCTTCGTCCGGCCGACCGAGCGGTACTTCGACATGCTGCGCGCGACCGCCGCCGCGCAGGGCCTGCCCGATGAGGCGATCCAGGCGCTGGACCGGGCGCGCGACAATCCGCAGGCTCCGGCGCCGCAGATCTGACTCAGTCCGTCCCACCGTTCTCCGGCTGATCGCCGGATGAGAGCCGCAGCCAGTCCAGGAACCCTTGCCGTCCCTTCTTGGGCTTGGGGTCGGGTGTCGCGATGCCGACGTCGACGACGACCTCGTAGCTGCGGGACCATTCCTTGACGGCCGCCTGGATCACGCCGGCGACCGGCAGTGCGAGGAACGCCATGAACAGCCCACCCAGCGCGCCACCGATCAGGGCCGCGGCGAACGCGACCGCCGGATGCAGCGACATCGTCTTCGCGGTGATCCGCGGGCTGAGGATGTAGTTCTCGATCTGCTGGTAGACGAGGACGTACCCGAGCGCCCAAAACCCCGCTGTCTTCGCGGTGCCGGTCACGCCCGCCCCGGCGGCCAGGAAGGCGACCAGGATGGGCACCGCTCCGCCGATGTAGGTGCCGACGATCGGGATGAACTCCGCGACGATCCCTTCGAAGATCGCAAGCGGGGCCGGGAACGGGACGTTCGCGATGCGAAGGGTGATGTACATCCCGGTGCCATTGATGAAGGCCAGCAGGAGCCTCGAGTAGAAGTAGCCGCCCGTTTGACGGATCGCCTGCTCCCACACGAAGAGCAGGCGCTCCTGCCGATCGGGGCGCACCCGCGAGAGCAGCGCCCGCCGGAACTTCGGCCCCTCCGCCACGAAGTAGAACGTGAACAGGGCGATCGTTGCCCAACGGAAGAGCCCGCCGATCAACGAGCTGGCGATGCCGAACACGGTCCCGGCGACCGTCGATGCGGAGCTGATCACCTGCTGCGCGTTCTCCTGCAGCTTCTGGATCAGATCCTGGGTGGAGAGCTTGATCCCGAGGGGGCGGAGCCACTCCGAGAGCCGGTCGACGAGCGCCGGCGCGTTCGGGACGAGCTGATCGAACCCGGAGATCACGGCAGGGACGATCAGCGCGACCAACAGGACGATCGCGCCGAACAGGATCAGGAAGATCAAACCGGTCGCGGCCCCCCTCTTCCATCCGCGCGTCGCGAGGTAATCGACGGCCGGTTCCAGCGCGAAGGACAGGAACAGCGCGATCCCGATCATCGTCAGGAAGCTGCTGAGCTGGCCTACGAGCCACGTGAACGTGAGGAGTAGGATCCCCGCCGCGACGAGCGCGAACACGAGCGGCCATCGAGCGGCCTTGATCGCCCCGGGCACCCACGACGGCATCCGCTCGGCGAGGGGGTCTGGTTCGACGGGTTCGATCGGCTCGGCGCCGCTCATCCTGTCCTGGAGGCTACTCCGGATGGGTGGCGAACCGCGCAACGTCAGGACGTGATGGCGACCGCCATCTCCTCGAAGTTGTTCACGTAGCGCTGGACGTCGTCGTTCGTATGCACGATCGACGATGTCCAGGACTCCCATTTCGATCCGGGCGACTTGAACACGCCCCGGTTCAGCTGCCACAGCCAGGCGAGCTGCGGGATCCTGTCATCGATGTCCCAGAGGTCTCGATACTCGTGGATCGGCTCGGTGTGCCAGTCGATCGAGCCCTTCGCGCCGAGGAGTTTCATCGACGCCGGCAAGCGGTACTCCGCGATCACGTCGTCGCATCCCTGGAACGCGGCACAGATCCGATCGAGCTCCCGGTAGGCGTCCTTCGTGAGGACCTCCGTGAGGTTCATGCGCGCCGCAGCCATCGTGAGCGGGTTCCCGTTGAACGTGCCGACCTGTTCGAGGGAGCCGTCGATGATCATCGACATGGCGTCCTCGGTGCCGCCGATCGCGCCGCAGGGGAGTCCGCCGCCGAGCGCCTTCGCGAGGCAGACGAGGTCGGGCACGACGCCGAAGGCCTCGACGGCCCCGCCCCACGCCACCGTGAAGCCGGTCTTCACTTCATCGAAGGCGAGGAGGGCGTCGTTCGCATGGCAGATCTCCTTGAGCCGCGCGAGGTAGCCCGGGTCCGGAAGGACGACGCCGCAATTCGTCATGACGGGCTCCACGATCATCCCGGCGATCCGCCCGTTGTGCTCGGCGAAAGCCCGTGCCGCAGCGTCCGCGTCGTTGAACGGCACGACGACGACCTGCTCCGCCACACCCTCGGGCATCCCGAGCGTCTGCGGGACCGGGACCGGATGGTCCCGCGGGCCGGCCTTGTCCTTCGGCGGGAAGACGCTGACCATCAAGGAGTCGTGATGGCCGTGGTACGACCCCTCGATCTTCATGATCAGGTTCCGGCCCCTGCGTGCGCGCATGATCCGGACGGCGTCGAGCGTCGACTCGGTCCCCGAGTTGCCGAAGCGCCAGTAGGTGAGCCCGTACCTCGCCTCGAGCTCCTCCGCCACGACGAGCGCGTCCTCGGTCGGCTGCGCGAAGTGCGTGCCGAGCTCCGCGCGTCGCTGGACGGCCTCGACGATCTTCGGGTGCGCGTGGCCCATCACCATGACGCCGTACCCGTTGTGGTAGTCGACGTATTCGTTCCCATCGATGTCCCACACGTGGGACCCCTTCCCGCGCGACACGTAGATCGGGTGCGGCGGCCAGGTCTGCCACGACGACGACACGCCGCCCGGCAGGTGGGTCCTCGCCTCGTCGCGGTACGCGAGGCTCCGAACGTGCTTCTCGTCGAGTGCCGCGATCTCACGCTTCGTCAGGTCCTCGACGAGCGCGAGGTCGATGTCGACGACGTCGGTCCGCGTGCTCACGGCAACGCGTGCTCCAAGAGGTCGTCCAGGATCTGCGGGAACGAGGCGACGGCGATCGAGAGATGGCCCTGGTCCTCGAGCAGGTGGGGACGCGCGTTCCGGACGTGGGACGCCATCCACTCGCCGTGCGCGAACGGGACCATCTTGTCCAACCTCCCCTGCCAGAGCGCGACGGGAACGTCGATCGCGTCCAGCGAGAAGCCCCAGTCGTGCAAGAAGGCCATGTCATCGTCGAACCATCCCCACACGCCCTTCATGACCGCGCGCTTCGTGGATGCGATCAGCGTGGTCGCGTACTCCCCGCTGATCGCCGCCCGGTCGACATCGGGCAGCAGTCCTTCACCGAGCGCCTGGATCATCTCGGCCGGGTCGCTCACAGCACCGAGCGGACCCGACTCCCGGACGAGGTACGTCTCGAGGGCCTCCGGGCCTTCCATGGCCGCGCCGAACTCCTCGACGTTCTCGGGGCCCTGGCCGGCGAGCCAGTCCAGCCCCTCGGCGCCCCATGGGGCGGGGCACGCGATCGCGGCGCAGCCGCGAACCCGATCTGGGAGCAGGGCCGCACACGCGAGCGTGTGCGGCCCTCCGCCGGACCCACCAGACGTGAAGAACCGGTCGGCGCCCAGATGGTCCGCGATCGCCGCGACGTCGCGGACGCAGTCCGCGACGGCGCGACCCTCCGCGCGCGTCGACTCCGCGTACCCCGGCCGGCTGTACGACACCCAGCGGAGCCCGCGTTCGGCGGCCGCGCGGACGAACGCCGGCATCGGCACTCCGGCCCCCGGAGTCCCGTGGTGCGAGATCAGGGGCGTCCCGCCTTCGGGTCCCTCGACGTACAGGTTGAGCACCCGGCCGTCGGGCAGCGGGAGCTCCATCGGAGCGGTGATATCGGTCATGCGGTCAGTCTCGTCGCGGCCGCGACGCCCGGCAACCGATCACGAGGCGACCGCCGCCGCGAACTCCTCGAAGTTCGCCACGTAGCGCGCGGCGTCATCCTCCGAGTGGAAGACCGAGAGCGTCCACGTCTCCTGCGTAGTCCAGGGGGACTTGAACACGCCGCGGTTCTGCTGGAACAGCCAGGCGAGGTAGCTGATCCGTTCGTCGATGCCGACCGCATCCCGGTACTCGCGGACCCGCTGCTTGGAATAGATCACGGAGCCCTTGGCGCCCACGCCCGTCACGTAGCACGGAAGGCGGTAGCGCTCGACGACCGACGTCAGCCCGTCCTTCATCGCTTTATCGACACGGTTGAACTGCTCGTAGACGTCGGGCGTGAGGACCTCGGTAAGGGTCGTGCGCGTCGCCGCCATCGTGAGCGGGTTGCCGTTGAACGTACCGGCCATGTCGTAATCGGCCTCGATAACGGGCCGGAAGAGCTCTCGGGTGGCTCCGATCGCGCCGCACGGCGTCCCGCCGCCGATCGCCTTGGCCAAGCAGATCACGTCCGGCACGACGCCGAACACCTCCGTCGCGCCACCGTACGCGAGGGTCGCGCCCGTCTTCACCTCGTCGAACGCGAGGTAGGCGCCGTGCTCGTGGCAAAGCTCCTTGAGCCCTTCGAGGTAGCCCGGCTCCGGAAGGATCACGCCGCAGTTCATCATCGCCGGCTCCACGATCATGCCGGCGATCTTGCCGGGGTTCTCCTCGAACGCGCGGCGCGCCTCGACCAGGTCGTTGAACGGTACGACGCGCACGAGGTCGGCGAAGGCTTGCGGGATGCCCATCGCCTGCGGCACCGTGATGGGGTGCTCGCGCGGCCCGATCTGCGAGCGGTCGGGACCGACGCTGAACATGATGGAGTCGTGGTGGCCGTGATAGCTCCCCTCGATCTTGATCAGCATGTCGCGGCCGGTGTTCGCCCGCATCAGGCGGATCGCCTCGAGCGTCGTTTCGGTTCCGGAGTTCGCGAAGCGCCAGAGCGGCATCTTGAAGCGGTCCGCGAGGTTCTCCCCGATCACGTCCAGGTCCTTGGTCGGCTGGGCGAAGTGCGTCCCGCGGCGAGCGGCTTTCTCGATCGCTTCGACGATCAAGGGGTGCGCGTGCCCAACCACCATCGCGCCGTAGCCCAGATGGAAATCGAGGTATTCATTGCCGTCGATGTCGTAGATCCGGTTCCCCCGTCCGTGATCGATGAAGATCGCGTGCGGTCGGGAATCCTGCCAGCTGGAGGCGACCCCTCCGGCCACGTACCGCTCGGCGACCGTCCGGTAGGCGATCGATGCCGTGTGCTTGGGCTCGAGGGCTGCCTCTTCCTCGGCGATCAACGCGTCGATCCTGTCGAAGTCGAACTCGATCGATCGATCGGCAGCCATGAGGCCCGCCTCCTCGCGGGACGGCCATCCGGGCCCCCTCCAGCCCGATTTGAACGGCCGTTCAATAACTAGCCAGATGGTGCCATACGCCGAGGCGGGCCGCAACCCTGGCTGCGGCGGCGTTGGTATCGTGATGACGCTTCCCCGTCGCGCATGGTGGCCGTAGCTCAGCTGGTTAGAGCACCAGGTTGTGGTCCTGGGGGTCGCGGGTTCGAATCCCGTCGGTCACCCTCTCGCCTCGGGCCCAGAAGGCCCTCGTCACCCGTTCAAGGAACCGACCCTCCCCAGCCGATGAACTTGGCAAGGGGGAATCATGGGCGGTGAGTTGTTCGATCCGATCCGCATCCTGGCTGGGCTGCGCTCGCACGGGGTCAACTACGTCCTGATCGGCGGCCTCGCGGCGGCGGCACACGGATCGCCGGTCGAGACCGACGATCTCGACGTCTGTCTGGCATCGGACGATCAGAACCTCGACCGATTCGGATTGGCATTGCTCGACCTGGGGGCGGATCCCGTCCCCGACGACGGCGGCGACGACGATCGCGTCTCGTTCATGACCAGCGCCGGCCGGCTCGACTGCCTGGAGCTCGGTGGCCGGTATTCGGAGCTGGCATGGAACGCGAAGGACATCGATCTGGGTCGCGGAGTCGTCGCTCATGTCGCCGACCTGAAGGATCTGGCCGAGCTGAAGCGGTCGGCCGGCGACCTCTCGGGCGCGGCGCACCTCGCATCGCTCGGCACCGCGCCGCTCGAGCCCGAGGTCGGTGAGCGCGAGGAGCATCTGTCCGGGCCGGTCCGCGAAGGGAACGGCTGGGGCACGAGGCTGATGAAGAGCCTCGAGCGGGTGGATACGTGGCTGACGGACCTCAACAACGGCGACATCCACCGGAGGCAGAAAGCGTCCTGACGTGCTGAGGCCCGCCGAAGGATTGCTATCCTTCGGCGGGCCTCTAGCTCAATCTGGCAGAGCAACGGACTCTTAATCCGCAGGTTCCGGGTTCGAGTCCCGGGGGGCCCACCACTCCTACCAGCGGAAACCCGCTCCTTGGATCTTTTCGCGTTCTAGGGCGTGGCCAAATCA
>Ga0070708_100004321_pt1 | contig 11162 bp, 11 predicted proteins | sample KBSK5503metaG_FD_65469 | JGI IMG/M metagenome (GOLD analysis project Ga0070708, IMG submission 65469) | Corn, switchgrass and miscanthus rhizosphere microbial communities from Kellogg Biological Station, Michigan, USA - KBS K5-50-3 metaG | ecosystem: Host-associated > Plants > Roots >...
GAGCTCGAGTCCGACGAATTCGACAAGCGGTTCGTCGTCAGGGCCAAGGACCGGCGCAGCGCGGTGATGCTGCTGGACCCGGGCATGATGCAGTGGCTGCTCGATTGCGACCACGTGAGCTTCGTGATGATCGGCGACCGGGTGCTGGCGTCCATCAACCGCGCGACCGAGCCGGCCCACAACCCGAGCGAACCGGTCGAGTTCGGGCTCCTGTTCAGGTTCTACGACGGCTTCGTGGCGCGAGTGCCTGCGATTCTGCGCAGCGAGTACGCGGCCGGACAGTCGCCGCCGTGACCAGCTCGCAGGTCTTGATCGTGACGATGATCGTCACTCTCGCGGCGGTGCTGGTTTGCAGCATCGTCATCTTCATAGCGGCACGGCGAGCGCCAACGTCCCCGCTGAAAATCGGAGCCACCGGTTTGGTCATGGGCCTGCTCATCTACTTCGCCGCGCGAAGCGCGGGCGGCGGGCTGCCCGGCATTTTCCTTGCAGCCCTGCTCACCTGGTTCGCATTTGAGGTCGCGCTGGTCCCTGTGCGCGGTATCTGGCGAGCACGCCAGCACGTCAAGGCTCGCCATGCAAGCCTCGCTGGTTGTCTGACCATCCTTACCGTTTGCGGTGTCGGAGGCCTCTGGGCGGTGTTTGGAACGCAGCTGCTCATCGGCGTGGCCTTGGGCGCAGGCTTCGCGATCCTGAATCGCCGAGCGGGCTTGATCACTTTGCCTCGGCTGATCGGGCTGGACATTATGCCGGCGCCCGCCGGAGCTGCAACCTCCGTCCAGATGCAACTGAAGCAACACGTTTGGTCGCTGGCGGTGGTCGGGCTGGTGTGCCTGCTGGCCGGCGTCGTTTTCGCGGGACTGGGCTCCGTTCGTCGACTGGAGAGTTACAGCTTCCTGACCGACATGGGATGCACCCATCCCTGCGGCATGGTGCACGGACTCTGGGTACAGGTGATGCCCGATCCGCAGGGCAATGTGGTGGCCAGGCTCGATCCGGGAGCGGTCCGTATTGGCGTGCGTTTTTGGGACGACCAAGTGGGTGACAGGGTGGCCAGCCCGAGCGACTTCACGGTGACCGATCGGCCCTCGATCTACTACCCGGCGACCGACCGGCCGGGGTGTCAGGCGTGGCCGGCGCGCACCCTCCACCTCGACGACAGCACGGGGACCATGGCGCTTTGCTTCGCGGTCACCGGCTCAGATAACGCCACCCCCGACCAGCTCGTCCTGGAGTGGGTGTTTCAGGGCGTCACGGCCCCAATCCTGCTCAGCAAGCAATCGCGCGGAGGCATGGGCATCAGTATTGACATCGGTTCCAGCCCATCGCCGTCACCGTAGAGTTCGCTGGTGGCCGCGCCTTCCGCCGCTCTACCTAGCGGTTCACCGGCCCGACTCTGGGGCGCCGGACTTGCGAGCAGCCGGTTTCGGAGCGTCCTTCTGGTGCTGGCCGGGGTGCCGATCGGGCTGGCGTACATCTGGTACGGGATCGTCTGGCCGCTGCTGTCGGACCAGACCAACGATTTTCGCCAGGTCTACATGGCGGGCGCCGCCGCGCTGGCCGCGGGCAAGGACCCCTATCAATGCACGAGCGGCGTCTGTGCGGGGCACTTGCAGGGCTACCTCGGCGCCTGGGGCTCGGCGTATCCGCCCTTCTATCCGCCTTTTCCCCTCTGGCTGCTCGAGCCCTTCGCGGGCTTTGACGCGCGGGTGGTCGACGGCGTGGCGCTCCTCGTCGCCACGGCCCTTCTGGGCTTCTTCATCTGGGTCATGCTGCGGGCTCTGGGAGTGCGCGACTGGCAGTTCGCGGCGCTGGTGGTCCTGCTCAGCATCAGCTTCGCCCCCACCCTGACCGAGATCCAGAACCGCAACTTCCAGATCCTCGTGCTCGCCTTGAGCGGCATTGTGCTCGCGGCCTGGCTGCGCGGAGACCGCTGGTGGGGCGGGGCCGCGCTCGGGTTCGGGCTCGCGATCAAGCTGGTGCAAGCACCGCTGCTGCTGCTCAGCCTCTGGGGCCGGCGCTGGTTGACGGTCGCGGCCGCCATCGGAACGTGGGCGCTTCTCTGGGCGGTCGGGGCGCCCCGATATTTACCGGAGTATCTCTTCCAGGTCCTGCCTGCGGTGGGGCGCGGAACCGGCGAGGAGATGAACGTCGCGCCGATGGCAGCACTCGCGAGGCTGCTTCATCCGGGCAGCCTCTACAAGCAGGGGAGTGGTGTCGACTCGGTGGTCCTGGCTCTCACGGCGCTGGCCGCGGTGGCTGTGGTCGTGGTGACGCTGCGCCGGCTCGGCGCTCCGCGATCAGATCGCGGCGGCCGCGCGCTGGAGATGGCGGCCGCGTTCGCCGCGTCTCCGCTCCTCCTGACCGTGGTCTGGGCGGGTCAGCTGGTGCTGCTGCTCGTGCCCATCATCGTGCTGCTCGACTTCGGCCTACGGCGAGGATCGCGCGGCCTGGTGGCGGCGGTCGCGGTCGCGTGGTTGTTGATGGGGCCGGCGTACCTCGCCTTCACGAACGCGTTCGCGGCCGGATTTGGATTTCCGCTCCTGTTCGACCTCTGGTCGGACTCGGCCATGGCCGGGGTGGTCGTCCTGTGGCTCGCCTCGCTGTACGCGCTGCGCCTCGCCGAACCGGCGACCAGACCAGTCCACGAAGGAGCGCCCGCCTAGACCAATCTCGGTCGACCATAACCGACCCGTGCGGCCACCCGTTAAGGCTGGCTGAGGGGGTCGCGGCCGACGTGGAGGGCGGTGCCTATGGAGATGACCTGAGAAACCCAGGGGGTCAACGCGTGTTCATCTCTAGGAGCTCGGATGTTCAATCTCAAACGTTCTGCTATCACGCTCAGCCCAATCGTCATGGCCGCCCTTGTGGCCGTGGTTGCCTTGTCGAGCACGCCGTCGGGAGCTGCGGCACTGCGGCTCGCCACCGGCAAGCTCGGAGTAACAGCCCTCGCTGCCGGAGGTGGCGGCGGCGGCGGCGGCATAGATGCCCTGACGATCGCACCAGAGGCGACGTTGGTCGCCAAGCTGGCAGTGAGCGTCACGGTCACCTATCAGTGCCGACCCGTTTTCGATCCCAACACCGGCGGTCTCGACGTCTTCATGTCGAGCGGTTCCTTCACAACCATCGAGGAGAGAATCAACAAGACGACGATCGCCACCGGCTCGGGCTTCACGAACGGGACCGCCGTTTGTGATGAGGGGCTCACCCCGACCCCCACCATCAACCAGTTCACGGTTCTGGTCCAGCCCAACCTCTTTCCCACTGGCATTCCATTTCGAAAAGGGGCCGCGCTTGCGAGCGTGAGCGTGTTCGCATGCCCCAACACCTTCGTGGCCTCGGGCGTCCCGCCGCCATGTGACTTCGGCAGCGCCGGCCCTACGGTTATCTCGATCAAGTAGTCGCGTACTCAGGAGCGTCAGGGAGCCCGCTGCCACAAACAGCGGGCTCTCGTCATAATGCCGCCGTGCCTCGGGGGGCGGCGCTGCCGCTGGAAGTCCAGAACTCGTACCGGGCCCGCTATCGGGCCATGCGGCCAGGCTGGACTCCTAGCGGCGAGCAGCTCGAAGCGCTCGTAAGAAGCCATCTGACCGCGGACAGCACGGTCATGGATCTCGGGTGCGGGCGGGGCGGAGTGGTCGAGCTGTTCTGGCGGGACGTGAAGCTGGCGGCCGGCCTCGACCCCGACGTGCCTTCGCTCGCCGAGCATCGGGCGCTCGGTATGCCGGTGGTGACCGGCCGGGGCGAGCACCTACCCTTCGCCGGCGAGTCGTTCGACCTCATCGTGTGCGTCTGGGTGCTCGAGCATCTGCGCTGCCCGGAAGACGTGCTGAACGAGGTGCGTCGTGTGCTGCGGCCTGGCGGTCACTTCGTCTTCCTCACCCCCAACCTACGGAACCCGCTTGTGGCCTTCAACCGACTGGGACGCTTGCTGCCCCAGCTGCAGCGCCGGCTGGTGCCGCGACTGTACGGCCGCGTCGAGGCGGACACGTTCCCAGTCGAGTACCGGGCCAACACCGCCAGCGCGATTCGCGCGCTCGCGGCGCGCACCGGCCTGGAGGTCGCCGACCTCCGCGTGATCCCCGACCCGACCTACCTTGCCTTCAACCGGTTCATGTTTCGGGCGTCGGTGATCTCAGAACGACTGCTGCCTCGCGGTTGGGGCGTTCATCTGCTTGGTGACCTTACCAAGCTCTAGCCCCGCTCCCCGACCCTCTCCCCTGAAGGCGAGAGGGAGTCCTACGAGCTCCTGATATCGCCTGAGTTGCCGCCCTGGTCCGCCGAGGCGTTGTGCCATTCGCGCTGGATCAGGTCGGGTCCGTTGGCGTGGTAGGTGAACCCGAAGCTGGGGATGTCATACGTCGCCGATCCGTAAACCGTGGCCACGAATCCCCTGGTGGTGTCGCAACCCGTGTCGCAGGTCGCGTTGGGGTTGAAGGATCCAGTGGCTGGGACGACGATTAGGAAGTTGCCGTTGAAGCTGCCGGTGACTCCGTCCGCGATCGTGCTGCCGGCGGTTCCGCTTGAATCACATGCATCGGGGCTGGGTCCGGCGACGGTCACGAATCGGCCCGCGATGAACGTCTCGGTGACGCTGTAAGTGCCGTCTGGATTGCGGGTCGTCGACGCGTCGAAGACACGCATGTACGTGTCATTGGCCCAGTTGTTGCCACACGTGCCGGAATCGGGTGAACTGCTGCTGATGGGCCCGAAGTGGACGGAATCCTGGCCCGCTATCACGGTCGCCGGCGCCACCGCGAGGGCCATGATCGATATCGCCAAGGACAGCCAGCGTTTCATGGGTTGTTCTCCTTGTGGTTCCCCCAACCCCAAACGCCACGCCTAAGGGCGCGGCCGCGCCTGCAAATTCATTATGGCCCGGTTCAGACCTGAAGAACCATATATTTTTTTTGCTTTGACGGGGCGGACAAACGCCCTGATAATGCGCGCATGAGCTTATCCGAGATTCTGTTGATCATCGCGTTGGTTGTCTTCATCGTTGCCGCGATCGGCTGGTCTTACAAGAAGACGGACCTGGTCTGTGTCGGCCTGGCGTTGTGGTCCCTTTCGGAGCTTATAACCCGCGGCCTCTCCAGCTTGACCCTTAGCACGATCCTGTTGATCCTCGCCTTCATCGCCTTCGTCCTAGGCGCCATCGGGTGGGGCTACAAGAAAGTCGGCTTGATCGCGGTCGGGCTGGCGCTCTGGGTGGCTTCGATCGTGCTTCCGATGATCATCCACTAGAACCTCACCTGGCGGCGGGGACGCGGGCGGCGCCCCCGCCGCCGGTCAGCCGGGCGGCGACCACCACCGGGATGATCGTCACGAGGACGACGAACGACACCACTACGTTGACCTCTGGGAGGCGCTGGCCGAGCCGCATCTGGCCGAAGATCCATAGAGGCAGGGTGTTCTGGGCGCCGCCCGTGAAGACGGTGACGATCACCTCGTCGAAAGAGAGCGCGAACGCCAGCATCGCCCCGGCGACCACGGCCGTGGAGATGAGCGGCAGCGTGATGTCGCGAAAAACCTGAAAGCCGTTAGCGCCCAGGTCCATGGCCGCCTCGAGCAGTGAGCCCTGGGTCCGGCGGAGCCGCGCGAGCACGTTGTTGTAGACGACCACGATGCAGAAGGTCGTATGCCCGATCACGATGGTCCAGATCGAAAGCGAGATGCCGTTGAAGCTGAAAAAGTCGTTCAGCGCGATCCCCGTGATGATTCCCGGTAGGGCGAGCGGCAGGACGAAGAGAAAGCTCACCGCGTCCTTTCCGAAGAACGTCATGCGATGGATGGCGAAGGCGGCGCATGACCCGAGGACGAGCGCGAGCGCGGTGGCGACGAGCCCGGCCTGGATCGAGAGTTTCAGCGACGTGCGCACCTCGGCGTCGTTCCAGGTCGCGGTGAACCACTTCAGCGTGAGGCCCGGAATCGGCCAGCTTTCGATGTTCGACGTGTTGAACGCGTACAGGAAGATCAGCAGGAGAGGCACGAACAGGAACAGCAGAATGAGCGCGGCCCAGAGCCTCAGCGCAAGACGTGTAATGCGTCCTTCCATCGGGTTCCTATAGGGCCTCGAACGCACCCAGGCGCTTGGCCCCGAGCAGATAGACGGCCATGATCGCCACCGGGATCATTGACAGCGCGGCCGCAAAGGGTAGGTTGCCGGCGATCCCGACATTCGTGTAGACGACGTTGCCGATGAAGATCGAGCCGGCGCCTCCAACCAGGATCGGTGTGACGTAGTCGCCCAGAGTGAGCGAGAAGGTGAAGATCGAGCCGGCGATCACGCCGGGAAGCGCCAGAGGCAGGACCACGTCCAGCACCGCTCGCCAGCGCCGGGCGCCGAGGTCGGCCGCGGCTTCCAGCAGCGACTCGGGTACACGTTCGAGCGCTGCGTAGGTCGGGATGATCATGAACGGAAGCCAGATGTACGAGAACACGATCCACATCGCCACGATCGTGTAGCCGATGTTGGGCGGCGGGAGGCCGATCGACTGCAGGCTCCAGTTCAGGATGCCACTGTGGTTGAGGATGAGAATCCACGAGTAGACGCGCGCCAGGTACGACGCCCACAAGGGCAACAGCACGGCTGCGAACAGAATGGTCTGCGTCCGCCGGGACGCGACGCGTGCCATGAAATAGGCGAACGGAAAGGCAAGGATCGCATCGGTGATCGTGACCAGTGCGGCCAGGCCGACTGTGCGACCGATGATCAGCCTGTACGCAGGTTCGGTGAGGATGGTCTGGAAGTTGTCGAGGTTCCAGACCTGGACGATCTGGCTGGTGAAGGTGTCGATCGTCCAGAAAGCGGTCACGAGCAGCAGAACGAGCGATGTCACGTAGATCAGGAGGAACCAGGCGAGAGGCGGTAGGAGCAGGACCGCCGAGCGCAACCATGGCCGGCGCCATAGGAGGCCCTGTAGCGGGGCGGCCCCGCGATTCTTGCGGAGCCGCCCGGCAGTTGTTACCGCCATTGGACTAGGCCGTGATCGTCGTCCAGGCCGCCTGCCATTGAGAGTAAGGAATGCAGTTCTGGCTGCCGTCAGCGCAGGTGGCGATGGGCGTCTTCCAGAACTTGATGGTGTCGAAATAGGTGCCTGGCGCGTCTGCGTGGTACTGCGCGCACGAACCGGCCTGGAGCTTCTCCATCTCGGCGCACGCCTTGGTGTTGACCGGCGTTTCGCCGAAGGAGAGCGCCTGCTCCGCCTGGACCTGGGGCGTGCTCACCCAGGCGGTCCAGAGGTAAGCACAGTTCGGGTGCGGCGCCTTGGTGGCGAGCATCCAGGTGTCGCCCCAGCCAGTGGCCCCTTCGGAGGGGATGGTGTCCGCGAAGGAACCACCGTTGGCCTTGAGCTGGATGGTCTGGTATGGCCACGCGGCCCCCACGAACACATCCTTGCTCTGGAACAAGCTGATCTCGGTGCCCGCATCGGGCCAGTACTTCTTGATCAGCGGCCGCTGCTGGTGGAGGAGTGCGACTGTGGCGTCGAACTGCTTCTGGGTCAGCTCGTACGGGTCCTTGATGCCGAGGCTGGAGTCCTTCTTGCTCAAGTACAGCGCGGCGTCGGCGATCTGGATGGGATTGTCCGGCACCGTCACGAGGCCGGTGTTGGCCGGGTCGTAGATGACGCTCCAGCTCGTGGGCGCGGTGGGGAACTTGGTCGTGTTGTAAAGCAGCGTGTTCGGCCCCCATTGCAGCGAGATGCCGTAATGGATGCCGCTGATGGTGTTGTAGGGGGGCGCCTTGAAATAGGTCTGGAAGGACTTGAAGTCGGGGATGAGGTCGGTGTTCATCGGCTTGACGTCGCCGCCGTAGATGAGTCGCAGGTCGGCGTCTCCGGACGCTGACACCATGTCGTACTGGCCGCCGCCGCCGTCTTTCATGAGGGTGACCATCTCGTCCGAGGTGTTGGCGTCCTTGACGCTGATCTTGCATCCGGTTTGCGACTCGAACGAAGCGACCGACGGGGTCTGCCAGTTGGTCCGGTCGACATAGCCCGGCCAATCGATCAGGCTGAGCGCGCCCTCGCCCGCGCCGACCTTGGTGGGCGGCGCAATGTTGTAGGTCGGCGGCTGTTTGGCGATCGAGCCGCCGTTGCTGGCGTTGGAGCCGCAAGCGGTGAGCGCGATCAGCGCCGCCGCGGCGATCATTCCCAGCCGTGCCCACACGGGCGGCCCTTCTGTCGATCTCATTCTTCCTACCTCTCCTTGGTGTTCTCTACTGCCGCAGGTTTCTGATCGAGCACGAAAGTATGCTCCGGGGCCCAGGCCAGACGAATGCGCCGGCCGTCGTATTGCAGGCCTTCGCCCGCGGCATCCGTATTCTGGCGCACGGCGACGAGCTGCTCGCCCCGGTCCAGGCGGATGTTGTACCTGGTCGCCTGGCCCACGTAGACGACCTGCTCCACGACCCCGGGCTCGACGGTCATGCCCGGTTCCGGGCTGTCGTTTTCGAGCAGCATGCGCAGCTTCTCCGGACGGACCACGAACCGGATCCCGCCGCGCGTCAGGAGGTTGGAGATGCCGATGAACCCGGCCACGAACTCGGTCGCGGGCCGCTCGTAGAGCTCGACCGGGGGGCCGACCTGCTCGATCCGCCCGTTCGCCACCACCGCGACGCGATCGCTCATGGTCAGCGCCTCCTCCTGGTCGTGCGTGACATAGACGAAGGTGATCCCGACCTCCTTCTGGATCCGTTTGAGCTCGAGCTGCATCTCCTGGCGGAGCTTGAGATCCAACGCTCCGAGCGGCTCGTCCAGGAGTAAGACCTCGGGCTCGTTGATCACCGCGCGCGCAAGCGCGACGCGCTGGCGCTGGCCGCCCGACAGCTGGTTCGGCCGGCGCCTATCGAGGCCGGTCAGGCGCACCATCTGCAGCGCGCGCTCAACACGCCGGCGCCGCTCCGCTGCAGGCACACCCTTGATGCGCAGCCCATAGCCGATGTTGTCTCCCACGCTCATGTGGGGAAAGAGCGCGTAGTCCTGGAAGACGGTGTTCGTCTCGCGAAGGTGGGGCGGCAGCGAGGTGACGTCACGCCCGCCCAGCTCGATGCTGCCCGCGTCCGGGCGCTCGAAGCCGGCGATCATCCGGAGCAGCGTCGTCTTGCCCGAGCCCGAGGGGCCGAGGAGCGTGAAGAACTCTCCCTCCTCGACGGTCAGGTCGACCCCAGCCACCGCAACCACAGAGCCGTAGCTCTTTTGCACCCCCCGCAGGCGCAGCGCCGCGGGATGTTGTGCGCTCAGTCGAGGGACGCCATGACGTGCTTGACCTGCGTGTACTCCTCGAGCGAGTAGATCGACATGTCCTTGCCGTAGCCGCTTTGCTTGTAGCCGCCGTGCGGCATCTCGTTGACAAGGGGAATGTGGGTGTTGATCCATACGGTTCCGAACTGGAGCCGCCGCGCCATGCGGAGCGCGCGACCGACGTCGCGCGTCCATACCGAGCCGGCCAGCCCGTAGTCGACCGAGTTCGCCCACTCCAGCGCCTCGTCCTCGTCGCTGAAACGCTGGATCGTGACCACGGGCCCGAACACCTCGCGTTTCACGATCTCGGCCTCGGGCCCTGGCGGCAGGACGATGGTCGGCTCGTACCATGACCCGGGGCGCTTGATGCGCGCGCCGCCGGTGGCGATCTCAGCGCCTGCTTTGCGCGCCCGCTCCACGAAGCCGGACACTCGCTCGAGCTGCTCTTCGGAGACGAGCGGGCCCATGTCGGTATCCGCCGCGGCCGGGTCGCCGACCTTGAGGGACTCGACCGCCGGCACGAGGTCCTTGACCAGCTTGTCGTGGATGCGCGGGCCCGCGATTACGCGCGTGGCCGAGGTGCAGTCCTGGCCGGCGTTGAAGAAGCCTCCGATTTTGATGCCCTCGATCACGGCGTCGAGGTTGGCGTCGTCGAAAACGATGACAGGCGCCTTGCCGCCGAGCTCGAGGTGGACGCGCTTGAGCGTCGAAGCCGCCTCACGCGCCACGATCTTGCCGGTGGCGACGTCGCCTGTGAGCGAGACCATCGCCACGCCTGGGTGGCGGACGAGCGCGGCGCCGACGGGCTCGCCGTCGCCGGTGACGACGTTGACCACCCCGGGAGGGAAGATCTCCTCGTCCTCGATGAGCTCGGCCAGGCGCAACGCGCTCAGCGGCGTCCACTCCGACGGCTTCAAGACCACCGTGTTGCCGGCGGCCAGCGCCGGGCCCAGCTTCCACGCCGCCATCATCAGCGGGTAGTTCCACGGCGCGATCGAGCCCACGACCCCGAGCGGCTCGCGCCGCAGGATGCTTGTGAAGCCCTTCATGTACTCGCCCGCGGCCCGGCCCTCGAGCAAGCGAGCGGCGCCGGCGAAGAACCGGAAGCAGTCCGCGATCGGGGGGATCTCCTCCGAGATGGTCGGCGCCAGCGGCTTGCCGACGTTCTCGGACTCGATGCGCGCCAGCTCCTCGCCGTGGAGCGTCACGACCTCGGCAAGCTTGAGCAGCCGCTCGCTCCGCTCCCGTGGCGTGGTGTCGTACCAGACGTCGTCAAATGCGCTGCGGGCCGCGGTGACGGCGACGTTGACGTCCTCTTCGGTCCCCTTCGGCACCTCCGCGATCACCTTTCCCGTCGCGGGGTTGACGACTGCCTGGTATTCGCTTCCGGAACCGGGGCCCCACTTGCCCCCGATAAACATCTCGCGGCGCTTCAACGTCGTACTCATTTTTGACTCCTTGCACTCCTTGCGGGAACCGCGGCGACTTCGGCCAATGCCGAAGCCAGGATGTCAAGCCCTTCCATCAGCTGCTCGTCGGGGATCGTGAGCGGCATGAGGGTTCGGATCACGTTGTGGTGCATGCCCGAGCGCAGCAAGAGCAGCCCGCCGTCGCGGGCGAGCGTGAGGATGCGCGCCGTCTCGGTGTCGGCCGGGGTCTTCTTCTTGCGGTCGCGCACCAGCTCGATGCCGGCCATCGCGCCGAGGACGCGGACGTCGCCGACCAGGTCGTGCTCGGAGGCCCACGTGCGCATGCGCTCTTCGATGACCGAGCCGATCCTCGCGGCGCGTTCCGGCAGGTGCTCATCGCGCATCACGTCCATCACGGCAAGTCCGGCGGCGCACGCGATCGGGTTGCCGGCGAATGTGCCGCCCAGGCCGCCTGGCGCCGGCGCATCCATCACCTCGGCGCGCCCGACGA
>Ga0070708_100004322_pt1 | contig 11162 bp, 9 predicted proteins | sample KBSK5503metaG_FD_65469 | JGI IMG/M metagenome (GOLD analysis project Ga0070708, IMG submission 65469) | Corn, switchgrass and miscanthus rhizosphere microbial communities from Kellogg Biological Station, Michigan, USA - KBS K5-50-3 metaG | ecosystem: Host-associated > Plants > Roots >...
CAGGCGCACTCGAGGACAAGTTGATCGAGTCGCCGTCGGCGGCGGCCGTGCACCGCGATCTCACACGCAGCGGTTACCGCGTGGTATCCGTGCGGGTGGCGCGTGGCGGATGGCGCTGGCTGTATCGCGAGATGCCCACGTTCTTCGGGGTCAGCACCTCCGACCTCGTGCTGTTCTCACGCCAACTATCGACCTTCCTCAAAGTTGGAGTACCGATCAGGGAGGCCATCCGGCTGCTGCGAGGCGGTACCCGGTCCGGTCCGTTCAGGGCGGCTCTCGATGACATCAACGACGATCTGGATGACGGCGAATCCTTCTCTGTGGCGATTTCTCACCACCCCAACATCTTCAGCCAGCTCTACGTTGACATGGTTCGCGCCGCCGAGTTCAGCGGCAGCCTGGACAGAGTGCTGGTCCAGATCGCGATATACCTGCAGCGCCAGGACAGCGCACTGAAGAAGATTCGGAGCGCCATGATCTATCCGGCGATCATCCTTACCCTCGCTGTCGTCGTCTGCGGCGTGCTGGTCGTCGTTGTCTTGCCCAACTTCGTGGCCCTCTTCACCGAATTTCACGCTCAGCTTCCGCTGCCGACCAGAATCCTGATTGCTCTTGGCGCCTTCGGTGAAGCCTGGCGGCTGCAAATCGTGATCGGGGCGGCGCTAGTCATCCTGGGATCATTCGTGTTCCTGCAGAGCAAGCCTGGCCGCGTGTTTTGGGATCACGCGCTGATCCGTTTACCGGTCGTCGGGACGATCGTGGTCTTCGCGATCATGGAGCGGTTCACGCGCACTCTCGCCACCATGCTGCGCGCCGGCATTCCAATCAGTCAGACCTTTGACGTAGCCAGTGCCTCGGCAGGCAATATCCGCTACCGGCGCGGCCTCGACTCGGTTCGGCTGCGGATGGTGACCGGAGACGGATTCTCCGGCCCACTGGCTGCCACCGGCTTGTTCGCCCCCATGGTGATCAGGATGGTGCGAGTCGGCGAGGAGACAGGGACGCTCGACCAGAGCCTGGAGCAGATCGCCGATTTCCTCGCAGAGGAGATGGACTACAAAGTCCGCAACATGATCGCGCTCATGGAGCCCACGCTCGTGATAGCGGTAGGCGCGGCCGTGGGATTCGTCGCGATATCGGTCGTTCTTCCTATGTACGGGCTGCTCCGAGCCGTCCATTGATGACGAGTCACCAGCAGCGGCGGCACCGGATGCAGGCCGGCACGACGCTCGTCGAGCTGCTGGTGAGTACGACGATCATCGGTCTGGCGGTGCTCCTGCTCGTGGGAGCTTTCAGCAGCGGGCTCCTCGACGCGACGCTCAGCAAGCGGAACACCGCCGTGAATGCGGCGATCGAATACGAGTTGGAGAAGGTCGGCGCTGCCAAATATTCGCCGTCTCCCACGCCTTACTCGGAGTGCTTCGCGGTCGACAACAACTCGTGGCCGACCCAGGTGGGCTTTACTGGAGAATGTCCCTCCGGCGCGAGTCTCCGCGCTGACGTCACCGTGAGCGACGTGGAGGTGGGGGTTCAGGTCTGGACGGTCCAGGTGACCACCTATCCAGCTCTGGATCGCGTTGGCACGCCGGTGTCCGTCTACAAGGTAGATCGATGAAACCTCACATCCTGTCGCGGCACCGAGGGCAGGCTGGGTACACGCTGATCGAGCTCATCATTGCGTCTGCGATAGGGCTGCTGGTGCTGAGTGCGCTCGCGTCGATCTTCGTGACGACGATGCTGGGAGCGAACTCGGCGACGGGTCGAGTCGAGGCAAGCGCTCAAATACGAAACTTCCAGCTCATGGCCTACGACGACTTCGCGCTCAGCCGGCCTCCAAGCGCCTCTGGCTGCGGCACGAACAGCAATCCCTGTACCACCGCGGCCATGGTTCTGACGGGGAACCGCATGCCCAATCAAGCGGATGGTGTTGCCGCGCCGTTCAGTGTCACCTATGTGTGGAACGAGGGACGGCAAACGGTCACACGGCTGATCGGCGCTGCAGCCCAGACCGCGGCCAGCAACGTCACCGATTACTCCTGGTACGTCGATATCTCGGAGGATCACCCAGTGGTCGTCGTCAGGATGACGGTGACCGTCGGTTTCTACAACACCTCATACAGCGAGTCTCAGAGTCTGTTGTTCTATCCCCGTGTGACTTGGCCATGACCGGCCTCAGGCTCTTGCTCAAAGACCGCCGCCGCCGTCAGCGCGGCAGCGTTCTCAGTTCCGTCCTGATCATCGTGGCGTTCCTTTCGATCCTGGTGGGTGCGCTGATGACCGAGCTGACGAGCTCCTTTCTGATCTCGGGAACGCTCGTTGCGCGGACCCAGCGCGAGGCGACCGTAACCTCGGCCGTCGAGCTCGGCATTCACCAGCTCCAAACCGGGGCCGTATCCCCTGTGTGCGCGCAGGACTCCCGCGGTCCCTGGTTCGTGAACCTGAACAACAGCCCGGCAGCGGTGACCGAGACGTGCACGGCGATCGTCCCGGATCTTGCCACGGGGCTTGTGGCAGGGGCTTTCAGCGTCGATGGCATCCATGACACCACGGCAGGGCGGGACCAGTACATCGTGCCCAGCTCTTCCGGCCAGCTCACCGCGTACGCCTTCAACAAGACGTCTCCCCGGTGGTCTGTGGCGATCGGAGGGGCACCTACCGGGGCTCCGCTTTCTCTACTGGACGCCGATGGCGTCGCGGTCCTCCTGGTTCCTGCGGCCATGACCGGCTCCGGCTGCGCAGGTCATTGTGTAGCGTCCTTTCACAATGGTGGAGCAGCGCCCGCATTCCACTGCACCATGCCTGCATCGAGCAGCGTCAACTCCCCGCCCGGCGTGGAGGTGGCCGCGGGTGGGGCGCCTCACTTCGCGGATTACGCCTTCTTTGGCGGCTCTGGCCCATCTGGCTCGCTCTACGTGTACGACGCGGCAGACGATCACGGCTGCGCACAACTTGCGACGGCCGCGCTTGGCGGAGGCGCGATCGGATCGCCTCTCGTTTTCCCAGGAACATTCACCAGCAATTCGAACCTGACGACGACCAACGACGAGATATTCGTGCTGGTGAGCGGTGGCGTCGACACCAGCTTGGAGCACTGGCGCTACACGGAGTCCGTCGACACGACAGGCGCGACAACTACAAGCCTCACTGTGATCGGCTCGCTGGCGCTGACCGGCGAGGTCGGCGGCGAAGCGGTCGGCTACGCGGTCAACACTGTGGTTCCTGTGATTGGGACCAGCCTGACCATGGCGATCGCGGGTACGTCTGGTCAGGTTGCGACGGTTCGGATCGCGGTCGGATCCGGACCCTCCTACAGGACCTCGGTGGTCGGCGCGACCAAGCTGGCCGGGGGGGTCTCCCGTCCTCCGTTCTGGTGTCACTGCCCAGCTCAGGATCTCATCGGCATAGGCAGCAGCAACGGCGACCTCTACGTGCTGACGACCGGGCTCGCGGTGCAGTGGACATATGACGGGCGGCCGGACGGCAGCCCGCCCGTCACCTCGACTCCGGCGGCTGACGCGCACGGAGACTGGTACTTCGGCGCCAACGACGGCTACGTCTACGACGTCGAGGTCCCGACCGCCGGGCAGCAGATGTTCAAGGCGGCCCGATTCGGCCCAGGCGGTGCGATCTCTAGCTCGCCGGTCGTGGGCGGCACCGCGGATGGATGCACCTCCGGGCCTTGCCTGTACTTCGGCTCCTCGACTAACGGGAGCTACTTCGTTCGGTTGGGAAGCACCCGCATCCTGGATCTACGGGCGTGCATAACCTCGGCCTCGGGCTCTACCACATGTGCGGCGAACCCGCGCCTGTGGGCGCGCGTCGAGGTCGGCTCGCCCGTCATCGTCGGTGGAAGCGGAGTTTATGTTCAAGGCTGGTCGTACTACTCTCCTTAGACAGTGCCCGCATCCCGCCTCGCGGTCGACCTGTCATCAAACACGCTGCGCGTCGTCGAAGGTTTGCCAGGCGGTCGGATGCGGTACGGGGCGGCGGTGGCGCCCGCCGGTTCGCTCGAAGGCGGGCGCGTTCTTGATCCAGCAGCGGTTGGGCAGGCGCTGCGCCAGCTCCTCCTGAATACCAAGATCACGACCACCCGCGCACTGATCGCAGCAAGCGATGCAGTTGCCAGCTATCGGGTCTTTCCCGTCTCACCAAACGCCACAGATTCCGAGATCGCAGCGGAAGTCAAGAGCCGCTTTGACCTGGCCACGGAACGGATGGCGCATCGGTACGTCGAGGTGACGGCCGGACCCGACGAACGGATGGTCTTCTCGACCGTCTGGGACCGGCATCAGGTCACGGCGATCGCGACGGCCGTCCGGCAAGCCGGCCTCGACCCCGCGGCGGTTGACCTGAAATCCCTCTGCCTGGCACGCGCCCTTGCAGTTGAATCCTGCATTCTGATCGACATGACCGTCGAGCCATGCGAGGTTGTTCTCATCGCCCAGCGAGTCCCCCACATTTGGCACACGGTCGCTCTGGACATGGGCGGCGATTTCATCCAGGGGATAGCCGACGCCTTGAGGCCCGTTGTCGGCTTCTATAAGCGTTCGGGTGGAGGCGAGTTCGTGCCAAACTCGCCGCTCGTGGTCCGGTCGGACCCGGCCTTACCAGCTGAGGCGGTCGATCGTCTCGAACAGCTCAGCGGCCGCAGCGTCCTCCCGGTTCCACAGCCGGGCCGCGTTGATGCTGGAATCCCTTACGTCCCTTACCTCACCTGCCTTGGTCTCATCATGCGGAGGGACGCTTGAGCCGAGGAAACAGTCCTCGTCGTGAGGAGCGTCGTAGGCAAGCCGGCGAGATCAATCTCCTGGTCGACCAGGGCAGGCGAAGCTTTTGGGGGCGGACGCGTCGGGGCTGCTCGATCCCGTTCTTCTTTGGCAGCGGCCTGCTCGTCCTTCTGATCATGCTGTCGCAGCACACGTAATAAGCCCGAGGGGGCCCTGGACGCCCAGACCTACCCCGGACTCGCGCCCATGGCTTGGGGCACTCGATCTATTCAGGTTCGGGGAACCACTGCATACAGTTGACCCGGGCCAAAGTTGAACCGGCGCCAACGCTCATCACGAGCGTTGGCGCCGGGCAGATCAAGGAGTTGCGGTATATGCGAGGCCTGTTGATTTACTGCGCCCAGAATCTTCATGGCAGGAAAGGCCAGCGTGGCTTCACGCTGATCGAACTCCTCGTGGTTGTCACCATCCTTGGCGTCCTGGCCGCGATCGTGACCCTAAGCCTGGTCGGACTGACCACCAACGCCCAGGCGAAAGCATGCGAGCAGGAGTACAAGACCGTTCAAGCTGGACTGGACGCATACATGGCCAACAACAACGTCGACACCGTGCCCGCGACCAGTTCGGCGGGCACGAGCAACATGCAGAGCCCAGTCCTTCTGTACAACCCCAACCCCAGCGCCACCAGCCCGACCTATCTTCGCAACTCGCCCACGCAATGGGCGTATGTGTGGGACGCGACGGGCCGAATCACCGCGGTTCAGCAGGCGCCCAGCGGTCCGAGCGTCCCCACCGGCTGCACCGTCTCAGGCGGTTAGCGGGTATGAGCCTGGGGTGATCCCGGGCGGCGCAGCAGCGGCGCGTCGGTTTTCTTCGCCAAGTGGATGTGATCTCGTCCATCGCGATTGACGATTTCGCCGTGAGCGCGTACGCGGTGCTGGTTGCACTGCTCCTGGGCAGCTTCATCAATCTGGCGATGGACCGCCTGCCGCGAGGCGAATCACTCGTCCACCCGCGTTCGCGATGCAGATCGTGCGGGCGAGTCCTGAATTTCGTCGATCTGATCCCGGTCGGCGGTTACCTGATCAGGCGTGGGTGCTGTGCAAGTTGCGGGGCGTCAATCGGGCTGCGTTCTCCGTTGGTAGAGGCGATATGTGGAGGCTCCATGCTCGCGTCCCTGACGTGGCTCGGCCTGATCGGTGGCTCGATGGTCGGCTTCGCCGCGATATCGCTGCTTGGATTGACGGCCGTGGGCTGGTCTGGGCTCGAGCGCCGCTAGAAGCGAATCTCGCTTGGGCTGATGGAGTGGGTGCGTGCGTCGCGGTCGCTGATGAGTCCCGCGCGCAGAAGCTGGTTCAGGGACCGCTCCAGCGTCTGTGAGCCTTCTCGGAGGCTCGTTTGCAGGACGGACCGGATCTGGTCGGTTCTCGCCTCCTTGATCATCGCCCGCACGGCGGTGTTTGCGACCAGGACCTCGAATGCAGCCACCCTCCCGCCGCCGATCGCCGGCACGAGCTGCTGATAGATGACGCCCGCCACACAGCTGGCGAGCTGGATCCTGACCTGCTGCTGCTGCGCTCCGAGGTAGCTGTCGATGATTCGGTCCAGAGCTTGCGGAGCGTCGTTGGTGTGAAGAGTGGCCAGCACGAGGTGACCTGACTCTGCGATGGAAACCGCCGCGGTCATCGTCTCGAGGTCCCGCATCTCGCCGATGAGAATGACGTCAGGGTCTTCACGAAAAGCCGCTCGCAGACCCTCGCCAAACGACGGCGTGTCCTCGCCCACCTGACGCTGGTCAACGATCGCGAGCTTGTGCTTGTGCACGTACTCGATGGGGTCTTCGATGGTGATCACATGAAAGGCCCGCGTGCTGTTTATGTGGTCGATCATCGCGGCCTGGGTTGTCGATTTGCCTGAACCGGTCGGCCCTGTGACCAGGATCAGACCGTGCTGCCTTTCCATCAGCCGGTGCACGACTTCGGGGATGCCGAGCATCTCGAAGGTCGGAATCGACAGTGGCAGCAAACGGAAGGAGGCTGCCAGAGAGTTCCGCTGGTGGTAAGCGTTCCCACGGATTCGCGCTCTGTCGCGCCACGTGAAGGAGAAATCGACGTTTCGCCGCCTCTCCAGCTCCCGCCACTGCTTCGGCGTCAAGACCTGTCGCAGGATTTGTTCCGTATCGTCCGGGGTCAGCGGCTCAGACGCGCCATCGAGCGGTTCGAGCTTGCCGTCTCTCCGGATTCGAAGCTTGCTACCGCAACTCAGCAGCAGGTCCGATCCGCCGAGCGCGAGCAAGCGCTCGAGAGCTGCGTCCACGATCATCCTGCATATTTCACCCAACTCTCTGAGTCTTCGGTATCGGCCCTCGCGGAGCCTCGGCCCGCGTGTCCCACCGCAAGTAGGCCGAAGTCCCAGAGTGGGCGAGCGTCCAGGGCGTTGGACGTGGCCGGAATTGTCCCGTTGCGCAGGACGACTGCCTCATGCACCTCACTTGGCCTGCCGATAGGATCGAAGCCGCCGACCGATGATTCGAATCTGTCGTCGTCTGGCGCTGGGCGTGTCGCTCGCAATTGCTGCTTGCGTCGCGCTGCCGGTATCGGCGCAAACATTTCCGGGCCCGCCGGCGTCCACGGGAAGCGCAAGCCCTCAGCCGATGGCCACCGCTTTTGTCCGAGGTGCATACGGCAAAGACTCGAGCGGCACCGGGTATGGTGTCATGGCCGAAAGCGGCTTCAACAGCGTGATGACGGGACCCTACAGGGAGCTTCTCAGCCCGATCGCGGCTCAAGGCTTGAGGGGCGTCGTCTGGTTGGGAAACTTCATAAACGCGCCCACATGCAACTTCGAAAAGAGCGATGCCACCGTCACCAAGCTTGTGGCGCCGATCGCGGGGAATCCGGCCGTACTCGCCTACTACCTGGGCGACGAACCCCACGTCAGCGAGTGTCCCAAAGCCCCGCTGCTTTTCAAAAAACGCAGCGATCTGGTCCATGCCCTGGATCACGGGAGCCAGACTTTCACCGTCATTCAAGCGTCCGAGAACGGTATCGCACACGACTATGCGCCCTGGACGGGTTCTGTGGACATCATCGGCTTCGATGTCTATCCATGTGCTCGTGCCTCGGCGACCTGCAATTTCGGGGCAATCGATTCCGCAATCCAGGCCATCAGAAACGCCGGGGTCAAGCAGTATTGGGCCGTCCTGCAGGACTTCCAAGACTGCTATTACCGGTTGCCCACGCCGCAGGAGATCGAGGCTCAGTTCGACCACTGGGCCGGATCCGGCATCTCCGGCTACTTCGTCTTCTCGTGGAATTACCAATCCGCCGATCCCAAATGCGTAGGCACCACGCTGGACAGCCATCCGGACAACATCGACGAGCTGAAGCATGAGAATGCCGTGAGCTTCTTCAGATTGCCGGCGGCCCAGTCCTCTCCAGAGCCGAGCGTGCTGACATCCGCACGGTGGCTGGCCATTCTGGCTCTGGTGGTGATCGCGGTCGGGATCGCGCTCGGCGTGAAGCGAGCGAGGTCGCGTCGCCACGCCGGCCACGACGGCTAAACCCCGTCTGAGTCGGAGAATCCACTGCGTCGGAAATCACTTGGTTAGCCGCCTCGCGACGCGGCAGAGCAATCGAACTACGTGCTATGGGCAAATGGCTCATGACCGTCGCCGCTGCCTAGGGTCCTGTCCCGAGCCAGTCTGAATGTACCTATAGGCATCTGTTCGGGCCGGCTCTAGTCTGCCATCAGACCGTCTTTCCCGCGGTCACACCAAACGGAGGCCTAAACCTGAGCGCTCGCAATTCCTCAATCGGCATGGATGTCAGTGATGTGGTGCGCCGGGTCCTCTTCGCCCACTGGCTCTTGATCCTTGGCCTGGCCCTGATCGGGGTAGGGGCCGCTTCTGCGCTCCACTACGACGATGTTCCGATCTACACCTCCGACGTTCGTTTTCTGATGGATGGACCCGATCCGCAGTCGCTGGCGGAATCTACGGCGATCGCCGATACCGCGAAGTCCATCGCTACAAGCCCGTCTCACGTCTCTGCAGCGCTCACTCTGGCCGGAGTCCATCGAGACGTCATACGGTTCGCGACGCGGAACATCGAGCTTCAGCCGCTCGGCACGTCTGGAGTCATGGATCTCCAGGTCAAGGACACGAATGCGGCCGCGGCCGCTGAGGTCGCCAACGCGCTGGCCATCGACGTCGTCGCCAGCCGAGGCGGCTACAGGGTTCAGGGGCAGCAGCTGCTGGCTTCACTCGACGACCAGATCAAGGCGACTGACGCGAGCATTGCCGCGGTCGATGCCCAGATCGCGAGCTACGTCCCATCGAGCGACCCGAGTGTGGCGGCCGCGAGATTGAGCGGGTTGTATTCCGAGCGGACCTCTCTGTCACAGCAGCGTCTGAGCCTGCAGACGGAAAGGGATCAGATCAGTCAGTCGGTCGCGCAGCGACCGCAAGCTGGAATCATCGATCCAGCTGTGCCCGCAACGCTGCCCGACCCATCGCGGGCGCCGATCGATATGGCTCTGGGCGGGCTTGGCGGGATCGTGTTGGGAGTCATGCTCGCGTCGCTGCTCGCGGTCCTCCGGCCGCGGATCAGCGGGCAGCGGCAGATCGAGCAAGCGCTCAACGCTCCGGTGCTCGGCGATTTTGATCCATTGGACGAGGTGGTCGAATCGACCCTTGGGGCACGCATCCGAATCGCGGCCATCAGGAGCGGCGTCAAGCACCTTCAGCTCGTCGCGGTCGAAGGAACACGAGAGGCTGTGAGCCTGGCCAGCATGCTGACACAGAGACTGGGTTCGCAGCGGCCGCCTCAGAGCATCCCGGTGCCCTTGAACGGCAATGGTGAGGCCGTCGCCCGCCCGCGACGGAAGACTTCGCATTCCGAAATCAGTGTCGTGCCGTACGACCCTTCGGCCTTCTCGTTGAACGGCAATGCAACGGACACCGGACTCGTTCTGATTACGCCGGCCGTGCTGCGCAAGCGTCACCTCGAGGCGAGCGCTAACGTGAATTCGGTCACTGGCTGGCCCGTGCTCGGTGTGGTCACCTACTCCCGACGGGCAACCTCGAGAGCCGGACGTGGGCATCTTGTACGCGACGTTCTCATCCCATTACGAGCCGAGGGCGACCCCATGGACGAGCCTACGTTCCGCCCTGGATTGAAATGACGGCGGTCGCGGTCGGACCAGTCAAACCGATTCCGTTCTCCCGAACGGTGATCACGTCGAAGGCGCGCCTGGCCGCATCTCGCGTAATGGCGTCCGGCTGGGTGACCACCGGGCCGGAGGTGACCGCTTTCGAGGCGGAGCTCGCGCAATGGGTGGGCGCAACGTACGCCGTGGGAGTCTCCTCGTGCACTGCTGCGATCGAAATCGCGCTCCGCGCTCTCCGGCTCCCCCCGAACTCACCCGTTCTTATCTCCACCCTGACGTTTTGTGGAGCCATCCATGCGATCGTCCACGCGGGCCATCGCCCGGTGCTCGTTGACATCGACCCCCAGAATCTGATGCCAAGCCCCGTAACCATCGCGGTGGCCGCCGGTCACAGGCCGCAGGCGATGGTCGCGCTCCATTACGGCGGCCACGGCGCGGCTCTCCTCGAGTCGGCGAAAGCGGCCGGCTTGCCGATGTCGCGGATCGTGGAGGACGCGGCTCATGCCATCGGGACCGAGATCGGAGGCAAGCGAGTAGGCGGCTTTTCGGCGGCCACGTGCTTCAGCTTCTATGCGACCAAGAACCTGCCCATCGGGGAGGGCGGAATGATCACGACCGATGACGCCGATTTGGCGTCAGAAGCGAGGCGGCTGCGCCTTCATGGCATGAGCGACGACGCATGGAGGCGTTACATGCCGGGCGGAAGCTGGCGCTACAGCGTGGCCGGTGACGGGATCAAGGCCAACATGACCGATGTCCAGGCCTCGATTGGGCGCGTTCAGCTGAGATCCCTCGAGGCATGGCAGGGCCGGCGCGAAAAGCTTGCCATGGCGTACGACGCCGGCCTCGAAAGAATTCCAGGGATCAGGCTCCCGGCACGGCCGATCGACGGGCGTCATGCATGGCACCTGTATGTGGTCAGGGTGGGCCCCGACTTTGGGATGGGCCGAGACGAGCTGATGTCAGCCCTGGCGGAACAAGGCATTTACTCTTCGGTCCACTTCATTCCCAACCACACGCAGCCTTACTTCCGCCGATTCCTGGACGCTGAGGCGAGCTACCCGAACGCCGACGCAGCCTTCAACGAAATCCTCTCGCTGCCCTTCTACCCATCTCTGACGATGGGAGAGGTCGACAGGGTCTGCGACGCAATCGCCAGGTGTTGCGCGGCGCGGCGGCGCGGCAAGCCGACCTTGTGGCGGCATGAGGGCGTGGCGTGAGCACCCTGACAAAGCTCGAATCGAACGGCAGCGTCAACGGGAACGC
>Ga0070708_100004324_pt1 | contig 11160 bp, 17 predicted proteins | sample KBSK5503metaG_FD_65469 | JGI IMG/M metagenome (GOLD analysis project Ga0070708, IMG submission 65469) | Corn, switchgrass and miscanthus rhizosphere microbial communities from Kellogg Biological Station, Michigan, USA - KBS K5-50-3 metaG | ecosystem: Host-associated > Plants > Roots >...
GCAACCCCATGATCGCTCCCCCCTATGCTGGCCCGGGGACGGCCCCGGGCCCCGCGTTTGTGCGACCCAAGCGGTCGCGCCGTGGACGGGCATACCCTCCGCTGCCACACTGATGCCATGTCTCTTCACTTAGCCTCCTGCCTGGTCAAAGGCTGGCCAGAGGCGTCCCGCGTCAACATGGCGTCATCAAAGGCCGACTCGATGACCTCGCGGACCGACGTGTCATCGTCCGGGTAGAGATGCCCGTAGGTGTCCATCGTCTCGGTGATCGAGGCGTGGCCTAGGCGGGCCTGGATCTTCTTGGGGGAGACGTTCTGGTCGATCAGGAGTGAGGCGTATGTGTGCCTGAGCCGGTGAAAGTTGACTTCATCGAGGTCGGCAACCTTGCGGGCGGCGATCCAGGCGGGGGAGAACCTGTTGGCCTTCAGCGGGAGCCCGGTAACCGAGGTGAACAGCAGCCGGACCGTCTCCGTGCCACCCTGCACGGTCTCCACAGCCACGTCCCGCGCATACAGCCGCACTTGCTCCGAAAGCGCCGTCAAGGCGAAGTCGGGCAGCGGGACAACGCGGTAGGCGGCGCGAGACTTCGGGGGCGCCAGCTTCCCCTCAGCAAGCTGGCGGTCCACCCTGATGGTCTTCCGCAGGAAGTCAACGCGGTCAACGGTCAGGCCGAAGCATTCGCCCTGCCTGAGCCCCGTAGCAGCTGCCAGCAGGACCATAGCCCTGAACCTGGGGTCGATCGCCTCGGCGATCGCCACCACCTCCTCAGCAGTCAGCGGCACGGCCTTGTTCTCCGGCAACTCCGGGAGGTCGATGGACACGCACGGCGATTCGGGTATCACCCTGTCGGTAACGGCCGACTTGAAGATCGACCGCACGAGATCGTAGACCTGCCGCGTGGTGGCCGCCCCGATGCCGTCCTTGCCGGCGATCGCCGTCACCATCGCCTGGATGTCGGACCGGCGGATGCCGCCGATCTGCCGGCCACCGATGACCGGGAGGACGTGGGCGAGGCGGTCACCGTAGATCCGGCCCGTGTTCCCGCGCCTGACCGTGCGCTTGGTCTCAAGCCACTGCCCGGCATACGACCCGAAGGCAACCTTCCCGGCCTTCAGGTCGAACGTCAGGCCCTCGTGCTTGCGGGCACGCTGCTTATCGCGGAACGCCTTCGCTTCGGCCTGAGTGGAGAACGTCTCCGAGGTCTGCTTCCCGTTCGCGTCCCGGTAGGGAACCTTGAACGCGAACACGTCCTTGCCCCTGGCCCTGGACTCCCTGGCCAGCCGCACCTTGCGGATGCCGTCCTTCACCGCCTGCCTGCCTCACTCAGCACCGTACGGGCCAGCTGAGTGAGCTCGCCCCCTGTCTTGCCGGACTCGCCCTCGGTCAGGTAGCCGTCCTGACGCGCCCGGCGGACCCACTGCCGTACAGCGTCGGTCGACTTGCCCGTCATGGTCGCGATGACGGCAACCGGCTTGCGCTCCCCCGCAGCAGCGAGGCGCGCGTACTCGCGGGCGATCATCGCGAAGAACACGTCTGACCGCCCGCGAGCAAGTGCGACTTCCTCTGCGATCTGCCTGAACCGCTCTGCGGCCTGGTCAACGGACGGCGCTACACGGAGATGGTGCTCGGTCATCCGGGCGAGCGGCAGCTCGCTGAGGGTGACAGTCGAGATCCCGCGGGCTATCTCGGCGGGCTGGGCATCGTCATTCGCCGGGACGATGTGCAGCTCATGAGGACCGCCCCTGGCCCCAAGGGGCCACCACGCTTCAACGACCCAGGAGCCGAAGCGTTCCTTGAACGCCACGCCTTCGCGCAGGTGAGGCTGCTCGTCATGAGCGGTCACAGCGCCGGGGCCAGCGGCTGCAGCGGTGACAGAACCCCTTCGGTTGGGCAGCGGAACCACCTCCAACAGGCGGCACGGTGTCGAATGTAGCATGGTCCTTATGGTACCATGTTACACGACGCACCACGGTTACGGAACACCCATGGTAGCCAAGGAGGACGGTTGAACGCGGAAGACCGGTTCTGCTGGGGGATCAGCGACGTCGCCGAGTACCTGGGCAGGGCGGTGAGCTGGACGTACGACAACTACCGTCGCCTCGGCATCCCGCATATAAAGGTCGGCCAGGCGGTCCGCTTCCGGCCGCGCGAAGTCGAGGACTGGGCCGAGGCGCAGCGCGGAGACCGGGCGGCCTGAATGGCCAAGGGCTTCTGTCCTTCTGAAGATCCCGAGTGGCGACACGACCACGTCGACCAGGGCCTGGTCGGGCACTGCCAGCGCCGCGGGTGCAGGGCGACCTGGCCGGTCTTCTGCCACTCCGGGCACCGGAAGTATTGCTCAACATGTGCTCGCGCCGTGAGGCGCGAGCGTGACCGTGCCGGCAAGGCCCGGATCCGTAAGCAGGTCCAGCGGAACGCTGACGTCTACCGGGCGCATCTTGCCGTTCACCTGGCCAGGTCAGCCCAGCAGACCCTGGATGAGCTGGCCGGGCTGGCACCGGAGGAGCTTGACGCGCTCAAGGCCCTCGCCCTGGCGATGGACGAGGACGAGCTGGACGAGGACGAGCTGGACGACTCGCCGGCCGCCAACATTGAGCGCGGCCTCGCCGAGCTGGCCCTGGCCGAGCAGATCGCTCGCCTTGAGCGCGCCCGCGACAACGCCAGGTCTGCCGGCGACGCTCACGGCGTTCGCGTCGCTACTGAGGGGCTTAACGCGCTGAGGCCGACCAGGCGGTTGTCGGCATGACAGCTATTCAATAGGTAGTAGCACATGGAGTTATTAGAGGCCGAAGGGAGGCCAGCGTGGACGTCACATGCCCGGAATGCGGTCGGCCCGTACACCGGAGCCCCGGCCCCGGCAGGCCACGGGTGTACGACCGCGAATCTTGCAGGCGTGCCGCCGAGCGTCATAAGCACCAGCGGCTCTACCGGCTCGGTGCAGCTGTCGACCGCGCCCTCCGAGAGAACCTGTGACACCAGAGCAGCGAGCGGCGATGCAGTCGGCGATATGGTCGGCGGCCCGGAAGGCCGCCCGCAACCCTGGCCCCCACGAGGGGCGACCTCGTCGCCGTGCTGACCGACGCTGGCATGGCGTTCCTCGACGAGCAGGCTGAACGCCTCGCCGGCGAGCTGGATGATCCCCGGATGGCAGACCGTCTCGTCGCCAGGAATCTGTACTGGCGGGCCCTTCACCACCTGCTCGATCTGCGGAAGTCCCGCCGGGCGGCTCGGGCCGCACCGGCTGCAGCCTGACCACCGAGTACGACTACGCCAACTCCCAGAGAGCCGCAAGCCGAACGGCGAGGCAGGGCTTCGTGTGGGACTCCGTCTCCTGCGTCTGCCAGGGCTGCCTGGACGCCGACTGGACGTACATCAGCTTGTACGGGGGCGACGTCCTGGCCCGGACCCAGTTGTTCGCGGCGGCTACAGCCGCCGCTGCGGAGACCCCAGGTGACGGCCGATTCGTCGGGCACAGAACGTCACCTGAAGCAGGGCCCCAAGGTGTTCGGCCCTGCTGGCCGGCGCTGCTCACCCGGATCGAGGGTTGTTCCCCTTCCCCGCGGGTGAGCATCGCCGGTCCCGGCCGCTGGTACGACAGGGTTGCCGACACCGCTGGGAGAATTGACGGCAGGACGGCCCGCCTGGTGCGGGCCTTCGTCGACTACGGGGGAAGCGTGACCACCACGGGCAAGACGGTCGCACGACGGCCGAAGCGGTCGGCGGCCAGGCGGGAGGCCGCCGGGATGGTGGCGTTCACGGACAACGGCCCGTGGCACATGACCGCCGACGACGAGGCCACCTGGCAGGCATGCCACAACACCAGCCTCCCCTCCGACCGCCGAATCGAGATGCTGGCGACAGCCAGGGCCAACTGGTGGGGGCATGCGGCCTTCGGGCCCGATGAGCTGTGCCAGCGGCTGGGGCTGGCGCGATCCACGGTTACCGGCGCGCTCAAGAATCTCAAGCGCCGTGGCATGATCGCCCCCGAGTCCGGGGAACGCTGCGTCATACTCAACGGCGGCCTGGTCCAGATCCTCCGGGCCGACGCCAAGACGCCCTGCGGCGCATCGGATCACTACGACCGGCAGCGCCGCTACTGGATTCCACGCTGGGGCGGGTGGGAGCCCGAGGACGGGCTGTGGGACGGGTACCTGTCCAAGGACGAGGGCAAGGACGCCGCCGCACTGTACCAGGACGCCATCGCCAGGGCCGAGGCCGCGATGGCCGATGCTCGGCGCCTCCAGGGGGAGGCCATAATGGCGGCGGTCACCCAGCAGGTCAACGTGAACATCAGCGGCACGGTGAACGGCGACGTCAACATCAACGCCGCTCAGATCGCCGAGCAGGTGCGCGGCTTGGCCGGCGTCCCCGTGTACATGACGCCGGCCGAGTACAAGTCTGCCCGCCGGCAGCAGGTAGCCGAGGCGCCGAGGCCGCCCGTCGTGGTGCAGGCCGAGGTGCTGCCGCCGGCCGAGCCGGCGCGCTGCTGGCGGCACGACTGCAACGGCCTGGACACCGGCCGCGGGCAGTGCTGGCAGCACCAGCAGGAGTCCGACGCGGCACGGGCCGAGCAGCGGCGGGCCGAGATGCCGGTACGCGAGCGGCCGAAGCGGCTGCTCGGTAGGCGAGATGACCAGTCGGCAGCCTGACCGGCTGTACGGGGATGGCCGCTCACCTTGTACGGGGATCCCGGACCAGCTGTACGGGAATCCCGGACAAGCTGTACGGGAATCCCGTACAAGCCGACGCTGTGACCTGCGGCGTTGCGCACGACAGTGACAATGACACTGTTACGGACCAGTGCCTACAACACTGGTCCTGGTCAACAGGCAAGCAAGGCTCACCACGGCCCCTCGGCCTGGGGGCCTCGGGGCCAGGACGTAGCCACAGCGCTTGCAGCCGGTCGCCCTGCTCGGGGGCTCCCGCCCGATGGCTCGGCGGCCGAAAGGCCGCCGTACTGAGGTCAACGCGGTGATCTTGGTAAGCAATGTTTACACGGGGCCGACGTCCCCCTCGTTCCCGTCCCGAGGCACCGCGCCCAGCGGGCGCGGAACACCAGGGAGACGGTCGTTAGGTTCCGAACGACTTCACTTTGACCCTGCGGGCAGGTCCCTCCTCCTCCCGCGGGCTCGGTGGGGATGCGGTCAGCCTTGGTGCAGGCTGGCCGCGACCGTGCCAGCTGGAGTCTCCACGCGACTCCCGCCTGGCACATTCGGCAGGGCCAGCCCCTGGCGGGCGGACGTGGGTTCCCTACGGGAGAGCTCCCCGCTAGGGGCTGGTCCTGCCGGCAAGCCCAGAACAGGGTCTGCAGCTCGTCCCTGCCGACCTGTAGGCGCCGTCCAGGGCGGCCCCAGGGTAATCGGGTGGGTCCTCTCTCCAGCGGCCCTGAGAGTCTTGGAGACGTCGGCCTGGTCCTCGACGTCGGCCAGCGAAGAGGGGTCCTTGTTATCGGCCTATTTATCCGGGCACGGATCGATGATCAACGGCAACGCTCTTTCGTGACGGGCTACCCGAACCGGCCGTCCGCCTTTCAGGATCACGAAGACATCCGGGGCAGTATGCATGTTCGTTATTGCCTGATACGTCCTGCGAGTCTAATGTCAGGGTCCGGGGAGGACCAGACACCAGCCGAACGGGAGACATACCATGATCCACAGAAACCCGCCCACAATCGCCGCAGCCAGCTTGCTGGCCGGGTTACTAGCCTGGTCAGGCTACACGACAGTTAGCAGCCAGACGCCAGGGCATGGCTACGTGTCGCTGTCCAGCTTCACACGGAAAGCCGCCGCCGGGGGTGCGCTGGTACCGCTGAATGGTCAGCCGACCACCGCGCCAATGCGGGCCACCCGGATCGTGTGGCAGCTCCCCAAGCGCTGTGCCTCCCTGTCAGATACGGCTGCCTCTCCTGGATCCTGCTTGAGCACCGAGCAGTTTGAACGTCTCCTGTCAACCATCAACGGCATAACTAGGAGCTTGACGTCCACCACGGGCCCGGTGACTGGCGGGTCCAACAGCAACGTCATCATCATCAACGTCGCTGTCGTCATCGGCAACGGGTCGATCAGCGGCGTGGGTAACGGGACCAACAATGTCAAAAATGGCATCGGCGCCCAGCCTTCCGGAACTCCCCGGACTGGCGAGAATGAACAGGATTGAGTCCTAGACGTTCTCCCAGGGCGTTGGCTCATCAAGCGTTGCCGAACAGCGATCACGGAGCGCTGCCGCTACATCACCAAATAACGAGTTCGCTAACAGTCCTCCTCGTGCCCTGTAGCCAGCTGGTTACAGTTCTGGCGAAGAGGGTCTTCGTCCCGGTGCCAGGACCGCGCCCACCGCGAGCAGTGAACACCGTTCACGACATCCGCAAGCGCCCCAAACCTGAACTTCCAGTTTCGGAACTACCGGCGCTGCGGTCGCAGGCAGCCAGAAGGCCGCGCACTAGGCGCGGCCTCCGGGTCGTCGGGGTTTTGGCAGGGGTTACGCGTCGTCCAGTCCTGGCAGGTCTGGCAGGTCTACGTCTTGCAGCGCCTCGACGGCCTGGTGGTTGGTCAGGTGATCAAGGTAGCGGCTGGTCACTGCCACGCTGGAGTGGCCGAGAAGCTTGCTGATCACGGTGACTGGCGTCCCGGCCGCCTCCAGCTCGACCGCGTAGCTGTGGCGCAGCCCGTGTGGATGCACCCGCTTGTCGACGTCGGCCTTGGCGGCCAGCCGGCCGAGCAGGTTGCGCACGTACTGGTCCGCCATCGGCCCGCCGTCGAAGGTACAGAAGAGCGGCGCCCCGCTGGGCAGGCCGAGTGACTTGCGGGTGTCGAGCCAGCGCGCCAGGGCGTCGTCGGCCTTGGGATGGAAGCCGCGTGTCTGGGCGCGGCCGGCCTTGGTCTTGCCCAGGCGGATCGAGTGCTTGGCCAGGTTGACGTCGGCCGGCCTGATCGCCAGCAGCTCTGACACCCGCAGGCCGCTGCGGTACAGCAGCGTGAGCATCGCCCTGTTGCGTATCCCGGTGCGGCTGGTGACCGAGCAGGCGCCGATGATCGCCGCGACCTCGGCAGGCGTGAGCGGCTCGGCCGGGAACTGCCGGCCCGCGTTGGTGGCCTGCCCGCCCCTGTCGACGCGGCCGATGCGGCGCGGTTCGGTGGTCATGGTCCCTGATCCTCTCTCGTGCTGGCTGGCATCCACGGCCACGGGCCCGCCGTAGCGGGCCCGCAGCGAAGGCGGTCAGCTCTCAATCCAGACAAGCCATGTGATCGCCTGCAGCACGCTGGGCAGCATGCCGAGCCGCCGTGCCGCCTCGCGGTAGCAATCGGCCAGCATGTTGTAGCGGCCGGGAGCGGACAGGAGCCGGTTCTGGCTGCCGTACTTGACGCCTACCGCAAGGTCATGCGCGTGGCGGTCGATAGTCACGCTGACCGGGTCGGTCGGGTCGAGGATGTTGCGGAAGAAGTTGCCGGTCTTCTTCGTCATCGGCAGCACGTCGACCGGGTCGACGCCGGCGAGGATCCGCCGCACCTTGTCCAGGGTGTCGTCCGTGTGCCCGTGGACGTTCCCGGCGCAGGCATCGGCCGCCAGTCGCTGGTTCATCGTCCATCCGTTGTTAGCGGACAGCGCGGCGATCACGGCGGAACCCATGCGCAGGTCACCATTGGCGATGAAGAGCGCAAGGTCACGCGCTGTCGGGTACCAGTTGACGCCACGCGCGTACTGGTCGGCCGTCGCCCGCATGGCGGTTGCCATGATGTTCTGCACATACGCCTCGCGGGTGGTCGGGTCGGCCTTGATCTTGATAGGCTGGAGCTGCATCGGGAGCCCAATCTCCTGGTGCCACGTCCCCGGCCAGTTCCAGCTGGCGCGGGGACCCTGTTTGCCCTAGCGGGCACGGTTCCAGTAGTGCTTCTGACTACTTCCACTACCATATTCGGGCCCAGATTGGCCTGTCAAGGGATTCTGAGCAGAAGCACTACCAGATTCCGCTGGAATCGGGTCCCGCATGGGCCCCCACCTGGGCAGACGGAAGGCGGACCCTCAGGGGTCCGCCACCCCACCTGGGTCCTCCTCGGCCACCTGGGTCCTCCTCGGCCACCTGGGTCCTCTCGGCCACCTGGGTCCTCCTCGGCCACCTGGGTCCTCTCGGCCACCTGGGTCCGCCTCGGCCACCTGGGTCTGCCTCGGCCACCTGGGTCCTCTCGGCCACCTGGGTCCGCCTCGGCCACCTAGGTCCTCTCGGCTGGCCTGGGTCCTGCCGAGAGCTCAGGAGACTCCCCAGCGGCCCGGAGGGTCGCCGAGGTCGACCAGGACCGCGCCGAGGTCGTCGAGGTCGACCAGACCCGCCGAGGTCGCCGAGGTCGTCGAGGTCGACCAGGACCCGCCGACGTCGTCGAGGTGGCAGGACCCGGACCAGACCCGCACATGGCGGGACGGTCGGATGGTCCGACGTCGCCGACGTCGACGACGGTCGCCGGGCCCGGCCAGGCAGGGGTTGCGCCGGTTTGCCGGCCGGCCGCGCCAGCGGCCCACGGTGGCTCAGCGCGAAATGTTTCCAGATCCTCCATACAGGCGGTTGATCTTGGTCCTGACCGGGATCAGGAATCGATCCCGCCGATTTTCATTTTCGGATTTCCAGCCCTAGGCGGTTGATCATGGACCTTGTCCCCTGCCCCTGCGGCTGCTCGGCCTGGACTACCCCTGAGCACGCAGCCCGCATGGCCGGCGGCGCAGAGGGCGTCACCCCGCCTGCGCAGGCCGACCGCCCAGAACCGGGTCCAGAAGTGGCGTCTGCGGCACCTACGGCGCCCGCTCAGGAGCCGCCGGTAGTCCAGGCCACCAGTGGCCCTGAGCCAGTGGAGGACGTGGTTGCGGAGGCCAGTTCCGCGACCGACCCGGACGCCGCCGAAGGCGGCGATCCGTTCGCACGCAGCCGTGTCATTCAGACCGGCCCGAGTTGGTAGGAGAAGAAGATCAATGGCACTTCAGCAGGGACTCTCGACAGCTGTCCTGAACGGCTGCAACGACCCGAACAACCGGCCGCCAGTGCTTGAGCCGGCGCTCACGGACGGCCCCCAGGCCGACAGGAGTGGCGGGAAGCAGCAGCAGCCGGGGCCCCGTCGGCCCGACGGCGTGGTTCCCGGTGACGCACCGCTGCCGGCCGACGGCGTGGCCTATGTCCAGCTGGGCAGCCGGGAGGTCGTGACGACCGTGACCGTGGCGCAGGTCGCCGCCAACCAGAACCCGCTGCGCGTCTAACACAGCCGGCGCCTTCGAGGGCGCCGTACGGTTCACCACACGGCGAAAGAGGACGCCAGGGACCAGCTGCGGCAGAGGAGCCCAGGCTCGCGGATCGAAGATCCGCCAGTCATCGAGGGGCTCAGTCCGCACCTGGCCAGCGTCGAGTAGCCGACGGAGGCGAGGCCGGGAGCCTCGCTGCCACCCGCTCGCCGGCGGCCTGAGCGCAACCAAAATGAACCCTCCTTGCCGGGATACAGCCCGGCGGATTTTGGTTGGTAACGCCGCAGGTCGCGAGCTTGAAATCGGAGGTTCCACCATCGCCAGAGCAAGCAACATCAGCCGGCCCGTTCACTGCCAGCAGTGCGGCCAGGACTTCACCCGCATGCACGGACGCCAGAAGCTCTGCACCAGCTGCAGGCCGGCGTGGCAGAACGCCCGCGCTGAGGCGCGGGCGGCCCGGAAGGAGACGAGACAGCGGCAGCAGACCAGGGTGGCCCTGGCTGACGCAGTTCCCCAGCTCGCTGCCGGGGATGCCGCCGAGCGTGACTACGCCGCCGAGTTCGGCAAGCTATGCGCTACGCGCACTGCTGCGCTGATGGCGTGGGCCGCCACGGGCGCCCCGTTCCGTAGCTTCCCCCGCTGGCGGGAGATGACCGGCCGCGAGATCAGCGTGGCCATCGGCTGGCTCCCGTGGCCGTCGACATGGCCAGCCCCGCCGGCCGAGCTGCTGAGGGAGGCCGCATGACCACCGTCATGACCACAGCCGACGACGAGCCGCTTCCGCAGCCGTTCTGGCGTGGCCTGCATCAGGCCCGCCGCTCCGCAGGGCTCACGCCCTGCAGGCCGCTCCGCACATGTCCAATCTGCATGCGGGCGGTCGCCGCGGCGCGGGCCGGCCGGTGATGCCCCGCCGGACAGGCAACGTCGTCGCCAACAGGAACGGCGAAGGCGGCGGTCTGGCGCGTCTGCAGGGTCGTCAGGAAGTCGCCCGTCAGCGCTGGAATGACCTCGGCCTGTGCAGCTACGACTCCAGGACGGCGGCCGAGGGCCGCCGGCTGCTCTGCGACAACTGCATCGAGAAGAAGGAGAGGGCCACCGATGGCCAAGCTTGAAGACCTGACCGAGCCGGCTCACCGCAGCCTTGCGCAGAGCTTCATCAAGCCCGAGCTGCTGGCAAGGCTGAGCAAGGCTGAGCTGCGGCTGCGGGTGAAGGCCGCCAAGGCGATCCTCGATCGCGCCGTGGGCCTGCCGCAGGAGTCCCACCTCGCACTCCACCAGCACGCCCGCAAGATCCTGCGAGCAGAGCCGGTGGTCGACTACTGGGAAGAGCTCGGCCGTCGCACCCAGATGGCCCTGAACGCGCCGGCTGCCGTACGGCTGGAGTACCGGGCGCTCGTCGACACCTACGAGGCCGCCTCGGAGTACCCTGCTGGCCTGCTGCATGCCGTCGAGCAGGTGCTCCTGGGCAAGAACGTCGTCGACCCGGAGCTGAGGACCGTCGCCGAGGCGGCCATCGCGCACGCCAAGGTGGCCGCATGAGTGATCATCCCGCCTTGGACGCTGCCGAGCTGCACGCGCAGATCCTCACTGCCAGCTTCAAGCGCACGGCTGCCGCCCGCGAGCTGGCCGATGCCGGGATCAACGCCAGCCCAGGAGACGTCGAGGCGTACGTTGCCATGTCGCCGGCGGAGCGCCGGCGAATCATGATGACCTGGGCCATCCTGAACGCCTCGTACAGCTGATGCCGTACGTGAAGACCGGGCGGCCCCCAGGCCGCCCCCCGCGCTACCCGGTCACCTTCAGTATCCAGCAGCTTGAGGCAAAGGCCGCCGAGCTGCGCCGGCAGGCGAGGAAGCGGCAGGACGCCGCCGACGCCGGGATCGTGCGGCTGCTGGCCACCGGGAAGACCAGGCAGCAAGTCGCCGACGAGCTGCACTCCAC
>Ga0070708_100004325_pt1 | contig 11160 bp, 8 predicted proteins | sample KBSK5503metaG_FD_65469 | JGI IMG/M metagenome (GOLD analysis project Ga0070708, IMG submission 65469) | Corn, switchgrass and miscanthus rhizosphere microbial communities from Kellogg Biological Station, Michigan, USA - KBS K5-50-3 metaG | ecosystem: Host-associated > Plants > Roots >...
CCCATCGACCGTTACATCACCATCGTCGAGGGCCAGGGCAAATGGCGATGAAGGGACGAAAAGCCGCTTCCATAGCCTGTTTTGTACTTCTGGCGCTTACAGCTTCCAGCCTCCAGTTGTGGGCGACGCCGGTGCAGCCGGTGCGGTTCTGGGAGGATTCGAAAGTCATTCCAACATCCGAAGAGGGATTGCCCGACCCGAATCCTCCCTTCGACCTGTTTACGACTTCCGGCAGATTTAACTATCCGTACACGCTGCGCCACAACTTGGTTGACCGTCGTGGACCGCGAGAATGGCGAACTCTCAATCTGGAAAACGAATATTTGAAATGCACCGTTCTGCCCGATCTTGGAGGCCACCTCTACACCTGTATCGACAAGATCAATGGCGCCTCGATGTTTTATGCCAATCCCACCATAAAGTTTGCCCGCATAGCTTATCGTGGCATGTGGGCGGCGCTGGGAGTTGAATTCAACTTTCCGGTCTCTCACAATTGGATGACGGTTTCTCCTGTCGATTTTGCTATGACACGCGAAGCGGATGGTGGAGCTTCGCTATGGATGGGCAATATCGACCGTGCCTATGGCATGCAATGGCGCGTCCAACTCACATTGCGTCCCGGACGTGATTACCTCGAACAAAAGACCACACTCTATAACCGCAGCGACACGCGTCATCGTTTCTATTGGTGGACCAATGCGGGCGTCGAAGTCTGGGACGACAGTCGAATCCTTTATCCCATGGAATTTACCGCCGCCCACGGATTTGCGGACATAGACACGTGGCCGGTGAACGTCGCGGGAGTCGACCAGAGCATTGTGGGCAATCAAAAATACGGTCCTGTCTCGCGCTTCAGTTACGGCAGTCGGGAACCGTATATGGCGGTCTATCATCCGCACACACGTGCCGGCGTTGTGCATTACTCTTCGCCGCTGGATCTTCCCGCCAAAAAAATCTGGTCCTGGAGCAGCGACGAAGATGGCCTCGATTGGCGTACCGCTCTCTCCGACAACAACAGCGCGTACGTGGAAATCCAGGCAGGCTTATTCCGCGATCAGGAGACTTACGGTTTCCTGGAGCCGCAGGAGACTCGCGCTTTCATCGAATATTGGATTCCGATCCGCGAACTGGGCGGCGTCTCACGGGCAAATCCCGACGCAGTGCTCAACCTCACCCGTGAAGCAGCAGGTGCTGACCGCGCTTCTATCGAAGTCATCCTTAATGTGACGCGTGAACTGCCGAATGCGGTCATAAATGTGATGAACGCCGCCCGAACCTTTGCCTCGGTGCGCGAGTCGCTCTCTCCTCAGAAAACATTTCGGAAAACTTTCCCCGGACTGCCCGCAGATGCGACTTACACCGTCGAACTACGGAATGAAGTCGGCGAAGTACTTCTCCGACAAACGGAAGGGAAGTACGACTTCGTCAGTCGCGACAAAGTCCAGACCGGCAAGCAACCGGCGCACGAATATCCTGCAGAGCCAAATCGTGGCGCCGACGACTTTCTGGCCCTCGGCACTGACCAGGAAAGTAACGGAGAGTTGCCGGTTGCGCTCGCCACCTGCCAGCGCGGACTCGCTCGTTTTCCGGACAGTATCGCTTTGAACCGGGCGGCAGGACGGCTAGAAGTGATTCTCAAACAATTCGCTGCCGCGGCGCAGCATCTTTCCAAGGCCCTCGCCTGGGTCAACAGCGACCATGAAACCGCTTATTACCTGGGACTGGCGCTTGCGGCCAACGGAGACCAGCGGGGTGCACGAAGCCAATGGGAGTTCGCCCAGCAGTCTGAAACCTATCATGCGCCTGCCATGATGATGCTGGCCGCAGCGCGCGCTGGTGATCGCGAGCGAGCGCTGAAAATGATCCAGCAGGCTGTCAACAACCGGCCAGACCTTACTCGCGGGGGCGCTATCGAGATTGCGCTATTGCGAGCTCTACGGCATCAACCAGAAGCGATCAAGCGCTTGGAATTTTGGAAGCAGCAGGATCCGACGAGCTCTTTTCTTCGTTATGAAGCTATGCGTTTAGGCCAGAGCGATCCGAGCCTCCTTGCCCACCTTGCTGCGGATCCTGAGCGCATTCTTGAAATTGCTACGGAATACATGCGCTTCGGACTTTATGAGGATGCGCTCGATACGCTCTCGCGGCAGTATCCGTCCGGCCCGGCTGTGGTCGGGGAACCTGGTGTGCTCCATCCGAATTCATATCCTCTGATCGCTTATTACCGTGGTTTTTGTCGCTATGCCTTGGGCCAGGATGGACACGCCGATTTCTCTGCTGCGTCCCGCATGCCTACGAACTACGTCTTTCCCAACCGGCCTGAATCTTTCGCAGTGTTGCATCGTGCGCTCGAAATTGATCCCAATGATGCCACTGCTCATTTCCTGCTAGGCTCCCTCTACCTTTCGGGAGCAATGACTGGGCCGGCGCTACAAGAGTGGGAGACGGCCCGCCGAATAAAACCATCGATTCCCACCCTGCACCGCAACATGGGATATGCCGTGTTGCAATCCTCGGAATCTCCGGACCGCGCCATTGAGCTATTTCGCGAGGGAATGAGGTACGATCCGGATAACGTCGATCTTTATCTAGGGCTGGAAGAGGCCATGGAGAAAGCCGGCAAGCCGCCCGGGGAAAGGGCTCGCGTTCTCCAGAGTTTTCCAAAACTGAAATCTGCCCCTGCCGCATTGGTGTTTCGCCTCGTACAACTGCTAGGCGAGGCAGGAGAGTTCGATCAAGCGGAGCAACAGCTTGCGAATCGATTCTTCGCACGCGAAGAAGGCGGAGCGAACGTCCGCCAGATTTATGTGGGGCTCAAGCTAGCGCGCGCCAAGTCACTGGCTAAGCACGGGCAGTGCGATGTGGCACAGGAGACTGTTCACCACGCCGGCGACCCGGTTTCAAGTCTGTCTTTTACTGCCAAGGGTCTCGGCCCATTCCTGATCTCGGACGCGTCAAAGAAGACAATGACTGAAATCCAGACTCTCTGTCGATAAGGCCGGATACCGCCGAACGGCAACTATTTCCAGCCGAAAAATGAGACCCTCTGTGCTAATGTCTTTTTCGCAGGATCGCTCGTCCGCGTTGGGCACTTGAAATATATGGCAGAAGAACCTGCCTCGGAGGTCAGCTCAATAAGGCGCTCGAGGTTTCTCCCCACCATAGTCGCCGGAGTCTTGCTGGGTGCAGTTGCCATTGCAATCATCTCCAAGTACTCGGGTGTAGGGCCATGGGGCCAGTTCTGGTCCGCTCTCCTGAGCAGAGGCGATCATTACGGTTTAAGCCAGCCGACTGTTGTCAACCGCATTCAACGACTTCAGCGTTTGGAAACAGTTGTCTACACAATGGACAAAATTGTGACCGGCGAACGCGAGAATCCTTTTTTACCGAACTTTTTGGCCGGGGATCGCATACTGCTCCTGGTCCACGGTGAGGCTGTCGCTGGCATCGATTTCGGAAATCTAAAGTCCGGCGACGTGTCAATTCAGGGAAAAAATATTCGGCTGCGACTCCCTCAACCACAGCTTTTCAGCACTCGGCTGGACAGCGACAAGACTCGCGTATACTCCCGACAAACTGGACTGCTGGTGCCAGTGGATCCAGATCTTGAAAGCCGTGTGCGTCAGGAAGCTGAGCACCAGTTGCAAGAAGCCGCGCTACAGGATGGCATACTGCGCACCGCGCAGCAGAACGCACGTTCTACGATCATGAGCTTGTTGACGGGACTTGGATTCGAGAAAGTCGATTTCGATTAACGACCGGGCAAACTTTTCAAGAGGAGATAAGAGGAAAACAAATGATGCCGGCCATGGCTCTGTCTGTCCCGACAAGGCTTGTGCATTTGTCTCCAGTCGACGTAGTTATTGTCGTATTTTATTTCGCGCTGGTGTTGGCCATTGGTTTCTACCTAAAGGGCCGCGCCAATACTGGTGAAGATTTCTTTATGGCCGGCCGGGAAATGACCGCCTGGGTTGCCGGCCTCAGCTTTCTCTCCGCCAACCTGGGCTCGCTCGAGCTGATGGGCTGGGCGGCGGCCGCCTACCAGTACGGAATCCTCGCTACTCACTGGTATTGGATTGGCGCGATTCCCGCCATGCTCTTCCTTGCCCTCGTCATGATGCCGTTCTACTACATCTCCAGGACGCATTCCGTTCCCGGCTATCTCAAGCTGCGCTTTGGTGAATCCAGCCGTGCTCTCTCCGCCATTTCATTCGCTTTCATGACCGTGCTGATGAGCGGCATCAATATGTATTCCATGGCCTTGGTCATGAAGGTGGTGCTGGGCTGGGATATCAACTTCAGCATCTGGGTGTCATCGCTCACCGTCGCGGTATATGTAGCGCTTGGAGGTCTGCGCTCTGCCATCTTCAACGAAGTGTTGCAATTCATTCTGATCTGGGCGGGCGCGCTGCTCATACCCATCCTGGGGTTAATTGAAGCCGGCGGATGGAGCAACCTCAAGTTGCAGATCGCCCGCAACGCTTCTGCCGAGTACACCCATTTGTGGTCTACGCTGGGTTCGTTCAACAACAATCCTATGGGGATTCACTGGACAGGTATCGTCTTCGGCCTGGCATTTGTAATTTCGTGCGGTTACTGGACTACCGACTTCCTGGTAGTGCAACGGGTGTTGGCCGCCAAAGATCTGCGCTCGGCCAAAATGGCTCCCATCATCGGAGCCGCGTTTAAGATGCTCGTCCCGTTTATTGTAATTCTGCCCGGTTTGCTGGCCCTGGCCGTACTGCCGGTGAAGTTGACAGGTGAAGCCGCAGCCGTTGGGAGTGGCGGGCATAGTTATAACGAAGTTTTACCGCTGATGCTCGCCCGCTACTGCGGTCCTGGCCTGCTTGGCTTGGGCATCACCGCACTCATTGCCGGTTTCATGTCCGGCATGGCGGGAAACGTCAGCGCCTTCACCACCGTGTGGACTTACGATATTTATCGCGCCTTGATGAATAAAAATGCTCCCGACGCGCATTATGTCAGCATGGGGCGATGGAGTACGATTGTTGGAGTTCTGATCAGCGTAGGGACAGCCTATCTGGTCATGTCGTTCCTCAGCATCATGGATTACGTGCAGGCGCTCTTCAGTTTCTTCATCGCTCCGCTATATGGCACCGTAATTCTCGGCATGCTCTGGAAACGTGCGACCGGCCCTGGCGGTTTCTGGGGCTTGTTAGCTGGTACCCTTTCTTCGATCGGGATGTGGGCATGGGTGAAGTTGGATCCTAGTGCATTGCGCTACGTCGCCTTGTCGCCAAACGCTCGAGACATGGCCGAAAATATGTATCGCGCGTTGTGGTCCTGGATTGTCTGCGTGGTCGTCACGGTGATGGTCAGCTACATGACAAAGCCCAAGCCCGACGTTGAACTCTCTGGTTTGGTATATGGGGTGACAGCGATTCCACGCGAGGATGAGGTTCCCATTTATCAGCGCCCACTGTTTTGGGCCGCGGTTGTAGGAGTAGTGTTCGTGATTTTAAATATCATCTTCTGGTAAAGAAGGTTGGTGCGCATGCACGATCGCGAGATTCCGATCTGGTTCTTTATCGGCATTTCACTGCTGGTGAATGGGATCTTGATTGTTGGCGCGGGTATCTGGGAGATAGTCCATCCGCCCCCAAATCCCGTCGTGTTGTTTCATTTGCACGCTAACGTGTGGTGGGGAGCGGTGCTGTTGCTGCTCGGTATCGTTTATTGTGTCCGCTTTGCGCCTGCTCGGCAATCCTAGGGCAGCTCGTTTTCTTGGGGTTTTTATGTCAAATCAAAAAATGACCATGGGCCTGATCGTCGGCAATCGTGGCTTCTTTCCTGATCACCTGGCCAAGAGCGGACGCGAAGAGATGCTGCGCGTACTCACGGCCGCTGGCATCGACGTTGTGGCGCTGACTCCGGAGCAAAGCAAGTACGGCGCCTTGGAGACTCGCGATGAAGTCCGCCGCTGTGCCGAGCTGTTCAAGAAAAACCGTGAACGGATTAACGGCATTATTGTCACTCTGCCGAATTTCGGGGAAGAGCGCGCTATTGCCGACGCCTTGCGATTCGCCGATCTTCATGTTCCTGTGCTGATCCAGGCCACTCCCGACGATCCCAAGAAGATGACCATCGCGTTTCGCCGCGATAGCTTCTGCGGAAAAATGTCAGCCTGTAACAATCTCATGCAGTACGGCATCCCCTACTCGATAACTACGCTGCATACCGAGAGTCCAGATTCGCCGGAGTTCGCCCACGATCTTGAGTGGTTTTCCGCCGTCTGTCGTGTGGTGAACGGCTTCCGCAATCTGCGGGTTGGCGCAATCGGGGCCCGCCCTGCCGCCTTCAACACCGTGCGTTACAGCGAAAAGATTCTGGAGTCGCAGGGGATATCAATTGAGACCCTCGACCTTTCCGAAGTTCTCGGTCGAATCGAGAGAATGAAAGATAACGACGACCTGGCTCAAGCCAAACTCGCCGCCATCCAGAAGTATGTGGATTCCAGCAATGTGCCCCAAGTGGCGTTACTGAAAATGGCAAAGCTGGGCGCAGTGGTTGATCAGTGGATGGCTGCAACCGAAGTCAGCATCAGCGCCGTGCAGTGCTGGACTTCCATCGAGGAAAATCTCGGCGTCGTCCCATGCACGGTCATGAGCATGATGAGCGACAGTCTATTGTCGAGTGCTTGCGAAGTGGATATCTGCGGCGTGCTGGGGATGCACGCTCTACGCCTGGCTTCGCAATCTCCATCCGCACTTCTGGACTGGAATAACAACTACGGAGCTGATCCCGATAAGGCGGTCTGCTTCCACTGCTCGAATCTTCCCAAGCATTTCTTCCGTTCCGTGAAAATGGATTTCCAGGAAATTATCGCCGGCACCGTGGGAAAAGAAAACACTTTTGGTACCTGTGTGGGATTGATCAAGCCCGAAAAGATGAGCTTTGCCCGCTTCTCTACCGATGACACAGCCGGCCGGATGCGCGGTTACGTCGGCCAAGGCAAGTTCACCGACGACCCACTGAACACCTTTGGTGGCGCGGGTGTCGTTGAGATTCCCCATATGCAGAAGCTGCTGCATTTCATCTGCGAGAACGGTTTCGAACACCACGTCGCGGCCAACCTGTCCACGGTAGCGCCTGCGGTGTATGAGGCCACTACCCGATACTTGGGCTGGAATATGTATTGGCACGGACGTCCTGATGCAGCCTGCTGATGAAGCCGCCGCCGGTCGCAAATGTAAGTGATTGATTTCCGGTCACTACCGACACCCCGCGGGGCGCTTCTGCGATACAGGAAAGCCCAAATCAAAACTACTGCCGCGCCCGTATTGTTGTCATCCACTCACATTGTTTTTAATTACAAGTCGCGAGTCCTTTCTTAACTTCAGGAGGCATCACATGCTGTTCAGGAATAGATTGCTTTTGCTCACGATGGTTTTGACGGTGGCCGTAGCCTATGCCGTGGCCGCGCCTGCACCCCAGGCAGGACAGGATATCCGCATCACCAACGGCCCCGTAATTGAAGAAGCGACCAGCAACGCGGCCGTAATTGCCTGGTCTACCGATGTGCCTTCCAGTTCTCAGGTCTGGTACGGGACCGAGAAGAACAATCTCACCCATTCGGCAGAGGCGCCTGATAATGGCTCCAAAACCCACCGGGTTCGGATCGCCAACTTAAAGCCCAACACCACTTATTACTTCCAGGTCGAATCGTCCCAGCGCCATGGCAACCGAGGCGAGGCCGAAAGCGCGGGCGTGCGCAGTTTCAAGACCACTGCTCCGGGCGCCCACCCCGTGCACAACCAGAATGCTCAGCTGGTCGAAAATGATCGGCAGGCTGGTGATGTGGAAGGTGGAAAGGTAAAAATCACTAATGGTCCTGTGATTGAAGAAGCGGACGGCAATCACGCGCAAATCGCCTGGTCCACGAATATCAAAGGCAGTACTCGTGTGACCTACGGCACCGACATGGGAAACCTCAGTCAGTTAGCTGAAGCGCCCTGGGGCGTCGGTGGTCTAACTCATCGAGTTCAGCTAAAAAATCTCAAGCCGGGCACGACGTACTTCTTTCAGGTTGAAACTGGTCAGGCCGCAGGTTCAGAAGTGGAGAGCCACATCTTCAGCTTCCGGACACCGAACGCTGGAGAAGCAGCACTCCACCACCAGCAACCGCAGCCAGTTCGCTAGTTCGTTTGTAAAACCCCATTGGGGCGATCTCCGGTCACTGCAGATTCGCCCCAAGTCTTTTTCAAACAGCTGAGGGCGCCCCATCTTTGCTGTTAAAAAGGTGGCAGGCACGACATCCGGAAACGGATCGGCGTCCCGCCCGAATGAACCTTTAACCCCAACCCGATTCTCACCTTCGCAATACGTCTACTGTAGAATTACAAATGCGAATTGGTGAGCATGACAATGTCGGTGAGGAGAGTCGATGCGAGTTGAACTATTAGCGCTGTATGGCGGACCCGACCAGGTAATGACCGTAACTTCAGGTCTGGCTAGTCTGCTCGGCCTCTTGCTGATTTTTTGGAACAAGGTAGTCGCCATGTCTTTCCGCATTGTCAGAATTTTTCGTCCCGCCAAATCCGCTAGCGTCGAAGTCTCGAAGAATGCTCCCAAGGAAACTCCGTAGTCCAGGTCTTTCTTGCCAAAAAAAGTAATTGTCATCGGTTTGGACGGACTCGAGCCCAGCATTGTGGAAACCATGTTGGGGCTCGGAGAACTCCCGAATCTGGCAAAGATTCGTCAGGCCGGCAGCTATGCGCGTCTAAAAACCACTTCTCCGGCGCAGACTCCGGTGGCGTGGTCATCATTCGTCACCGGAACCAATCCAGGCGGACACGGAATTTTCGATTTCATCAGTCGCAATCCTGAAACCTACCAGCCCGATATCGCTTTGAGCCACTTTGCGCCTCCGAAAAATATTCTGGCTCAAACCAGAGTGGTAAATCGGCGAAAGGGCATCCCCCTGTGGGAACCTCTTATGAAGGCCGGTGTTGCCAGTACTGTTTTGCGATGTCCGTGCACCTTCCCGCCCGAGACTCTGCACGGGAGGATGCTTTCCGGCGTCGGTGTTCCTGATATGCGTGGCAGCCAGAGCAAAGGCACGTTCTACACCCAGGATAGAGCAGCTAGCGCGCAAGAAAATGAGCAACTTATTTACCTTGATTCAGGCATGGATCTAACCACGCGCGTGCTCGGCCCTCGCAATACCAGGCAATCCCCTCCCTCGGATACCTATTCCGAGATACGTCTCCGCGTCGCCAAGCCAGCACGCACACTGGTAATTCAACCCGGCGGCGATCCCGCTACGATCGAAGTGAGGGAAAGGGCTTGGAGTGAATGGATCCGGTTCAAATTCAAGTTCTCCAGGCTGCAATCGGCCAGCGGCATCGTGCGATTTTATGTGCGCCAGCTTGAGCCGCATTTGGAGTTTTATGTCTCGGCGGTAAATTTTGACCCCGCTGCCCCGATATTCCCGGTGTCGTTCCCGACAACCTATGCCAAAGAACTGTCTGAGAAAATCGGACTTTTCTCGACCTTGGGCATGGCGGAAGAGCACAACGGCCTCAACAATGGACGCTTGGACGAATCCGCCTACTTGCAGCAATGCGAATTAGTGTTGCGCGAGCGGCAGCGCATGATGCAGTTCGAATTAGATCGCTTTACCGAAGGATTTTTCTTCATGCTGTTTGATACCCCTGACCGGGTACAGCACATGCTGTGGCGTTTCCGCGATCCGTCACACCCCTGTTTCGATCGCGATCTCGCTCCCGAGTTCGCTCCACGAATCGAGGAACACTACGCGCAGTGTGACGATCTGCTTTCGTGCGTTCTCGACAAGGTAGATGAGCACACCCTGCTAATCGTGCTTTCCGATCACGGCTTCGGAACATTTCGCCGCGCCTTCCACACCAACACCTGGTTGTGGCAGAGCGGCTTACTAAAGTTGAAAGACAATCGCAAGCCAAATGAGGATCTGCGGGAGGGCTTCACTGCGATAGACTGGTCCAGAACTTACGCTTACGCAGTCGGTCTCGGCGGAATTTATCTGAATTTCAAAGGCCGGGAGAGCGCTGGAATCCTGGAAGAAGGCAGCGACGCGGAACGCGTGCGCCGCGCCATTCAGACCGGGCTTGCAGACCTGCCCGATCCAGCCACTCAGCGTGCGGCAATTCGCAGCGTTTCACGCCGGGAAGATATCTATTCCGGCGCTTTTGTGGAGAATTCTCCGGATCTTTTGGTGAACTTTAATCCCGGCTTTCGCGTTTCGTGGCACACGGCGCTGGGCGGGTTTTCTCACACACTGCTCGACGACAACATCCGCCGCTGGAGCGGGGATCACATCGTCGACCCAGAGGCGGTGCCCGGTATTCTTTTTACGAATCATGCTTTTAGCCTAGCGCGCCACAATCACGCGCAGATCATTGACTTGGCGCCGACGATTCTGAATTATCTTGGTGTCTCCGTACCCCAATCCATGGAAGGCAATTCTTTATTCTGAATACATGAAAATCTGCGTTCTCGGACTGGATTGCGCCGCGCCTGAGATTGTGTTCGGCGATGAGCGCCTGGTGAACCTCCGCCGTCTGATGGACGCCGGCATGTACGGCCGCCTCGAAAGCGTGATTCCTCCCATCACCGTTCCTGCATGGATGTGCATGAGCACCAGTCAGGACCCGGGATCCCTCGGCGTTTATGGATTCCGCAATCGCACCGACTATTCCTACGACAAACTCGGGTTCGCCAATTCCGCGTCCATCAAAGCCATCGCCATCTGGGATCAGTTGGCTCGCGAAGGCAAGAAATCGATCATCATCGGAGTGCCCCCGAATTATCCCCCGCGCCGTATCAATGGCATCAGCATCGGCTGCTTTCTTACCCCCGATACCATCAAAAATGACTTCACTTACCCGGCGAGCATCAAGGCCAAGCTCAATGAACTGGTGGGTGAATATCCCGTCGACGTAAAAAACTTCCGCACCGATCGCAAACACTGGCTCAAAGAAGAAATTTTCCGCATGAGCGAAAAGCAATGGAAGGTGGTGCGCTGGCTCATATCCGAACAAGAGTGGGACTACTTTCATTTTGTGGACATCGGCCTTGACCGCATGCATCACGGCTTCTGGAACTACTTTGACGAGAAGCACGTTCAATTCGAGCCCGGAAATCCCTACCAAAACGCCA
>Ga0070708_100004326_pt1 | contig 11154 bp, 8 predicted proteins | sample KBSK5503metaG_FD_65469 | JGI IMG/M metagenome (GOLD analysis project Ga0070708, IMG submission 65469) | Corn, switchgrass and miscanthus rhizosphere microbial communities from Kellogg Biological Station, Michigan, USA - KBS K5-50-3 metaG | ecosystem: Host-associated > Plants > Roots >...
GGAGCAGGTCGCCGAACAGGTACTGCCTGGCGGCCCGCTGCGGCCCGATGAAGGGAATGGTCAGCTCGTCCATCTGCGGCTCATGAGCGGCCCAGAGCGCCTGCATGTTGGCGGTGACGTGCAAAGCGGTGAAACGGGGGATATCGGCGGGATGCATGACCTGAAGGTGCGCGATATGGTGCCGGTGATCATTGGCGCCGTTGGCGGCACGGGCAGCTTCGACGGCATCGAGCGCCTCGCGCACCGCACGGTCCCCGATGGCGTGAAAGTGCACCTGGAATCGCTGGGCGTCCAGCCGGGTCACGACCTCGCTCAGCTCCGCCGGGTCGACGTAGGACAGGCCGCGGTTGCCCGCCTGGCCGCAGGAGTGGTGATAGGGCTCGATCATCCCGGCGGTGAAGTTCTCCGCCACGCCGTCCTGCATGATCTTGACTGTGTTCGCGCGGAACCTGCCCGCCTGGCCCTGCTCGCGGCGGCCGAGCAGGTCAGCGAGCTGGCCGAGGCCGCGGTGCCGGTCCCACCAGAGCGCGCCCTCGACCCGTGCGGTGAGCTGCCCGCTCCGCGCGGCCGCCAGGTAGACCGGCAGCGGGTCAGCCGAGCCGAGATAGTCCCCGACGATGGCGTCCTGCCAGGCGGTGATTCCCCTGGCCTGCAGGTGCGCCTGGGCCAGCAGCAGGCCGGCCAGCCTGTCCTCGAAGGTAACCGGCGGAACATGCCTGCCCACCAGCGTGGCGGCGCCCTCGTGCAGGGTGCCCTGCGGCCCGCCGCCGGCCTCGCGCTCGATCCGGCCGTCCGGCGGATCCGGGGTGCGGGCGTCGATCCCGGCCAGCTCAAGCGCCCTGCTGCTCGCCCACGCCCCGTGTGCGTCCCGGTTCAGCAGGAAGACCGCCCGGCCGCCGGTAACCTGGTCGAGCAGCTCGCGGCCTGGTGTCCCGCCGGGGAACCATTCCATCCGCCAGCCTGCCCCGGCGATCCAGGCCTGGCCGGGGCGGGAGTCCGCGTAGGACCTGATCCTGGCGAGCGCCTCGTCCAGGGAGGCAGCGCCGATCAGGTTGCAGCCGGTCATCGTGACGCCGGCGAAAGCGGGATGCACGTGCGCGTCCTGGAAACCCGGCAGCAGTGCCCGGCCGCGCAGGTCGATGACTTCCGTCGCCCGGCCGGTCAGGTCGCGGATCTGCTGGTCCCCCGCCGCGGCCACCGCGATGATCCGGCGGCCGGCCACCGCCACCGCGCTGGCGGCCGCGCCGACCGGAACAAGCCGGCGTCTGGCCTGGTCAGCGGTGTAGACCGGGCCGCCGGTCAGGACCAGGTCGGCTTGCATCGGAAGCTACGCCGCGCACTCCCGGCAGACCAGCAGGTTGCCCTTGGTCTCGGCTAGCTGGCTCCGGTGATGCACCAGGAAGCAGCTCGAGCAGGTGAACTCGTCCGCCTGCCGCGGGATCACGCGGAACGAGAGCTCCTCGTTCGACAGATCCGCCCCGGGCAGCTCTAGTGATTCGGCCACGTCGTCCGGATCCACGTCAATCGTGGAAGATGACTTGTCCATCCGGCGCGCCTGCAGTTCCTGCAGGCTGTCCTCGGTGAGCTCGTCGTCCGTCTTCCGCGGGCTGTCATAGTCTGTAGCCATCTGGGCCATACCCCTCCATGTTCATGCGCCTCGTCGCGCGGGATGTAACGCTCGGGAGGCCGTAGTTGTGCCCGATTCCGGCGGCGAATTCTGTCACGTCTCGGAGCCGGCTACACGTAGCCAGCCACCACGGCAGGTTCGTGTCGCCCCCGGGACAGGGCCAGGCCGCGTGACAGGGCAGTTCACCGGCTAGTAACTTATTCGATCGGCCCAGCTCTCCGGCACAGAGTGCGTATGGTACGAACCGCACATCCTGCCACGCCGGACCTCGTGGAGACGACGCATGCCCCAGGTCGCGCCACTGCGACCCGACGATCCAAAGCGCGTCGGGCGCTACCGGCTGACCGGACGCATCACCGGGATACCCGGCGGCAGCACCGCCTACCTTGGCCGCGCTACCGATGGCGACCGGGTCATGGTCACCATGTTCGCCGCCGAGCGGACCCCGGACGGTGCCGCCAGGGACAGGTTCACGGCCGAGGCGCGGGCTGCCCGCCGGGTTGCGCCGTTCTGCGTCGCCCGGATTCTCGACGCCGGGCTGGACAACGGCCGGGCCTACCTGGTGTGCGAGTACGTGCCGGGGCCGCTGCTGTCCGAGCTGGTCGCCGCGGACGGGCCGCGCGAGGGCGAGGAGCTTGAGGCACTGGCGATCGGCATGGCAACCGGCCTGGCCGCCGTGCACCAGGCCGGGCTCGTGCATGGCGAGCTCGGCCCCGAGCACGTGGTGCTCGGGGCCGAGGGGCCGCGGGTTATCGGTTTCGCCATTACCCCGCCCTACGGCACCGCCACCCCGGCCGCCGACATGCTCGCCTGGGCGCAGGCAGTCGTGTTCGCCGACACCGGCAAGAGGCCGTCCGGCCGTCTCGACCTGGCCGACCTGCCGGAGCCGCTGCGCGGCCTGGTGGCAAGCTGCGCCACGCCGGAACCTGCCGCCCGCCCGGCCGCCCGGCAGGCCGTGGTCCGGCTGCTCGGCCACGACAATCCGCCGGCCGGCGTGCTCGCGGAGGGATCGAGGCGGGCAGCCAAGGCGGCGATACGCCCGCCGGCGGAGCCGCCGCCCGGCGTCACGCAGCCAGCGCCGCCGGCCCGGCGCCGGCGGGCCAGGGCGATCGGCTGGGCTGCCGCTGCCGCGGTCTGCGTGCTGGCGATCGCGGTGGCCGTGCACGTGCTGCAGGACGCCAGCTCGGGCAGCCCCGCGCGGGCGGTCAAGCCGGCCTCCGCTAACCGGCCGGCCGCATCGCGCTCGCCGTCACCGTCCGCGGCAAGCCGCCCGCCGTCACCGTCGCCGACGGTGCTGCTGCCTGCCGCTGCAGAGGGCACCTGGTCGGGATCCGTGCAGCAGGGCAGCGGCAACATCGACACCGACGTCAAGCTCACCGGTAACTCGCCGCACGGCACCATCACCTACTCAGGTACCTCCTTCACCTGCTCGGGCAACCTCACCCTGAAGTCGGTCGCGCACGAGACCTACACGATGAGCCAGGAGATCGTGGCCGGAGTCTGCCTGAACGGCGTGGTTACCCTCCGGCAGGAGCCGAACGGGACGCTGAAGTTCAACTTCAAGGGCGCATCGAGCCTCGCCGCCACCGGCACCCTGACCAGGCACTAGGAACGCTGCCTGAGCGCCGCGCCGGGCGCGCCTGGTGGTTACTCGTCTCGCTCGGGATCCAGGCCGGACAGCAGGTCCTGCAGCGCGTCGAACAGGCCAGGCCCGGCCGCGACGGTCATCGACGGGCCGGCCGGCCGGCCAGCCAGGCCAGCGACCCTGGCCCCGGCCTCCCCGGCGATGAGGCCGCCGGCCGCGATATCCCAGTAGTTCACGCCGCGCTCGAAGTAGCCGTCGACCCGGCCGGCCGCCAGCGAGCAGAGGTCGACGGCGGCCGACCCGCCGCGCCGGATGTCCCGCACCCTGGGCAGCACGGCGGCCATGACCGCACCCTGGACCTGGCGCCTGGCCGCACCGTAACCGAAGCCGGTCGCGACCAGCGCCTGGCCGAGCGGCACGCCGGCATTGCACCGCAGCGCGGCCGGCGGCCCGCCGCCCGACCACATCCAGGCGCCGCCGCCGAGCATCGCGCAGAACTCCTCGCGGCGCTGCGGCACCACCACGGCACCCGCCAGCACCGTGCCGCTGACCTCGACCGCGATGCTGACCGACCAGTCCGGCAGGCCGTACAGGTAGTTCACGGTCCCGTCCAGCGGATCCACGATCCAGCGGACCCGGCCGTGACCGGACTCGCCGCCCTCCTCGCCGAGAATCGCGTCTCCAGGCCGCTCGGCCAGAATCTTCGTCCTGATCAGCGTCTCGGCGGCCCGGTCCATCGCGGTCACCACGTCCGTCGGGCTCGACTTCGTGGTGAGCACGGCCGGGCGCCCGGCCGGGCGCCGGTCATGCAGCAGCTGGCCGGCCTCCGCCGCGACCGACCGGGCTAGCTCAAGGAGCTCGCCCGCACGGGGCAAGCTCATCGCTGCGCCCCTGGCTGCCCGGGCTGCGCGGCGGGACGGGCCGCGCAGCATCCGTCCGGGCAGAAGTCGGGCAGCCCGCCGAGATCGCCGAGCACCGCCCTCGGTGCGCCGTCCAGCCGCTCCCGGACCAGCTCGGTGATCATCGCGATAAAGGCCGGGTCCGTGCCGGGGGTGGCCGCCCGGGCCAGCGGCAGGCCGAGCCGCCCGGCCGTCTCGGCGGCCTCGACGTCGAGGTCGAACCTGACTTCCATGTGGTCGGAGACGAAGCCGACCGGAACCAGGACCACCGCCCGCGCGCCCGCGGCGGCCATCTCGGCGAGGCAGTCGCTGACGTCCGGCCCGAGCCAGGGCTGGGACGGCGGGCCGCTCCGGCTCTGATAGGCCAGCCGCCAGCGCCGCCCGCCGCCCACCCGCTCAGCGACCAGCCTGGCCGCCTCGGCAAGCTGCGCCGGATAGGCACCGCGGCCGCCCGGGCCGCTTGCCGCGGCCATGCCCGCCGGGATGCTGTGTGCGGTGAACAAGATCTCGGCATTACCTGAAACGGAGACTGGCAGCGACTCGATTGCCCGGCGCGTACTCGCCGCCAGCGGCTCAATGAAGCCGGGATGGTTGAAGTACTGCCGGATCTTGCCGATCCGCGGGGCGGCAGGTCCCGCCTGCGCCCGGGCAAGCTCGATGTCGTCGAGGTACTGCCGGCAGCTTGAGTAGGAACTGTAGGCGGATGTCACGAAGGCGAGAGCGTGCCGGACGCCGTCCGCGGCCATCGCCCGGACCGTACCGGCCAGGTAGGGCTCCCAGTTCCGGTTTCCCCAGTAGACCGGGAGCGCTATCTGGGCCGCGGCGAAGTCCTTCTCGATGGCTGCGATGAGGTCGCGGCACTGCTGGTTGATCGGGCTTACGCCACCGAACCGGTAGTAGTGCTCAGCCACCTGCTCCAGCCGCCCGGGCGGAACGCCGCGGCCGCGGGTGACGTTCCGCAGGAACGGAATGACCTCATCCCGGCCCTCCGGCCCCCCGAAGGATACGAGCAGGAACGCGTCGTAAGGCGGCATGCCCCCATCCAACCAGGCAACGCGCCCGGCTCTGGATGGCATGCCCGTTAGCCCGGGGCGCCGGCCGGCCAGGCCCGGCCGGTCCGTCAGGGATAGTCCCTGGCGTACTCCGCGGCGAGGCCGAGCACCTCGCTGACGTACCATCCGGCGTGGTTGTAGTCGAAGATCGCCTGGTACAGGGCACGGCCGCCGCGGGCCGCGCCGTCCGCGCAGAGCATCCTGGCGGCCGACGGCACGGCGTCGTAGGGGTTCATGATGTCCGGCGGGCCGCTGCGGCCGAAGCCCGCGATGCCCCAGGCCTTCCAACTGGACGGCAGGAACTGCATCGGGCCGAGGGCTCCGGCGGCCGACGGCCCGACATTGGTCCCGTCCGCGCTCTCGATCTGCCCGATGGCGGCGAGGATGGTCCACGACATTCGCGGGCAGTACCTGGCCGCCGACTGCCTGAACAGGCTCAGGTAGCTGCCCGGCAGCTGCCCGGAGACCGCGCTGGCGGCCGGCAGCCGCTGCGGGCGCAGGCTGACGATCCTGGCCGCGCCGCCGAGCACCGCGCGGGTTTCCCTGGTGAGCCCGGCCAGCCCGGCGCCGGGCGCGCTGATCAGCGCGGCGACGCTGTGCACCAGGCCGAGCTCGCGCGACGTCCTGGCGTTCACCAGGATGTCCACGCGGGCGATGCCGAGCCTGGCCGCCATGCCGAACGGCACCGACCTCGTGCTGGCGCCTGCCAGCTGGTAGGAGGCGCTCCGGCGCAGCCCGAGCCGGGCTCGCGCCGCGGGTGACGCGACGAACCTGCCGTCGGCCAGCGCGGCCCAGAAGCCCTGGTCCGATGCGGTCCGCGGCGGCGTCCAGGACCGGAACTGCGCCGGGTTGACGCCGATCACGCTCACCGGACGGCCGCCGGCCTTGATCTCGCCGCCGTCGAAGGCAATCACGTTCCGGACACCGCTGATCTTCCTGATCGCGGCGACCTTGCCGGGGGTGAGCCCGGACGGCTCGACGATGAGCAAGTCGGGCAGGATGATCTGCCGGAAGGCCGTGGCGGCATCCGCGCCGTTCGTGCTCGCGGTGCGGCTCGCTGACGCTGTGCCTGGCGCGTGGCCGGCCGGCCACGGCACGAGTCCGGGCCGGGCCGGGCTGTGCACAGCCGCGAGCGCCAGCACCAGACCGGAAACCGCCACGCCGCGCAGGGCGGGCGTGACGGCCGCGGAGGAGCGCAGCGTGTTGCGCAAAAGCAGGCTTCTCATCGCAAGGTCCACGATAACCGGCGGCGTCAACAGGCTGAAGCTCGCGGCCGCGGCCGAAGGTCTCGGCGGCAGGCTGAAGCTCCCTGCCTCGTTCGGCCGGCTGCCTCGGTTCGTCCGGTAGGGTCCGGGCATGGCCGGTACCTCCGTTGGCTGGCGTAACTGGGCGGGCAATGAGACGGCCGAGCCGCGCGAGGTCATCGCGCCCGGGTCGCCGGGCGAGGTCGCGGCCGCCGTCGGCCGGGCGGCCGAGCTTGGCCTGACCGTGCGGATGACCGGCGCCGGCCATTCCTTCACCCCGGCCGCCGTCACCGACGGCATCATGCTGCGCCCCGGCCGGATGGCCGGAATCAGGTCGGTCGACGCATCCGCCGGGCTGGTGACCGCGGAGGCCGGCTGCCCGCTGCGGGTGCTGAACGACGAGCTGCACCGCCGTGGCCTCGCGCTCGCGAACATGGGCGACATCCAGGCCCAGACGGTGGCCGGCGCGATCCAGACCGGGACGCACGGCACCGGACGGGACGTGGGCGGCATGGCGGCGCAGGTGGCCGGGCTGGAGATGGTGCTGGCCGACGGCACCATCGCGTCCTGTTCCGCCGCCGTGAACCCGGAATTGCTCGCCGCGGCCCGGGTCGGTCTCGGCGCACTCGGGGTGCTCACGGCCGTCACGTTCAAGGTGGTGCCCGCGTTCTTGCTTGAGGCGCGCGAGGAGCCGATGCGCTGGCCCGACGTCATCGCCGGGCTCGATGACCTGACCCGGGACAACGAGCATTTCGAGTTCTTCTGGTTCCCGCATACCGAGGGCTGCCTGACGAAGCGGAACAACCGGGCGGCCGGCCCGGCCAGGCCGCTGAGCAGGTTCAGGTACCTGCTGGACGACGAGTTCCTGTCCAACACCTTGTTCGGGGTCACCTGCCAGCTCGGGCACCGGTTCCCCGGGATGATCAAGCCGGTCAACACGGTGGCAGGGAAGGCACTGAGCGCACGCCGCTACGTCGATGCCTCGCACCTGGTGTTCACCAGCCCGCGCCGGGTCCGCTTCAAGGAGCAGGAGTACGCGATACCGGCCGGGTCCCTGGCCGCGGTGCTTCGCGAGATCCGCGCCCTGTTCGGCCGGCGGGACTGGCGGATCAGCTTCCCGATCGAGGTGCGGGTCACCCCGGGCGATGATGCCTGGCTGTCCACGGCATACGGCAGGGACACCGCGTATATCGCCTTTCATGTCTTCCATGCCTCGCCGCATGCCGAGTATTTCCGCGACATGGAGGCCGTGCTGACGGCGGCCGGCGGCCGGCCGCACTGGGGCAAGATGCACACCAGGGATGCCGAGTACCTGCGCGCGGCGTATCCGCGGTTCGGCGATTTTGCCGAGCTCAGGGACAGGCTCGACCCGGCGCGGCGGTTCGCCAACGCCTACCTCGCCCGGGTTCTCGGCCCGTAGCCGAGCCGCCACCGCCCGCCGCCTGACCACATGATCCCGGCCGCCGCGGTACGCGGGACAGGTTCGGGGTAGGCCACGATCATGATCATGGCCTACCCGCCGGATGGCGCCCGCGAGCGGCCCGATCGCGTGAGCCGGGCCGGCCACGCCAATCACCGGGCTGGAAATCCCGGTGGCTGGGCCCCGGATGCCGCTAGTCTCGCCAGGATGAACGGGGAACCCGAGCCGGGCCTGCCGCCCGGCCACCTGGCCGATGCCAATGCCGTGCCCGCGGACAGCGAGCTGGCCGGCCCGGTCAGCAGTGCCACGGTCGCCGCGGAAGCACCAGACGCTGACCTATCGCAGCCGAAGCAGCGGACCGCGGGTAAGCCGGCCATGCCCAGGGCCCGCGGCGGCTCCGGCGGCCGCCCCAGGCGCCCGTCGCTCGGCGGCGGCACTCCTGCCCAGGAACGCGAACTCGGCGCGGTGGGCCGCCAGACCGTCCGCAGGCTGCTGGAGGCGGGGCTAGCCGAATTCGACGAGCGCGGATTCCAGGCGGTCCGCGTCGACGACGTGGTGCGCAGGGCAAAGACCTCGCACGGCACGTTCTACCTGTACTTCGCCAACAAGGATGACCTGTTCAAGACGCTGCTGCGGGACGCGCTGCACGACATGGGAATCATCACCGGCGAGTTCCCGGTGGTGACAAGGAACGAGGCCGGGCGCTCGGCGCTGCGCGACTGGATCCGGCGGTTCTGCGACACCTACGCCGCGCACGCCACCGTGATCAGGATCCTCAGCCAGGCGGAACTTGTCGGCGAGGAAGTCTGGGGCGACGGGCTGCAGCTGCTCTTCCGGCTGGCCGAGGCCATTACCCAGGGCATGACGGCAAGCAACCGCGCGGCGGCCGGGGCACCGGGCAGTGACCCGGACCAGGCCGGGCAGCCCGAGCACGCCGAGCTCACCGCGGTCGCCTGCCTGATGATGCTGGAGCGCGTCAACTACCTGCTCAGCGTGGAAGTTCGGCTGCCCAGGGAGGAAATGGTCGACCGGCTGAGCGCGATCATCTTCGCCGCCTTCAACACGGCGTAGCCGCGGCCTGGCCGGCTAGCCCGGGCGCAGCCCGGTGACGGCCGCTAATGCCCGCCGCGCCGCCGCGACATCATGCACCCGGAATGCCCGCGCGCCCAGCCAGGCCGAGATGGCCAGCGCGGCAATGGTCCCCTCCGCCCGCTCCCTGACGCCCAGGCCCAGGGTCTCGCCGATGAAGTCCTTGTTCGACACCGCGACGAGCACCGGCCACCCGGTGCCGGCCAGCTCGTCAAGCCGGCGGGTCAGCTCCAGCGAGTGCCAGGTGTTCTTGCCGAAGTCGTGCGCGGGATCGATCAGGATCGCGTCCGGCCGGACCCCGGCCGCCACCGCCCGGCCGGCCTGCGCGGTCACGTGCTCGAGCACCGCCGCGGTCACGTCGGCGTAGCCGGGCCGGTGCGGGCCGGTCCGCGGCGCGAGCCCGCCCGCGTGCGAGCAGACCAGCCCGATCCGGTGCGCGGCGGCGACCTCGGCGAGCCTCGGGTCGACGCCGCCCCAGGCATCGTTGAGCAGGTCAGCGCCGGCCATCGCCACCGCGTCGCCCACCTCGGCCCGCCAGGTGTCGACGCTGATCACGACATCGGGATGCCGGTCCCGCACGGCGGTGACCAGGCCGGCCACCCGGCGGATTTCCTCGGCCGCGTCGACATCCTCGCCGGGCCCGGCCTTCACCCCGCCGATGTCCACGATGTCGGCGCCCGCGGCCACGGCCCGGTCAACGGCATCAAGCGCGGCGCCGAATTCCCTGGTGGCGCCCTGGTCGAAGAACGAGTCTGGCGTCCGGTTGAGCACGGCCATGATGGCGAACGATCCTGGCGGCCAGTCCCGCCGCCCGAGCCGCAGCGTCCGAGCTAGGGTCACCAGCAGCAGGATAGGCGGCACCCGCGGATAGCCGAGTGAGACCCGGCTAGTCCGGGCAGAATCGGCTGCGTGCGATTCCTTACTGACCCGCCGCCGCCGTATGACCTGGCGTACAGCGACGTCTTCCTGGTGCCGAACCGGTCGTCGGTCGCCTCCAGGCTGGACGTCAGCCTGCGCACCTGCGATGGCAGCGGCACCACGATCCCGGTGCTCTCAGCCAACATGACAGCGGTCTCCGGGCGCCGGATGGCCGAGACGATAGCCCGCCGGGGCGGCCTCGCCGTGCTGCCGCAGGACATCCCGGCTGATGTCGTCGCCGACGTCGTCTGCTGGGTGAAGGCCCGCGACCTGGTATACGACACCCCGCTGACGCTCGGTCCGGACGCGACCACCGGCCACGCGCTCAGCCTGCTGCCCAAGCGGGCACACGGAGCCGTCGTCGTCGTCTCGGACGGGCGCCCGGTCGGCGTGGTAACCGAGGCGGACTGCCGCGGCGTCGACCGCTTCACGCAGCTGCGCCAGGTCATGTCCGCGGAGCTTTTCACGCTCCCGGCAGGCACCGACCCGGAGCGCGCGTTCAGCCTGCTGCATGGCGGCAGGCACCGGCTGGCCCCGGTCGTCGATCATGACGGCCGTTGCGTGGGCATCCTGACCCGCACCGGGGCGCTGCGCGCCACCATGTACCAGCCAGCCACCGACGATCGCGGCCGCCTGCGGGTGGCCGCCGCGCTCGGCATCAACGGCGATCCCGGCGCCAAGGCCGGGCTGCTGGCCGAGGCCGGCGCGGACCTGCTGGTCGTCGATACCGCGCACGGCCATCAGGACAAGATGCTTGAGGCCATCCGGGCAGTACGGAAGGCTGCTCTGTCGGTCCCGCTGGCGGCAGGCAACGTGGTGACGGCGGCCGGCGTCGCGGACCTGGTGGCGGCGGGTGCCGACATCGTGAAGGTCGGTGTCGGCCCCGGCGCGATGTGCACCACGCGGATGCTGACGGGAGTAGGGCGCCCGCAGTTCAGCGCGGTCCTTGACTGCGCCGCCGAGGCGAGGCGGCTCGGCGCGCAGGTGTGGGCCGACGGCGGCATCCGGTATCCGCGCGATGTCGCGCTGGCGCTCGCGGCCGGCGCGTCGAACGTCATGATCGGCTCCTGGTTCGCCGGGACCTGCGAGTCGCCCGGTGACGTGTTCAGGGACGCGGACGGCCGCCGGTACAAGGACAGCTTCGGGATGGCGTCCGCCCGGGCGGTGAAATTGCGGACGGCAGCCGACTCGCCGTTCGACCGGGCCCGCAAGGAGCTCTTCGAGGAAGGCATCTCCACGTCCAGGATGTACCTGGACGAGCAGCGCCCCGGGGTCGAGGACCTGATCGACACGATTACCGCCGGGCTGCGCAGCGCCTGC
>Ga0070708_100004327_pt1 | contig 11151 bp, 10 predicted proteins | sample KBSK5503metaG_FD_65469 | JGI IMG/M metagenome (GOLD analysis project Ga0070708, IMG submission 65469) | Corn, switchgrass and miscanthus rhizosphere microbial communities from Kellogg Biological Station, Michigan, USA - KBS K5-50-3 metaG | ecosystem: Host-associated > Plants > Roots >...
TGAACTTGCGCCAGCTGCCTACAACTCTCTTGAGCTCGCCGCTCAAGAGGCGAGAAGCCAGAATCTTGCTGGCTCGAGATCGCGAGACGGCCAGCGCTTCCGCAAGGTGCTTGTTGCGAAACCCCGTAGGCCGTTTTGCGAGCAACATCTCGATGACTTTATCGACATCTCCCATTTGGGGCCGGCCGGATTGCAGTCGTCATGCCAGGTGCTTCGTTTCGAGGTCGGCCGCTTGTGCTTCGTTTTGGAGCCCCCTCATAGTTGTGAACACTTTCAAGTGAACGAACATTTTCTTAAGTCGCTGAAACAATTCATCAAAGACACAAAGATGTTTCCTCGAAGTTGTTACTTACTGTGAGGGGGGGTCGTGCCTCGGCCGGAGGGGCAGGCGTACCGGCTTACGACGTCTCAGATCCGGGACGAGGTCCACCTCGCGGCACGGTTCAGATCGCGGCGAACCTGGTTGTTCGCCGGGTGACCACCTGCGCAGCCGCGGGCGAAGGTGGCTGGTCAGGTCGGGCGCGGCCAGCACCGGTAGCCGTTCCGGCCGGGCGACCACTACCTGCGCCGGTCAGGTCGGGCGCGGCCAGCACTTGTAACCGGCCGGGTCGTGTGCGACCAGCACCGGCGCCGGCAGCCAAATCAGAGTAGACTGAGCGCTGGCCAGATGTCACTGGACGCCCTTTTCAAGAGCGTATTCGGCGACGAGCAATCGTCCGCGATCGGTTCCGGCTGGGTGAGCGGCGTTCTCGCGGTGTTCGCGGGAGCGCTGGCGCTCGGGGGCGTGCTTTGCTTTCAGTTCCCGGAATGGCTGACCACGCCAGCGTTTCGGCTGCACTATTCCATCCCGCTGCTTCGGCGCGCCATTCAGGTGCTCCTGGCGATCTCGTTTGTGTCTGCCGCGCTGAGCCTGGCGTTGCGGCGATACAAGATCTTGTGCGTCACCGGACTGGCGCTGTGCCTCACGGCCTCACTGCTGGGGGGCGGCTCGGTTCAGCTCCCGGAACACGTCGAGTCGCGGGCAGGTCTGGGATTGGATTGGTTCCTCCTCAATCTGCTCCTGCTCGCCGCGGTCTTCGTTCCCCTCGAACGGGCCTGGCCGCTGCGGGCAGATCAATCGGCCTTTCGCCGCGGCTGGACCACCGACGGGGTGCATTTTCTGGTGAGCCACGTCGGCGTTCAGCTCTTTTCCCTCTCCGCGCTCGCGCCGGCGATCTGGCTCGGCCGGCGTCTCTCTTTCGAATCCCTCCGCGCGCTGGTCCAGTCGATCCCCTGGCCGATCCAGTTTCTCTTGACCGTGGTGGTCGCGGACCTCGCGCAATACTGGGCGCACCGCGCCCTGCACCGCTCTCCCGCGCTCTGGAGATTGCACGCGGTGCATCACTCGAGCGAGGCGATGGATTGGCTGGCGGGCTCCCGGATGCACCCGATCGATGCCTTGCTGGTCCGGACCTGTGTCTTGTTTGCGATCACCTGGATTGGCTTCTCCCCGCCCGTGGTCGTGGGCTATCTGGTTTTTGTTTCCTTCCACGCCGTCTGGATTCACGCCAACATCAACGGCGATTTCAGCTGGCTCGAGCGGTTTATCGTCACTCCTCGGATCCACCACTACCATCACGCGCTCGAGCGTGAGGCCATCGACAAGAATTTCGCGGTCCACCTTCCGGTCATCGACCGGCTGTTCGGCACATTCCATCTGCCCCGAAAGCAGTGGCCCAAGGGCTATGGCGTGGGATCGGGCAGCTTGCCCGACGGGTATTGGGCTCAGTTGATCGTGCCTTTTCGACGCTGAGACTCCCCCGGGACTTCGCAGGTCGTGATCTCGATCCCCTTTCGGGCAGCTACGGTCGAGGCTTTTCGACGTCAGGCTGCACTTGGTGAAGCTACGCCGCGCTTCCGGGTCAGCCTTGCATTTGGTGGTCAGCCAGCACTCGGTGCAGCTACGCCGAGGCCCTGCCGGGGTCGGCCTGCCGCGCTTCGCCGTCGCAGGATCATCGGGACCCCTCCCGCGGGCCGGGCGAGGACGAGGAACTCGGGCTTGGGCAACTCGGCGCGGACGGGCACCGGCTCGAACCGCTGAGCGAGCGTGGCGAGCAACAGTATCGATTCGAGCCTGGAAAAATTGTCGCCGATGCACTGGCGGGGGCCACCGCTGAAGGGGATGTACGAGAAGCGGGGCCGCTGATTCTCGGCGGCCGAGTCCATCCATCGCTCGGGAAGGAAATCGTCCGGCCTCTCCCAATACGACGGATGGCGGTGGAGGATGAGGGGGCTGATCACCACGGAACCGCCCTTGTAGACCCGAAAGCCGCAGACAACGTCGTTTTCCCTGACGTGGCGCTGCAGGATGTAGACCGGAGGGTAGAGGCGCATCGCCTCTTCGATCACGCTCTTCGCATATGGAAGCTGTGACACGTCCGCGGCGGTTGGGGTTCGGCCGGCGAGCACCCGATCCAATTCGTCGCGGAGCTTCTGGGCGACGGCCGGGTAATGAGCGAGCAGCGCCCAGACCCAGGCAAGCACCACGGCAGTCGTCTCATGTCCGGCGAGCAGCATCGTCGTGACTTCGTGCCGGAGCTGCGCGTCGCTCATCTGCTCTCCGGTGTCCTCGTCGCGCGCCTGCATGAACATCGAGAGCAGATCGTCGGATTCACCGTGCGCGCGCTTGCCGGCGATAATCTCATCCACCACGCTGAACATCTTCTCGCGCGCTCTGCGGAACTCACGGTCGTATTTCGTGGGAAGAATCGGCGGAAGCAGACGCAGCCTGCTGAAGCGCTCGACCATCTGCTGGCTGAGGACCTCCCAGGACTCCGCCACCGTCGTCGCCTGGGCCGAGACCGCCGCGCCGAACAATGCGTCCCCCACCACCTTGAGGGTGAGGTTCGACATCTCGTTCATCATGCTCACGGTCTCGCCCGAGGCGGCCTTCGCCTCCCAGCGCTGCGCCGTTTCGAGCGCCGCCGCGGTCATCGGACCCGCCATGCGGGCGATGCGCTCGCGGTGAAACGCGGGTTGGGCGAGCCGGCGCTGGCGCAGCCAGAAGCTTCCCTCGCTGGTGAGCAGTCCGTTCCCGACCAGGCGCCTCACCATTTTGTACGACGTGTGCTCCTTGGTGTAGTTCCCGACGTTGTCCTGGAAGACGCGCTTGGCGCCCTCCGCGCTCGAGATGAAGAAGTTGTTGAAGATGCCGTAGTGGTAGTGCGCTACCGGACCGTGATCCCGCCGGATCCGCGTCCAGCGCTCGAAGGGATCGAATTGATGTCCGCGCAGGAGACTGAGCACGGAGATGCTCTCCGGCCCGGTGGGCTCCTTGGCGGCGCGGAACTCGGCTTGCGACGCGTTCATGCCCGCCACGTGCCCGTCCTAGCATTCAAGGCACAACCGGATCCACGGAAAACAGGGTGTGAATTCTTCGTAAAACTGAGCTGTCCGGGTAGTCGCGACGTGGGCCTTGCGCTGGCTCCAGTTGCTTGACGGAGGGTGAGGGGGAAGGCAAGGTATCGGCCCGGATAGGCCGGTCCCCCCTTTGGTGCCAGATGAGGATTCTTTCTGTTCCCCCGCATACGGAAAGCGAAACGCCTGACAGGTGGGAAGCGACCCGTCGAACGGCTCCCGCGCGCTCGCGCTCGCTACGCCGAAGTCACGCGCCGGAGAGGTCGGTTTGATCTCGCCAAAGATCGCGGTTCGCGGCGCCTGGCGCAGGTTGCGGGCGAGCACCCACGTGGCTCGTTGGGTCTTCGATATCGACGTGAAACACAGAATCCTCGACGACCTCTGGGATACCACCAGCGTCGTGCTGCGCAAGGCCCTCCGCCAGTACGTTCGACCTGGAAACAGCGTCCTCGAGCTCGGGACGGGGCACGTCGCGGTGCTCAGCGTCTACTGCGCCAAGAGGCTCGGCGCGCGGGTGGTCGCGGTCGAAATCAATGCCCGATTCCTCGAGAACGCGGTCGATGTCGCCCAGACCAGCGGGGCACCGGGAATCGAATTTCTGCGAAGCAACTGGTTCTCCAACGTCGGGAATCGCAAGTTCGAAGTCATCTTCGTCAATCTTCCGTATATCCCCAGCGCGGTCGGAGAGGCCGTGGGAGGCACCCTCGAGTATCGACAGATCTGGGACGGCGGCGAGGATGGGGGCGATCATCTGCGGGTGGTTCTGCGCGAGGCCCCGCCCTACCTGGCCTCGCGTGGGCGCCTGCTGCTGGGCGTGAACACCCTGTACCTGCCGCGCGACAAAGTACTTTCGCTGATTCGCGACGCGGCCGGCCTGGAGCTGGAGACCGTGGTGCGCGTGGCTCCACTGGCGAGCGAGGTCTTTGTCGTCACCGGGAAACAATCATGACCATCGTCGGCTATTTCCACGGCATCGATCCGGCGGCCTGTCTCGTGCGCGACGGTCGACTCGTCGCCTTCTGCGAAGAAGAACGGCTGATTCGCTACAAGCACGCCCCCGGACTCTTTCCGGTGCGCTCGATCGAGTGGTGCCTGAAGTCGGCAGGCCTTTCGCTTCAAGAGATCGATTGTTTTGCCTATGGCTGGGACGCTCCCGCGTACGGCGACGGAACGATGGCCCGCTTCTACGAGCGGGTGAACGCCGCCCATCCGCCCGACCCAGCGACGATCTCCTGGCAAAAGCGGAACCTCTCCTGGTTTCGTCCCGACTCCCTCGTGCGCGAGCTGCGCGGCGCGCTCTACAAGCACTTCGGCGAGGGCGAGGAGGCGAAGCTGGTCTTCGAGCCTCATCACCGTTCCCACGCCGCGACGGCTTTCTTCCTCTCGCCGATGGATGAGGCGCTCGTTTTGGTGGTCGACGGCTCGGGAGACAGCCACTGCGCCACGCTCTGGCGCGGCGCCGGAACACGCCTCGAGCTTCTTCACGCGATCGAGATTCCCCACTCGCTCGGCTGGTTTTACGCCGCGATGACGGAGTACCTCGGTTTCGAAGCGTACGATGGGGAATACAAGGTGATGGGGCTCGCGGCCTACGGTCGCCCCAACGACCGCCTCCGCCGGGCGCTGGCCCAGGTCCTCCGTCCCGGACCCGCCGGCTGGGACTACGCGCTCGACCCGAAATACATCCACCGCGGCCGTCACACCTTCTCGTCGCGGTTCACCGACGACCTGGTCGACCTCCTCGGCCTCAGGCCCCGGATGGGACCGTCCAGGCTGACCGGCGAGCACGAGGACCTTGCCTTCGAGACGCAGCTCGCGCTCGAGGAACATGCCCTTCGCCTGGTGCATCACTTCGCCGCGAAGACCGGCCTGCGAAAGCTGTGCATTGCCGGGGGCGTCGCGCTCAACGTCAAGATGAACAGCCGCATCCATCGCGAGGGGCTGTTCGACGAGATGTTCATTTTTCCAATCCCATCCGATTCGGGCACCGGCATCGGCGCCGCCATCGCGCACGCCGTCCGGACCAGCGGCAAGCGCGCCGACGCTCTTCGACATGTCTTCCTGGGTCCCTCCTATGGAGACGCCGAGATCGAGCTTCAGCTGCAATCGTGCGGGCTCGCCTACGAGAAGTACCCGGACATCGCCGAGCCGGTGGCCGAGCTCCTCGCTGAGGGTCAGATCGTCGGCTGGTTCCAGGGCGGCCTCGAGGGCGGACCGCGAGCGCTCGGCGCCCGCTCCATCCTCGCGGACCCGCGCGACATCAAGGCGCGCGATCGGGTGAATGCGGCGATCAAGTTCCGTGAGTACTGGCGCCCATTCTGTCCGAGCATGACGGAGGAGGCGGCGCCGATGTACCTCCGGCGCTCTTCCCCGGCGCCCTTCATGATTCTCTCGTTCGAGGCGACCGACCTGGCGAAGGAGAAGGCTCCCGCGATCGTCCACGTCGACGGCACGGTGCGGGTGCAAACGGTGGGGCCCGAGTCCAACCCCCCGTACTACAGGCTCCTCAAGGCCTTCGAGCGGCGCACGGGGGTGCCCGTCCTGCTCAACACCTCTTTCAACATCAAGGGCGAGGCAATCGTGGGCTCGCCTCGGGACGCGCTGCGCACCTTCTTCAGCACGGGCATCGACGCGCTCGCGATCGGCTCCTATCTGGTGAAGAAGCCTCGGCAGCCGATGGCGATCAGGCCCGAGGAGGTGCTCCGATGAAGATCCTTGTCGTTGCGCCGCACGCCGACGATGAGACGCTGGGCGCGGGTGGCACGATCGCGCGGATGGTTTCCGAAGGCCACCAGGTCACCGTCGCGGTGATGACCGGCCACGGCAGCGGCCCGCACCCGATCGCCCCGAAGAGCGCCTGGAATACGGTGCGCGCGGAGGCGCGCGAGGCGATGTCGATCCTCGGCGTTCAGAAGCTCATCTTCCGGGAGATCCCCGCCGGGTGCGTGCGAGAACAGCCGCTCTACGTGGTCAACGAGGTGGCGGCGAAGGTCGTCGAGGAGGTGCGGCCGGAGATGCTCTTCGTCCCCTTCCTCTGGGATCTGCACCAGGATCACCGGGAGATCTTCCACACCTTTTCGGTTGCCTGGCGCGTCAGCAACTCGATCGGCCGCGGGATCCGCGAAATCTATGCCTACGAGACCCTGAGCGAGACGCACTGGAATACCGCGTACGTCGAGCCGGGGTTCTTCCCCAACGTGCACTTCGACATCTCGAACCACCTGGGAAAGAAGCTCGAGGCGCTCGGGTGCTACAAGAGCCAGATCCGGGAGGCGCCCTCCGCGCGCTCGATCGAAAGCGCCCGGGCGCAGGCGGTTTGGCGCGGCGCGCAGATCGAGGTCCGCGCGGCGGAGGCGTTCGTCCTCGTCCGCAAGCTGGTCTGACTCGACCCGGCGAGGCGCCCTGCTGTTGGGAAGCCAAAGAATCGCCGCCGCGGGCTTGTGCGCGGCGGGCCAGGCGCAGTATCCCCACGCCAGCCGCCGTCGTCGGCGGCGGTCTTTGAAGGGGGAACGACATGAGCAACACGATAGGCGCAATCGCCGCGGCGCTGGCGCTCACCTCCTGCGTCGGCCAGCCCGGCCGCGACGTCTCCTCAGTCACTCACGCTCTCGGTGCCTACGGCATTCAGGAATACGACGTACCGGCGGGGGCGGGACCGCACGACGTCGCGCCGGCGCCGGACGGCACGGTCTGGTACACCGCTCAAAGATCCGGCGAGCTCGGCAACCTCGACCCGGCCACCGGGACGACGCACCACATTCCACTGGGGACCGGCTCGGCGCCCCACGGAGTGATCGTCGGTCCGGACGGCGCGCCCTGGATCACCGATGGCGGGCTGAACGCGATCGTGCGGGTGGACCCGGCGACGGAGGAGCTCCAGGTCTTCCCGCTCCCGCCCGAACGGCGAAACGCGAATCTCAACACCGCGACCTTCGACTTGAGCGGCATCCTCTGGTTCACCGGCCAGAACGGGGTCTACGGCCGGCTCGATCCGTCGAGCGGAACGATGGATGTATACGACGCACCGCTGGGCGCCGGTCCCTACGGCATTTCCACCACCCCCTCGGGCGAGGTGTATTACGCCTCGCTCGCCCACAGCTACGTCGGGAGGATCGATCTCGAGACCGCCGAGGTCACCGTGCTCGATCCGCCGACGCCCGGCCAGGGCGCGCGCCGCGTCTGGCCGGATTCGCAGAGCCGCATCTGGGTCAGCGAGTGGAACGCGGGCCAGGTTGCGCTCTACGACCCGGCGACCGGCGACTGGCGCGAGTGGCGACTCCCCGGATCGCGACCGCAGGCCTATGCGGTATTCGTCGACGGCAATGACCTCGTCTGGCTCTCGGATTGGGGGAGCAATTCGCTGACGCTGTTCGACCCGACGAGCGAGGAGTTCCAGGTCTTCGTGCTCCCCAGCGGCTCCGCCAACGTCCGGCAGCTCCTCGGCCGCCCGGGAGAGCTCTGGGCGGCGGAGTCCGGCGTCAACAAGCTGGTGGTGGTGCGCGCCCAAGCCCACTGACTTGGACTCCCGGCGCGGCGCCGAAATCCCGCCGGAGCACGGTTTGAGTCAGGCCACGCCGGGGAGCACGAGGTCCCGCCGCTGCCGCCGGACCGACCCCGGGGAAGCCAGACCGTAGCCAGTTGATCCAAGCCGGTCCGCGGCGTCCGGTGTATACGTTTGCGATGGACATCACACGCGAGCAGGGTCTCTTGGTCTGGCAGTGGTTGAACTATCCCCCGACGCACCGGCAGCGCCACAATCTGCTCGTCCATGCGCTGACCGCGCCGTTCTTCATCCTCGGGACCTGCGCGGTGCTCTTCGCGCCCCTGGTCGGCGCGACCTGGCTCGCCGCGTCCGGCCTTGGCGCGATGCTGGCGGCCGCCGCGCTTCAAGGCAGGACCCACCGGAGCGAGAAAGTGGCGCCGGCGCCGTTTCGCGGTCCGGGGGACGTCCTGGTCCGGCTCTTCGTCGAGCAATGGGTGACTTTTCCCCGCTACGTTCTCAGCGGCGAATTCGCCCGCGCCTGGCGCGCCGGATCCGGGCGCGAAGGTCGATGAAGCCTGCCGCGGCGCTCGTCTCATCGATCGCGGGCGCGGCGTTCGCCCCCGGCGCGTTGGCCTTTCGGGCAGCGCCCGCGGAGGGGGGCCGCATTCTCCAGCCCCGGATGATCTGATGCGGCTTCCTTCCACCAGGGCTTCGGCGGCGGCGAGCGTCGATCTTCCCCTCTGGCCGCCGATCCTCGCCACCCGCGGCCAGGGCTCGTTCAGCGCGCTGCACGCGCACCACGCGATGCACCTCCTGCTGGCCTTCGAGGGCGAGGTCCGGGTGCGCGCCCGCGCGACGGCGCGGTGGACGCACGCCGCCGGCGTGCTGAGCGGACCGGACGTGCTCCACGCCATCGATGCCCGGGGCGCGGATATCTTACTGACCTTCTTCGACCCGGAGAGCGATGCCGGGCAGGCGTTGCGCGCCGTGCTCTCGGGACCGATCCGACTGCTCTCGAACGAGCAGCGCCACCGGCTCCTCCGCGATGCGCAGGCCGAGGCGATCATGGGCGCCGGCGGCCTCGAGTGGACGCGCCGTGCGGTCGCCATGCTGGGCGGCGCTCCCGTCGCGGCGCGGCGCCTGATTCACCCGCGCGTGAGCAAGCTGCTGCGGATTCTTCGGACCCTGCCCGCCGCCGAGGACAGGTCGCTCCAGGCGCTGGCGAGCGCGGTGGGCCTGTCGCCGGGCCGCCTGATGCACGCCTTCACCGCATCGATCGGAGTTACGCTCCGGCCCTATCTCGCCTGGCTCAAGCTGCAGCGCGCGGCCGCGGCGATCACCACCGGCACGCCGCTCTCCCAGGCCGCGCACGCCGCGGGTTTTGCGGACGCGGCCCACATGAGCCGCACCTTCCGTCGGATGCTCGGAATCTCCCCGTCCTTGCTTCGCCGGACTTCGACCTGGATCCCGGAGCCTTCGCAGTAGGGCATGGACGCGAAGTGGATGGCGCGCTGGGCCTCGAAGGTTATCTCAGCAGCGCAGCGATGATCTGCGGCGACTGATTCGACAGGTGATCGTAGGTCAGGCCCATCGATTTGAGGACGGAGGCGTGGACGTCTGACGGATGGATGAGCGTCCCGTTGACGTCGTCGGGCACTCCGGTTGCCAGGTTCATCTTGCGGTAGGTCAGGTTGAGATCGCTCGACGCGCCGAGCACGACGTTGCCTCGGATGCCCGGCCCAGCGAGCAGGCAACTCGAGGTGAGATGATGGTCGCGGCCGTTTCGCGAGTTCACCAGCGGCGTGCGCGCGAACTCACTGAAACACAGCAGCGTCGTATGATCCCAGACGGTCGTCGCGGTATCCTGGAATGGCTGGCTCTTGAGGTACCGGATCAAAAGGCCCAGCGCCTCGAAGCCGTTTCGCAGCGTGGTGGCGTGATTGGTGTCCCAGTTGAAATGGTCGTCCATGCCCTGGGCGATCTGGACGGAAACCGCCTGTGACACGCCCTTGCAGAGCGCCTGGGCCGCGATGGCTCCCTTGCCCTTGGGTCCATTCAGATCCGCGGTGGTGGCGATTTGCATCGCCGAGAACAGGTTCCTCACGTCCTGCGACTGCAGGGCCGGGTTCAGGGTGAAATTGAAATACTGCGAGCCAGTCGAGCCGGTCATCGTGCGCGCCTTGGCCCGACTGTCGCGGAACATCGTGACCAGACCGTTCTCGTTGTAGGTGTGATGCTCGCAGGTGTCGACGGTCGTCTCGAAGTCTCGAACGGCGCTGTCGCTCGCCGAGGCGAGTTGCAGTCCGAGCGGGCGCAGAACGTCGAGCACGTCGCCGGCGCTGTTGACGTGGATCGGGGAGGCGTAAGCCGGCAGGCCGTCGCTGTAGGATTCGGTGCTGATCGCAAGATTCGGCAGGTTCCGACTACGCCCCTCTTGATTGGCTACCACCGATGGCAGAGCGCTGCCGTTCGCCGTCAGCCCCCGCGGGAACTTTCCGGTGATGAAGTAGCGTCGCCCCACTTCGTGGGTAAGCGTCTCCATCGAGAGTCCGCGGATGACGCAGAGGTCGGAGGAATGCTCCATCAACGAAGGCGTCACCGCCGGGCCAAAGGTCAAATTCCCGGCCGGCTGCACCCCGGTCGGACTTGGCGCCTGCTGCGCCAGCAGGGCCCTGACCGCCGAGTCGGTGACGAGATCATACGCTGGGTAGATTCCGGTGCCCCCCGCCGAATAAGCCGACGCCGCCTGGAACCTCTCCTCGCTCATGTCGCGCGGATCCCAGCAGAGCATCTGATCCCACCCGCCCGAGAAATACACGAAGAGGAGCAGCTGGGGATTTTCGGTGGACGCTTGCGCGAAGCGCGGGAGCAAACCCGATCGGAGAATTACCGCGCCGCTGGCGAGGCCGGCGACCTCCAGAAACCGCCGGCGCGTCATCCCTTTTGCCGAAGACATGAGAGCCTCCTAGTAGATGTGAAACTCGGGAGCGGTCAGCAGCGCGTTGCAGACGACCCGCCAGCCTTCCTTGACATCGTTGGCGGTCGGGCTTGCCGTTCCAGAGGATCCCTGCACGCCTTGGCTGAAGAGGTTACGCAGAGGCCCGATCGGAGCGTCGTCGGCCTCGGCGACCTTCACGCCGTGAAACCGGAGCTTGAGATAGCGCAGGTTCTGATCCACCCCGGGGCGATTGGAGCTGGCCGTGTCCGACAAGCCGACGTAACGCAGCAGCGCCCGGTCCGCGGGCGAGCTCCTGCCGTAGTCGGCCTGTAGC
>Ga0070708_100004330_pt1 | contig 11149 bp, 9 predicted proteins | sample KBSK5503metaG_FD_65469 | JGI IMG/M metagenome (GOLD analysis project Ga0070708, IMG submission 65469) | Corn, switchgrass and miscanthus rhizosphere microbial communities from Kellogg Biological Station, Michigan, USA - KBS K5-50-3 metaG | ecosystem: Host-associated > Plants > Roots >...
TCCGATGATCACCTCGACGCCGCCGGTGACCATCGGCTGGATGATTGCCCCGGCCAGGCGGCCGGTGAACATTCCGGCGAAGTCCTCGAACGCCGCGCGCACCTCATCGGGGCTGCGCAAGTCCAGCCGGACGGCGCCCGCGTCGCTCTTGTGCAGCAGGCCAGGGACATCGGCCTTCAGCGCGACGGGGCAGGCAAGCTCGGCGGCTACGCTGGCCGCAGTGCTGGAATCGGTGACAACGCGGGTCTCGGCCAGCGGTATCCCGTAGCAGCCAAGCACCCTGGTTGCCACCGCATGCGGCAGCCAGCCGCCGCCGGGCAGCCGGTCGAGGAACGCGGCGATCAGTGCGCGCGCGTCCGCTGCACGGATGCGATCGAGCTCGGGCACGGCTCCGGCGGCCCTGGCAAGCCAGTCCCCGTACCTGGCTGCGTGGCCCACCGCGCGGGCGGCGCTCTCCGGATAGGCGTAAGCGGGCATGGCCGCTGAGCCGCTGCCGCCATCGGCGAGCAGCCGGACCGCCTCGGTCTGGCCGAGGATCACCGCGGCGGCCGGCACCGGCAACCGGGCGCTGCTTACCGCCGGGACCAGATCGGCCACGCCCGTCGGCACGACCAGTGCCAGGATCGCGTCGACTCCGTCGTCGGCGGCGGCAATCTCAAGGCCGAGCCTGAATGCCTCGGCGGAGACGCCTGCGCCGGTATCCACCGGCCCGGCGACGGCGGCGCCAGGTGGCAGGATCTCCCGCAGGCGGCGCTGGGTGCCTTCGGTCATCGCGTGCACCTTCAGGCCCGCCTCCGTGCACGCATCCGCTGCCAGCACGCCCGCCCCGCCGGCGTTCGAGAAGATCGCCGCACGGCGGCCAGCGGGCGGCGGCTGGCAGCCGAGCAGCGCTACCACGTCGAGCAGTTCCCCCAGGCTGCCGGTGGCGATGACGCCCGCCTGCTCGAACAGCGCCTGCCGGGTGATAAGCGGGGCAGCGATGGCAGCGGTATGCGAGGCGGCGGCGCGCTGGCCCGGGGCCGACCTGCCCGCGTGCACGGTGAGCACCGGCATCTTCTTGCCGACCCGGCTGGCGGTGCGGCCGAACTTGCGAGGATTCCCGAACGACTCCACGTACAGCACCGCTAGCCGGGTCACCCCGTCCTGCTCCCACCAGGACAGCATGTCGTTGCCGGAAACATCCAGCTTGTCGCCGACCGAGGCGAAAGAAGAGACTCCGACACCCAGCCGCGATAGCTGCTCAAGCAGCGCGATGCCGATCCCGCCGGACTGTACGGCCATGCCAGCCCGCCCGCGCGCGGGATGCCGGGCCGCGAACGTCGCGTCAAGCCCGATGCCGGGAACGGCTACGCCCAGGCAATTCGGGCCAAGCAGCCGCATATCATGCCGCCGGCACGTCGCCAGGATGTCGGCCTTGTGCGCGCTGTCGAGTCCGGCCGTGATCACGACCAGGGCCTTGATTCCCCGCTCGCCGCACTCCTGCACGGTAGCCGCGACAGCGGGCGGTGGCACCGCGATCACCGCGAGGTGCACTGGCTCGGGCAGTGCGGTCACCGACCTGGCGCAGCTGACCCCGTCGATCTCGTCGGCGTTCGGGTTCACCGCGTAGAGCCGTCCGGCGTAACCCGCATCGCGGATATTCCGCAGGATCGTCCGGCCGACCGACGCGCTCCGCCGGCTCGCCCCCACTACCGCCACGGACGCCGGGCTGAGCAGATGTGCCAGGCTGGCCACGTCGGCGCGCCCTTCACGCCGGGCGACCGCCTCCAGGTAAGGGCTGTCCTGGCCCAGCGCGGCCTGCCGGGGAATCGGGATGCTCAGCTCTACCACGCCATCCGCCCAGTGACGCAGTACGCCGAGTCCCGCGTCGCCGAACACGCGTAGCATGGCGGAGTTCTCCGGCAGCGTCTCGGCGCTCAGGGCGGTCAGGTGCCGGCTCCTGGCAAGCGACACCAGGTGCTCGAGCAGCAGCGTCGCGACACCCCGTCCGTGCATATCGTCAGCGACGGCGAAGGCGACCTCGGCGATGCCGGGCGCATTGGTCGGCTCGTAACTCGCAGCGCCGATGACCTTGCCGTTCAGGCAGGCCAGCAGCGCGGCGTGGCCGGGGCCGGCCGGGCGGCAGAGGCGCCGCGCCTCCCGCTCGGCGGCGTTCTTGCTCAGGCTGAAGAACCGCAGGTAGAGGTTTTCCGGCGACATGGCCTCGTGCATGCTCTTGACCGCGTCAATGTCATCCGGGGTCGCGGGGCGGATCTGCGCGGTGGTGCCGTCGGCCAGCAGCGCGAAGACGCCCGAGGCAGCCGGCCTGGTGTCCCGCCCGGCGGCGGGCGGTGTGCTCATTCTCCGATTCCGGCGGACTCTGCCGCGCCGTTGGCCGGATCGGCGTGCACGATGCGGGCGTATGGCCCGGGAAATACCAGCGCGATGTGCCCGCCGGTCAGCCATTTGACGACATACGGCGGCGAGCCGTCCGCGTTGCGCAGCCCGATGACCACACCTATCCGGTCAGGATCGCCATCCTGGATAAGCCGGTCGCCGACCTGAGCCCTCATCCCCTGCCTCCTCAGTTCCGGCACGCCAGCAACGCGGCGGCCGGCCGTATCTTGGCCCCTCCGGCACTTGTTCACAGGTCAGTGTGCTGCAGCCGGCAGATTACGGCTCAGGGTCAAAGGTCCCGGATGTCGGGCCGGCCGTCCCGCCGCGTGCCGTCAAGCCGGGCGGCCCGCCGGCGCCGAGGCGGCCGGCCGTCTCGACCAGCCGGAAGCCGGTTACCAGGTCGGCCCGGATGGCGATGACGTCATCCTTGGCGCCGGCCGCCCATGGCCGCAGCACCGCCAGGTAGCGGGCGATCTCGGCGGGATCGCACAGACGGCGGGCACCGCCGACGACCACGACGCTCCAGCCGACTCGGCGGACCGGATCGATCGCGTCAGCCTCGAAGGCGACGATGGTGCCGGTGCCGTCCACCGCGGTGGTGATCGCGGCGCTGGTCCCGGTCTGGAAGATGACCTGCTGGCCGTCGACGATGTGATTGACCGGCCGGATCGCCGGAAGCGCGCGATGGGTGAAGACCACCCGGCCAAGCGGCACGCTGCCGAGCAGGCGCAGCGCCTCTTCGCGAGTCAGCTCTTGCTGCTGCCGGGTGCCTGTCATCGGCCTGCCTCCACGGCTCAGTCCAGGACGTCCGCGGCCGGGCGGCGGGCCGTTGCCGCGGCCGTATGCGAATGGCCGAACTGCAGCAGCATCTGCGGGTTTCCTGGCAGCGCGAGCCGGGCCTGGATCTCGTCGCGGAACCCCGGTGACTCCAGCGGCTGGGTATGCAGGCTCGCGAAGACCCAGTGGCTTGCGGCCCGCAGCAGCAGCCGGTGCAGGGCCTGGCCGGCCCGCAGCCAGTCGGCCGGGTCGTCGGCAGCGGTGATAAGTACCGCGGTCGCGGCAGGCCGGCCGCCGCGGCCGCCGAGCATGCCGAGGCCGCGGCCCAGGTCGAAGTCCCGCTGGGCGAGGTGCCCGGCCGCGGGCTGCCGCTGCCGGGGGAACGCGTACCCGGGGACGCCGTCACGGGCCGGGCTGCCTCGCGGGCGCGTCCACCTGCGCACCTCTCTCCTGATCGCCACATCCCGGTGCTGCGCCTGGTCGGCGGCGGCCACCAGGTCCGCGAGCTGCTGGTAGCGGGCCGGCTCAGCAATCGTGACCAGCGCCGCGCCCTCGGCCGCCGCATCCCGTTGCAGGCCTGCCAGCAGGCTTGCGGGCACCGGCACGGAACTGAACGCGCCGCGGTGGGTGTGCCTGCGGGGCAGCGCCGCGAGCAGCCGCAGTTCATCGGCGGTTGCTGGCGCCGCGGCGCCGAGGCGCACCAGGGCGAGCAGGCCGGGCCTGGCCGGGTCCGGCAGCAACCGCACCGCAGGCCGGTACCCGATCTCGCGGATGGCCAGCCGCAGCCCGTACAGCGCCGCGCCGCAGCTGATGAGCTCCTCCCGGCGGGCCGGATCGGTCTGGGGCAGGTCCCGTGCATGATCGGCACGAAGTTCCAGCCACTGCGGGGTTGCCCGGAACCGCCACGGCTGGGTGTTGTGCACGGACGGCGCCCGGGCTGCCCTGGCAACCAGGGCGGCGATCAGGTCCGGCGGGATCGGCAGCTCCTGGCGGCCAGGATCCCGGGCAACGGTCTCAGTCATGTCCCTCACCTGCTGGTGGGCTGACTGCCAGCGTGCCCACATAGCCGGCAGCGCCAATAGTGCCCTTGGCCCCGGGCTGGGGTGCCGTTCGCCCCTGCCACCAGGGGCGAAAGACCTGAACTGGGCAGTGCGCACCAGCCCAGCCGGAATCCGGGTGGCCGGGATCCGGCTGCTGGGGAACCGGCATCGGGTACCTGGGACGGCGCCTGGGCCGACCGATCATCATGGTGCCCGGTGGCCGTGACTCATGGCACCCGGCGCATCCCCGGCCGTGGCGCCCGGCAGCGACAGGAGGCGGTGCGGTGCTCGCGGTGAGCTGGGACACGGTCAGGCTGTTCCTGCACGTGCTTGCCGCCACGGTCTGGGTCGGCGGCCAGCTCACGCTGGCCGCGCTGGTCCCCGCGCTGCGCAGGCTCGGGCCTGAGGTCACCGGGTCCGCGGCCCGGCGGTTCAACCAGGTCGCCTGGCCGGCCTTCGCGGTGCTCGTGATCACCGGCATCTGGAACGTCATAGCGGTCCGCGGCCAGGTCACCGGCAGCTACCAGACGACTTTGATCATCAAGCTCGCCGTGGTCGCGGTCTCCGGCGGCGCGGCGGCAATGCATGTTCGCGCCCGCAGCCCGGCCGGCCTTGCCGTGTTCGGCGCGCTGAGCGGAGCAAGCGCGCTGGCTGCCCTGTTCCTCGGCGTGCTGCTGGCCGACTGACGGACCGGCGGCCGAACAGCCGCGCGGCCTGGCGGGAGCAACAGACGGGAGCAGCATAAGTACCCGCCACGGGAACGCCGCGCTTGCCGGTCGCGGCGCGGCGCGGATATTCCGTCTTGGCGACGGTGGGTCTGGCGGCCAAACCCACAGGCCGTCCGTCTCCCGGGCTGCTCCGCGGCCACCGCACGACCACCGCGCTGCTGGGCGGCCATCATGCCCGGTAGTTCGGCGTCCCTGGCGGGTACCACTACTCAGGCTGCGCCATCGGACCGCCTGCCACCAGGGCCGTCTGGCCCATCTGGCGGGACTTTAGTCCCCGTCGGGCGGGCCTTCGAGGCGCAGCGCGAGCTTCGGGCAGACCCGGATCGCCTCCCTGGCCTCGCGGTACAGGCGGCCGCTCAGGTCCGCGTCGCTGATCATGGGGAAGCCCCAGTCATCGAGCGCGATCAGCTCTGGCAGGACCTCGGCGCAGAGCCCGCGGCCAGCACAGGCGATGGGATCGACCCGAAGCCGGGAGCGGGTCCTCACGGCTGCCGCCGCGGGGGCACGGGCAGCACGGCGGCCGGCGCCGTCGCGCAGCACCAGCCCTCGCGTGCTGCTCAAGCTCGGGACCGAAGGCGCGCAGCGCGCTCCTGACCAGCCGCACGGAGCCATCAGGATGGCTGCAGGCTCCCCGGCCATCGGCCTGCCCGAGCCAGCGCCGCAGCAGGCTGAGGTCAGACGCGCGGCCTTCGGCTATCCGCTGGAGCTGCCCGGCGATGGCGTCAAGTCCGAAGATGCACGGGCCGCACTGGCCCGCCGACTCATCCGCGAGGTAGCGCACTACCCTGGCGGTCTCAGCAAGGCCGCAGGCGCCCTCGGGCAGGGCCGCGATCAGGCCGGCGCCGGTGCCTGCGCCAAGTGGCGCCAGGCCGGCCGAGGAGAACGGCAGTGCTGCCGCGGTGGCCGCGCCGACCCAGGTGCCGAAGTAGCCGCCGAGCAGCAGCGTGTCGCTCTATGCGGGTGCTGGTCATCGAGGACGAGGTGCGGATGGCGCGCCTGCTCAAGCGGGCGCTCGAGGAGGAAGGATCGCGACGAGCCGAGCGCGGCATACACCACCAGCGTCGGCAGCGCCGCCCGCAGGTTGGCTACCCGGCGGCCGGCCGGAACCCCGGGCGCCCGGGGTCAGAGCTTGTAACCGATATCGCGCAGCAGGCGGTGCCGGTCCGCCGCGTCGGCGTCCGTCTCGACCCCGACCGGCGGCGAGCCGTCGATCACGCCGACGATCCCGCGGCCGTGATCGGTGACAGCGACCAGGACGTCAACCGGGTTGGCGGTCGCGCAGAAGACCGCGCAGACCTCCGGGACCGACTTGAGCGGGTTCAGCACGTTGACCGGGAACCCATCCCGAAGCAAGATCACGAACGAGTGCCCGGCGCCAATTCTGCGGGCGTTCGCGGTAGCCAGGCCGGTGAGCTCATCGTCGTTCCCTGACCGGCGCACCAGCCGGGCCGCCGATGCCTCGCAGAACGCGACACCGAACCGGAGATGGGGACTCACCCCGGCGAGCGTCTCGTGCAGGTCTTCCACGGTCTTGATGAAATGGGCCTGGCCTATGATGACGTTCGCGTCGGCTGGCTTCTCGATGGCAACCACCTCGAGCTCAACTGCCATGCTGGCCATCGCGGCCACCACCTCTCTGCACCGGCTTGGCTCGATCATCCGCCCTTGACTCGCGGGCCGGCCCGGTTTCGGGCCACTGGACTACCGGTTCAGGGCCGTCGTCCCTGCTTCGGTGATCGACGTGGCGCACCGCTGGCCGCGCTAGCGGCGGCTGACTAGGGTTCCGGCACCATGACGATCGAGCCGCACGGGCACTCGGCCACGCAGATGCCGCAGCCCTTGCAGTAGTCGAGGTCGATCTCGTACCGGCTGCCAGGGCCGAGCTTGATCACCGCGTTGTCCGGGCAGACGCCGTAGCAGTTGTCACACTCGAAGCAGTTCCCGCAGGACAGGCACCGCCGGGCCTCGTAAAGCGCGGTGGTCTCGTCCAGCCCGCCGACCACCTCGTCGAACGTCGAGACCCGGCGGGCGACTTCAAGCGCGGGCCGCACGGTGGCCGGGGCGTCCGCGTAGTACCAGGTGTTGAGCATGCCGAACGGGGCGAGCTCATGCCGGGGCGGGCGGCTGAAATCGGCGCCGCGCAGCCAGGCGTCAATGTTCCTGGCTGCCTTCTTGCCGTGCCCGATCGACACGGTGACCGTCCGGTCGGCCGGCACCATGTCGCCGCCGGCGAAGATGCCGGGGTGACCGGTCATCATGTCCGGGCCCACCCGGACGACCTTGTCCGACACCTCGATCCCGGCCACCCCTTCCAGCAGGGACAGGTCGGAATTCTGGCCGAGCGCGAGCACCACGCAGTCGGCAGGCAGGTCCTCGAACTCCCCGGTGGGCTGCGGGAAGCCGGATTCGTCGAGTTCCATCTTCTCGATCATGATGACGCCCTCGTCGGCGCGGGCGATGGTGGACAGCCACCGGATCTGCACGCCTTCGGCCAGCGCCTCCTCCACCTCGACCTCGTGGGCCGGCATCCGCTCGCGGGTCCGGCGGTAGACCACGATCGGATCCGAGGCGCCGAGCCGCCGCGCGGTGCGGGCCGCGTCCATCGCGGTGTTGCCGCCGCCGTAGACCACCACGCGCTTGCCGAGCATCGGCGGCTGCCCGGTCTCGGTGTCGTGCAGCACCGAAATAGCATCCAGAATCCGGGCAGAATCGCCGGCCGGGATGTAGGTGCGCGCGCCGATCTGCGCCCCGACCGCCAGGAACACCGCGTCGAAGCCGTCGGCCAGCGCGGCAGGCACGTCGGTCACCGTGGTGCCAAGCTCGAGCGTCACGCCCATGTTCAGGATCCGGGTTACTTCGGCGTCGAGCACGTCGCGGGGCAGCCGGTAGGCCGGGATGCCGTAGCGCATCATGCCGCCGGGCTCCCGCTCGGAATCCCTGATCGTGACGGAATGACCGAGCCGGGTCAGGTGATAGGCGGCCGACAGCCCGGACGGCCCGGCGCCGACCACCAGTACCCGCTTCCCGGACGGGGCCGCGGTAACGGGGACGGTCCAGCCGCGCCGGATGCCCTCGTCGCCGAGGAACCGCTCCACCGAGTTGATGCCGACCGGCTCGTCCAGCTGCGCCCGGTTGCAGGCGGTCTCGCAGGGCCGGTAGCAGACCCGGCCCATGATCGCCGGGAACGGGTTGTTGTCCATGATCTGCCGCCAGGCGCGCTCGTAGCCGCCGTCAACGGCACCGTTAACGGCGCCACTCTCGGCGCCGTTAACGGCGCCACTCTCGGCGTGATAGAGCCACTGCTGGATGTTCTCCCCGGCCGGGCAGGCATCACTGCACGGCGGCAGCCGGTCCACGTAGACCGGCCGCTCTGTCCGCCACGAGCCCGTCTTGTTGGCCAGGCTCGACCCGACATCCAGCGTGATCGCGAATGGCCTTTCGCGGGGGGTAAGGGCCACTGGGGTCCGGGGTCCCCCCGGGGAGCGCTGTGCCCCCCCTGGCTGGTTCTGCATCACCCAACCGCCTGCCCTGTCGCGGGCGACTGGCCCGGGACAATCCGTTTCACCGTGGTTTTCTCTTCCTTGACCAGGCCGAACCGGCTGATGTTCCGGTCGGCGGCGGCCTGGATCCTGGCGATGGTCTCGGTCCGCCGCACCGGGCGGAACAGGTGCGCGTAGCGAGCCTGCAGCCGCATGTAGTCATCGACCGGGACTCGGTGCCGGATCGGGGTAGCGCCGGTGACCTCGCCGCGCTCGGCCTCGAACACGGGAAACAGCCCGCTCTCGGTGGCGAGCCTGGCGACCCGGATCGTGTCGCACGAGGCGCTGCCCCAGCCGAGCGGGCAGGGCACCAGGATGTGCAGGTAGCGGGCGCCGCGGAAGTCCATCGCGCGGCGTGCCTTGTACTCCAGGTCGCGCAGGTCGGCGACGGTCGCGGTGGCCACGTACGGGATCTCGTGGGCCATCGCGATCAGCGGCACGTTCTTGCCCTGGCCGAAGGCGTTGCCCGGCTCGGGCCCGACGGCCTGGGTTGTCGCGGTCCGGACGGCAGGCGGGGTGGCACCCGAGCGCTGCACGCCGGTGTTCATGTAGGCCTCGTTGTCGTAGCAGATGTAGAGCACGTCGTCGTTGCGCTCGAACATCCCGGACAAGCAGGCGAAGCCGATGTCGACCGTGCCGCCGTCGCCGCCCTGGCCGACCACCCGGACGTCGGTCCGGCCCTTGGCCCGCATCGCGGCGGCGACCCCGGTCGCGACCGCGGGCGCGTTCCCGAACAGCGAGTGCAGCCACGGGATCTGCCACGAGGTCTCAGGGAACGGGGTGGAGAACACCTCCAGGCAGCCGGTCGCGTTCACCGCGATCATCTGGCGGTCGGTGGCCTTCATCACCGAGTCGATGGCGTAGCGGGCGCCGAGCGCCTCGCCGCAGCCCTGGCAGGCCCGGTGCCCGGAGTTCAGCGAGTTGCCGCGCTCGGAGTCCGACTGCACCGAGCGCTGCTCCGGGTCGAGCAGCCGGTTGCCGACCGCGAAACTGCCGGTCTGGTAGAACTTGATCGGCTGGTAGGGCATGACAGTGTTCCTCAGTTCCTCGCTCGTCATCCGATCCGGGACGCGACGGCACCCATGTCGCGCAGCATGTTCTCCGCGGCCGGGCCTGACCTGCGGGCCTGCCTGGTGCGGGCAAGTTCCCTGTCGACCAGCTCGGTGTTCAGGTCGAGGAAGGTCAGCGGCTCAAGCGCATCGGCGTGGCCGTCGGTGAGCAGGTTGCGCAGCGAGGCCGACGTGACAGCGCGGCCGCCCAGGCCTGCGATGACCGGGTAAACCGGCAGCGGGCGGGCTAGCAGTGCCGACCTGATGTCGCCGGTCACGATGCCGCCGGAGCCTGGCGCGAGCGCCCGCTCGATCGCGATCACCCTGCTGGCGCCGGCCAGCGCCGCGCGGACCGCCTCGAACGGGAACGGCCGGAACGAGATGATCCCGAGCACGCCGATCTTCATCCCTTGCCCGTCCCGCAGTTCGTCCACGACATCCTTGATCGTGCCCTGCACCGAGCCAAGCGCGATCACCACGGTCTCGGCGTCGTCCAGCCGGTAGGGCCGGAGCAGGCCGCCGGAATCCCGGCCGAAGCCGCGCTCGAACTCCGCGGCCACCGCCGGGATCAGCTCAAGTGCCTGCAGCTGCCTCGCCTGCGCGAGGTAGCGCACCTCGGTGAACGCCTCCGGCCCGACCATGGCGCCGATCGAGACCGGCTCGGCGGGGTCCAGCACCTGCCGGGGCTCGTACCGCGGCAGGAAGTCGTCCACCTGCTGCTGCGTCGGAATATCGGCGCGCTCGCAGGCGTGCGTGAGAATGAAACCGTCCATGCACACCATCACGGGCACGGAGAGTTCCTCGGCGATCCGGAACGCCTGGATGTGCAGGTCAAGCGCCTCCTGGCTGGTCTCGGCGTAGAGCTGGATCCAGCCGGCGTCGCGCTGCGACATCGAGTCGCTGTGATCGTTCCAGATGTTGATCGGGGCGCCGATGGCGCGGTTGGCGACGGTCATCACGATCGGCAGGCCGAGGCCGGCGGCGTTGTAGACGGCCTCCGACATGTACAGCAGGCCCTGGCTGGCGGTGGCGGTGTAGGCCCGCGCCCCGGCCGCCGACGCGCCGATCGCCACCGACATCGCGGCGAACTCGGACTCGACATTGATGAACTCGCAACGTCCCAGGTCGCCCCGCTTCACCGTCGCGCTGAGCGCCTCGACGATGTGGGTCTGCGGGGTGATCGGGTAGGCGCAGATCACTTCCGGGCGGCACAGCGCCAGCGCCTCGGCGACCGCCCGTGATCCCTCGATCTGCTTAAGCATCGGCTAGTTCCTCCTGCTCGGCCTGGACGAACTCGAATGCCTCGCTAGCCGCCGCGGCGTTGCCGTCGGCGGCCTTCCCATGGAACCGTTCCTTGATCGCCGCGACTACCGAGTCCAGCCGTACCTGGCCGGTCAGGGCGGCGAAGCCGCCGAGCAGCGCGGCGCCAGGCAGCGGCCTGCCCAGGTGCTGCTGCGCCATCCGGCTGGCCGGGACCACCAGCAGCCGGTCGGCTCGCATCGGGCGGATGTACTCGCCCAGGCCGAGATCCTCGAACGCGCCTGCCGCGTTGATCAGCATGAAGCTGCCAGGTCGCAGGCCGGAGAAGACCTCCACCTGGTGCAGCAGGGTCGGATCGCCGATGATCAGCGCGTCCGGGT
>Ga0070708_100004331_pt1 | contig 11149 bp, 10 predicted proteins | sample KBSK5503metaG_FD_65469 | JGI IMG/M metagenome (GOLD analysis project Ga0070708, IMG submission 65469) | Corn, switchgrass and miscanthus rhizosphere microbial communities from Kellogg Biological Station, Michigan, USA - KBS K5-50-3 metaG | ecosystem: Host-associated > Plants > Roots >...
CACCACGGCTACTTCCTGCCCGCCGAGGGCGCGAGCGACAAGGCGCTGGCCCTGTTCAGCTTCCCCAGCCTCGCCGCGTACGAGCAGTACCGCGGGCTGTTCGGGGAGCACCCCGACTTCGTGGCGGCCGACCGGATCAGGGACGAGAGCGGGTGCGTGCTCCGCTACGAGCGGACGTTCATGCGCCCGCTGCTGCCGGGGGACTAGGTTTTCAGGAGTCGATGGCATCGCCGATGCGGTGCACGCGCAGGGAGTTCGTGCGGCCCGGGGTGCCCGGCGGGCTGCCGGCGACCATCACCACGAGGTCGCCCACCTGGCACCGCGTGATCTCCCGCAGGGCCACCTCCACCTGGCGGACCATATCGTCGGTGTGGGCCACGGGCGGGACGAGGAACGTCTCGGCGCCCCAGGTCAGCGCGAGCTGGCTGCGGGTCGCGGACTCGGTGGTGAACGCGAGCAGCGGGATCGGCGACCGGCACCTGGCCAGCCGCCGCGCGGTCTCCCCGGTCATGGTGAAGGCCACCAGCGCCCTGGCCCCGACCGCCGCCCCGACCTCGGCCGCGGCCCGGGCGATGGCGGACCCGGTGGTCTCCGGCGTGCTCGCGGGCAGGGAGAACGGCCAGTCATGCTCCGCCGCCTCGATGATCCGCGCCATGGTCGCCGCGGCGTCCACCGGGTAGGCGCCGACGCTGGTCTCCGCGGAGAGCATGAGCGCGTCCGCGCCGTCGAGCACGGCGTTGGCGACATCGGACGCCTCGGCCCGGGTCGGCCGGGGGGCGCTGATCATCGACTCGAGCATCTGGGTGGCCACGATGACGGGTTTGGCGGCCTGCCGGGCGAGCCTGATCGCGCGCTTCTGGACCAGCGGCACCTGTTCCAGCGGGTACTCCACGCCCAGGTCCCCGCGGGCCACCATGATCCCGTCGAACGCGGCCACGACCTCGTCCAGCGCCGCCACCGCCTGCGGCTTCTCGACCTTCGCGATGAGCGGCAGGCGGACGCCCAGCTCGTCCATGATCTTGCGGGGACGTTCGGCGTCTTCTGGCCCCTGCACGAAGGACAGGGCGATCATGTCGGCGCGCAGCGCCAGCGCCCAGCGCAGGTCATCGGCGTCCTTGCTGGTCAAGGCGGGCACGCTGACCCTGACCCCGGGAAGGTTGAGGCCCTTGTGGTCGGAGACCGGGCCGCCCACCAGGACCCGGGTGCGGACCCGCTCCCCCTGCACCGCGGTCACCTGGAGCACCACCCGGCCGTCGTCCACGAGCAGCCGAGTCCCCGGCCGGACGTCACCGGCCAGTCCCGGGTAACTGACCGACACCTCGCCCCGGTCCCCAGGCACCTGCTGCCCGGTGATCGTGAACTCCTGGCCGGCCGCCAGCGTCACCGGCCCGGCCGCGAACCGGCCCAGCCGGATCTTGGGACCCTGCAGGTCGACGAGCACGCCCACGCTCCGGCCGCTCGCGTCGCTGGCCGCTCGGACGGCCTGGTACGCGGCACGGTGCGCGTCGTGGTCGCCGTGGCTCATGTTGAGCCGGGCCACATCCAGGCCCGCCGCCACCAGCTCCGTGATCTTCCCGGGACCGGACGTGGCGGGACCGAGGGTGCACACGATCTTCGCTCGGCGGCTCATGGCCGGTGCTCCTTCGCCGGTCGCGGCCGGGGCGCTTCTCACCGCGCCGTGGTCTCTAGCATTATGGCGGTCTTGGGCCGGCCGACCGCGATGGGGCGGGGCCGGGGCCGTCACCATGACCCGTTCGGGACTGAAGAAGACGGCAGGCGGTACTGCCGGCAGCTGGATCCGGGTGGCGAGCCAACGATATCGCTGGTGATCACGGTGCGGAGGCAGGATGCTTGGGCGCATGACATGGACAGCGCCGCCGATCACCCGCCAGAGCACGCCGTACGTCGCCGATGAGCGGCAGATGCTGGAGGCCTGGCTGGACTTTCAACGCCAGACGCTGCTCGGCAAGTGCAGCGGCCTGACCGCCGAACAGCTCCGGCAGCGCGCCGCGCCGCCGTCGACGCTGTCGCTGCTCGGGCTCGTGCGGCACATGACCGATGTGGAGCGAGCCTGGTTCCGCCGCCGCATCGCGGGAGAGGAAGTCGGCTACCTCTACTCCAGCGAGGCCGATCCCGACGGGGAATTCGATCGCGTCGACAGCGCAGACGCCGAGCAGGATTTCGCCACCTACCTGCGGGAGGTCGAGTCCGCCCGCCGGGCCGCCGCGGACCGGGGGCTCGATGAGACGTTCTACCATTCGCGCCACGACGCCCGCATGAGCGTGCGCTGGGTGTACGTGCACATGATCGAGGAGTACGCCCGGCACAGCGGCCATGCCGACCTGCTGCGCGAGCGAATCGACGGCACGACCGGGTACTGACAGGGCAGGATGCGGGGTGGCCCCTGACCGGCGTGAACGGCATCGACCTGTATTACGAGTCGTGCGGGACCGGGCCAGCTGGAACTGCGGGCGGGCTTGCCTGGCCGGACTGGCCTGCGGTGACGGCGACGGGGCCGGTGTGGTGGAGGTAGCGTTCGAAGGCTTCGGTGACGGCTTCCTGGTCGCCGGTGGCGAGCAGGTCGAGCAGCAGTCCGCGGGTGACGGCGACGGCGAGCCTGGCTTCTGCTCGCGCGGTCTTGCCATCCAGCCCGGCTTCCCTGGCGATAGCGGGTGTGATCGCGGCGACCCAGGGTTCGATCGCGTTGTCGAGGAATCCTTCGGTGCCCGGGCGGCCGAGCAGCGCGTGAGCGTACAGCTCGAAGAACAGCCGTTCGACGGGCCATAGCCGCGGGTCGCTGAAGTGCTGCCAGAGCTGCCGGGCGTTGGCGCTGGTGATTCCCCACTCTGATACGGCAGCGCGCTGGGCTTCCTCGACGGCCCGGGCGACCGCGCTCAGCAGGCCCTCTCGTGATCCGAAGTGGTACAGCAGCATGCGGTGGCTGGTGCCGATGGCCGCAGCCAGCTCGCGCAGGCTCAGGTCGGCGATCCCGCCGCGCATGGCCTGCTCCACGGCGGCGGCCAGGAGGCGTTCACGGGCTTGCGATGCAGCCATGACCAAGTGTACCATATGGTTCATGTACCATTCGGTACATTGAAGGAGGGTCGACCGGTGGACAAGTTGCATGTCGAAGCCGAACAGATCGCCCAGGCGGCACCCGCGATTGTCTGGGCGCTGGTCAGCAACGCCGCGACGTATCCCCAGTGGGGGCCGTGGAACGAGGCCGGCTACAACCGCCAGGGAGATGCCGCGCCGGGCGGTCCCGGCGCGGTGTACTGGCTGCGGTCCTCGCGCCGTTACGGGGTGCGCCGGCCCGTCTCGGTCGAGCAGATCCTCGACGCCGAGGAGGGGCGGCGCCTGGTGTACACGGTGATCGGAGGCATTCCGGTGCGCAACTACCGCGCCGAGATCACCCTGGCACCCGTAGCTGGCGGGACCCGCATCCGATGGGCGGCGTCCTGGGACCGGACCCCGGCGGGCCGCCTGGTGCAGCGCTCGCTGCGACGGCTGTACCCGCAGATCGTCGCCGACCTGGCCAGGGCCGCGGAGAAGCAGGCTGCACTGATACAGGGCTAGCCGGAGCTACGGCTGACAGCAGACCTGGCTCGGTCCGTGGCACGATGGGCTATGCGCGTTCAGCGATTCGGTGCCCACGTCGCTGCTGGTCCCGGCGGCCGCGGGGTTATCACGGTTCCGTTTGACCCGGACGAGGTGTGGGGGGCCAAAGCCGGGCATCCTGCCGCCAGCACGATCAACGGCAGGAAGGTCCGCGGAACGATTGCGCCCGACGGCAGCGGATGGGCGTTCGCGGTGAGCCCGATGTGGATGCGCGATACCGGCGTTGCAGCCGGCGACGAGGTGATCATCGAACTGGCGCCAGAAGGCCCGCAGCGCGGCGATCTTGCCGATGACCTCGCCGCAGCGCTGGAGGCCAGCCCGGCCGCTGCCGCGTTCTTCGACACGCTGGCGCAGTTCTACCGCAAGGCCTACCTCCGCTGGATCGATGCGACGACCCGTCGGCCAGAGTTGCGCGCGGCGCGTATCACTGAGGCAGTAGACCTGCTCGCGGCCGGGATCAAGGAACGGCCACGATCGCCGCGGCAGTCCGGCACCCGGACCCAGCCGGAATAGGTCACCGGGCCCACGCAGGGGGAATGGACTCTGCCTCGGCGTGCCGCCACGCCGCTGACCCGTCTCACGCCGCGCTAGCCTGGGGTGGCATGGACTCATTCCCATCGCCTGTCATCCGCTCAGGCCGCCTGGACCTGCGTGAGTTCGGAGCGGATGACCTCGATCTGGCCAGCGAGGTTGCCGCTGCCGGAGAGCGGGCAGCACTCCCGCCCGGCGTCCCGGTGAGTCGTGATGAGCTGGCAGAGTGGTTCGCCAATGGCATGCACCTGGTGGGACGTGGCGATGCGGTGCACCTCATGATGCTCGACCGGGCGGCCGGCAGGATGGTCGGCGCGATCAGCTTGTTCCACGCAGACTGGGAGATCCGTTCGGCGGAGATCGGCTACGGGGTCCGCAGTGATGCCCGAGGCCAGGGGTACGCGACCGAAGCGCTCGCCGCCGTGGCCAGATGGGCGCTCACCGAGGGAGGGATCCAGCGGGCCTGGCTCACCACGAACACCGACAACGCCGCTTCCGCCCGGGTGGCGGAGAAGGTCGGCTTCCGCCGGGAAGGGACACTCCGCCGGGCGGGAAGAGAGGATGACGGCCTGCACGACCTGGCGATCTACTCGCTGCTTGACGACGAACTTCCCGAGCTCCGCGCGGAAAGGAGCGCACGGGTGTGATCGCCGGAATCACGCGTCCCTTTCAGCCGCAGGCGATGCCGCGGAACGTTAGCGGGCATACTGCCCGATGACCAGAGGGCCGGGGCTGCGCTGCGGCCTGAGCACTGCGATGGCCAGGCGGCTGTCACCTGGACGCCACGACGCTAGCTGCACCTTGGTCGTAAAGCTCAGCTCAGCAACGAGGCTGTCGCCGCCGGCGGGCCACCCGAAGCCGACCAGGGCATTGCTGCTGACCCAGGTCTGCGGCACGGCCGTCATCCGGCCGCTGGCCATGGACACTAGCTCCAGCTGCACCGCCTGGGCGCCGTCGGCTGAGTCGTTGCTGAAGCTCAGCTCGACCGCTAGAAGGCTGCCGTCAGGGCTGAAGGCTGCGTTGGCCACCGAACTCGCCACGGGCAGCTTGACCGATACCTGCCGTCCGGTGGCCAGATTCAGCACCTGCACACGACAGCGTGCGCCACACGGCGGCGCCCAGGCGACCTCGATTGCGCTGGCCGCGATCACTCCCTCAACTGCGCGACTAGGCTGGCGAGCGGATGGATCCCACAACTTGTCGGCCATCATTCCCGGCCCGCGGGCCACTGGTGCCAGCAGCAGGCCGCGGCCGGTCCCCCGCTCGGTCAGGTAACCGGCCGGAAGGCTGACCTGCGGCCCGGACTGACGGCCAGCGATGCTCACTTCCCGCGCCATGCCTGCGACAGTGCGCGGATCGGCACCTGGCGGGTAGCTGGTCAGCCACAGCGTGCCAGCGGTGCCGGGGCGACCGCGTTCGCTAGCCCCACCCGGGTCACCGACTGCCCGCGATCGGCCAGGAAATAGACGGGACGCAGCGGTCCGGCGCAATTGCCGCAGACGGCTTGGGCAGCAGGACCGGCCTGCACCGCCCAGCCGCCCGCCGCGCGGATGAACTGGTACCCAGACCGCTGCTGCGGCAGGCCACCGATCGACGTCATCTGGCCGGTGGCCGGCCAGAACCACATCGGCTGCTCTCCGGTAGCCAGCAGCCGAAGGGCGCTGGGCCAGGACAACGTGTGACCCGTGATCCCGTCGGGTTCGGCCGCTATGCCCTCAGGATGTCAGGCACAGCCGTCACCGCCCGGAGCGTTCTGATGTTTGAATACGACCATACCCCGGCTTGCGGACGGCAACATGGCAGCGCCTCCCCCGAGTACCGGGACCGAACGTCCGGCACCCAGCCGCCCCTTGGCCAGGCCCGTTACCAGAGCTCTGTCTCTGGCGACAGGGTGATCGGGACCTACACATGCCGCGGACAGGCGCAGGCCCGGATTGCCCTGGCTCCGGCCGCCGCGTCCACCACGTTTCCGCGGAAGCGCCTTGTGCAGGATTTCACAAGCCGTCTCCGCGGAGACGCGCTCTCAAGTAGCCGCGATCAGTGACGTTCTGAACTGCCGAGTGGGCGACCGCGGCGGAGTTACTGTGGCCGCATGGACCACCAGCTGCTCCTCTGCGCGGAACCGGCCGCTGTCCGGCCGGGACGGGACTGAGCGATGCAATCCCTGACGCCTGCTTCGGCGGACGACCTGCCGCCGCTAGGCGAGTTGATCGCTGACGACCCGTTCTGGCGGCACCCAGCAGGCTCTTCGGCCCGGGAAGGTGTCGCGCACCTGCGTGTCTGGACGACTGTGACCACTCCCCCAGGTCACCTGGCCGTCGTCACCGAGACCGGCCTGGCGGCCTCCGTAACTACCGCGGCCGGGTCCATCTGGGCTGAGCTGGCCGGCAGGTACGGGCTCTTGCTTGTGCTGCTTGAGCACACCCGCAGGCAAGCCCCTCAGGAGACCGAGCACCTGGACCTGGTCCGCATCGGCCTCGACGGCCAGCCGCATTGGACCCGTGTCTGGCCGTCCGATGACGATAATCCGCGTCATGCTGGCCTGCAGGCCTGGATTACTGCCTACGGGCACCAGATCGTCAACCTGGCAGCCAATGACGCCAGCTGGTACCACAACGAGGACATCTGAGCGTCCGCGTACGGCGGCCATGCTCCAGCCGTTCGGAGCCTGTTCTGCGGCGCCGTGCCGGTGCCGGAATCTTGGCAACTTCTTCTACCTGCTCGCGCGGGAACTCGACATGCTCCCCGGGCGAGCCAGGGCGGCAGGAGCGTGACCCGTGACCCCGAGTTAGGACAGCCGCGTCAAGGCTAATGAAGGCCTGAGTTTGGGCGTACGCTCTGACTGCGACGCCGCCCTCACCTGTAGGTTGGGCTGGCTGGTCGGCTGTGCGGCAGGAGGAACCTGTGGCTTCGGTAGCTGGCGAGGGCGCTACGGGTGCGGACCGCGGGGTGGTGGCGGCGCGGCTGCGTGCGGTTGTGCTCGGGCCGCGGGGTGGGGGCACGACGCGACGGCGTGCATCTGATGCGTTCCGGCTGGGATTCGCGGTCGTGGTGGTGCTGGTATCGGTTCCGGTCATGCGGGCCAACTCGGCGGCTGAGCTGAGGCTGGTGCATGCTGTGAACCCGCCGCCCGCAGCGATCAGCTGGCTGGTCACAACGGTATTCTGGCTGGGCTCGGCCGGGGTCATCGTCGTCCTGGTCATCCTCGGGCTGCTTGTTCCGCGGCTGGCCGCGGTCCGGTGGACTGCGGTGGCCGCTGTGATCACCTGGGGTGTTTGCCTGCTGCTGAGCGGGATCCTGGGACCGTCGGCCGGGCGGCCGGAGACCGGCTCGCTGGCCGGGGTTGACACGCGCTATCCGGTGACGCAGCTGGCGGTCACGGTGGCCGTGGCGGCAACCGCGTTGCCCTATCTGAGCCGTCCGCTGCACCGCCTGGCGTCGTTCCTGATCGCGATGGCCTCGATCGCCGCGGTAGTCGGGGGGTCAGCGCTTCCGGTCAACACCGTTTCCAGCCTCGTGCTCGGATGGGGCGTCGCGGCCGGCCTCCACCTGGCGGTGGGGTCGCCGCTCGGCCTGCCTTCGGCGGAGGAGATCACCGCCTGGATCGCAGGCCTGAATGTCGCGGCCGAGGGCATCGCCCGGGCCCCCCGCCAGGTCTGGGGTGTGGAGAAGCTGGCCGGGCAGGACGCCGCGGGCAGGGTGATCGAGGTATCGGTTTACGGCCGCGACGCGTCCGATGCGCGCGTCCTGGCGAAACTGTGGCGGTTCTGCTTCTACCGGGATTCAGGATCCACTCTGATTCTTGATCGTCTGCAGCAGGTCGAGCACGAGGCGCTTCTCACGTTGATAGCGGGACGCGCCGGCGCGCTCGTGCCCGAGGTGCTCGCCGCGGGCCGGTTCGGGCCCAGCAGAGACGCTGCGCTCGTAACCAGGCTGCCCGCCACCCTGACGCTGGCAGAGGCAGGCGACGCCGTCCTGCCGGACGGAACCCTGGACGAGATCCTGCGGACCGTGCTCCGGCTGCGCGAGGCCGGCCTCGCGCACGGGGCGCTCGGGTCAGAAACGATCATCGTGTCGGCCGACGGCAGGGTCTGCCTGAAGGACTTCCGCCGCGCGTCCTCATCCGCCCCCGATGGCCGCCTCGACGGCGACCTCGCGGCCGCGCTGGCCGCGATGGCCGTCCAGGCGGGCGCGGAGCGCACGGCCGAGGCGGCGGCCCGGGTGCTCGACGCCGGCACGGCCCGCGGTGCCCTGGTGCACCTGCAGCGCTCGGCGCTCGACCCGGTCACGGTCGACGCGCTCAAGCGGGATAAGGACCTGCTCCCCCGGCTGCGGGCGGCGGTGGCCAGCGCGACCGGCATCGAGGTGCCCAAGCTAGCCGAGGCCAAGCGGGTCAGCTGGGTCAACCTGTTGTTCGGCCTCGGCACGCTGATCGGCATCTGGGCGATCCTCGGTGTGCTGGCCGACGTGCGCGGATCGCTGGACGTCATCAAGGGCGCGAGCTGGGGATGGGTGGCGCTGGCTTTCGTGCTCGCACAGCTCCCGGTGGCCGCGGAGGCGTGGGCGCTCAACGGCGCCGTCCCGGGTCAGCTGCCCTTCGGCCGGTGCCTCGCGCTAGAGACATCGAACACCTTCACCGCGCTGGTCGGCGGGGACGTCGCGGTATTCGCACTCCGGGTCAGGTTCTTCCAGCGCAACGGCTACGACGCGGCCGCCGCGGTCAGCTCCGGCGCCATCGCGTCCACCGCGAGCTGGACCGCCAAGACCCTGCTGTTCCTGGTCTCCATCGGCTTCGCCGCCGGAGAATTCCATGTGCCGTCAAGTTCGGGCGGCCACCAGACGGCGGTCTGGATCGTGGTCGGCGTGGTACTCGCGGCCGGGATCGCCACCGCGCTGATTATCTTGGTGCCCCGGCTGCGGCGGCTGGCGAGCACCCGGATCCGTCCGCACCTGGTCAGCATCTGGGCCAACATCAAGACGATCGCCGCCGAGCCCCGCAAGATCTTCTATATCCTGGGCGGCTCGATACTTGCCCAGCTCTTGGTGGCCATGGCCCTCGGCGCCTCACTGCACGCGGTCGGACAGCAGGCCAGCATCGCGACGCTGCTCGTGGTCATCACCCTGGCCTCGGTCATCGGCGGAGCCGTCCCCGTGCCAGGCGGCCTCGGCGTCGTGGAGGCGGGCCTGATCGCCGGGCTGACCAGCGCCGGCATACCCCAGGACCAGGCCGTCGCGGCGGTGTTCATCCAGCGGCTGTTCACCGCCTACCTGCCTCCCATCTGGGGCTGGGCGACCCTCGCCTGGATGCGCCGGCGCGAATATGTGTGAGGCCATCCGTAAGGATTGGCGCTCGGAAGGCAGACGACGCGTATTGCTGCTCATACCTATGGCGGCAGCCACGCCTGAGCGTGCGATGCCACCTGGTCGCGCTGCCGCCAGCCTTGCCAAAGCGCCGGTCAGCTGGCTGCCCGGGCCACCGCGCTGACGTCGACGACCGCCGGGACATCGGTCCGGGCGGGGCTGTAGCTGGTCACGGTGTCTGGTACCGCGAACTCCGGGCGACGGTGGGCCGACCGGAGACCGGCCAGCGGCGGGCTAGGCTGCCCGGTGAGGGTGGCCAGGTACCGTTGAATAGCTGTCATCTCCCGGTCGTTCATCACCCGTTCGTTGGCCACCTGCTTCGCCGGTGTTATCGTCTGGTGATAACGGGCATGCTAGTGCAGGCCCTAGATCATGGTGCTGCAGGTCTTCCGAGGCATGGTTGGGGTATGGGCGACAGTGACCCTGCGTGAGCGCGAGGGCCGTGCGGTTCGTGCGGGTGGCCCGGTATTTGATTTGATCGCGTCGAAGCTCCGCCGTCCGCTGGTGCGGCATGGCACGGTGCGTCGTCCGCTGCTGGTCGAGCGGCTGGCGCGCGGCGATCGGCGTCCGATCGTCTCGGTGGTGGCGCCGCCGGGTTACGGCAAGACCACGGTGCTGGCGCAGTGGGCTGAGCGCAACGGCCAGTCGTTTGCCTGGGTGTCGGTCGACGAACGGGACAATGATCCGAAGGTTCTGCTGACCTATGTCGCGCGGGCGCTGGATGCGGTCGAGCCGATCGATGAGCGGGTTTTCGATGCGCTTGCCTCGCCGGGCAGTTCGGTGCCCGGCTCGGTCCTGCCGCGGCTGGGGTCGGCGTTCTCGTCGATGACCTCGCCGGTCGCGCTGGTCCTGGACGATGTGCATATGCTGCGGAACCGGGAATGCCAGGCGGCGCTGTCGGTTCTGGCCGATCATGTGCCGGGCGGTTCCCGGCTGGCGCTGGCCGGCCGGTCCCGGTCTCCGCTGCGGGTGGCGCGGCTGCGCGCCGAGGGACGGATCCTGGAGATCGGTCCCGGGGACCTGTCACTCACCCAGGACGAGGCGTCGTTGCTGCTGCGCAACGCCGACATCGCGGTCGGCGAGGAGGACGTGACCCAACTTCACCGGCGGACCGAGGGCTGGCCGGCCGGTTTGTACCTGGCGGCGCTCTACCTGCGCGAGGGCGGCCCGTTGGCGAGCGCCGCGGTTTCGTTCGGCGGGGATGACCGGCTGGTCAGCGAGTACATGGAGTCGGAGTTCCTGGCCCGGATCTCCCGGCAGCGGCGGGCGTTCCTGACCCGGACCGCGGTGCTGGAGCGCATGTGCGGATCGCTGTGCGATGCGGTGCTCGCGAACAGCGGGTCCGCGGGAATCCTGGCCGATCTGGAGCGGTCGAACCTGCTGCTGGTGCCGCTGGACCGGCGGGGCCAGTGGTATCGCTACCATCACCTGTTCCGCGACATGCTCCTGGCGGAGTTGCACCGCCTGGAGCCGGGCCTAGTGCCCGTCCTTTTCCGTCGGGCCGCGCAGTGGCACGAGCGGAACGGGGAGCCCGCCGAGGCGGTGGAGTACTGGATGAAGGCGGGCGAGGCGGATTCCGCGGCTCGCCTGGTCGGCACGCTGGCGTTTCCCGCCTACCAGCAGGGCCGGGTCGCGACCG
>Ga0070708_100004333_pt1 | contig 11145 bp, 10 predicted proteins | sample KBSK5503metaG_FD_65469 | JGI IMG/M metagenome (GOLD analysis project Ga0070708, IMG submission 65469) | Corn, switchgrass and miscanthus rhizosphere microbial communities from Kellogg Biological Station, Michigan, USA - KBS K5-50-3 metaG | ecosystem: Host-associated > Plants > Roots >...
CGACCATGGACTGCGCCACATAGAAACGAATTTCTTCAATTGCTTCATCAATGGCCGCTGCATGGGTATGGGCTGCTTCTGCATCCGTAATGACTTCGACTGCTTCTTTTTCTTTTTCCGTAGCTAAAGCCGCTGTAGCTTGGCCGGAGAGATCGCCCTCCCACTCGTCGGAGATGTCAATTTCATTCTCGGCGGCCGGCGGAGCCGATTGCACCTCGAACTCGGCAGGGTCTTGTGCGGGTGGCACGGCAGAGGACACGTCTGGATGGTGCCAGAACAGTCCGGACACTGCAGAAGCGGCTGCACCTGCAGCAGAAGCAGAGACTGGTCCAGCCGGAGCAGCTATTGATTCAGCCTGCGCCGCTATGGCTTCCTTGGATTCAACCGAGCTGCCGGAAACACGTTCCTCGTACTGGCCGGCGAGTTCGCCGTAACGGGTGGCCTCATCGGGATGTCCGGCGTCGTGGTAGACCTGCTGCAGATTATGGCAGCAAAGGGCAGCCTCAGCGAAGCGGCTCGCTCGCGTGTGCAGGGCGGCCAGACGCTGGTTCAGACGCAAGTCCCGAGGGGCCTTCGGCAGTGCGGACAACAGGGGCCCCATGGCCTTGGCCGGCATGTTGTAGGAAACGAAAAGCTCGGCATCGGTCAGAGCAGCGCGAACGGCAAGGGCAATGTCATCGGGATACCGCTGGTCGATGAAAGGAGCGGTGGCCTCCAGTTCGTCCACCAGAACTGCGCCCTCTTCCGCGGTGATGAGCCTTGAACCGGCACTGCTACCTCCCAGCCGGGCAATCACCTGCTGATAATTGCGGGTGTGTAATTGGTTTTCCGGCTCCAGTTGAGTGAGTTTCAGGTAGTAATCGCGGGCCTTCTCCAGCTCCCCCGAGTGCACGCAGGCGTGCGCCAGCAGCTCGTAAACCTCAGTAATGTGGGAGTTGTCTCCCGCCTTTCGGAACAACTCGAGCAGGGTTTCGAGAGCGGGTGCGCTCTCGCGCACGTGCCCGATGATGGAATGCAGGCTTTCCAGAACCTTGGCTGAATCCGTCGCCAGCAGACGATCGGCGTACTGGTTGTATACCTGCAGGATCTCCTCGAAGCGGCCAGCGGCCGCCAGGGCGTCAGCATAGCCAGTGATTGCGCCAGTGTCGTTGTGGACGGTAAGTAGCTTCGCGGCCAGTGTTCCTGCCTCGGGCAACCGCCCACTCTGCAGGTAGGCCTGCAACAGAGCGCGTAATCCGTCGGGGTGAGTGTCGAGATCCGCGACTTTTTCCAGGTTCTTGATGGCGCCGGCGACGTCGCCTGACTCGAAGGCATTGCGACCACGCAGCAGCAGGGCGTAGCTGTTGCCGGGATCGAGAGTGAGCATACGCTGCAGAATTTCCTCGGCCGGGCCTAGTTGGCCCCGTGCGCGCAGACTGTCGGCCGCGGCGGCGAAGATCTGCCACGCCTCCGTCTTCTTGCCCAGCCGGATATAAACCTCGGCTAGCCGCATCCGCATGGGGACGTTTTCCGGATCCATTTCCAGGGTTTTCCGGAAAATCCGCACTGCCTGTTCCATTTCGCCGGTGCGCAAGAATTCTTCCGCCACTTGCAAGTACTGCGCGCGGGCATCGTTGAATAGACCTTGCTGGGTGTAAAGCTCGGCTAGCCGGAGCACCCCCTCGAGAGTGGGTTTGATCTTGGTCAGCTTCTTGTACATGGCGATGGCTTTGACGGTGAAACCCTGGGTAGCATAAGCATCGCCAACGTTCTTGAAGCATCCAACGGCCTTATCGTTCTGGCCGAGACGGGCGTAGAGGTCCCCAACGGTATTTGCGACGGTGAGGTCTTTGGAGTCAGTTTTGAGGACCTTTTCGTACTCAACGATGGCGTTCTGCAGCTTGCCCTGTTGGACGAACTTCTCCGCAGCACTGAGAACCTTTTGTTTGTTGAAGCCAAAACCAAACGCCATATAAGTGTGGACCCGGCTCCGGTTCTCCTCCCGCCAGAAAACATCTTCTCTTAGGAGGGTTCACCGACGGTTCATCCCACAGCGAGCCTGAAATCACTCGCGGGATGGTCTTTCGGACAGGGCCATTGTAAGGCGGGAGATCGAGAATCGTATGGTTACCAAGGGTTACCGAAAGGGAGTGTACGAAAGGTTACCACCGGAACCCGCGAGCTAACTGGACGCAGAACTAAGGACTCAGGCCAGGGCCGCCTCCAGCGACATGATTGGCAGCAGCTGAGCGGCCAGCACCTCCCACGAATCCGGGCAAGCGAGAAATCTTACGAGAAACAGAGGGACCGCGCCAGCGCACCTGGCGACGGCAGGTAGTGGCGCGATCCCTAAGAATCCGGGAGCAGACAGGGGACCTTTGCTCCGCTGGACGGACTCTGGCTCGGGGCCTTTTGCCGCAAACAACGGTCAGCGCATCGTCGCGGTTACCGGGCCCCGCTTGGCGAGCGGCACGAATTGCCTCACTTCGTGTCCGGTCCACACCTGCCGGGGACGCGCGATCTTCTGCTCGCTATCGGTCAGCATCTCCTGCCATTGCGCCAGCCAGCCCGCCGTGCGGGGAATCGCGAAGAGCACAGTAAACATCTCCGGCTCGAAGCCCATGGCCTGGTAAATGATCCCGGAATAGAAATCCACATTGGGATAGAGTTTGCGCTTGACGAAATACTCATCCTCGAGCGCGATCCGCTCCAGTTCGAGAGCGATGTCGAGTTTCGGATTGCGTCCTGTGATCCCAAACACTCGCTCCGCCGTCCACTTAATGATCTTGGCGCGCGGGTCGTAGTTCTTGTAGACGCGGTGTCCAAAGCCCATCAACTTGCCGTGTCCTTCCTTGATTTTCTTGACGTAGGCGGGCACGTTCTCTTTTGAGCCGATCTGATCGAGCATCTTGAGCACTTCCTCGTTGGCACCACCGTGCAGCGGTCCAGCCAGGGCCGCCGCTGCTGCTGCCGTGGTCAGATAAGGGTCGGTGTGGGCACTGCCCACCGAGCGCATGGTATTGGTACTGCAATTCTGCTCGTGGTCGGCATGCAGGATAAAAAGGATGTCCAGCGCGTGGGCCATCACCGGATTGGCTACATACTTGGGCTCCACCTTCTTCCAGAGCATGTTCATGAAGTTTTCGGCATAACTTAGGTCATTGTCCGGATAGACGTAGGGAAACCCGAGGCTGTGCCGGTACGTCATTGCTGCAATGGAGGGTATTTTGGCGATGAGCCGCCTGATCTGCAGCAGGCGGTTGGCAGGATCGTGGATGTCCTTGGCTTCCGGATAAATGGTGGAAAGCGCTGCCACCGTGCTGACCAGCATGCCCATGGGGTGAGCGTTGTACCGGAAGCCCTCCATGAACTTCTTGGTGCTCTCGTGCAGCATGGTGTGATAGGTGATCTCGCTCACCCACTGCTTCAGTCCCTGCTCGGTGGGGAGGTCGCCAAAAAGAAGCAAGTAGGCCACTTCTAAAAAGGTGCAGTGCTCGGCCAGAACTTCGATGGGATATCCCCGGTAGCGCAGGATACCGCGCTCGCCATCGATGAAAGTGATGCTGCTACGGCAGGAAGCGGTATTCATGAAAGCCGGGTCGTAAGTCATAAGCCCGAAATCGTCGGGACCGGTCTTGATCTGCCGCAGGTCCATGGCCCGGATGGTTCCGTTCTCGATGGGAAGGGTATAGGTCTGTTTGGTGCGGCTGTCGGTGATGGTCAGGTTATCTTGTGGCATATCAGCTGCCTCCTGGTAATGCTAGCAAGGGCCGAAGAATCGGTCAGGCTGGCCAGAAATAGCTCAACGATAACTCATTGTCGTTGCCCCCGGCAATCCTCGGCAGTGAGGGGCGTCACACACATCTGTGCGCAAGGACCGTGCGGCAAGGACTCGTTGCCTTTGTTCAGGAGTGTGATTTAGGCGCGCGCCACCGCTACCAGCAGGAAGAACAACGCCAACAAGAAGGGTTTGGGCAGCCTGCGCAGGATCTTCCACGCCATGATGCTCATCGACCCGATCCTCCGCGCGGGGGAGTCCGCGAATGAATCTGCCGGCCAGGCTCCCGGCCCTAGGGGCTAAAATTCGGAGCTTGGCACACCACAGAGTTTCCGTGTAGGTTAGCTGACCGGTAGGATTTTAAGTCAAATACCGTCACAGAAAGCAAGTTCTTTTTATGACCTGGATCCGCACCATTCCCCTTTCCGAGGCCGATGAAAAACTCCGAAAGGCCATGGAAAACCAGACGGTTCTTTATCCCAAGGAGTACGCCATACCGGTGCACCCTATGGAAGGGGGCGGATCCCAGATAGTCGCTTCCCACAGCCTGATTCCGGAGGCACTCTACCACGCGTTTGCCACCTTCGGCGTGCTGATGTCCCCGGATTTGCCACTGAGCCGACGGCAGCACGAGATGATTACGACCCTGGTCTCGGTGACCAACCGGTGCGTCTATTGAATAGAGTCGCACGCAGAGTTTCTGCGTCGGGTAACGTTGGACAAGAACCTGGTCGAAGCGCTGGAGAAGAACTACACCACCGCTCCGATTACCCAGCAGGAGCGGGTGATGCTCGACTACGTGGTGAAGCTCACAAAGGATGCGACCAAGGTCTGGAAAGATGACCACGACCGGCTGCGGGCGGCGGGGTTCGACGACAAGGCAATCCTGCAAATCACGCTGATCGCATCCTGGTTCAACTACATCAACCGCGTGGCCGATGCGCTGGGCGTGGGGCGACAATAAGGCGGAGACCGCCTTTTTGGGGCGGCCCGCACGCGCGGGCTACGCGTCTCTGGGTGAGCGTGCAGACCACCTGCGCTGCTAAATTGAGTACACTAAATCGGTTGCTGGCCTCGTAAACTGAGCGGTGCTGCTCGCCACGGGAGGTCCGCTTGGAACCGCTGCTCAAGCGAAGCATTCTGCTGAGCGTGTCCGTCTCACTCGCGGCTTCGATTGCTATCTATCTGCTTGCGCTCGGATTCTTGACCGTTCACGAAGAAGTGAATGTCCCAACCAGTGCGGCTTTCCCCCTCGCCGCATGGAGTTTTCCCGTTGTGTTTCTGGTCAGCCTGTTCTTCTTCGCGGTCAAAGGTGCGGGCGCGCGCAGGCACTGAGGCGGTAAGCTTTATCCATGGAGCGCCGCTCTCTTGTCGAATACCTCGATAATTTCCTGCAAAGAGGGCGGGAGTGTGCCTACATCCAGCGCCGCGGCTACCGCAGCCTGCACTGGACCTGCCAGCAGGTGGCTGAGACCGCGTTTCAGTTTGCCCGCGAATTGGGAAAGCGTGGCATCGGGAATGGCGATCGGGTCCTGATCTGGGGACCGAACTCGGCAGAGTGGGTGGCAGCGTTTTTCGGCTGCGCGCTGCGTGGCACGATCGTAATCCCCATGGACGATGCCGCCGCACCAGACTTTGCGCTACGTGTGCATCAACAGGTTAGCCCCAAGCTCCTGGTGTGCTCGCGCGAACACGCCCGGCAGGCGATTCCGACGCTAGTTCTGGAGGATCTGTCGGAAACCGTGGCGGGTCACTCCCGCACATCCTACGATGCGGCAGCAATCGAACGCAAAGACACTTTGGAGATTGTCTTTACTTCCGGGACCACGGCCGAACCCAAGGGCGTGGTGATTACCCACGGCAATGTCCTCAGCAACATCGCGCCACTGGAAACCGAAATTCACAACTATCTCAAATACGAACGCTTCGTGCATCCCGTACGCTTCCTGAATTTGCTGCCCCTGAGCCACGTCTTCGGGCAGTTTCTCGGCATTTTTCTGCCACAACTGATGGGCGGTACGGTGCTTTTCCAGGATGCGCTCAAGCCAGCCGAGGTCATCGGTACCATCCGGCGGGGGCACGTCTCCGTGCTGGTGGCGGTGCCGCGAATGCTGCAATCGCTCAAAGAAAAGATTGAACGCGATCTCGAAGACGAAGGCTGGCGGGAAGAGTTTCAGCGACGATTTCGAACTGCCGAAGGCAACCACTTCCTGCGCCGCTGGTGGATCTTCCGGCGCGTGCATCGCCAGTTCGGATGGAAATTCTGGGCTTTCATCTCGGGTGGCGCGACGCTCGACCGCGTCACCGAGGAGTTCTGGGGGCGACTCGGTTATGCACTGATCCAGGGCTATGGACTCACGGAAACCACGTCTCTCATCAGCGTGAATCATCCTTTTCATCTGGGGAAAGGATCGATCGGCAAGGTGCTGGCTGGCCGCGAGGTCAAACTGGGCCCGGACGGCGAAATCCTGGTTCGCGGCAGCGGTGTTGCCGCCGGGTATTGGAATGGAAAGGAACTCCAGCCGGTGGCAGGGGAGGAAGGCTGGTATGGCACCGGCGACATCGGGGAGCTCGACGCGGAAGGCAATCTGTACTTCAAAGGGAGGAAGAAAGACGTCCTCGTCACGCCCGCTGGAATGAACATCTATCCCGAAGACCTCGAGGCCGTGTTGCGCCGCCAGCCCGAGGTGAAGGATTGCGTCGTGATCGGATTGCCACGCAATGGAAATGCCGAGCCCGCAGCCGTGATGATTCTGCGGGATAGCAACGCCGATGCTGAGCAGGTCGTAAAGCGTGCGAACGAAGCATTGGCCGAGTACCAGCGAGTGCATACCTGGTTCGTGTGGCCGGAAAAGGATTTTCCGCGCACCTCCACACAAAAGCCGCGGACGAACGTGATGAGGGAAGCAGTGCAGGCACAGCTGGGAACGAAAGCCGCGGATCACGCTGCTTCAAGCCCGTTGGCGGAACTGATCACTCGGGTCACGGGGCGCACGGCGGGTGAGTTGCGTCCCGAGGCGAATCTGGAAACCGACTTGAATCTCAGCTCTCTCGATCGGGTGGAATTGCTCAGCGCGCTCGAAGACCGTTACCAACTCGATCTCAGCGAAACGCGGTTTGCGGCGGTGAAGACCGTCAGCGACCTGGAGGGCATGCTGCGTGGCAAGGTTCCGTCGCGGGTCCAGTATCACTATCCGCGCTGGGTGCAACGCTGGCCGGTAACCTGGATTCGGCTGTTTATCCATTACTTGCTGGTGCGTCCAGCGGTGTTCCTACTGGGATGGCCGCGAATCGAGGGACAAGAAAACTTGCGTGGCGTGCAAGGCCCGGCCTTGGTGATCTGCAATCACATTGGCGATGTGGATGTCGGCTTCGTGTTGACGGCGCTGCCGGCGCGACTCCGCCATAAGCTGGCGACAGCCACAGGCGGTGAAGCGCTAGAGGTCTTGCGAACTCCGCCACCAACGCGAAGTCTGCTGGGCAGGGCGTATGACCGGGTTGAATGGGCGCTGGGAGTGTCCTTGCTCAACCTGTTTCCTTTACCGCGCGAAGCGGGTTTTCGCGAGAGCTTTGCCTACGCCGGGGAATCCGTCGACCGCGCCTACAGCGTGCTGGTATTTCCTGAAGGGCATCACACCACGGATGGCAAAATACGTCCGTTCCGTGCCGGTATTGGGCTGCTCGCGAACAATCTCGGGATACCAGTCGTGCCGATGCGCATTGACGGGTTATTTGAGCTGAAGCAGGCAGGCAAGAAGTTCGCGAAGCCCCACGCGGTACGCATCAAAATTGGGCTGCCTCTGAGTTTTGCACAAGGCAGTGATCCAGAGCAGATCGCGCGGGACTTGCAGAAGAAAGTGGAAGAGTTGTGAGCTCGAGGGGCCTGAGCAACCAACCACCTCTGTTTGCCATTTGTGTACCTCTTGATGAAACCCAGCGAATATTCCCAGCATCGAACGGGCCGACCGTGTAGTATTTTTTTATACTCTGGCCGCAATTCCATCGGAGGTTGCGACACATGCATTTCGATCTGAAGCAGTCTGCCCGAATTGTGACGGCTTGCATTCTGGTCACGATTTTCGCGGTTCCCCCAAGCCTCCTAGCCCAGACTCACGTAGTAAGTCCGGCTGATCTGCAGAAAGAAGCGCTCACGGCTACTCAGGCCAGGCAGCAAAACCTGCAGGAGGTAAAACAGTTCTTCTCATCGGAAAAGGCGCAGAAGGCTTTGAAGTCGGCGCATATGGATGCGGAGCAGGTGAAAACCGCCGTCTCCACGCTGAGTGACGCCGAGCTGGCGCGATTGGCTTCCCGGGCCGAGAAGGCGCAGGCGGACTTCGCGGCGGGCACGCTCAGCGACCGGGACTTGATCCTTATCATTGTAGGCATCGCTGCGCTTATCTTGATCATTGTCGCAGTCCGATAGAAACCCTTCTTCGCATGACCAGGACACTTGTCGTGTTGCTCGGGGTCTGCGGGTTGCTCCTGGCCGCAGACCCTCCCGGCATCTGGCTAGACGTTCCTTTTGTCCAGCAGCAGAAGGACGGCTGCGGGGCTGCGAGCATTGCCATGGTGATGCAATACTGGCTGCGACAGCAGGGTCGGCCTGCGGACGGGAGCGCGGATGCGGCCGAAATTCAGCGCACCTTGTACTCCAGCCGGGCCCACGGCATCTACGCCTCCGATCTCCAACGGTATTTCCAGCAGCAAGGATTTCGTACATTTGTCTTCCGGGGCGAGTGGGCAGACCTGAAGCAGCACTTGGCAAAGGGGCGGCCCCTGATTGTTGCCCTGAAGCCTGCCTCGGGCAAGGTGCCGCTCCACTATGTTGTGTTGGCCGGACTGGAGTTGGAGCAGGGACTGGTGCTGGTCAACGATCCAGCCCAGCGTAAGCTGCTCAAGCAGGACCGGTCGAGCTTCGAACGGGAATGGAGTGCCGCCGGAAAATGGACCCTGCTGGCTCTGCCTCAGCCCGACGCGCGCTGATTCGAATTGTTGTCATCCTGGTTCTGCTCATCTCCTTTCCAGTCCATTTGCCGGGCCAGGCTGGCCCTTCCGACGATCGTCAAATTGTACAAGCCAAACAACTTCTTGCCGAGGAGCGCTGGCAGGAAATTGTGAGTTTGGTTCAGTCCACAACAGCGCCCTCTGCTGAACTCGACTTCTACTACGGAACCGCGCTGGCACGCCTGCAACGCTGGGAGGACGCCCGCAAAGCCTTTCAGGCGGGAAGCCGCTTACAGCCCCAAGACAAGCGATTTCCCCTGGAGCTGGCCGGGGTTGCGTTTAAGCAGAAACATTATCCGCAGGCAGCAGCCCATCTGCGCCGTGCGCTGGAACTTGCTCCGGATGATTCCTACGGCAACGATTTTTTAGGGACCGTTTATTTTCTCGAGGGGAATCTCGAGGCGGCGCTAAAGTACTGGAACCGTGTAGGCAAGCCGCAAATCGTGGAGGTAAAGGCAGAGCCCTCACCGCAAGTGGACCCGGTGCTGCTGGACCGCGCTTTCGCATTCTCACCCGCAAACACGCTGCGCTTGCCCGAACTGCTGACAACGGATCTGCGGGTTCGCAGCCTGGAAATTTTCCCCAGCTACCAATTTGAGTTGCAGGCGCGTGATGACGGCAAGTTTGACGTGCTCTTCCGCAACCGGGAGCAAAACGGCTGGGGACGGAACCGGTGGGAGAGATTGTTCTTGTTGTTTCGCGGGCTCCCTTTCCAAAGTGTCAATCCGGAATTACACAACTTGAAGCGCGAGGCCATTAACGTGGTGTCGTTGTTTCGCTGGGACGCGGAAAAGCGGCGGGTGGCGGCCACGCTTTCCGGCCCGTTCGAACGAAACCCCAAGTTTCGTTATGAATTAATTGCTGACCTGCGCAGTGAAAACTGGGACGTACGGAACTCGTTTTCGGGACCGGCTCCACTGCTGGGGAGCCTGAATCTGCGCCGCGAGGCTTTAGGCGCCAACTTTGCTGTTTTCGTCAGCGGCCGCTGGCAATGGTCCGCCGGAGTTGAAGTTTCTCATCGCGACCTCCGTAGCGTAATTCCCGGAGTGGCTCTCACCTCGGACCTGCTGGCCAAGGGTTACCAACTCAAGCAACTAGCAGAATTGGATGCTGAAATCTGGCGCATACCAGAGAGAAGGCTAACCGTCGAGGGTGACATTTCTTCCCAACCCGGACGCATATGGTCGCGACCGGCGCATTCCTTTGAAAGGCTGCAGTGCTCGGTCCGCCTCCATTGGCTTCCGCAGGCTGAAGGGGACGACTATGAAATCCAGCATCACATCCGGGCTGGCAAGACGTTTGGCGATGTGCCGTTTGATGAGCTTTTCATGCTCGGCCTCGAGCGCGACAACGATTTGTGGATGCGGGGGCACATCGGAACTCGTGACGGCAGGAAGGGCAGCGCTCCCTTGGGACGCAGCTACTTCCTCTCGAACTGGGAGGCCGACAAGAATATCTACCAAAACGGACTGCTGACCGTGAAACTGGGCCCTTTCGTGGATACGGGCAAGATCACAGATGCTTCACCCGGCCTCGGTTCGCACAAGTGGCTTTGGGACATCGGAGCACAAGCCAAGGCGCGGCTGTTCGGAGTTGGGGTTGCCTTCTCCTTTGGAAAGGACCTCCGGTCCGGGAACAACGCCTTCTATGTGTCGATGCTGCGGTGAATGCTTTTGACGACACAGCTTGGCTATAATGCTAGCCATGAAACACAAGACATTGTTTGCTATCGCATTGCCTCTTGCAGTTTTTGCTCTCTCGCTGTCGAGTGCAGCCAAAACCCAAGTCGAGTTGAAGGATGCTCAAGGCAAGACTGTGGGTAGGGCCATCATTTGGGATCACAACCCCGGTGGGGGTGTGGGGATAGAACTCAACCTTCATGACTTGCCGCCCGGCGAGCATGCGCTGCACTTTCACCAGAACGCCAAGTGCGATCCGCCAGACTTCAAGTCGGCCGGTCCGCACTTCAATCCGGATGGAAAAAAGCACGGGCTGGAGAATCCCGAGGGTCACCACGCCGGCGACATGAAAAACTTCACCGTGGACGCCGACGGTAAGGCGAAACTCAGGACCGCGAATAAGGATGTAAATCTTGGCGATGACAGTCACTCCCTGTTCAGCAACGGCGGAACCGCAATTGTGATTCACGCCAAGGCCGATGACATGAAGACCGATCCTGCGGGAAATGCCGGAGACCGCATCGCCTGTGGCGTGATCACGAAATAGTGGCCTGGCAAAGGGCAGAGTTCGGTTGAGAATAAACCCATTTGCGGACACATCAGCCCACAATTCCGGCTTGGTCTGCCTGAGTACCGTCGGGCAGCCCAAATCTCACAGTTTTAACAACTAATTCACAGCCGGCAGTCGCAAGAATACAGTGAACA
>Ga0070708_100004334_pt1 | contig 11145 bp, 8 predicted proteins | sample KBSK5503metaG_FD_65469 | JGI IMG/M metagenome (GOLD analysis project Ga0070708, IMG submission 65469) | Corn, switchgrass and miscanthus rhizosphere microbial communities from Kellogg Biological Station, Michigan, USA - KBS K5-50-3 metaG | ecosystem: Host-associated > Plants > Roots >...
TGACCTTGGCGAGGCCGGCGCAGAACGCGCCCACCTCCGAGCCGTTCTCCGCGCCCTCGCTGATGGTGGCGCCCAGGGCGCCGCTGACGATTGCCAGGTCGCAGTTGTCGAGCAGCTGGCAGTAGCCCGGTTGGCCGAACGCTCGCGAGGTGAAGATCGACGCGCCAACGGCAATCTCGACGCACAGGTATTGGCGCGGCAGCACGCTGCCGGTCGCCCAAGCGCTGAAGCGGACACATCCGTCCTGCGTGTCCTCCGCGATCGCCAGGTCGTCGAAGATGCATTCGCTCGCCTCGAGGCTGTGGACCACCAGCGGGCCGAGCACCGTCACCCGCGAGAGGTCGGTCAGGCCCGTCGGCAGGCCGATCGCCAGCGGGGCCAGCGACACCGCGAACGCGGCCTCGAGGAGCAGCCGGTTGAGGTGAGGGACATCGGCACCGACGGCCGCGTGGGCAAGGGCGCGGAGCTCGTCGGTCATGGCGACGGCCGAAAAGCGCGCGTCGTCGTAGATGCTCGGCCCGCCGATCACATTGTTCAGGCCGTCACGTACCAGCTGCACGAGCGCGTCCGAGGGTGGGCCGGGTCCTGTGTACGCCGCCAGCTCGTCGGCGGTGGCCGCCGGGAGCTGCGACGCAACGAATTGCGACACCGCGTCGCGGTGGTCACGCAGCGTCCGAACCAGGAGCGTCGGATCGTATACATCCGATGGAGCGAGCGCAGGCGAAGCCGATGTGCGGATGCCTTGGATGGTGCTGTCGCTGACTTCCACGCGCTCGACGGCGCCACCGTTCCTGGTGCGGATGGCACCGAGCACGCAGTGGTCGACGAGGAGCTCGCGCACGACCGACGGGGCGCCCGCGGCGGCGGGATCGGCCTCGATCCAAATCTGCGTTGGCTTCAGCGGGCGGCCGTCGAGCGACGCGGCCAGCGCCGCGCCGCTGGGGCCGGCGGTGCCCGGGTCCATCGTGCACGCGGTGAGACGCACGGACGCAAAGCCGCCGCGCAGGACGACGTCACACCCGCTGACCAGCAGCCCGTCGAGCACGAGCGTCGACTCGCCATCCCCGGTGAACACCCACGGTGCGGCCGCCGGAGCCGCCCGCACCACCGGCCGCTGTTCCGAGCCGGCGCGCACCAGGACGTGTTCCAGTGGCGCCGCCGGTGACCCGACGTCGCTGACGGCCGTGTACGTCAGCGAGTCGGCGACCGTGACGGTGCCGACGGCGGGCAGCGCGCTCAGCGCGATATCGAGACCGACGCCTCCCGCGACGTGCGCGTCGCCTCCGGCAAGGTTGGGCCGGTCACCGAGAACCCGCCGGTCGTAGGGCCCCGCGCCAATCAGCGCCGGGAACCCGTAGTGATAGTCCACACGCAACGCGGTGCCGTCCACGGCGGGAGCAAGTTCGAAGCGCCCTAGCTCCGGCCACAGCCGCAGATCGGCATCGGTCACCGGATCGAAGAACGTCCCCGTGTCGCGTGTCACCGAATAACTCGAGCCGTTGAGTTGCGCGTCGGCGTCTGGGTACGCGGTCCACCCGGGGCGTGGCGGCGTGGGCACGCGCAAGGCCTCGTAGAGGGATGTGGTCAGTGAGCCGGGGACCTCCCACTCGCGCGAGGGAACCCAAGTGTCGGCGAAGTCGTCCGAGCGGGGCTTGGGCGCCAGGAACATCGGGACCGAGCGGCCCGTCGGGTCAAAGGTGTACTGGTGAGCGCAGCCGGTCACCGGGACCGGGGTTGCTTGGACGACGCCCAGGCTGAACAGCCGCCACACGAATGCCGCGAGCTTGGGGATGCCGTAGCGACCGACAGCGCCGCGCGCCCGCCGCGTGTCGGCCAGGTGGAAGGCCTCGTCGAACGGGCCACCGGCGAGCGCAGCGCCGTGAGCCATCCGCAGGTCCGCGAACCCTCCCATCGGTGTCCCCGTCAACCGACCGACGAGACCTTGGCGGTGCTGAAGGGAGCTGGCACCGACGGGGTCGGCTGCGTCCACCGGGCGGCCGATAGCCGGGTCGAGTGAGTGCCGTTGACGGGCCATTCGGTGGAACGACTCGACGACGCGCGCCTGCCATCCAGTTACGTCGCCTGCGAGTTCCTCGAGCACCGCGACGGTGCCCTTGCGCCGACGGTAGTGGATGGTGTTGGCGACATCGAGCCGGTGCCCGCGCGCGTCGATGCCTGCCACCAGATTGGTGGCCAAGAGGTCGGCGATGTACGGCACGACCCAGTCGTCGCACGTCTCGAGTGACTGGTCTGCCCACAGCCGATCGATGCTCCGGCGAACGATCGCGACTTGCGCGCCGATTCTATCGACCAGTTCGCGCAGTGGGCCGTTGGCGTCGAAGCGATCGGTGTCTTCGGCGCGATAGACCTGCGGGAGGAGCTGCCACAGCTTTGCGGCGTAGTAGCTCTCGTAGCCGTCGGCGATCTCAACCACCGGCGTCCTCCGCGTCGATCGTCAATTCGGCGTCCTCGAGCAGGTGAAAGCTGCCTTCACCTGGCACCAGCCGGGTGGGGTCGGCGAACACCTGCCCGGTGGTTGCGTTGCTAACGCGCAGTCCGTGCACGGCCAGGGCCCCGTCGACGAGCAACGCCGCCTCGAGCTGGCTGCGGTAGAGCCCGGCGCCGATCCGCCGGTGACGCGGGCTGAACAACCCCTCGTCGGGGTCGACCATCGACATCCGGGCGGCGGCGGCGACGTCGGCTGCCACGCGGTCGGCGTCGACGACAAGCGTCACGGCGATGGCGAGATTCACCGCAGTCGCCTGCGCGACGACCACTACTCGATTGGGGTCGGCCGCGCCGGCAAGCGCGGCAACCGCCGATGTTCGGGCCGCGGCGTCGTCGCCGACATAGACCTTGACGAGCGTTCGCTGCTCGTCGGGATCCCACGTCCAGTACGCCCGCGCCCGGGCGACGCCCGGCGCGGTCGCGGCGATCGTCTCGTAGTCCATTCCCGACACGGCCCGGCCGAACGTCAAGACGCTGTGAGGCGCGTAGCGCCGCACCTGTGAGGCCGGCTCGGGGTCGGAGCCACCCCAGACGGCGACGGGGTTCCGCACCGACGCAAGGTTTGGCTGAGGGTTGAGGGTCGTCGTGAGCGCGCGGGCCGGGGGGCGGGCGCCGCCACTGCCGAACCGGTAGCGCGCGACGACGTTCTCGACTCCCTTCGGCAGCCGGGCGCCGTTGATGCCGTCGCCGAACCGGACCTCGGTCGTGCCGTCAGGTCGCTCGCGCGTGACGTAGACGGCGGCGCCAGCGCGTTGTTCGTAGAACGACTCGACTTCCTTCCACCTGATGCCCGCCACCCAGACCGTCAGCGTGCTTGTGTAGCCGTCGCCGGCAGCGAAGTAGGTGAGCGGTGACTTGTGAAGCACGAACGCCTGGTTCGGAACGGTTGGATCGCCACTGCCGAGGACCTCGGACGCAACCGTCTTGCCCCGCGTCACGTCGAGAAGGTCGACGAGCAGGCGCAGGGGAGCCTTGAGTGCGGGGGCCAGCGTCCCCGACGTCCCCGCCGGGGCGCTCAGCAACACCCGGCCCGTTCCCGCCGACGTCGCCTCTACCAGCGTGCCGTTGCCGTCGACGTCTTCGAGGATGGCGCGGGTCCCGCCCGCCTGCGGCACGCCCGGCGTCACCGGGACGGACACGACTGCGGGTAGGGCCGAGAGCGTCGACACGGGCGTGCCGATCAGCCGCCCCACGTCACGCCAGGCACCGCGCACGGTCACCGACGAAAGCGCACCGCTCAAACTTGACAGCGGCGACGACGGGGGTGTTTGCACCGTGAGGACGGAGTGGGGCACCGGGATCGTCGGATCGGCCACGGACCCCGGGGCCGCGGCGGGCGGTGGCTTAGTCGGGTCGTCGGTGGCGTGTAGGCGGGCGAACCAGATGTTCTCCGCGTAAGCGGTTACGACGGCCGGCACTGCGCCGAACGATCCGGCGTCGAACAGGATGATGTCGCCCGATGAGATCGACCGTACCGCCGCGGACAAGTGCGCAGTCGAGTCGGTGAGCACCTTCGTCGCCGGCGCGGGATTGGCCCACAGCGACGCCTGCGAGGTGCTGCGCAACAACCGGTACGACGTGGCGGCGGCCGACGGCGCGGTATGCCCCTCTGGCGGCGCCGACGGCGTGGCCGACCAGTAGAAGCCGAAGCTCGACTCGAACTCTTTCTCCAGCCCGAGCACGTACAGCGCCGCTGCCGACGTGCTGTCCGACGCCGTTCCCGTCGACAGCACCACACGAGTGTTGAACCCGCCGGCCGGGTCGGCTTCTTGGTCCGACGAAACGACGGTGACCACCGACCATGTGTCGTCGCCCACGCTCCAGTCGCGCTCTACGAGCAGCAGCCGCTCGCCTGGGCGGATCCCGGTGACCTTGCCCTTCAGCAGGACGGACATGTTCTGCAGCAGGGCGGGGTCGGGATCGAGCGTCACCGGGAGCTGCGAGGGCCCCGCGAATTGTTGGGCAGCCGCTTCGAAGGTCTGCGGAGGCACCCCCGGCCCGGGCGTGCTGGAAATGCCCGCCGGCGCGGTGATGGCCAGCGGATCCATCGCTTTTCGGCTGATCGCCGCCACCACGCCGACGGCGCCTATGCCGGGCCGGGCCCGGTAGCCGAGGAGACGCACCAGGCGATCGACGCTCTCGGGCAGCACTGCGGTGCGGAGGTAGGCCTCGTTGGCGGCCCGCTCGTTGTAGAAGGTGATGATGTCGGCGAGGTACGCGGTCCACTCGAGGATCTGTACCGCGAGGTCGCCTTGCGCCGACGGCCGCCACGCGGCCAGCTCGGCCTCGCCGGGCAGCGGTCGCAGCAGCGCGTGACGGAACGCTGCGTACTCGGCGACGCGATACGAGAGCGCATCGAGCGCGGGCGGATTCAGCACCACCAGCGGATGCTCGAACCGGTCGCACCGGCACACCGCCGCGTCCGGCGCGTCCGGCGCGTCCGTCGAAATGTCGTGGGCCACTACTTGCCCCCTTCGACGATCACGCGCAATGAGCCCGCCTCGGGCCGGCTCGGGTCGTTGTCCATCCGGAAGACTTGATCCGGACCGATCGTCGCTGTGTCGGTCAGTTCGATGAAGTCACGCTCGATGCCGCGCCGCCGGATCAGGACAGAGCGAACACCGTCGACGCCTCCGACGCTCTGAATAGCGGCATCGAGGCTGCTGCGCTCGAGCGGCGACCCGAAGCTGAAGCGATCCGGGTCGAAAAAACCAAGCGTTCCGTCGAGCAGTCGGCCGGGACCAAGTCGGAGCAACACGGCCTCTTCGACGTCGCCGCGGAAGTGGCTCGCCAGCGCGCACAGCGTGACGATGACATCGACCGACACATACCGCGGAAGCTCGACGAAGCTCTCGTAGCCGGCCAACCGGCGCCGTTCGAGCAGGTCGACGAGCTGGAGCGCCTGGCGTGATGTCATCTCGGTCCCGCCCTTCGGATCGGCCGCGGTGAACACCGACAGCCAGCTGCCGGTCCACCGGAACGACGTCCCCGCTTGCGAGACCCATGGCAGCGAATACGCAGCCCGTTCGTAGTCGGAGGCGCGTACGACCCGGAGCGGCCGGGCGCGAAACTGCTGGGGCGCTCGATCGCGGATCTGCTGCGCTGTCTCCTGGTCCTGGCCCCCTTCAGCCGGAAACGGATTCGTGCACGACAGCACGAGGGCGGCGAGCGGCTGGTCCTTGGGAACCACGGTGATGGTGTCGGCGCCCACGTTGCCAATCGCGCCGCCGCCCTCGCGACGCGTGAGGGTGAACACCGTTCCCAGTTCCGGCAGGATGCCGAACTCGCCGTCGCCGAAACGGATCGTCGCCCCGTCGTCGCCGTCGTAGTCGTACCAGGCCGAGCCGTCTTGCGCCGTCATGACCGGCGCGTAGCGCGCCGCGACTATCGAGAAAACGCGGTCCAGTGCTTGCGCGCCCAGCATTCGTCGGCGCCACCGCCACGGGACTCGCTCGACCGCGGGCGCCACCGGCTCCTCGACCAAGACAACTTCGGGTCGCGCTGGCATCGCGGTGTCGCCGTCGACCTCATCGCCGGCTTGCCACGCGAGAGACGCGTCGCCCACGGTGTGGAGGTACGACGGTCGCGACGCGTCCGGCCGCCAATCGCGGCCGAGTCGCACGAGCGCCGGAGTCGGCGGGACGCCACCGGCGGGCGGAACCGGCTGCTGGCCCGTTTCGAGCGGGACGACGAACGCGTCTTGCCGGCGACGGCCTTGGGTCGCAGGCACGATGTTGCCGGCCAGCACCGTGCGCGTCAGGTCGTGGTCTCGCACGAGCGCGTCGGACGCCGGCCACGTGATCCTCGTGGCGAAGTGGCCCGTGAGCGGATCGGTCTGCTCAGTCACCGTCGCGACGTGCACGAACTGGCGGACCGGCGGGTCCGCCGTGGTCGGACCGGCCGTGTCGATCAGCAGCGTTTGGCCCGGGATGTCATGGACGGGATCGCCCGCGACGAAGCCATGGCCCTTGCCCTCGATCCACATGCCGAGCGCGCCCGCCTCGAGGCAGCGCTCGCTGTCGTCCCACCAGTACGGGACCAAGTTCGGCTGACCGGCCGGGTACGTCAATCGGTTCCAGCGGGGGTCGACATCGAACGACTCCTGCCGTACGTCGGCCGTCACGGGATCGGCCAAGCTCGTTCCGACCTCGAAATCGATCGGCTGGCCGTCGGGACCGGCGGCCCGGCACCGGAAGCCACCGTCGACCTTGCCGATGGCCTGCACCTCGAGCTGGAGCGCGACTGACGCGACCGTCGCCGGGCGCGGTTCGTAGTCGACGAGCCGAGCGAGACTGATCAGCGACGACCGCTCCGTTGCGGTGTCGAGATCGGCCTCTGCCGCCACCCGATCCTGCTGGTAGCTCAAGTCGTCGAACAGCGCGCTCAAGGCCTCGAGTGCCATGACGCCGAAGTCGGCTTCGGAGCGCTCGACCCATTCCGGGTAGCGCAGCGCCGAGAACTCGGACAGGGCCTTGGCGAAGCTTTGGAAGTCCTTGGCGAGGTAGTCGATCGGTGGTCGGTCACCGTCGTCGGCCGGGCACGGAGCGGGAGGCTCCTCGCAATCCAGATCGCTCGGGCAGTTCGCCTTGAACGAGAACTCGCAATGATCGAAGAATGGGTCCAGAACGGTGCTACTGATCTGGAGCGTGTAGTTCGAGAAATCACCCGTGCCGTCGGTGGTCAAGGCCAGGATCGGCCTGCCTTCGCCGTCGACCGACCACGCAGTGGATTCATCGAACGGCAGCACCCTGACGGAGCGGACGACCTCGCCGCCAGTGATCGTCACCGGCCTGGTTCCGCCGGTAAGCGTTCCCTGGACCGCGACCGTCGTGAGGAAGTGGATGCGGAGGTGGGTCTGGTCGGCGCTGGCCACCTCGACGAAGTCGATGCCGTTGAGCGTCGTGTTCGCGGGGCTTAGCAGCAGCTCGCGCCGGTCCCGCGTGGTCACTTCACACGATCCTGACGGTCGTCTGCTTGGCTTCGAGGACTTCGATCAGCGTGTAGGAGATCGACACCTCGAATGCGCCGGGGTCGAGCGCCGCGTCACCCGCGGCACCGGACGTCACCTTGACCTCCCGCACTTCGATCTCGCGCCCGAGCCACCGGCCCAATGACTGCCGGACGCGGAGCTCCATCGTCGTTCGCAGAGCTTCGGACTGTGGCGCGAACACCAACTGGCGAAGGCCGCAACCGAACTCGGGGAGGTCGGCCCGCTCACCGGGAGCGGTCAGGAGGACCTGCCGGATCATCTGGTCGACGTGACGTTCGTATGACGTCTGCGCGGCTTGCTGCGACGAGGCGTCGATTCGGAAGGGAAACGCGTAGTCATGGCGATTCACATGACCTCCAGGGCGCCATCGTCCACGGACACGCTCGAGTCGCTGACGACCAACTTCTGGCCGCCGCGGACGAGGCTCACGCCGGACGCGTCGAGGGTCACCGTGTTCTCGTTCGCGTCACTGACCGTCAACGACTGGCCGTCGTCGTCCAGCACCACTTTGTTGGGCGCCTTCGTCACGATCACCTTTACGGCGGCCGCCGCGTCGGATGGGATCTGGCCGTCGAACCAGTACGCGCCGACCCAGATCGGCAGCGACAGGTCGCCGCCTTCGAACTCGATCCACACGCCCGACTCGACCTCGGGCAGGAACACGAACCCGACTTGATCTCCCGCGTAAGGAACGCACGGAGCGCACCAACCGACTTCGATGCCGCCCAGCAGATTCGGGATGTGCGCCTTGATCCGGCACGTCGCCGCGTCGACGTCGGTGACGACCCCGCGGTACTTGCCGTAGTAGCGGTTGCGCAGACGGTCGATGACCTCCTGAAGCATCGGATCTTCTGTGCGGCTCATCCGAGTGCCCCGGCTACCGCGCCCGCCAGCCCGCCGGGCAGGCCGCCGCCCGAAGGCGCCGGCCCGACCGCATTGCGGACCAGGGTGAACCGCATGCGGTGACCGTCGGCCGTGATGATGTGACGCACGCTCCACACGAACCACTTGCCGGAATGCAGCGTGCCGGCGCCTTCGACTGCGACGACGGTCCCGACCCGGAGAATCGCCTTGAGCCGGCCGATGTCCGTCTCGCCCACGGCCTGGACGAACCACCCCGCCTCGCGGAGCACGGCAGCGGCGCGCTGCGGAACCTCACTCGGGTCCGCCGCCGCCGTGAGGATCAGCGTCGAGGGCTTCCCCGCGTACGTCGCCAGGTCCCGCTCGTCGAGGGCGGTGAGCCCGCTCGAGTCCGTGTCGGCCACGTCGCCTTCAGGGTTCCCGCCGGCGAACGAGAGCTGGCGCGCCCCGACCGCGGTCGGACGCATCACGTCCCACTCCACGTCGAGGGCGTCGACGCTCCAAGCGTCCGGGTCGACCATCGACAGCGTCGCGACCGGATCGCCGTCGATCGACGGGGGGATGAAGTAGCCGACCCGCTGCCCAGGGTGATCCTTACACGCCACCCGCATTATCCGGCCGCTGCGGCGCGCCAGGGTCCGGAGCAAATGGAGGTCGGTCGACCGCTGCATCAACGTGTGCCCGTCTTCCGTGTGGGCGGGCGAGTCGTCGGTGGTGTTGGCGCCGTCGGGCTCGAACCCGTAGTCGGCGAAGATCGAGTTGGCGACCGCGCCGTCGGTCACACCCGGCCACTCCTTGACCTTCTCCTCGAGGTTCATGAGCCACGACGCGTCGTGCGCCCACACCTCGACGTGCGACCCGGCGGCGGCGCGATCGACACGCAGCTTCCACGCCAGCACGAAGCCGTCGAAGAGGCACTGAGACGAGTTGTCCGGCGCGGTGGCCACAACCACGATGTTCGTGTGGGGCTCGAACTTTCCGTCGCCCACGAACTGGAGATCGCCGGCCGCTGTGCGCGCCACGGGGACGCGCAGCAGTAGCGCGTCGGCCGCGTCGGCATTCTCCTCGATCTCGAGGGACTCGATCGAGTTGTACATCGAGTCCTCGATCGGGATCCCGCCGAGCCGGATCTGGAATGTGGCCGGCATGCTCAGGGCCGCGCTCCGGGGATGCCGACGAGCGCGTGCGCCGCCAGCGCGTCGGGCACCACCGAACTGTTGGCATCGCACAGCCTCCAGAACGCGGTCGGGTCGTGGAGATAGCGAGCAGCGAGAAGGTCAAGCCGTTCCCCGTCGAGACGCGGGTGGTAGCCGATGAGCGGAGACGGCGTCGGCAACGGCAACCGCGCCGCGATCGCGGTGCGGCCATCCGGAAGCGTCACCACGTAGCTGCCCGTCTTCTCGTACCGACTGCCGCGATAGAACATGGCTCTCCCCGGCTCAGATCGGCAGCATGCCGATGATGGACTCCGCCGCATTGGCGAGGTTGGCGACGGCCAGCGCCTGCCGTAATGCGAACGTGTAGGTGTACGCCACCTTGGCGACGCCCGAGAGGATGTCGTCGGTAGCCTGCAGCTCCTCGGGTGTCAGGACGCGCAACGTGAGGTTCGCCTCCGCGTGCGTCGGATTGAGGAGCGAGTCATACAACTTCTCGGTGATCGTTAGTCCCGTCACGCGCACCGGGACGATTCGGCCGACTCCCCAGACGAAGAGCACCGTGGGGACCGTCGATGCCGGCACTGTCCGGGTGACGCCACTCGCCGAGCCGCCGAGGGACACGCCTCCGGCACCGATCGACGCCGACACGCTGCCGAGGAGCCCACCGCCGGCGGCCCCGGTCGGATACATCAGCATCTCCAGCGCGGCGATGCGGCTGTAGATGCCGGAGACCTTCGCCAGTCCCGCGGTCACCGCGCTGCCGTCCGCGATCTGATCGTTGGCGTCGAGGGCGATCGTGAACGAGAACGTCTCGCCCGGCATGCCCTTCACCGCCAGCGGATTGGCGGCCGCCTTGCCACCGGCGGCCTCAGGCTGTGTCCACGCGTGACTCATCGTCTCGGGGTTGAACTGGAAGACGATCACGTTGGGCAGCGGGATGAGGAACGTCGGCATGAACTCGACGAGCGCTCCGCGCATGTACTTGCCGCTCACCGCGGGCCCCCACTCAGTCGATCGGCTTCGGCACGGACGCGTGCGATGATGCGATCGGCCAGCGCGTCAGGTGACTCGCCCGGCGGGGGCGCGCTGACCGTCACCGCGACGCGGTCGACACTGCCCGCCGGCGCATAGCTGGAGAGGCCCTCGGCGACAAGTCGGCCCAAAGCCCACGCCGTCTCCTCGTCGAGTCCGGCCACGTTGAGGCGGAGGGCGCCGACACGCAGAGCGGCCTGCCGGGCCCGCTGCTCACTCACTGGTTGGCTCGTTCCGCGAAATCGCCCGGCCGGATGACGACTCCCTGCTTGGCGAGCTCGCGACGCGCCGCGGCCAGGACATGCTTGGTTGTGACGATGTCGCCCTCGGACCGGGCGAGGAACGCCGCTGCGAGCGCAGCCGACTTGATGTCCGCGCCGGTCAACTGCAAGCCGCTGGCCAACTCCGCGAAGTCGACCTCGCCAACGACTGGCCGACCGTCGACGGCTACGCAACCCTCGAGTGACAGACGCCAGAGCCGTTCGCGCTCGGCCGCCGTCGGCGGCGCGAAGTCGACGACGAATCGAAGCCTCCGCAGGAAGGCGGCGTCGAGATCGCCCTTGCGGTTCGACGCCAGTATGGCGATGCCGTCGAACT
>Ga0070708_100004337_pt1 | contig 11140 bp, 10 predicted proteins | sample KBSK5503metaG_FD_65469 | JGI IMG/M metagenome (GOLD analysis project Ga0070708, IMG submission 65469) | Corn, switchgrass and miscanthus rhizosphere microbial communities from Kellogg Biological Station, Michigan, USA - KBS K5-50-3 metaG | ecosystem: Host-associated > Plants > Roots >...
TCTACGTCGAGGACGGCGAGGACCCGGAACTGATGGCGGGCGCCGCCACCGTCGGCTGGGAGATCCTCGAAGACCTGCCGACGGCGCAGGCCATCGTGGTGCCCGTCGGCGGCGGCAACCTGATCGCCGGGGTGGCGCTCGCGGCCAAGCGGCTCAAGCCCTCGATCACGATCATCGGCGTGCAGTCCGAGGCCGCGCCCGCCGTGGTGCGGTCGTGGGAGCTGAAGCGGCTGGTGGAGATGCCGTGCTCCACCTTCGCCGGCGGGCTGGCGACCCCGTTCCCCGGCAAGCTCGCCTTCCAGGTCATCCAGCAGCTCGTAGACGAGATGTACCTGGTCAGCGAGGCCGAACTGCGGGCCGAGATCCGCCATGCGCTGGCCACCAGGGCCACCTTGATCGAGGGCGCCGCGGCGGCGCCGTTCGCCGCGCTGCGCCGCTACGGCGCGGGCTGGCCGAACCGCACGGTGCTGATCCAGAGCGGGGCCAACCTCTCGGTCGCCGAGCTGGAGTGGGTCCTGTCCGGCGAGGCGGAGGGCTGATCGCCATGGCGAAGATCGACCGGTGCGACGTCTACCTGTGCGTGGCCGACCTGAGCGAGCCCAGGGGACCGTCCAGCGGCTGGTACGACACCCGCGAGTCCGTCCTGGTCCGCCTGGGCGACACCGATGGCCGGGCCGGCTGGGGCGAGGCCGGGCTGCGGCCCGGCGTGGTCGAGGCCGCCAGAGAGCTCGGCGCGACCTTGCCGGGGGCGGACCCCCGGCGCGCCGGATCACTGCTCGACCAGCTCACCCGCACCACCGCCGACCAGTGGGCGGTCAGCACTCTGTCCGTCGCGCTCGACGACCTGCGCGCGCGCCAGCTCGGGATCAGCGTCGCGGACCTGTACGGCGGCCGCCGCCGGGACGCGGTCCGGGCCGGCCCGGGCCTGGGCGTCGAGGTCGACGAGTCCGCCGTCCGCTCGCTCGACCGGCTAGCGGTCCGGTGACGGGCTGCTCGCCTGCACCACGTCGATGGTGCGCAGGATGTTGTCCCGGGCGAGCTGCCTGGCCCTGGCCTCGTCCCCGTCGCGCAGCGCGGCGATGATCTCCAGATGATCCTGGTAGGAGCTCGTCGTCGGCCTGTCCTGGGTGAAGTACAGGGTGTTCAGCCGCCGGGAGTGGACCGAGAGCCAGTCGATCACCTGCACCAGGAACGGGTTGCCGGTGCGGTCGAGCAGCGCCGCGTGGAACTCCTCGTCGGCCTGCCTGGTCGCGACGGCGTCCCCGCGCTCGGCGGCCTCGCGCAGCCGCTCGTTGGCCGACGTCATCGTGTCGAAGTCCTCCGGACGCAGGTTGCCGATGGCGAGCTGCACCGCGAGCTCGTGCAGCACGCTCAGCGGCACGTAGAGCAACTCGGCGTCCTGCGGCCGGGCCGGCGCGACCTCTGTCCGGGTATTCCTGGTGCTCACCACCAGGCCCAGCAGCTCCAGGCGCTGGAACGCCTCGCGGATCGGCGTCCGGCTGACCCCCAGCTTCGCGGCGATCTCGGTGTCTTTCAGCACCTCGCCCGGCTGCAGGGTGCCATCCTCGATCCACTGCTGAAGTTGCTGCATGGCCAGCACGCTGGCGGCGGGACGGTGCACCACAGGCGCATCCTCGGGCAAGGGCATGCAATATACAATAGCCGTTGTTCAGCATCCGATAAACACCTGTACGTCAGAAGGAACCGGCGCATCCGATGACCGCAGACCTGCTGGACCTGATGGAACCCCCGTTCATGCACCCCGAGTCGATGACCGCGATCGTCGAGGTGCGGGTGATCGAGGGCATGACCATGGCGGGCGTGCACGACGAACTCCGTTCGGCCCTGGCCAGGGCGGGGCTGGCGGACCGGGTGGAGATCCTCGCCGCCGATCCTCCGCACGGCCGACGATCTCGGCACCGCGATCGACCTGACCGAAGCACTCGTCCGCGCCTACACGACACCCTGAACGGACGCATACGGCAGGTGTTCCCGCCTCCTCACCTGGCATGACGCTGGTCACGGGCAGAACGCGTTCCCCGGCACGCCCGCGCAGGGCTGCGGCATGCTCGCTAGCCGGGGCAGCGGCATCATCACGGTGCCGGTCTGCTTCGGGTACCTCGCCTGGGCGGGCCGCACCGGGCAGCGGGCGAACCCGGTGGCGCAGACAAGCTGGTTGGTCAGCGCCGGATCGTTGCTGTTGCCAGGCCGCCCGCAGGGCTGCCCGTCCACGCTTGCGCTCTCGATGCTGGCGGGCGCGGAGGTCAGCCGGCCACCGAGGTCGATATTGCCGTAGAAGCAGTTCCGCGGCGTGTACGACCCCAGGGTCTCGCTAGCCAGGTCAGAGTTCGACGGGTTGCCGAAGAACCCGACGCCGCTGAACACGTTCGAGTAGACCAGATTGCCGCGCGCCTCGAACAGGCAGAACTTGGGCAGCGGGCGGTCCTTGATGCCGCCCTGGCAGTGCGTGCCTGGCGGCGGCGTCTCGGGGTCGGCGTTGTCGCTGATGAGTATCCCCCAGGCGCCCTGATCCGCGATAACGTTGCGGGCCACCGTGTCATACTCGCCCCCGACTAGCTGGATGCCGACTCCGACGGGCGCGATGGCTTCGTTAGCCGGCGCGTTCGCGTTGTTGTTCGCCTCGATCGTGTTGCCCTCGATGATCGTGCAGGACCTCGTGGCGCTGCCCGGGCAACGGCCGTCCTGCGGCGGCGGCGCGTCGTCGTTGTTCTCCGAGTTCGGCGCGATGCCGGCCCGGTTGTCCCGGAACAGCGAGTTCTTGATGACCAGCTGCCCGCCTGCGTTGGTGCCGGAATACCCGAGGTCGGAGTTGACCCCGGTGTCGTTCGCGAGCGTCATGTTGCAGATCCGGCGGCACGCGCCCACGTAGTAGGCGGCGTCGGCCATGTTGCTGGCGTACGAGTACGTGATCAGTCCGGGGCCGCTCGAGTTGCTGACGAAGATCCCGTACTGGGCCAGCTGCCCGCCGGTCACCTTCGCCGGCGCCCACTGCGAGGTCGCGGTGAGGTATGACCCGGAGTAGGAGCCCAGGCCGATCGTGCCGGTGCCGTCGCCGCCGTTCCACCAGATCTCGTTCCCGTGATCGCCATCACGGGCCAGGTAATCGCACACGGTCAGGTTCTGGATCGTGACCCCGCTGGCCTTCCGCACCACGATCCCGTCACGCGGCGTGAAATCCTGCTGGGCGCCGGCCGACGGGCACGGCTGCGCGGCGGTCCCGTTGCTGCCGTCGATGATCACCCGGTTGCGGTCCAGTCCGCGGATGTGCAGGTTCGGCTTCTGGATCCAGACGCCCGCGGTCGGCCACTGCTTGCTCTTCTCGTGATAGACGCCGGGATAGATGAGTATCCAGTCGCCGGGGCGCGCGGCATCGACGGCCCCCTGAACGGTGCGGTAGTAAGGCCCGGCTGAGCGCGGTAGCGCCGGGCACGGGACGGTGCTGCCGTTGCAGACGAGCAGCACGCTCGATCCCTGGCCCCCCGCCCCTGGACCCGAAGAGCCCCCGGCCGGGCTCGCGGTGGTCCCGTGCTGGGTGGCCGAACCTGTGCAGCCCGCGATGAGCAGGACGAGAGCCGTGCCGAACAAGAACCCATGTCGCATGGTGAACCCCCAGTCAACGAAATCGCACCGATGGTGCGTTGAGCTCCGATCAGTCGCAGAACGACATCGAGTAACGTGATGGAGCCCGGACTTGCCGTTTAAATACAGGTCTGGCCGCCGGGTAAGAGAATTCTTACCCCGCGGCAAGCCCTGATGACCCTGGGGTCAGGCGGGTCTGGTCACCGATCGCGTGACGCCTGGCTATGGCTGTGGCGCCTGGGCATGATACCAGGCCCGTTCGGGTTTATGATCTTGATTCTCCTGCCGCCGGGCGGGTGTCGCCGCGGGTGTTGCTGGCGCCAGCCGCCGCGGCATGCCCTCGCGGGCCTGGTGGCCGTTGATGCCGCGGCGGCTGGGTGTATGGGTGCCGGGTTAGCTGATCTCCACCACGGTCTGCCTGATGTTGATCGGGGTGGCTTCAGCGAAGGCGAACATCTCCGTGAGCTGGTTCGGGTCGCCGTTCGGCGAGTGGCTGATGGTCACGACCAGCTTGTACATGCCCACCTGCGGCGTGGGCGGAGGCACCTGGAAGGTGTACTGATACACAGCCGGCGGGGTCTGGAGCACGAGGGGGATGACCGCGGGACCGGCGATGAGCCCGTTCATCGCGCCTACCCCGTCCATGTCGTCGCTGTACAGCGAGAGGACCCAGTAGCCGCCGGTGACCGTGGTGTTGGCGCCGGTGAGTTCCCAGGTGACCTGGACGTCGAACTCGTCATCCACCTCGAGCAGCGAGGTGACCTCTGGGTTGCCGGCCGCGTCGGGCTCGGTCGGGTCGAGCACCTTCAGGTCCGTGACCTGGCCATTCAGGAGCGGGTTCGGACCCGGGGGGAAGAAATCGCTTTCCACTGTCTGGAATGAGCTTGATTGAAGCTGCGGTGACATGAGCTTTCTTTCTCTGAGGTTGCTGCGCGGCGTCTGCCCGCGCAGGCCACCGGTATCGGCGCCGATTACTCCGAGTGGTTACCAATACAGACGGCAGCATCCGGCGGCTGATACACCGGCCGGATCGCTTTTCTGACTGCTGTGGTATCAGCCGTACTTCCAGTTATCAGCCGTCCCGTTCGTCCGCGACACGTGGTTTTAGCAGCCTGTTTGGCCGGCCTTGCGAGGGTAGGCATGCAAAGCTGGGCACGATGGAAGTGCTGGCCGGAGATCGGAGTTCGGTTGCCTACCCCACATGAGATGACGCGGACGAAAACGCTTGAGCCTGGCTTGGAAGAGTGGGCGTGCACGGGGTGTAGCAGGCGGCTGCTGCTTCGCAGGCCGCCCGCGTTCGGCAGGATCGTGCTCGATCGCGGCGACGAATGGGCGGTCCACGTCAGTGGCACCGGTGGGCTGCGGATCGGCGCGGTGGACACGCGGCCCGCCCACAGCGAGCTTTCGGAGCAGGCACGCGAATGGCTCGAAGCTCATGGCATCGAGTGGGAACCTTAGGGCCCGGCCAGCAGCTGCTTCCACTCGGCGATCGCCTCGTCCGCCCACCGCGCGTGCAGCCGGCCGAAGAGTTCGGCGGCCGCGGCGCCGCTCCACGGCCTCGTTATGGCAATGTCCCGGTCATGGCAAGTAAAATACTACGAACTCTTGACGTTTAACTCAAGTTTTGTAGAGTATTGATTATCGTCGGACGGCCACGGGAGGAAGTGCCATGACCGAGGAGCGCGTCGAATTCCGGGTCAGCCCCGACCGGTACAAGCACTGGCGGATGTCCTGTGACGGCCCGGTCGCGACCCTGGTCATGGACGTCGACGAGCAGGGCGGCCTAGTGCCGGGCTATGAGCTGAAGCTGAACTCCTACGACCTCGGCGTGGACATCGAGCTCTACGACGCGGTGCAGCGACTGCGCTTCGAGCACCCGGAAGTGCGCGCGGTCGTGATCACCAGCGGCAAGCCGAAGATCTTCTGCGCCGGCGCGAACATCCGGATGCTGGCCGCCTCGCCGCACGGCTGGAAGGTCAACTTCTGCAAGTTCACCAACGAGACAAGGAACGGCATCGAGGACGCGACCGCCAGCTCGGGGCAGACCTACCTGGCCGCAGTCAACGGCACCGCCAGCGGCGGCGGCTACGAGCTGGCGCTGGCGTGCGATCACATCATGCTGGTCGATGACAGGTCCTCGGCGGTGTCGCTGCCCGAGCTGCCGCTGCTGGGCGTGCTGCCGGGCACCGGCGGGCTGACCCGGGTCTGCGACAAGCGGCACGTGCGGCGGGACCTGGCCGACTACTTCTCAACCCGGCCGGAGGGCATCGGCGGCAAGAAGGCGGTCCAGTGGCGGCTGGTCGACGAGGCCGTGCCGCGGCCCCGGTGGGACGAGACCGTCGCGGAACGGGCCGCCGCGCTGGCCGGGCGCTCCAGCCGCCCAGCCGGGAATAAGCACGGTGCGGCCGGAGTGCCGCTGACCCCGCTGGGCAAGGCCCGCGACGACGACGCGATCAGCTACGACCACGTCGAGGCCAGGCTGGACCGCGAGGCGAGCCGGGTCGACATCACCGTGCGCGGGCCCCAGGCCGGCCCGCCCGCCGACATCGCGGCGGCGGCCGCCCAGGGCGCCGGGTTCTGGCCGCTGGCGGTGACCCGCGAGCTCGATGACCTGATCCTGGACCTGCGCACCAACGAGCCCGAGCTGGGCACCTGGGTGTTCCGCACCGAGGGCGACCCGGCCCTGGTGCTCGCTTACGACGAGTTGCTGCTGGCCGGCAGGCACGACTGGTTCGCCAACGAGGTTCTGCACTACCTCAAGCGCACGCTGCGGCGCCTGGACGTGACCAGCCGCAGCCTGATCGCGGTCATCGAGCCGGGCAGCTGCTTTGCCGGGTCGCTGCTCGAGCTCGCGCTGGCCGCCGACCGGTCGTTCCAGCTGGCCGGGGTGTTCGAGGACGACCCGGACGCCGAACCCGCGGCCATCACCCTTGGCGACCTCAACCTGGGCCCGCTGACGATGAGCAACGGGCTGACCAGGATGGCGACCCGGTTCTGGGGTGACGAGGCCGGCTACGAGGCGGCCGCCAAGCGCAAGGGAGAGGCGCTGGAAGCCGAGGAGGCGGCCGACCTGGGCCTGATCACCTTCGCGCCGGACGACATCGACTGGGACGAGGAGGTCAGGATCGCGACCGAGGAGCGGGCCAGCTTCAGCCCGGACGCGCTCACCGGCCTGGAGGCCAACTACAGGTTCGCCGGGCCTGAGACCATGGAGACGAAGATCTTCGGCCGCCTGTCCGCCTGGCAGAACTGGATATTCAACCGGCCCAACGCCGCCGGCCCGGACGGCGCGCTGCGCCGGTTCGGCACCGGACAGCGTGCCGCCTTCGACCGGAAGCGAGTCTGAACGATGACCACTGCCGCCGACTACACCGGGAAGATCCCGAACAACGTCAGCCTGCACGAGGACCGGCGGCTGCAGCGGGCGCTCGAGTCCTGGCAGCCGAACTTCCTGAACTGGTGGCAGACCATGGGCCCGACGCTGCCGACCCAGGATGTCTACCTGCGCACCGCGGTCAACGTGGGCCGGGACGGGTGGGCGCAGTTCGGGCACGTGGCCATGCCGGAGTACCGGTGGGGGATCTTCCTGGCCGAACGCGACCCGGGCCGCCGCGTGGGGTTCGGCGAGCACAAGGGCGAGCCGGTATGGGACAAGGTCCCGGGGGAGTACCGGGCCGAACTGCAGCGGCTCATCGTGATCCAGGGCGACACCGAGCCCGCCTCGGTGGAACAGCAGCGCAACCTGGGCGCCACCGCGCCGAGCCTGTACGACCTGCGCAACCTGTTCCAGGTGAACGTCGAGGAGGGGCGGCACCTGTGGGCGATGGTGTACCTGCTGCACGCCTACTTCGGCCGCGAGGGCCGCGAGGAGGCCGAGGAACTGCTGCACCGCAACTCGGGCAGCCTGGACGCGCCGCGCATCCTGGGCGCGTTCAACGAGGAAACCCCGGACTGGCTGTCGTTTTTCATGTTCACCTACTTCACCGACCGGGACGGCAAGTACCAGCTCGGCACGCTGAAGGAGTCGGCATTCGACCCGCTGTCGCGGACGTGCGAGTTCATGCTCAAGGAAGAGGCGCACCACATGATGGTGGGCACCACCGGCGTCGACCGGGTGGTGCAGCGGACCGTCGAGGTGATGCGGGAGCACGACACCGACGACGTGGCCGGGCTCGGCGCGATCCCGCTGCCGGTGATCCAGAAGTACCTGAACTTCCACTACTCGGTGTCGCTGGACCTGTTCGGCGGCGAGACCTCCACCAACGTGGCCAACTACTACACCGCGGGCCTCAAGGGCCGGTGGCTGGAGGACCGGCGCCGGGACGACCACAAGCTCACCAGCGACTCGATCATGGTGGACGCGCTGTCCGAGGAGGCCGGGACTGACGAGCAGAGCATCGGGCAGACCGAGGTCTCCGCGCTGGTCGGGCTCAACACCGACCTGCGGCGCGAATACATCTCGGACTGCCAGGGCGGCGTCAAGCGGTGGAACCGCATCCTGGAGGAGGGGGGCGTGAAGCAGCGGCTTCACCTGCCGCACGTTGCGTTCAACCGGAAGGTCGGCGCGTTCGCCGGTATCGAGGCCACGCCGGCCGGCGAGAAGCTCTCCGCGGAGGAATGGCAGCGCCGCCAGGGCGCATGGCTGCCGACCGAGGTGGACAAGACCTACGTGCGGTCGCTGATGCAGCCGGTGCACCAGCGGGGCAAGATCGCGGCCTGGATCGCCCCGCCCAGGAACGGCATCAACGGCCAGCCGTTCGACTACGACTACGTCCACCTCGCCTGAGGCCCGGAGCACAGGTGCCGCTGTGAGGGTACCGCCCGTCCACCCTGCTGCGCCGGATCACCGCTGCCGGAGGATCGCTGACCTGAGGAAGGAGTGGTCATGACGCTGACCTGGACCAAGGAGAACTCTCCTCGCTGGGACGCCGACAAGCAGCGGCTGTTCGGCCCGGCCGAGCTGCGGGCGGTGGGCCTGGCGGCGCCCGCGCCGGACGAGCCGGTCGCGAACGAATGGTGGCGGGTCGCCGACGGCGAGGAGATCGCAGGCTACGGCTGGCTCGACTCCGAATGGGGCGACGCGCGCATCACCTTCCTCGTCGCCCCCGGCCGGCGCGGCCAGGGGATAGGGGCGTTCATCCTGGAGCACCTGGATGACGAGGCCGCCGCCCGGGGCCTGAACTACATCTACAACGTCGTCCCCCAGACGCACCCCGACGGCGCGTGGATCAGGAACTGGCTCTCCACGCACGGCTTCCACGAGGCCTCCCGCCGCCAGCTGCGCCGCCAGGTGGAAACCCGCCAGCGGGTCATGCGCCCCTGATGCGTCGGCTGGACCCCGGCCGCAGGCCGACGGCGGCACCGCTGCCACCCGCCGCGACCGCGGAACATCCTGGGCCGCAACCGGTCAGGCGCTGAGGGGTACCTCGCGCAGCTGGCCGAGGATGTTCAGGCGTCCTTCGGCCTCGATGCGGGCCGTGGTCACGCGCTCGGGGTAGCAGCGCATGAACATGCTGGTGAAGTGGGTGCCGTAGTGGATGAGCTCCCCGGACCCAGCGTCGTCTAGGGGGCGGGCGGCGGCGGCGAAGGACGGCTCGTGGAAATAGGCGAAGGTGTACCGTTCCCGGTCCGCCAGCCGCACCTTATGCGGGGTGGCGAGCAGGGCGCCCCCGGTGATGAACTGCATGATGTCGCCGGGGAACACGGTGAAGACGGCGGGGACCGGGGTGACGAATGTCCAGGGCTCGTCGTTTTCGTATCGTCCGGCCATGGACTCGCCGGGCAGCCAGTTACGTCCGCGCTCTTCGCCGTCGACGGGCGGGCGGATGTACAGGCCACCGACGTCGTCCTGTGCGGCGATGACGAGCAGGCCGTAGTCGGTGTGGGAGCCGATGCCGCGCTCGGAGGTGGCACCGGCCGGCGGGAAGCGCAGGACGCGCATATGGTGCCAGCCGTCTTCGGTCAGCCGCGTGAAATGCTCCATGTCGTCCAGCCCGAGGCCTAGGGCCATCAGCTGGAGCAGGCGGTGGCCGATCTCGCCGACGACCCCCATGTAGTCCTTCATGGCGCTGGCGTAGCCGGCGGATGGCCAGGGGACCGGACCGTGGCATGGCCACTGCTCGATGACGCGGACGTCATTCGCGGCGATGTCAGGGCAGACGGTGAAGATCTCCGAACCGTCCTTCTCACCGGCTGTTTCCTCCTCCCCGGAGGCGACGTACCCGCTGTAGGTGAGGTCGGAGACGTGCGCGGCCTTCTCGTGCAGAGGCCTGCGGAAGAACGCCCGGGAGGCGTTAAAGGCGCGTTCGGTGGCGGCCTGCTGTTCGAGGGTGGCCTGCACCTGGAAGATGCCATCTGCTTGCCATGCGGCGATAAGAGCCCTCCCGAGGGCCTTGTCGGCATCGCTGCCCTCGACCAAGGAGGGCAGCTGGAAGGTCTGGAGTGTTGTCAGGCCCCGGGCCACGGCCCAGGTGGCGTCCTGATCCTGCTGCACGACCATGGGATTCTCGCTTTCTGCACTGGCGGGCCGCCTGCCGGCCCGCTCTCGCACAGTCGTACGTCACGGGCCCCGGCGACCGCCTGAGTAGCGGTTGCTCATTTCCCCGCCGCGGGGCTGCGTTCTTCGAAGACCGGCCGCTGGTCTGGCGGGGGGAGCTGGCTTTCGGGGATCGCCGAGTACAGATTGCCTCGGTGCCGTCAGCTCAGGTGATGCGGAAACCTGCAGGCGCGCGAGACGCCACCCCCGGCTTCTGAGCCGTTCGCGGACCTCGTCAGGGCAGCCGGCGAGGATTCGGTCCGCGATGTGTGTGAGGCCGCCGCTGGCCGCAGCGTCTATGGGAGGAATGTCGAACCCGGCGCGTGCGGCGGAGGAGGAAGTCCGTTGCTGCCTGGCCGCTTCCCGCTCAACCATGGCGACGTGCTCGTCGATGGCGGATGCGGCATCCTCATCAGGGCTCAGGGACCGGGCTGCCGGCCAGGTTGAGCAGGCCAGCAGCCCGAGCGCCCGGAGGTCGGCGAAGTAGCGGTTCGGCGGTGCCGGCTGTCCGGCGCTGAGCGTGCTGGCGGGACCGTCCGGGCACAGGAGATCAAGAATCTTGACCTGGAGGTCGATGAGGGCGGCGCTCGCCTGCCTGCCGTGTCCTGCCTGGTCGAGCCTGGCTCCGCAGCAGGCGGGAAGGGATTGTCCTCCGCTGCTCGGGGTGAGTTCCGCCCAGCACTGGGCGGGGTGAAGCCCGGTCGTCCACCGCCGGCATATGTGACTGGATCTCGCCCGCGAACGGCCAGGACCGGGATCACGGCAGATCCCGGCATCAACAGCCAGCCGGCTATGACATCGAAGGCCCGCGATCAGCCTGGGGTATCCGGCGCGTCGCGATCGAGCGCTGCCCGGATCTGGCTGAGCCATTCTGTGCCCAGCTGGCGCCCGTTCGGGTGGCCAACAATCGACCCTCAGTGACCAACTAAAAATCCCTGTCACAGGCTCTCCCGCATCGGGGCTTGGTACTTACTTACTGGCACGATCGCTCATTCAACTGTCGCG
>Ga0070708_100004338_pt1 | contig 11140 bp, 10 predicted proteins | sample KBSK5503metaG_FD_65469 | JGI IMG/M metagenome (GOLD analysis project Ga0070708, IMG submission 65469) | Corn, switchgrass and miscanthus rhizosphere microbial communities from Kellogg Biological Station, Michigan, USA - KBS K5-50-3 metaG | ecosystem: Host-associated > Plants > Roots >...
GGCGTATCGTCACTTCAGCGCCGCCCGTCGGCGTGGGCCAGATCGAGGCCCCGACGTCTATAATCCGCGCCGTGAGACTCGCCGGTAAGCACGCGCTCGTCACCGGCTCGACCAAGGGCATCGGCCTCGCCATCGCACGCGCCTTCGTGCGCGAGGGCGCGCGCGTCGTGATCACCGCGCGCAGCGCCGACGACTGCGCGGCGGTCGCCAAGACGCTCGGCCCGGAGGCCGTGCCGCTCGCGGCCGATCTCTCCAGGGCAGACGAAGTGCGGCGGCTGGCGGCGGCCGCGCGGGACGCGCTGGACGCTCGTGTGGACGTGCTCGTCAACAATGCCGGCCAGCCCCGCGTCGCGCCGTCGACGGAGCTGGCCGAGGCGGACTATCGCTACACGATGGATCTCAACCTGACGGCGTATTTCCTCCTCTCGCAGGCGATCGCGACGGATATGCTCGAGCGCCGACGCGGCTCGATCATCAACGTCGGCTCGATCAACGGGAGCGTGGCGTTTCCACAGCGGCTGGCGTACTGCGTCTCGAAGGCCGGCGTGAACATGCTCACCAAGGTGCTGGCGATCGAGTGGGCGGCGCGCGGCGTACGGGTGAACTGCCTGGCGCCAGGCTACGTCGAAACCCCGTTCATCCAGGGGCTCGCGGCGAAGGGGATACTCGATACGCAGAAGCTGGCGCAGCGCACGCCGATGGGTCGCCTCGGCATGCCCGAGGAGATTGCCGACGCCGCCGTCTTCCTCGCCGGCGATGACTCGTCCTTCATCACCGGCTCCGTGCTCACCGCCGACGGCGGCTGGCAGGCGTACGGGTATCTTTAGGCGCGCTAGCGCGGCTTGTAGTCGCGCGCGGCCTTTGCGATCGTCTCCGGATCCTCCATGTACTCGCGAAGGTCGTTGGCCGGAGCGTTGCAATAGCGGGCGTCATGTCCGGGGTGTGGGCTCGCATCGCCTCCCTCGCGCTCGCCGCGCTGCTGGCGCTCGCGGTCGGCGGCGTGGTCTCGGCCCACGCCCGCACGATCGGCGAGTTCATCGACGACACGCGCATCTCCGCGGAGGTCACGACCAAGCTGGCCGCAGAGTCGCCCTCGAACTTCCTCACGATCGACGTGAAGACCGAGAGCGGCATCGTGACGCTGAGCGGGACGGTCGACTCCAGCGAGAAACGCGCGCGCGCCGCCCAGATCGCCGGCGCCGTCGGCGGCGTCAAGGGACTCGTGAACAACATCCAGGTGGCGGGTGCGGCCACGCCGCCGTCGTCGCCGTCCGGTACCGCGACGAGCAGCACGTCGCCGGCGACGGCCTCCGTCGACGCGACCGGCACCGTGGCGTCGGTCGATCCGTCCTCCGGCACGATCACGCTGAGCGACGGCCGCGTGCTTCGCGCCACCGATCGCACGGCGGTCTATCAGCCGACGACGGTGCAGGCGCTCAAGCCCGGTGACCGCGTGTTCGTGCGCGGCGCGCGACCGGCCACCGTGCGGGCGCCCGAGTCGCGCATGGGGACCGTCAGCCGCGTGGACACGGCCCGGCGTCAGCTCGTGCTGACCGACGGCTCCGTCGTGCGCGTCGCGTCCACGGCCAGCGTTCATCGCGGCACGGAGCGCCTGACGCTCGACCAGGTCGAGCCGGGGGCCGAGGTCGTGATCCAGTTGGCGCCCGTGCCCTCGGCGTCGCCCGGCGCCGCGGCGCCGCGGCCCGCGCCCGAAACCGCTGCGGCCATCGACGCCACCGACGTCGGCGTCGTCTGGACGCCGTCGGCTCCCGCTCGCTGACCCCTCGTCGATAACCTGGTTCGCCGACCCCTCCTGGCTGGAGTACGATACGGTCACCACACCAGGGAGGACGACCCCATGCCGTACGACCTCGTGATCAAGAACGGAACGGTGATCGATGGCTCCGGTCTGCCCGGGTTCCGGGCGGATGTGGGCGTGCGGCACGGACGCATCGTCTCGATCGGGCGCATCCGCGAGCGCGGCCGCGAGACCCTCGACGCCGAAGGCCACGTGGTCGCTCCCGGATTCGTGGACGGTCACACCCACATGGACGCCCAGATCTTCTGGGACCCGCTGGGGACGTCGTCCTGCTACCACGGCATCACGACGGTCGTGATGGGCAACTGCGGCTTCACGCTGGCGCCGTGCGCGGCGAAGGACAAGCACTTCGTCGTGCGAAATCTCCAGAGAGCCGAGGACATTCCGCCGGAGGCGATGGAGGCGGGAATCGACTGGCGCTGGACGACCTTCCCCGAGTTTCTCGACACGCTCGAAAGCCTGCCCAAGGGCATCAACTACGCCGGCTACATCGGCCATTCGGCGCTGCGCACCTATGTGATGGGCGAGCGCGCCTTCGATAAGCCCGCGACCGAGGACGACCTGCGCGCCATGGAGCGCGAGCTGCGCGACGCACTGCGCGCGGGCGCCATGGGCTTCACCACCTCGCGCTCGCCGAGCCACGAGACGCCGGACCACCGCCCGGTGGCCAGCCGCGTCGCGGACTGGCAGGAAGTGCGGCGGCTGGTCAACGCGATGGGCGAGCTGAACGCGGGCATCTTCGAGATCGCCGGCGAGAACGTGGATCGCGAGGCCGACCATCCCGGCCTGCCCGACTACCACCGCCGGCTCAAGGCGCTGGCCGTTGAGAGCGGCCGCCCGATCACATTCGGCGTGTTCGGCCGCCGCGGCGTGCCGGGCGTCTGGCGCAAGTATATGAGCCTGCTCGACCAGACGGCCGCCGAAGGCGGGCGCATGTTCGCGCAGGCGCACAGCCGCTCGCTGTCCGCGCTCCTGTCGTTCAAAACGCAGATGCCGTTCGACCGGCTACCGCTCTGGAAGGAGCTGCGCAAGCTGCCGGTGGCCGAGAAGATCGCCAAGCTGCGCGATCCAGAGTTCAAGAAGAAGCTCGTCGAGGCGACCAACGAGACGCCGGACAAGAAGGCGCTCGGCACCGAGGCCCGACCGCAGCCGTACGAGTGGCTCTTCGTATTCGACACCGTCGAGGGGCCGCATCGCTCGGTGGCCGAGGTGGCGGCGGAGCGCGGCGTGCATCCCGCGCAGGCGATGATCGACCTGGCGCTGGAGAAGGACCTCGACCTCTTCTTCCTGATGCCGGTGGCCAACGAGAACCAGGACGACGCCCTCGAGATCATGAAGCACCCCCGTGCATGCGTGACCTTCTCGGACTCCGGCGCGCACGTCACCCAGCTCATGGACTCCTCGCTGCAGACGCACCTGCTCGCCCATTGGGTGCGCAGGAAGCAGGCGTTCACGCTCCCGCAGGCCGTGCGCATGCTCACGCTGGTCCCCGCCACGCTCTGGGGCTTCGCCGACCGCGGCCTCATCCGCGAGGGTATGGCCGCCGACTTCGTGGTCTTCGATCCCGCGACGATCGGGGCGGAGATGCCCGAGCTGGTGGCGGACCTCCCGGCCGGCGCCAAGCGGCTGGTCCAGCGCTGCCGCGGCGTCGCAGCCACGGTGGTCAACGGCGAGACGATCCTGCGCGACGGCAAGCCGACCGGCGCGCGTCCCGGCCAGCTTCTCCGCGGTCCCCTCGCGCGCCGGGGCTGAGCCGTGCTCGCGATCTGGGTGAAGGTCCGCATCAAGCCGGCGGAGCGCGGGCGGTTCCTGGCCGCCATCGAGCAGGACGCAATCGGCTCCGAGCGCGACGAGGCCGGCTGCTGCCGCTTCAACGTGCTCCAGGACGACGCCGATCCCAACACGTACTACTTCTACGAGGTGTACAAGGACGAGGCGGCGCTGGAAGCGCACCGGGCCGCGCCGCACTACGCGAAGTGGCGCGCGGCGGCCGACACGCTGGACGGGCCCTCGCAGCCGACGCGCTGCAAGACCGTGTTCCCGAGCGATCCGAAGTACTGGCTGGGAGCCAAGAAGTAGCTCCGTGACGTGGCTGTCTCCCGTCGCGCTGCTGGCGCTTCTCGCGGCCGCCACGGGGGGCGGTCAGCCGGCGCCGCCGGCGGAGCCGTCGCCCGCGCGCAGCACGACCGGCCAGCTCCTCGTCGCCACCGAAGATCTCCACGACCCACGCTTCGCGCGCACGGTCGTCTACATGCTCCGCCACGACACCACCGGCGCGCTGGGTCTCATCGTGAATCGCCCGGTCGGCACGCTGCCGCTGGCGCGCGTGCTGGAATCGCTCGGCCGTAACTCCGAGGGCGCCGGCGGCGAGATCCGCGTCCACTATGGCGGGCCCGTGCAGCCCGAGCGCGGCTTCGTGCTGCACACGCCCGCGTGGGAGGGCGGCGACAGCCGCGTCGTGCACGACGGCGTGGCCGTCACCAGCGATCCGGCGATCTTCGACGCCATCGCCCGCGGCACCGGGCCGCGCCGCGTGATGTTCGCGGCCGGCTACGCGGGCTGGGCGGCGGGCCAGCTCGAGGCCGAGATCCAGGGTGGCTTCTGGTTCGTGGTCCCTGCCGACGAGGCGCTCCTCTTCGATGACGACGCGGCGAGCAAGTGGGAGCGCGCGACGGAGCGCCGCAAGGTCGTGCTCTGAGCGCTATCATGTCCCGGTCGCGCCACGAACCCTGAGCTCGGGAGGCCCGAGATGCTCCGTCGTGTCCTGATCGCCTCGCTCGTGCTGGGCGCCGCCCTCGCGTCGGCGACCTCGTTCGCCGGCGCCCCGCTCGTCGTCAGCGTGTGGGGTGGCAACTGGAAGGACACCATCGAGCGCGTGGTGGCCAAGCCGTACACCGCGCAGACCGGCATCCCCGTGGAATTCGAGGTCGGCGGCACGCTCGATCGGCTCGCCAAGGCGCGCGTGGCCAAGGGCGCGCCGCTCGTCGACGTGACGTTCACGACGTCGCACGTCGCGCGGCTCTACGCTTCCGACGGCCTCCTCGAGAAGCTGGACCTCGCGAAGCTGCCGGCGTCGAAGGACCTCGCGAAGGAGGCCTTCCGCAGCGAGCACGCCATCGGTGGCTGGGCGTACGTCTACACGATCGCGTACCGGGCCGACCAGGTGAAGACGCCGATCACGAAGTGGGCGGATCTCTGGCGCCCCGACCTCAAGGGCAAGATCGCGATGCCCGACTTCGATCCCTCGCACATCATCACCATCAGCGCGCTGCTCGAAGGCGGCAACGAGAAGACGTGGGAGAAAGGCCAGGAACGCCTCCGACAGCTCAAGCCGAGCATCGCGGCGTTCTTCTCGACCGATGCGCGGAGCCAGGACCTCATGAAGACGGGCGAGGCACCGGTGGAGGTGATGCTCTCGATCAATGCCTTCCACCTGCGTGAGCAGGGGATGCCGATCACGATCGTGGAGCCGACGGACAAGCCCGGCATCCTCGGCATCGACGTGGCGACGGTCATGGCCGGCAGCCAGAAGACGAAGAACGCCTATGAGTTCGTCAACCTGCTGCTGTCGAAGGACGTCCAGGAGCAGCTCGCCGCCGGCTTCAAGGCCGGCCCCACGAACATGAAGGCCGGTGTGCCCGCCTCGCTCAAGGGCCAGCCCGGCGTCTTCGCCACGCCCGCGGAGTGGAAAGAGCGCGGCTACATCATCGATGACGAGACGCGCGCGACGCTGCTGCCGAAGTGGAAGGAGTGGTTCAACGCCAACATCGTTGCGCGCTAGGCTGGTCGGCTCCCTGCTGCTGGCGCCCGGCCTCGTCGCCATCGTGCTGTTCGCGACGGCCCTCGGCGCCCTGTTTCGACTGAGCGCCCTCGAGTTCGTCCCCGGCTCGCTCCGCACCGGCGGCGTCACCGCCGCCAACTTCCGCGCCGTTCTCTCCGCGCAGTACCTGCGCGCCATCGGCGACACCGCGCTGCTCAGCGCGGCCACCACGATCCTCACGCTGCTGGCGTCATATCCCGTCGCCTACGCGCTGGCGCGCACGCGCTCGGGGCGCATGCGCTCGCTGCTGCTCGGACTCACGCTGGCGCCGTTCTTCACGGGCGCCATCGTGCGGACCTACGCCTGGATGCTCGTGCTCGGCAGCTCCCTGGTGACCTGGCCCGTGCGGCTGCTCTTCGAGCCCTCGGGCGTGCTCGTCGGGCTGGTCCACTTCTCGATGCCGACGATGATCCTGATGCTGGCCGCCGCGCTGGCCCACGTCGATCCCGCCGTCGAGCGCGCGGCGGCCAGTCTCGGCGCGCGGCCCGCGCGCGTCTTCGCGCGCGTCACCCTGCCGCTCTCCATGCCGGGCGTCGTCTCCGGCAGCCTCATCGTGTTTGCCTGGACGTTCAGCGCCTTTGCCACGCCCGAGCTGCTCGGCGGCGGGCGCGTGAAGATGATCGCGAACGTGGTGAAGGACCTGGCGCTCGATTCGTTCAACTGGCCCGGCAGCGCCGCCTTCGCCATCGTCGCCCTGGCGGTGACGCTGGCGCTCGTCGCCGGCCTCGGGCGCCTGCTGACCCCGCGCGCGAGCTGAATGGCGGCGGCGCGCGCAACCGGCGTCGCCGTCGTCGTGCTCCTGCTGGCGTTTCTCACGGTACCGAGCCTCGTCGTGATCGTCGTGTCCTTCAACCCCACGGCGATCATGGCCTTCCCACCGCACGGCCTGTCGCTGCGCTGGTACGAGAACGCGTTGACGTACCCGCAGTTCCAGCGGGCGGCGGTGAACAGCCTGATCGTGACGGCGGCGGCGACGCTGCTCGCGCTGCCGATCGGCACCGCCGCCGCGCTGGCGCTGGTCCGGCACCGCGTGGCGGCCCGCGCCGTCTGGGCAGCCGCGCTCCTGTCGCCCGTGGTCGTGCCGGGAGTGGCCGCGGGCCTCGGCTTCCTGATCCTCGCCGCCGGGCTCGGCCTGCTCGCCAGCCGCTGGGTGCTGATCGCCGTTCACGCGATCCTCGTGCTGCCGTTCGTCGTCCGCTCGGTGAGCGTCTCGGTCGCCAACCTCGATCCCGCGCTCGAGCGCGCGGCGGCCAGCCTCGGCGCGCGTCCCTCGCGCGTCTTGTCGCGCGTCACGCTGCCGCTGCTGCGCCCGGGGCTCGCGGCGGCCGCGCTGTTCGCGGTGATCGTGTCGCTCAACGAGTTCGTGGTCTCGCTCTTCGTCTCCACTCGCGTGACCGAGATCCTGCCGGTGGCGATGTTCACGTACGTCGTCAATTACACCGATCCCACGATGGCGGCGCTCTCCACACTCTTCATCGTGGTGACGTTCGTCGCGGTCTTCGTCGCCGAGCGCCTGCTCGGACTCTCCCGGGTGTTCGGCCTGGAGGGCCACGCCCGGGGAGGGTCGAGTCGGTGAGCGCCGGCAAGACGGTCGTGGTGCTGGAGGGGATACGCAAGGTGTACGGCGAGACGGTGGCGATGGACGGCGTCGACCTCGCGGTCGACGAGGGCGAGCTGCTGACGCTGCTCGGGCCCTCGGGCTGCGGCAAGACGACCACGCTCAACGTCATCGCCGGTTTCGTCGTGCCCGACGCCGGGCACGTGCGCATCGACGGCGCGGAGGTCACCGACAGGCCCGCGTGGCAGCGCGGGCTCGGCGTCGTCTTCCAGTCCTACGCCCTGTTTCCGCACATGAGCGTCGCCGACAACGTCGCCTTCGGTTTGCGCGAGCGCGGGGTCGGCCGGGCCGAGGCCGGGGATCGCGTGCGCGAGGCTCTCGCGCTCGTGCGCCTGCATGGCGTCGCCGACCGGCGCCCCGCGCAGCTCTCAGGCGGCCAGCAGCAGCGCGTGGCCCTGGCGCGCGCGCTCGTGATCCGCCCGCGCGTGCTGCTGCTCGACGAGCCGCTGGCCGCGCTGGACCGCAAGCTGCGCGAGGAGATGCGCGCCGAGCTGAAGGAGATCCAGCGCGCGGTGGGGACGACGACGGTGTTCGTCACCCACGACCAGCACGAGGCGCTCGGCCTCTCCGACCGCGTGGCCGTCATGCGCCACGGGCGCATCGAGCAGCTCGGCACGCCCGAGGACGTCTACGAGCATCCGGCCACGGCCTTCGTCGCCGACTTCGTCGGCGCCTCGAGCGCGCTCACGGGACGCGCGGCGTCCGGCGATCTCGTCGAGATCTGCGGCGCGCGAATCGCCGTGCGGCTGGACCGGACGCTGCAGACAGGAGAGACCGTGCGGCTGCTGATCCGTCCCGAGCGTGTCGCCCTCGGCTCCGCCGGCCCGAACACGATCCCGGCGCGCGTCGCCGGGGTCATGTACCTCGGCGACCACTCGGAGGTCCGGCTCGAGCTGGTGGACGGCACGCGGCTCATCGCCAGCGTACGCGGCCGCGCCGCGGTGTCGGCGGGGGAGCGGGTGTTCGCCCACCTGCCGGAAGACGCCTTTCTGGAGACGCGCTGAGGTGTAAAATCCGGGCACGCTAACCAGTCCCGTGAGCCCCGAACGCCTGGAGGTCGCCATGGCCCTCAACGGTCAGACCGAGGCCCGCAAGCTCCGCTCCCGCCTGAGTCACCCCGTCGTCGATGCCGACGGTCACTGGCTGGAATACCTGCCCGTGATGCGCGAGCAGTTCCGCAAGATCGCCGGCGAGGCGGCGGTCGAGGGGCTGGCGCTGGCCAGCTCGCGCATTCCCAACGCGCTCAAGATGTCGCTGGCCGACCGGCGGCGCAAGCGCGTGGGCATGGAGGGGTTCTGGTCCTCGCCGAGCGAGAACGTGCTGGACCGGGCGACCGCGATGTTTCCCCGCCTCTTCTACGAGCGCCTGGACGACCTCGGCATCGACTTCTCGGTCGTCTACCCGACGGCCGGACTCTCGTTCCATCGCCTTGCCGATACGAAGATGCGCCGCGCGATCTGCCGTGCGTACAACGTGTTCACGGCCGAGCAATTCAAGCCGTACGCCGACCGCATCATCCCGGCCGCGATCATCCCGATGTATACGCCGGAGGAGGCGATCGAGGAGCTGGAGTTCGCGGCCACGCAGCTCGGCTTCAAGGTCATCATGGTGGGCGGGCTGATGCGCCGGCCCGTGGCCGCGGTGGCCGAGGCGCAGCCCGACGCCGCGAAGTACGCCGAGTGGTTCGACGTCATCGGCATCGATAGCGACCACGACTACGATCCCGTGTGGCAGAAGTGCCGCGAGCTGAAGCTCGCGCCGTCCTTCCACAACGGCGCGCGCTCGATATTGCTGCGGAACTCGCCCTCGAACTTCTGCTTCAACCACATCGGTCACTTCGCCTCCGCCGGCCACGCCGTCTGCAAGGGGCTGTTCTTCGGCGGCGTCACGCGGCGCTTCCCCGACCTGAACTTCGCCTTCCTCGAGGGCGGGGTGGGTTGGGCGTGCATGCTCTACGCGGACCTCGTCGGTCACTGGGAAAAGCGCAACGGCGAGGCGATCAAGTCGACGCATCCCTCCCGGCTCGACCGCGCTCGGTTGCTCGAGTTCGCGCGCAAGTACGGGCGCGAGGAGGTCGCGGAGGCGGTCGGCCGCGGCGAGGGCTTGGACGAGACGCAGGCCATGACCGGCGGCGTCGAGGACGTCGACGACTACTTCCGCTGCAAGGTGGAGAAGAAGCAAGATCTGAAGGAGCTATTCGTGCCGCGCTTCTACTTCGGCTGCGAGGCCGACGACCCGGTCAACGCGTGGGCCTTCAACAAGAAGGCGAATCCGATGGGCGCCCGGCTCAACGCGATCTTCTCCTCGGACATCGGCCACTTCGACGTGCCCGACATGGCCGACGTGGTGCCGGAGGCGTACGAGCTGGTCGAGCACGGCCTGCTCGACGACAGCGACTTCAAGGACTTCATGTTCGGCAACGCCGTGCGCTTCTGGGGCGAGGTCAATCCGGACTTCTTCCGCGGCACGGTGGTCGAGAAGCAGGCCAGCGAGGTGCTGCGCCATGGCGCTTGACCCTCAGGCCGCGAACGTCATCGACCTGGTGGTCAAGTCGGGGCGTCCGCCGTATCACCTGCTGACGCCCAAGGAGGCGCGTCGGATGTTTCTCGAGACGCGGCCGGCCTCGACGCCGCCGGCGCCGCAGATCGGCGCCGTGCGCGACCTCACGGCGGACGGCCCGCTCGGCGCCATTCCGCTGCGCGTCTACCGTCCCGCCGGCGTCCCCGACGCCACGCGGCTACCCGTGCACGTCTACTTCCACGGCGGCGGCTGGGTCATCGGCGACATCGAGACCCACGACGTGCTCTGCCGCCAGCTGACGGCCGAGGCGGGCGTCGCCGTCGTCTCCGTCGACTACCGCCTGGCGCCGGAGCACAAGTTCCCGGCATCGGTCGACGACGCCTGGGCGGCGACGCGCTGGGTCGCCAGCCACGCCGACGAGCTCGGCGTGGACGCCCGGCGTCTCTCGGTCGGCGGCGACAGCGCCGGCGGCAATCTCGCCGCGGTGGTGGCGCTGCTGGCGCGGGACTCGGGCGCGCCGGCCATCGCGCTGCAGGTGCTCGTCTATCCGGTCACGGACCTCGGCGCGGAGACGAAGTCGTACGCCGATCTCGCGGACGGCTACATGCTGACGCGCGACAGCATGCGCTGGTTCCGTGCGCAGTACCTCGGCAAGGAGGAGGACGCGCTCGACTGGCGCGTCTCGCCGTTCCGCGCCACGTCGCTGGCCGGCCTGCCGCCGGCGCTGGTCATCACCGCCGGCTTCGATCCGCTGCGCGACGAGGGCGAGGCCTACGCGCGCAGGCTGCGCGAGGCCGGCGTCAGCGTGGACGCTGTCTGCTTCGGCGGGATGATCCACGGCTTCGTGCCGATGGGCCGGCTCATCGACACGGCGTTCCGCGCGGTCACGCTGATCGCGGGCTCGCTGCGCCAGGCGGCGGCAGCTAAGGAGTTGGCCGGGCGCGGCTACTCGTAGTACTCGGGCGCGTAGCGCAGGCCATCGCTCTGCGGCTTGTCGTGGTTGATCCACAGCTGCGCTCGGCGCTCGTCCATCACGCCCTGGATCCGGTGCATCGAGGCCAGCGTCTGCTCGCGACTGACGTTCAGCGAGGGCACCCGCTTGTTGTCCCAGTTGTCGCGGAAGTGCACGGCGTCGCCCGACAGAACGACGTAGCCGGTCTTCGGCAGGCGGACGAGCAGCGACTGGTGCCCCGGCGTGTGGCCGGGAGTCGACAGGATCGTCACGCTGCCGTCGCCGAACACGTCGCGATCGCCCGTGAGCTTCTCGAGCTTCTGCGTCGTCGCGAACGCCGGCTTGGTGGGCCCCGCCATCGCCCAGTCGTACTCCGCGCCCTGGATCAGGACGGTCGATGACGGAAACAGC
>Ga0070708_100004340_pt1 | contig 11139 bp, 10 predicted proteins | sample KBSK5503metaG_FD_65469 | JGI IMG/M metagenome (GOLD analysis project Ga0070708, IMG submission 65469) | Corn, switchgrass and miscanthus rhizosphere microbial communities from Kellogg Biological Station, Michigan, USA - KBS K5-50-3 metaG | ecosystem: Host-associated > Plants > Roots >...
TTCATCAATCAACTCCGCGAAAAAATAGGAGTCGTTTTTGGATCGCCCGAAACCACCCCAGGTGGTCGCGCGCTGAAGTTCTATTCCTCCGTTCGGATGGACGTGCGGCGGATCGAGAACCTGAAGGACGGCGCCGAGGTCGTCGGCAGCCGCGTGCGCGTGAAAGTGGTGAAGAACAAGGTTGCCGCGCCGTTCCGTCTGGCGGAGTTCGATATCATTTACGGCAAAGGCATCTCCCGTGAGGGATCGCTGATCGATGTCGGCGTGGACCAGGGTTTCATCAAGAAGTCGGGCGCATGGTTCACCTACGAGGGCACCCAGATCGGTCAGGGGCGCGAGAACGCCCGGCAGTTCCTGCTCGAGAACGCCGACGTGGCGCTGGACATCGAGAAGCGTATACGCGACGCGCTCGGCCTCGTGCCCAAGGAAGGCGACGGCGAAGAACCGCCGGAGGAGGACGACTAGGAGCGCGTGCGAGCCGCTCGGGGAAGGCGGCGTCGTGTCGCGCGACCCAGGCGACGGGGAGGGCCAGGGAACCGGGAAGCGAAAGCGTACCCGGCGCCCACGCCCCTCCCCGTCGCAACTTTCTCCGGAGGACGCGTATGAGAAAGCACTCTCCTCGGCGATCCGTCTGCTGTCCGTTCGCGAACGGTCTCGCGCCGAGCTTCGCTCGCGGCTCGCCGGAAAGGGCTACCACCCGAGCATCGTTATACGGGTCCTCGACCACCTCGAGGAATACGATCTGCAGAACGATCAGCGGTTCGCGCAGACGTTCGTCGAGGAGTCCCATCGCGCCACGCGCGGCCTTTCCGCCTTCGCGATCCGGGGGGAGCTCCGCCGCAGGGGAGTCGACCGGAGCCTCGCCGCCGAAGCGTCGACCGAGCGGCCCGAGGACGAGGAAGTTCGTGCCCGGGCCCTCGCCCAACGCCGGGGTATCCGCATGGCCGGCCTTCCCGTCGAGGTGGCCCGGCGGAGGCTGGAGGGGTTCCTCGCCCGGAGGGGCTACCCGGCAGAGTTGTGTAGCCGGCTGGCCGCCGAGGCCACCCGGAGAGAGTCCGACGGCCGTTGAATCGAGCCCCAGAACCCACGTCCCTTGACCCCCCAATCGACCAGGCCCTACCATGGCCTCGCTTGGTTGAGACGTGCGATTCCCGAAGAGTCAACAGAACGTGCTGATACCGGAACGGACGGACGAGACACGACGGTGAGGGCGAAAACACCCTGAGATCGGCGGCCGAAGGCCGCCATATACACCGTCCATCCAAACCGCTCCCCGGGGGATCCACGCCTCCATCGAGGCACGCTGAGCACATGCGTGGGCGCGCCCGCTCAACGGGCAAGCCCGTGGAAGGAGCGTTACCGCGATGATCTTCGTCGTCGTACTACTGGCACTCCTCATTCCGGTCGCCGCGTTCGCCGGCGTCTCCTACGCCCGCAAGGCTTCCGCTCAGAACGCCGGTTCGATCGAAGCCCAAGCGAAAACCATGCTTGCCGACGCAGAGCGGGACTCCGAGACCCGGCGCCGCGAAGCCCAGGTCGAGGCGAAGGACGAGATCCTCAAGCTCCGGCAGGAGTTCGAAGATGAGACAAAAGTGCGCCGCAGCGAGCTCGACCGCCGCGAACAGCGGATCGACGAGCGTGAACGCCACCTCGAAGGCAAAGATCGCGACATCGAGCGTCAGGCTCGAGAGCTGGCCGCCAAAGACGAGTCGGTAGCCCAAGCACGCTCGCACGTCGAGGGGCAGGTCGAGGACATCCGCCGCCAGCTGGAGAAGGTCGCCGGCATGACCGCCGCAGAGGCGAAGGGCGTGCTCATGAAGCGGGTCGAGGACGAGGCGAAGCGCGACGCGATGTCGATGGTCCGCGACCTCGAGACTCGCGCTCGCGAGGAAGCGGAGCAGCGCGCCCGGCGGATCATCACGCTCGCGATCCAGCGGCTCGCCTCCGAGCAAACCGCCGAGTCGACCGTGGCGACGCTGGCGCTTCCTTCCGACGACATGAAGGGGCGGATCATCGGGCGGGAAGGTCGGAACATCCGCGCGTTCGAGGCCACGACCGGCGTGAACATCATCATCGACGACACTCCCGAGGCGGTTTTGCTTTCCTGCTTCGACCCGGTCAGGCGCGAGGTCGGCCGCATCACGCTCGAAAAACTGATCGCCGACGGGCGCATCCATCCGGCTCGCATCGAAGAGATGTACGAGCGAGCCAAGGGGGAGGTCGAGCAGGAGATCCGTAAAGCCGGCGAAGAGGCGGTGCTCGACGTGGGTATGACCGACGTCCATCCCGAGATGATCCGCGTGCTCGGCCGTCTCCGATACCGGACGTCCTACGGACAGAACGTGCTCAAGCACCTCGTTGAAAGCGCGCATATCTCGGGGGCGATGGCCGCCGAGCTGGGCCTCCCGCCCGACCAAGTGAAGCTCGTCAAACGCTGCGCGCTGCTCCACGACATCGGCAAGGCCGTTACGCATGAAGTCGAGGGGTCGCACGCGTTGATCGGCGCCGAGCTCGCTCGCCGACTCAAGGAGTCGCCGGAGGTCTGCCACGCGATCGAGTCGCACCACGGGGAGGTCGAGCAGCGCACGATCGAAGCCGTGCTATCGCAAACGGCGGATCAGATTTCGGGCGGCCGTCCGGGCGCACGGCGCGAGACGCTCGAGACCTACGTGAAGCGCCTCGAGAAGCTGGAGGAAATCGCGACCTCCTACCCCGGAGTGGAGAAGGTATTTGCCATGCAAGCCGGCCGTGAGGTCCGTGTGATGGTTAAGCCGGACGACCTCGACGACCTGGCCTGCCAGGTTCTCGCGAGGGACATTGCCAAGCGGATCGAGGAGGAACTTCAGTATCCCGGGCAGATCCGGATCACGGTCGTTCGGGAGATCCGCGCCACCGAATACGCCAAATAGAGCAGAGCAAGCAAACAGGGCCCTTGCTTTTGGAAGTCCGGAGGAATTGAATCGGCCTCAATAGGGGTCGAGCCGAGGGTGAGGAGTCCTTCGGTGGGAAATGTCGATTTGCTCAAAGTCTCGGGGTGGTCGAACCCGAAATCCGTCGCGGGCGCCATCGCTGGGGTCCTTCGCGAGCAGGGATGGGTCGACGTTCAGATCATCGGCGCTGCGGCGCTCAACCAGGCGGTGAAGGCGATCGCGATCTCCCGCTCGTACGTGGCCTCGGAAGGGATAGACCCCGTGTGCATCCCCGGCTTCCAAGACATCGAGATCGGCGGCGAGGGACGGACCGCGATCCGCATCCGGGTCGAGGATCGAGCCGCCGTTTCAGGAAAGCGCGCTCAGAGCACGGAGTCGTCACGGGAGGAGGAGGACGAGACCGGTTGAGGAAGGCCGCACTCCGCCCCTCGCGTCGTGCCGCCTCCTCTATGATGTCGCACGCCGACTGAGTAGAGGAGCCCCATGGCACGGAAGAGCCCGATCGAGATGCTCGCCCGCGTCGATCTCTTCGAAGGATTGTCCAAGAAAGAGCTTCGACAGATCGAGAGCAACACGCGCAAGGTAGAGTTCCCCGCCGGCACAACGATCGTGACGGAAGGCGAAAAGGGCATCGGGTTCCATCTGATCACCGCCGGCCGTGCCAAGGTCATGTGGGGAGGCCGGACGCGCAACACGCTCGGCCCGGGGAAGTTTTTCGGTGAGCTCTCGGTCATCGACCAGGGTCCGCGCACGGCGACGGTGAAAGCCGAGACGGAGGTGACGACACTGTCGCTCACGTCGTGGGACTTCTTGCCGTTGCTCGAAAAGAACCCGTCGATCGCTCGCAAGATCATGCTCGAGATGTGCCGTCGTCTGCGCGCCGAGCGCCGGCATACCCACTAGCCGGACGAGGCTGCCCGAATGATGCGGTTCCTCAGAACCCCAATCCCTTCGATCTCGAGCTCAACCACGTCGCCGGGGGAGATCCACCGGTTCTGATCGAGCCCGCAGCCGCCGAAGGGGGTGCCCGAACCGTAGACGTCGCCCGGCCAGACGTCTTCACCCGCCGAGACGTGAGCGATCATCGCCGGAAACGTCCAGTGCATGTGCGACGTGTCGGCGGTGCACCACACCTCTCCGTTGACGCTCGCGGTCATCGTGAGTCCGGCGCGCGGATCGATCTCGTCGCCTGTGACGATGCACGGCCCGAGCGACGTAGCGAAGTCTTTGGATTTCGCCGGCCCGAGCCGCATCGCCATCTCCTGTTTCTGAACGTCTCGCGCCGACCAGTCGTTCATGACGGTGTAGCCGAAGATCGCACGCTCCGCGGAGGCCTCGTCGAAGTCGCGTCCGGACGCGCCGATGACGCAGGCGAGCTCGAGCTCGAAGTCGAGCCGTTCCGTGAACGAGGGCCAGGTGACGTCGGCGTCGGGACCGACGATCGACCGGTGGTTGCCTTTGTAGTAGACCGGAGCGCGGTACCAGGCCGGATCGAGTTCCTCTCCACGTCGCCCCGCTCCGGCTCGAGCGTGGTCTGCGAAGGCCAGGAAGTCGCGCAGGCTCGCGGGTCGGAGCGGCGTCCGTAACCTCTCCGGGTGAACGCGCGGGCCGCTCGACGCGAGCTCGCGCGCGCGATCCCAGGTCGCTGGCCCGGCCTCGATCAGGGCTTCGATGCCCGGCGCGATCGAGGACAGGTCGACGACGCCGTCGCCCGCCAAGGCCCCGGGCCTGACTCCGTCGACTTCTCCGTACGTCACCAGTCGCATGTTCGGATGTGTGAAATGTGAGCGCGCGGCGGGCAGAATGGGTCCGTGCCGACATACTACGTCCGGACGTTCGGATGTCAGATGAACGAGCACGACTCCGAGCGGATAGCGGGGCTGCTCGAATCGCAGGGATACACGCGCGCTGTCGATGCGGACGGCGCGGACCTGATCGTCCTCAACACGTGCGCCATCCGAGAGAACGCCGATAACCGGCTGTACGGCACGCTCGGACATCTGAAGCGCTTGAAGGACGGCCGCCCTGAATTGCGCATCGCGGTCGGCGGGTGCCTCGTGCAGAAGGACAGGGCCCTCGTCCTGTCAAAAACGCCTTGGGTCGATGTCGCCTTCGGGACATTCGCGGTCGGCGAGCTGCCGGCTCTTCTTGAACGCCGGGAGCGTACGGGCGTTCCCGCTTTCGAGTTCCGCGAGCAGACGGAGGTTTTCCCGAGCGCGCTCCCCGCCCGGCGGGCCGATCCGCATCACGCGTGGGTGTCGGTCAGCGTCGGCTGCGATAACGCCTGCTCCTTCTGCATCGTGCCGTCGGTTCGCGGGCGGCAGGTGAGCAGACGGATGGGCGAGATACTCGACGAGGTCCGTGCCCTGGTCGACGACGGCGTTGTCGAGGCAACGCTGCTGGGGCAGAACGTCAACACCTACGGCCGTGACCTCGATGGACGGCCGTTGTTCGCGGAGTTGCTGCGAGCGCTCGATGATGTCGCCGGGCTCCGCCGAGTGAGGTTCACGAGCCCCCATCCGCACGATTTCACCCCCGACGTGATCGACGCGATGGCATCCAGCGCCGTGGTGTGCGAGCACATCCATTTCCCGATGCAGTCGGGTTCCGACGCGGTACTGCAGCGGATGCGTCGCTCGTACCGGATCGCCAGGTATCTCGGTTGGTTGGAGCGAATCCGCTCGGCGATCCCGGACGTCGCGGTCTCGACGGACATCATCGTCGGCTTCCCCGGCGAAACCGAGAACGATTTCACCGCGACCTTGCGTGCGGTTGAAACCGCGAGGTTCGACTCCGCATACACGTTCCTCTATTCGATCAGGCCCGGCACCGAAGCCGCGACGATGGACGGGCAGGTCGATGGAGCCGTCGCGCACGAGCGGTATATGCGTCTCGTCGAAGTCCAAGAACGCATCTCGCTGGAGCGCAACCGGTCCACGGTCGGAAAGCGTCACGAAGTCCTCGTCGAAGCCGCGGTATCCCGCAAGGATCCGACGATGGCGACGGCCCGAACCCGAACGAACAAGCTCGTCCACCTCCCCGCCGAAAGGCGGGGACCGGGCGAGTTCGTCGACGTCGTCGTCACCGGCGCGCACCCGCACCACCTCGACGCCCTCCCCACGTGAACCTCCCGGCAGAGCGCGTCGGAGACCTCCGAACGGATCGCACGGCTCGGCCGCCGATCGTCTTGGCGCTCGTCGGCCCGACCGCGGCGGGCAAGACGGAGATCTCTCTGGAGGTCGCGCCGGGCCTCCGCGCCGAGATCGTGAGCCTGGACTCGATGCAGGTCTACAGGGGCATGGAGATCGGCACCGCGAAGCCTTCCGCTGAGGAACGATCGCGGGTCCCGCATCACATGCTCGACGTGGCCGACCCGGCTCGCGCGTATTCCGTCGCGGCGTTCCAGAGCGCCGCGCGCGCGGCTGTCGAGGGGATCTTGGCCCGCGGCCGCCGGGCTTTGCTCGTCGGCGGATCCGGCCTCTATTACCGAGCCGTCGTCGACGAACTCAGGTTCCCTCCGACCGACCCCCGGGTCCGCGGGGAGATCGAGCGCGAAGACCCGGCGGATCTGCTCGCAAGACTTCGTGCGCGCGACCCCGAAGCCGCCGAGCGGATCGAACCCGCGAACGTGCGGCGCGTGGTGCGCGCGCTCGAGGTGATCGAACTGACCGGCCGCAGCTTCAGCGAGTTTCGGACGACGTGGGACCGGTACGAGAGCCGGTACGATCTGGTGGTCGGCGGAATCTATCTGTCGCGGGAGACGCTCGTCCGGCGGATAGAAGCACGCGTGGACGCGATGATCGAGAGGGGTCTGATCGACGAGGCGCGCGCGCTGCTCGACCGTGGGCTGCGCGGGGCCCTCACGGCTTCGCGAGCGATCGCCTACCAGGAGGCAGTCGCGCACCTGGACGGCGCGATCACGCTCGAAGAGGTCAAAGAGCAGATCGTGCGCAGCACTCGCCGGCTCGCGCGGAGGCAGATGTCTTGGTTCCGCGCGGACCCTCGCGTCAGGTGGTTCGACGGCCGCCAAACCGAACGCGCCGTCTCCGAAATCAGGGCATACTACGAGTGGGAGATCGCTCGTCGGAACGCGGGAGCGTAGGTCGGATGTCAATCGAGTTCACCAAGTCGCACGGCGCGGGGAACGACTTCATTCTCATCGAAGATCTGTCCGATCAACTCGGCCTTCTCGATCCCAAGCTCGTCGCCGCGCTCTGCGACCGACACCAGGGCGTCGGAGCCGACGGATTGATCCGGATCACGTCTTCACCGAACGCCGACTTCTTCATGGATTACTACAACGCCGACGGCGGCGTCGCGGAGATGTGCGGAAACGGTATCCGCTGCCTCGCGAAGTACGTCGCCGACCGGGGGATCGCGACGGGCGACGCGCTTCAGGTCGACACCCGCGCCGGGGTGAAGGATCTGGTGCTCTCCCGCGACGCCGACGGCATCGTCGATCGCGTGCGCGTCGACATGGGACCGCCGATCCTCGAACGCGCTCGAATCCCCGTCGCCGGGGACGGCGACCCGCTTCACGTCGGCGTCGCGGCCGAAGGCGAGCGCTTCGACGCGGCGTGCGTTTCCATGGGGAACCCGCACGCGGTCGTGTTCGTCGATCGCCTCGCACGGATCCCCGTGGAACGGTACGGCCCGGCGATCGAGACCGCGCCGGCGTTCCCTGCGAGAGCCAACGTCGAGTTCACCGAGGTGCTCACGCTCGACGAGGTCCGCGTCCGCGTCTGGGAGCGAGGAGTGGGGGAGACCCAAGCGTGCGGGACCGGAGCCTGCGCGACAGCCGTCGCCGCGAGCCTTCGTGGGCTGACCGGCCGTGCCGTCGCGGTGCACATGCCCGGCGGGACGCTCGACATCGACTGGACGGAAGTCACCGTCTACCTGACCGGGCCGGTGGTCGAGGTGTTCTCGGGAACGTTCGACCCGCAGGTGGCGCGGATGCTCCCGACAACGGCGCAGCGCTGACCGGCCGTCCGAGAGGAAGGACGCGCGTGAAGGTCGCAAAACGGATCGAGACCCTTCCCCCGTACCTGTTCGCCGAGATCGACCGCAAGATCGCGGCGAAGCGCGCCGCCGGGGTCGACGTGATCAGCTTCGGGGTCGGCGACCCCGACTCGCCGACGCCGGCCCACATCGTGGAGGCGATGCGCGAGGCCGCAGCCGATCCGACGACCCATCAGTATCCGTCGTACTTCGGCATGGCGGAGTTCCGTCGCGCGATCGCGGGGTGGTACGGGCGCCGTTTCGGCGTGAGGCTCGACCCCGATAGCGAAGTTTTGCCGCTGATCGGATCGAAGGAAGGGATCGCGCACCTGCCGGTCGCCTACATCGACCCCGGCGACGCGGCGCTCATACCCGACCCCGGGTACCCGGTTTACCAGGTCGCCACCCACATGGCCGGCGGAACCGGCGTGCCGTTCACCCTCGACGCGTCCAACGGCTTCCTGCCCGACTGGCCGGCGGTTCGCGTGCCCGACCGCACCAAGGTCGCGTGGCTGAACTATCCGAGCAACCCCACTGCCGCGGTCGCTTCGCTTGCGGACTTCGAGCACGCGGTCGACTTCGCGCGCGCCCACGATCTGCTCCTCGCTCACGACAATGCGTATTCGGAGATCACCTACGATGGCTTCGTCGCACCTTCGGTGTTGCAGGCCCACGGCGCGCGTGACGTCGCCGTGGAGTTCCATTCGCTTTCGAAGACCTACAACATGACCGGCTGGCGATGCGGCTTCGTCGTGGGCTCGGCGGAGGCGATCGAGGCGCTCGGCCGCGTGAAGACGAACATCGATTCCGGCATCTTCAACGCGATCCAGCGCGCCGGGATCGCCGCCCTCGACGGCCCGCAGGACTTCCTGGACGACCTCCGTGAGCTGTATCGCCGCCGGCGGGATCTCGTGGTGAAGACGTTCAACGAGATGGGCTGGTCGCTCGAGCCGCCGCGGGGGTCGATCTACGTGTGGCTGCCGGTTGCCGAGGGCTACGACTCGGCGTCGTTCGTGACCCTGCTCCTGGAGAAGGCCGGCGTGGTCGTGCCGCCCGGACGTGGGTACGGGGAGGCGGGTGAGGGCTTCTTCCGGATCTCCCTCACCGTCGCCGACGAACGGCTCGAGGAAGGCCTGGAGCGGATCCGATCCGCGCTCGCATGACGCCTCAAGACCACCGACGGCCGCAGAGCCGGCGCCGCGTCACCGAGCTCCCGCCGGAGCTGCAGGCGCTCCGGCTCGAGCGCGCCGTGCTCGTCGGGCTCTCGCAGGGACGCGACGGCGCTACCGCGGAGTCCTCGCTCGAAGAGTTGCGGCGCCTGGCCGAGACCGCCGGAGCCGAGGTCGTCGACTCGGTCGTTCACCGCCGAGATATGCCCGACCCGGCGACGTTCATCGGAAAAGGGAAGGCGCAGGAGGTGCGCGACATCGTCCGCGGTACCGGCGCCGACACGGTCATCCTCGACGAGGAGCTCTCTCCCGCGCAGCTCCGAAACCTGGAGGAGATCTTCGGGTGCAAGGTGATCGACCGCACCGCTCTGATCATCGACATCTTCGCCCAGCACGCGCATTCCTCCGAAGGCAAAGCGCAGGTGGAGCTGGCGCAGCTCAATTACTTCTTGCCCCGCTTGCGCGGCTGGGGCGAATCGCTCAGCCGGCTCGGCGGTGGGATCGGGACGCGAGGACCTGGAGAAACGAAACTCGAGGTCGATCGGCGCCGCATCAAGAAACGCATCTCGAAGCTTCGCGACGAGATCGAGGGGCTCGAGCGGACACGCACGACGAAGCGCCGGGAGCGAGCCCGCTCGCGCGTGCCGTCCGTCGCGCTCGTCGGGTATACGAACGCGGGCAAGTCGACGCTGCTCAACCGGCTGACCAGCGCGGGCGTCCGCGTCGAAGACAAGCTGTTCTCGACGCTGGACCCCACGACGCGGCGACTCGAGTTGCCCGACGGCCGGCCCTGTGTCATGACCGACACGGTCGGCTTCGTGCGCAAGCTCCCACACGCGCTCGTCGAGGCGTTCGCGTCGACGCTCGAGGAGGCGAGCCGCGCCGACCTGATCCTGCACGTCGTCGACGGTGCCGACCCCGACCCCGAGGGTCAGTACGTCGCCGTTCGCGAGGTTCTGGGTGAGATCGGTGCCGCCGTGGTGACGGAGCTGGTCGCGATCAACAAGGTCGACGCGCTCAGTGAAGTAGAGCTCGCGCGACTTCGTCGCCGGTTCCCCGAGGCGGTCTTCATATCCGCATCGACGGGGGAGGGGGTCGACGGCCTGCTGGAGCGCATTGCGGAGCAGATCCCCCATCCGGAGGTGGAAGTCGACCTGCTCGTCCCGTACGACCGAGGCGACGTGGTGGCCGCCCTGCACGCGGCCGGCGCCGTCGTCGCCGAGACATACGAGGAAGCGGGGACCAGGGTCCGCGCGCGATTACGGGAGGATCAGATCGGCCGGCTCGACCGCTACCTGATCCCCGCGGAGGGCCGGCGCGCGCGCCGGGAATAGCCGCCCCGATTCACACGCTGCCGTTGGCGAGCAGTTCGGAGACCGTCACGACGGAGAATCCGCGCCCGCGCAACCCCGCCAGCAGCTTCTTCAGCGCGTCGAAGGTCTTCGGGTGCGTGTCGTGAGCCAAGATGATGTCTCCCGGCCTGATACGGCGCAGTATCTCGGCTGCGGCTTGATCGCCCCAGATCCGCACCTCACGGTCGAGCGACACGCTCCACAGGACCGTGCGCTCGCCGATCGCTACCGCGTCGGAGACTCCGACCGCCGAGATCTGACCGTAGGGCGGCCGGAACAACACCGGGTGCACTCCGAGGCGCGCGAGTGCGTCCGCACCGCCGGTGATCTCTGCGTTCTGCTCCCGGTCGAGCACCGTAGTGAGGTTCAGATGGGTCATGGTGTGGTTGCCGATCTCATTGCCCGCTGCGATCGTCGCGGCGAGCAGGTCCGGGTTTTCGAGCGCCCGGTGGCCGAGGACGAAGAACGTCGCGTGTACGCCCGCGTCTTGAAGGAAGTGAAGGACCTCCGCTGTGTAGATCGGCTTTGGACCGTCGTCGAGCGTCAGGGCAACGAGCGGGCGAGAGGTCCGGACTCGATAGAAGATCGAGGGGTTCATCTGCTCGCGAGGCAACGCGCCCCCCGCGCCGCGCGCAAATTGCCACGAGCAGACGACGGCGAGAATCGCCGTGATGATCAGCACACGGCGCA
>Ga0070708_100004341_pt1 | contig 11139 bp, 2 predicted proteins | sample KBSK5503metaG_FD_65469 | JGI IMG/M metagenome (GOLD analysis project Ga0070708, IMG submission 65469) | Corn, switchgrass and miscanthus rhizosphere microbial communities from Kellogg Biological Station, Michigan, USA - KBS K5-50-3 metaG | ecosystem: Host-associated > Plants > Roots >...
CCTGCACGTCGAGCGCCTCACCGGTGAACTGGAACGAGAGCGAGTCGGTCAGGTTGGTCCCGACGTCGCGGCAGTAGCTGCCGCCGCTGGCGCGGATGTCGGAGATCTCGTGCCATCCACCCACGGTCTGCACGTTGGGATCAGCACACGGGACCGTGACCGGCGTCAGCGTCTGGGCCGCGAGCGTGCCGTCGAACGGCGGTGTCGCGTCAATGGTGCGCATCGGAACGAACATGAGCTGTTCGAGCGCCTCGGCGGGTCCCGCCATCGAGAACGCGCCGGCTCCCGTGATCGCCGACCCGACCGAGAGGCCGAATGAGGCGAGCGGTGCGCGCAATGTGATCGCGCCGCCGTCGACGGTGCCGACGACGGTGAAGCCGGGGTCGGTGTGGTATCCGGCGCCCAGCGTCGCGCCCGTGCCGTTCTGCAGCGAATCGTTCGCGTCGAGCTTGCCGCCGAAGAAGCGGACCGTTCCGTCGCTGTTGTATTCCATCGATAGGTGGTAGACGTCGAGCGGCGTCGAGAAACGGAACACGTACTGGAGCCGGTCCGCGGGCGGGTTCGATTGCTTCACAGCGTTGTACGCCTTCAGGTCGCGACCCATGCCGGCGCGGGTCGCGTCGGCGAGGTTGATGCGCGCGATCAGGTCGGTGCCGTCCGTGAAAGCGGATGCTCCGAGGAGGTCGAGCGACGGGAGGTTGCTGCCGCTCGCGGTGTTCGGCCACGTCGCATCGCCGGCCGCATCGGCGCGCCTGTTCTGCGGGATGGTGACCGAGATGGTCGAGGGCTGGGTCCCGGTCGGCGCCAGGAGCGACGGGCCCGTGACCTCCTTCGCGAACTGGGTGAACGGTCCGTTCTTGTCCGTTTTCGTGGGATCCGCTCGCGACAGCTCCGCGAGCGCGTTGTTGTTGTCCATCGAGACGACGCCGACGCGCCCGGACTGGTCGAACCCGAGGTCGATCATGTCGAGGAGCGAGCGGTCTCCGGTGCACGCCGTGCCCGACGTGCAGACCGATCCGTGGTGTACGACGCGGTGGCTCATCGTGCCCGTGACGATGCTCGTGGTCGCTCCGGCGCGGGCGAGACCGAGCGCGTCGGTGAGGACGGCGACGTAGGTGTTCCAGGTCGCCGCTTGCTGGCAGCCGTCGGACACACCCGCCGGCGCGCAGTCCGTGCTACCGAGGTAGGCGATCGCGATGCGTCCGGGATCACCGGCGGTGACCGCCGGGAAGACCGCGCTCGTGACGGTGGGTAGGCTCACGCGCGCCTTCGGCGTCCAGAAGCTGCCCGGTCGACCGCCGACCATCGCCGGGTTGTTGCGGGCGTCGTCGATCGGTGACACGGAGAGGAACACGACGCCACCCGAGACCCACGTGGCGTAGAGGTTCCCGTGCGCGTCGAGGTTCAGCCACGGGAAGATCGACGGGCTGTCGCCGGTGACGTTCGTCGACCGCCAGCCGGTCGAAAGGGCGTAGTCGGCGACGCGGGCGCTCGCGACGTAGTAGCCGCCGCCCTTGCGATACGGCACGTACATCCAACCGCGGCCCGGCCCGGCGGTGTTGTCGACGCGCAAATTGCCGGACTGGCCTACCTCGAGGATCTGCGGCTGCGGCTGCGGGATGGGTGTGCCGTCGACCGTGATGCCGATGACGTTCACCGCGAGTGCGGGTACGTGATACGAGTAGAACGCTTCGATCGGCTTTCCTGCGACCGATACGAAGCTGGGGTCAGCCCACGCGAGCCACTCGCGATCCACGCCGCTCCCCTGGTTCGACACGGCGAACTGACGCGCCGGCGGGAACGTGTCGCCGTGGTCCGTCGACGATGCGAGGGCCTCGTTGAAGACGACCTCCTGGTCGCCGAAGAAGACGTCGCCCGTCATGAGATTGACCTCGTTCTCGGTGTCGCCGCCTCCCGAAGTGAGGCAGTTGGGACGGCTGCGCTGCGCGCAGGTGAGGTCGTACAGGAGCCGGAAGGTGTCGCCGCCGTCGACCGAACGGGAGAGCTGGCCGATGCCGCTCCGCGACGAGAGCGGCCAGTCGACGAAGACGCGATTCGGGTCGACCCGGCCCGGCTGCGAGCCGGCGACGCTTCGTTCGATCGTCGTTTGGGGCTCGGCGCCGAGGAAATGTGCAGAGACCGTCGTGGAGGGCGCGAACGCGAGGCTCGTCGTGCCGTCGAAAGTCACGGTCGGAGTCGTTGGCAGCGGAGCGTCGACGAACTTGAAGCTCGAGGGTGTCGAGGTCGAGTCGTAGTAGACCTGGATGCCGTTGCCGGTGATGAGCGACACCGCCCCGACCTGGATGAGAAGCTCCTTCTGCACCGTTCCGCTCACGAAGATCGAACCGGTCATGAGCGTCGGCGTGCCCGCCCCTTGCAGGGCCACTTGCCCGCGGCCGATCACCTTCGATCCCTGGCCGCGCGGGCTCGCGTAGGTCGGATCGGCGAAGACGCTGACCGAAACGCTCGTGCCGGTCGCGGCGGGGACCGTCCAGTACCAGCTGAGCTGCAGCTGCCCAGAGATCGTCCCGGTGAACGGGCCGTGCCAGTAGAGGGTGAGGGGATTGCCGACAAAGTCCTCGTTGGCAAGGCCGGTGGTCGTCTGCGTGACCGGGGTGACGCTCGTGGGTGCCGTCTGATTGAACGACGCGCCGGAGATGGCCGTGCTATCGAGAAGGGCGGCCTGCTTGTCGACCTGGTCCGTCGATTTGCCGTGGAACCAGTAGGTCCCCGTCGCGGCGGTGGCCGGACGAGACAGTGGAGCGACCAAGGCAAAGGAGAGAAGCAAAGCGGACATGGCGACGTACGTGATGGCGCGGCGCATCAAAGCCTCCCGGTTGTTCACGGAGTTGTTGCGCCGCCGCTGGCCGCACGTTACATGCCGGTCACGTCAACGTTCGGGAAAAGAAAACGCGCCGGCGATCCGCCGGCGCGTTCCTTGGCTCGTTTCTTGGATCGGTTGTCACGGCACGACGTGAACAACTCCTCGCATGCCCGCCTCGTCATGGATCGCGCAGATGTAGTTCCAATCCCCGATGCTCGTGAACGTGAGGCTGTACTTGGTGACCGCGACCGGCAGCCCGAGGCCGGCCAGGTGGTAGAAGGCGAACTGCTCGTCTGTGGATAGAAAACCAGAGTTGGCGACCCCGGTGCCGTTATAAGTCGACCCGCCGCTCGCGCGGAACTCTGACAGCGGGTCACCAGGAATGAGCGCGTCGCCGAAGGTCACCGTGTGCGGCTCGGTCGGATCCTCCGTCTTCAAGAAAGTAATGGTCTGCCCCTTATGAATCGTGATTGCAGACGGGTAGAAGCGGAGGTTCGTGACTCGCTTGGTGCCCGCGCCAATCAGCACCGTTGGATTGCCCTCGTCCTGAAGATCTTCCGCAGCCGCAGCATTGACGCGTTCGACCGTCGCGAGGTCATGAGTCATCTCGCGCTGCGCGATGGCGGACCAGTCGGCATCGGTCCGCTGCAGCTCCGCTCCGGCAGGCATGACGTCGACCGTCTCGCTCATCCCGAGATGCAGGCTGCAGATGAATTCATACCGGCCGGCCGGCAAGGTCGAAGCGAACGTGACCGTGAACGTGCCAGGCCCAGCGCCGATGAACCCCGAGTTCAATGACTGGCCTGGGTTGGCGAGCGTCGTGCCGCCAAACGGCATGAACATCGCGAAGACCGGGACTGGCGGCCGGTTGAAGGTGACGGTGTGCGGACCGAACGGCGAAAACTTGATGCTGTCTCCTTGGTGGATTGCGATGTGCCCCGGATAGAACTGGTTTCCGGCGCCCCTCGGACCGGCTGTGTCGAAGATCGGCACCGACCCGGCCTGGACCTGCCAGGTATGTGTCGGCTCCGCCGTGGCGAGTGCGGGTGACGTAAAGATCCCCGTGATGCTGAGAACAACTGTCGTGGCAACGACACTCACAATGCGAAGCATCCAAACCTCCCCAAACCGTCGTGCCGCGCGGGAGCATGCACGCAGGCGAAAGTGGGGTCAAGTAAATTCCTGGGCGTGAAGGGGATGCGCCCCGGCCTTGCGGTGCTGCTTGCCGGACTGCTGGCGGCCTGCGCCCCATCAAAGCTCGTAGGTGAAGTGTTGCCAGGGGCGATCGCGCCCGACTTTACCCTGACCGATGGCCCGACCGGTCAGGTCGTGTCGCTGTCGGCGCTCCGCGGGAATGTCTTGCTTGTCACGTTCCTGTACACGTCGTGCCTCGACGTCTGTCCGCTCACCGCCGAGGTCATCCGAGCGGCGCGCGACCGTATGGGCACATCTGCAAGGGACGTGGTCTTCATCGCTGTCAGCGTCGACCCGGTCGGCGACACGCCGGCGACCACACGGCGCTTCGTCGCGGACCACGGCCTCGAGTCGACGCTCCGCTACCTGATCGGCTCGCAGGCCGCGCTCGCACGTGTGTGGCAGGACTACGGGATCGCCCAAGCTGTGGCCACGAAGGACGTCCTGCACTCCGACGCGATCTACCTCATCGACCGGAACGAGCACGGAAGAGTGCTCCTGCACAGTGACGTCTTGCCGGAAACGCTCGCGACGGACCTCGGAATCCTCGTGCGCGAGCGCTGATCGCGGGTCTGGCGCTAAGCGATCAGCGGCACGTGTGACCACGACCTGTCGACGGATCCGAACGTGAGGCCCATTGCGATCGCACGATCATCCGCGACGGCGCCGCTCGCGCCGGAGGTCCCGTCGGTCGGCGCGCCGGAACCCGCCGGCGGTGTGCCATCGCTCGGCGGACCGGAGCTGCCCGGCGGGGTGCTGTCCGCGGGCGGGGCGGATCCGGCTGGAGGGCTCGAGTCGATCGGCGAGAGCGCCGCGTTGATATTCGGATGATTCGCGTCACCACTTAGCAAATCCGCCGCGGATGGCTCAGTTCTCGCGTTCCAGTACTGGGTCTTGTAGCCGTCCGCAGAGAAGCCAACGAAGTAGCTTCCCGCGGCTACCGTAATTGAGTAGGTCCCGTCGGCTTGCGTTTGGTAGCCCACGAAGAAGTTGCAGCAGGCATCTTCGCCGTGTGCGAGCCAGGCGATAGCGCCTGAGATTGGCGCGCCACTCGTCGATGTGATGCGTCCGCCGATAACCGTCCCGCGGGAAAGGACAGCATCGATGCCCGCAACCGAACTCGTGACGTCGAGCGGGTCGGCAGCGGAGAAAGAGCTTCCCTTGTCATCCCACCACTCCGGAAGGAGCGGGACACCCATACCAGGAGAGAAATAGATCTTGTACAAGCCAGGCCGTACCGGAACTGAGTAGCGCCCATCGCCATCCGTGGTCGCACCCCCAACAAAGGTGAATGGCAGCTCAGGCTTGTCGACTGTCACGAAGATTCCGGCTACGGGATTGCCGCCTTGGTCTGTGACGCGGCCGCTGATCCGCAAGCCACGAACGAGTCCGGCGTTCAGGTCGCTAACCGCACCGGCCACATGCACCACATCGGCCGCTGCCTGATCGATCTTGTCATGCCAGTACTCGCCGACGTAGTCGCTGAGGTATGGCGCGCCGAAATAAAGGAAATAGTCGCCCGGCGGAACGAACAATGAATAGCTACCATCCCCGCCGGCTGCGGCACCTGCGACCCATTCGAACGCAGGCGACCGATATGCGCTCACACTTGCGCCGGGAAGTGGGAGCGCTGGGTCTGAGGCATCGGTGACGCGACCGGACAGGCGTAGACCGTGCGCCAGCACTGCGTCGACGTTCGGCTTAGCCCCGTTAACTACCAGGGGATCGGCCGACGCCAGACCCGGTTTGTTGTTCCAGTACTGGAGCACATAGTCGCTTCCATACGGTGGATTGAACGTCACGGTGTAGGTGCCGGCCCGAACCGTGGCCGAATACGTGCCGTCCATTCCCGTAAACCCGTAGCCGCCGGACTTGCAGCAGGTCACGTCGTTTATTCCGATGAAAACGTTGGGGACCGCGGCGCCGCCGTTGGCGTCGGTGACTCGTCCGGTAATGCGGAAGCCGGTGTCCAGAGATGCGTCAATGTGGTTTGTCGGACCTGTGACGTCGAGAAGATTTGCCGATCCGTAGTCAGGCTGGTCGTTCCAGTACTCGCTGACGTAGTCCGTGGTGCTGGGTGGCTGGAAGTTGACCCGGTAATGTCCCGCTCGGACATACAACGTGTAGGTGCCGTCGAAGCCGGTCTGCGCCTGATAGTTCACGCAGCAAGTGATGCCAGGATCGTCAAGGGTAGCTACAACGCCGACCTGGCCGATACCCGCTCCGCCCGTCGCCGCCGTAACCATGCCGCGTACTGGCACTCCATGGATGAGAGCAGCGTTGATGGAACTGAGGTCAACGGAGGTCGACGGGAGCGTGAGCAGGTCTGCCGCCGAGTAGCCCGGCTTGCTGTTCCACCACTGCTCTAGGAAATCGCTTCCCGGCGGAGAGAAGAAGCTGATCCGGTACGTGCCAGCGCCAACGGCCATGCTGTAACGACCGTCGGCGCCGGTCTGCGTTCCATAGAAGCAGCAGCTGAAATTCGGCTGAGCTCCGACGGATACCCCCGCTACGCCGACCGCCGGATTTGCCGCGTCTGTCACGCGTCCACCGATCCGATAGCCGGAATCCATGACCTCGTTGATGCCGGTCACGGTTCCATTCACGACGAGCGAGTGGGCTGAGTCGAGGTAGGGCTTGTCGTTCCACCATCGCTCCAGGTAGAGGCTTGTCGTCGCGTCGACTGGAGTGAAGTTGAGATGCACAGTCGCTGAAGATGCGAGCACCAGGGTGTAATCCCCGTACTGGTTGGTGATTGCGCTCGCGAGGAAGACGCAGCACGGCGCCAGCGCGTCGAATGCTCGCACGGAGATACCAGGGACCGCGCGTCCCGTCGCTCGGTCAAAGACGTTGCCGCTGATCGAGAAACCGCCGGTCAACTGCGCATTGATGCCGATCACTTCCCGATCGACCACGACGACCGTGTCTGCATCAGCGAACGTCTGCTTGGCGTTGTAGAACTGGCTCAGGAAGCCCGTCCCTGGCGGCGGGAAGAATTGAACCTTGTACGAGCCCGCCGGAAGAGACAGGGAATAGTTGCCGGATGCATCCGTACCCGATCCTCCCAAGAAGACGCAGCAAGCCGCGTTTGCGTCATAAGCGTTCACGCCGGCGCCACGAACAGGATTTCCCGCGCCGTCCGTGACATGACCTCGGACAAAAGAGCCCGGCGTGAGCTCTACGTCCACGACCGCATCGGTATCGACCAACCGCGGGTCCGCTACGTCGAAGCTCGGCTTGTTGTTCCACCACTCCGCCACATAAGCGCGAGCCGCGTTGCCCTGACCGAAGAAGAGCTTGTACGTCCCAGCGGGAATGACGAGCCGGTAGTGGCCGGCGGAGTCTGTGTTCGCGCCTGCGACGCCCTCGCAGCAGGTCGGGGTGAGCTTCATTGCCTGAACGAGGATCCCTGAGATCGGCTCATGCGTGACCTCGTTCGTCACCCGACCGTCGATGAACACGGCGGGCTGGAGATGAGCGTCGATTCCGCTCATGTCGCCGATCACGATCAGCGGATCGGCGCTGTCCTGGTTCGGTTTGCCATTCCACAACTCGGGCAAGTAGTGGGCGGTGGGCGGGGGATGGAAGGCGACCCGGTAATTCCCGGCTGGGACGATAGCGAGGTAATCACCCGACGCGTCGGTGATCCCGCCACCCACGTCGTGATTCGGGCAGCAGGGGAAGGTCGGATCGAAGACCTCCACGTTCACGTTCGCGAGCGGAGCGCCAGTCACCCGATCGCTCACGTGACCTCGGATATGGAAACCAGATTCGAGACGCGCGTTTATCCCGGCGTGATCGCTGCTGGCATCGATGACGTCGGCGACATCGAAGCTCGGCTTGTTGTTCCACCACTGCCCTTGGTGGGTTTGGTCAGCTCCCCCGCCGAAAGCCACGCGCACGTGACTGCCGAGAGGTACGACCAAAATGTAGTTCCCCGATGGGTCGGTCGCGCCGCCGGCCACGATCTCGCAGCAGGGCAGGGTCGCATCTCTCGCCGTGACCCCAACGCCGCCAATGGCTACACCCGCCGTATCGGTCACATGACCCTCGATAAGCGACGCGAAGCCGAGCGTGAAGTCCTTTCCGGGCGCGTCTCCGGGTCCGACCGTTACGTCCGCGGCACGTTCGAAGTACACCGTTCCGCCGGCGGTGCCGTTCCACCACTGCATGACGACGCGGGAATCCGGCGCCGCGGGGACATTGATCCGGTATGTACCCGCGGGAAGAGTGAGCTGGTAATGGCCTGCAGGGTCGGTAACCGTGTGACCGACACCGTCGCAGCAGGTCGCGCTACCGCCGTGGCTTGCGTTGACCTGGATCCCCGCCGCCGGACCACCCGCTAGCGTCACCGTGCCGCTGATCACGAACCCCTGCTGGAGACGCGCGTCGATGTGGTCCAGATCGGCCGTCGGGACGATCGTCGTGGCGGTCTCGAAGGATGGCTGGTTGTCCCAGAACTGCGGCAAGTAGCGCGAGCCGCTTGGAGGTCCGAAGCCGACCTTGACGTGCCCGCCGAGCGGAGCGATCACCGCGTAGTTCCCGAACGCGTCAGTGATGTCACCGGTGAAATTCCTGCAGCAAGGGAACGTGGCGTCCCACGCAGCAACGAAGGTGCCCGGAACTGGGGCCGTCGTCGTCGCGTCAGAAACGTGACCCCGGATGAACACGGCTCGGTCGAGGGCCGCGTCGATTCCCCCACGATCGGCAGTGACGACGATCGGCGTGGCGTCTTGATCATTCGTCTTGTCGGGCCACCACACGTACATGTGCGGGCGCGCCGTCGGTGGGAACGGGGAGAACTCGATCTTGTACGTCCCCGCGGGAACGCGGACCGAGTAGTTGCCGAGCGCGTCGGTCCTGCCGTGAGCGACCTCTCGGAACGGGCAGCACCCAACGGTCGCCTCGACGACGGAGACATCCACTCCACCGAGCGGACCGCCGCCCAACTCGATGACGTGACCGCTGATCACGAATCCGCTCGTGAGATGCGCATCGATCGCCGGACGATCCACGCTCGCGTCGATCACGTCGGCGACACCGAAGTCGGGCTTGTTGTTCCACCACTGCGTGGTGTAGCTCGACGGAGGTCCGCCTCCGAAGAAGACGCGCACGTGCCGGCCGACTGGGACGACGAGCGCGTAGTTCCCCATCGGGTCGGTCCCGCCGAAGGCGAGCCCCTCGCAGCACGGGATCAAAGCGTCGTTCGCGGTCACGCCGAAGCCTCCGACGTTCGCGCCAGTGGCCGCGTCGCTGACGTGGCCGCTGATGACCGAGCCCGCCTGGAGGTCAAAGTCCCGATCCGGGGCATCCGCGGGGCCGAGCACGATGTCCGTCGCGCGCTGGAAGTACGCGGTGCCCCCGGGTACACCGGCCCACCACTGCGAGACGAGATGCCGCTCGGGCATCAAATTCACGTTGATGCGGTAGATACCCGCACGGAGCACGAGGCGGTAGTGGCCGGTGGGATCGGTATTCGCGCCGCCGACTCCGGTGCAGCATTGCGCGGCGCCGCCGAGACTCGCCCCGACGAACACGTTCTGTACCGGACCGCCGCCGGGACCTCTGACCATCCCGCTGATCACGAATCCCGTCTCGAGGTGCGCGTCGATCCCGGTCTCGCTTGTCGCAGCGTTGATGGCGGTGGCCGCGTCGAAGCTTGGCGCGTTGTTCCACCACTGCCCGAGATAGCGCGTGCCCGGTGGCGGCCCGCTGAAGACACCGAACTCGACTTTCACCGAGCTGCCGCGGGGAACGAACACCGTGTAGTAACCCTGGCCGTCGGTTTGGCCGCCACCCAGGAAGTGGCAGCAGGGCTGGTTCGCATCCTGCGCGCTCACGAAGAGGCCGACCACCGCGCCGCCCGTGATCGCCTCCGTCACGTGGCCGCTGATCGCGACCGCCGGCACGAGCGCCGCGTCGATGCCGACCCGGTCCGGACCAACGGTAACCGGATCCGCCTGCTCGGGGCCGCCGGAGTGGTTAAGCCAGAACTGGGGCGTGTGCCCGTTGGTCGGATCGCCGAACCACACCCGGTACGTTCCGGCGCTGACGCGGAGCTGGTACTCGCCGGTTGGTCCGCTCCGTGTGCCCGCGATGTCGACGCAGCACGGTCTCGTCGCATCGCTGGCGACGACGTTGATCCCCTCGAGTCCGAGGCCGCTCGAGGCGTCGGTCACGCGGCCGGAGATGACGAATCCGATCTGGAGGAACGCGTTGATGTCGTTCCGGTCCTGGGTCATGGACACCGGATCCGCAGATGCGAAGTCCGGCTTGTTCTGCCACCACTGCCCGACGTACGGCGACCCCGGCGGCGGCCCGAACTGCACCTTCACGAGGCTGCCGAGCGGCAGGATGTAGCTGAAATACCCGTTCGCGTCGGTCTGCCTGCCGTTTACGAACTGGCAGCACCCGACCGTCGCATCCGGCGAGCTCACGTTGACCTGTGCGATCCCTACGGTGCCGCTCGCGTCGGTCACGCGGCCGCGGATGAACACCGCCGGTGTGAGCACGGCGTCGATTCCGGACTGGTCACTCGCGATCACGACGAGGTCGGCACCCTGATCGAACGGCTTGTTGTTCCACCACTGAGTCATGTGCGGATGCGCCGGCGGGGGGAACTCGAAGAACTGGACCTTGTACGTCCCAGCGCCGACGACCACGGAGTAGTCGCCAGCACCGTTCGTCTGCGTGCCGGCGATATGACGGAACGGGCAGCACGGCACATTCGCGTCGATGACTTCGACCTGGATACCGCCCAGCGCGGCGTTGGTCCCGCGCTCGCTTACGTGCCCGCTGATCACGAAGCCGGTGGCGAGCTGCGCGTCGATGTTGTTTTGGTCCGAGCCGGTCGGGACCGCGTCGGCGGAATTAAAGTCCGGCTTGTTCCGGTACCACTGCCCGAGCAGACGACTACCGGGCAACGGATTGAAGACGCCGAACTCGATCTTCACTGCGTGCCCGGAGGGAACGACCATCGTGTACTGCCCGTCGAGATCGGTCCGCGACCCGCCCACAAACTGGCAGCAGAACTGTGTGGCGTCCTGCGCGCTGACGTTGAGGCCTGCGACGGGGATGGTCCCCGTGGCGTCAGTGACGCGACCGCGTATCAGGACGCCAGA
>Ga0070708_100004342_pt1 | contig 11138 bp, 7 predicted proteins | sample KBSK5503metaG_FD_65469 | JGI IMG/M metagenome (GOLD analysis project Ga0070708, IMG submission 65469) | Corn, switchgrass and miscanthus rhizosphere microbial communities from Kellogg Biological Station, Michigan, USA - KBS K5-50-3 metaG | ecosystem: Host-associated > Plants > Roots >...
CGTCACCAGCGGGATCATCGCGTTCTTCAGCTCGTGACCTGACACGACCCTGCGCTCGTGCAGTCCCTTCGACCGCGCGGTCCGCACGAAATCCTGGTTGATCGTCTCGAGCATGCTCGATCGTAGGTAGCGCACGTAGTGCGCGGTGCCCACGAGCGCGAGCGTCGCGACCGGCAGGACCAGGTGGCGCAGGCGGTCGATGAGGTCGAAGCCGGTCGCGCCGGGCACGGTCATGCCGCCGAGCGGCAGCCAGCGCAGCGTGAGGCCGAAGAAGATGATCAAGAGCAGTCCGAGCCAGAACGTGGGCATCGAGAATGCCGCGAACGTCGCGCCGGTAACGAGGTGATCGAACCACGAGTACTGCTTCAGCGCGGTGAAGATGCCGATCGGGATCGCGATCGCGAGCGTGACGACGTAGACGGTTCCCATGAGATACAGCGTGTTCGGTAGACGGTCGCCGATCATCAGCAGCACTGGCTGATAGCTGATGTGGGAGTAGCCCCAGTCCCCGGTCACGAAGTGGCCGAGCCAGCTGAGGTACTGGATGTGGATCGGCTGGTCGAGGCCGAGCGACTGCTCGAGGCGCGCGATGTCCGCCGCGGTGATGCTCGGGTCGTTCTCGTACGCCGCGAGCGGGCCCCCGGGGATCGCCTTCAGGATCGCGAACAGGGCGACGCTGATGAGCAGCAGCAGCGGCACCGCTTGAAGCAGCCGGCGCAGGACATACGTGCCCACGTGTTCAGGCTACTGATGGAGTGGCGGGGCCACTCCAGAAAGCCGGAGCGGAGCGGAGGTCATCTGCGGACGAACCAGTCCTCGAGGTTCCAGGTGATCGATCGCCAGGTGCTGCCCTTGTAGCCGAACACGTTCGTGCGGAAGGCCTCGAGACTTTGTCGCTCGTACAGCCAGATGATCGGCACGATCTCGTTCAGGCGGGTGAGCGCGCGCGCGTAGGCGACCTTGCGCTTCTCTTGGTCGATCGTCGAGCCGGCCTCCGCGACGGCATCGTCGATGACCGGGTCCTGGACGCGCGTGTAGTTCTGACCGTCACCGTTGTTCGCCGGGGTCGGGATCTGCTTCGAGGTGTAGCGCAGGTTCACCGTCTGGTGCGGATCGATGTCCGGGCTCGATGAGTACATGGACATGTCGTAGACGCCGTGCTTGCGCGGGTCGCCCGCGCTCCACGACGCGGACAGCAGCACCAATGACGGGATGTTCTTGATCTCGAGCGCAACGCCGATTTTCTTCCACTCGGTCACGAGCACCTGCTCCACCTGCTCGCGTGTCTGGTCGCCGGTCGTCGTCGTGATGGTCACCGCCGCCCGCACGCCGTTCTTGCTGCGGATGTCGTCGCTGCCCCGGACCCAGCCGGCCTTGTCCAGAACGTCGTTCGCCTTATTCCGGTCGTAGCCCTCCTGGGTCAGCTTCGGCGCCGCCCAGCCCTTCGAGACCGGTGAATTGCCGGGCTTCGCCTTGCCGAAAAGGAGCTTGTCGATGATCTGCTGCTTCGGCGTCGCGTAGAGCAGGGCCTGCCGCATCGCGAGCTCGCCCAGAACGGGGTGCCTCGAGTTCGGATCCGTCCCCTCCTGGTTCTTCGCCATGTTGAACTCGATGCGCTCGACCCCGTTCCCCTCGGTCGTCAGGATGGTGACGCCGGGATCCTTCTCGAGATCGGGGACGAGCGAATCGAGGAGGTTCCACATCCCGTCGACCTCGCCCGCCTTGAGTTGCGCGACCGCGACCTCGCGCGAGGGCACGCTGCGGAAGATGATCTTGTCGAGGTACGGTTTGTCCTTCACTCGGAAGTTCGGATTGCGCTCGGCGGTGATGTGGTCGCCGGACGCGAACTCGGTGATCTTGAACGGACCCGTGCCCATTGGGCGTCGCGGGTAGTCGCTCTTGGAGATGTCCGCCTCCTTCTCCAGGAGGTGCTTCGGCATGATCGCGCCGAAACGCGTCGCGAACGGCGCGTAGAGCGACTTGTAGTGGATGACCGCCGTCGTGTCGTTCGGCGTGTCGATTGACTCGATCTCGGTGTAGCCCTCGCGGCTGATGATCTTCGGATCCTTCAGGATCGTCTGCCAGGTGAACTTCACGTCCGCGCTGGTGAAGGGCTCTCCGTCCGACCACTTCACGCCCGGGATGAGCTCGTACGTCACGTCGAGGCGCTTGCCGTCGCTGGAGACCTTCGCCCCGCCGTTCTGCACCGACGGGACCTTCGTTGCCAGCACGGGGTAGTACTCACCGTTCGGGTCGGTCGCGACGAGTCCCTCCACCGACGCGTTGGCAACGACGCCCGCGACGGTCTGGTTCGAATAGAACGTGCTGACCGCACTGGGCTCCTGCCAGATCGCGAACACCATCGTTCCGCCCCGGACCGGTGCGCCCGATGAACTCGCCGCCGCTGGGCCGGAGGGCGCCTGCGCCGGAGCGCATGCGCCGATGAGAAGCGCGCACGCCAACGTGAGACTGGTCCCGATCCCCCTCGCCACAGCCGGTCCCCTCCCGCCGGGCGCATGCCCGGGCCGCATCCGGCCATTCTTACACCGGCCCGCGCTAAAGTGGCGGCTTCATGAAGGTGAAGGCGGGGCTGGTCCAGTGCGCCTGGGCGGGCGACAAGGACAAGATGATCGAGAGCCACGTCCGCCACATCGAGGCGGCGGCGAAGCAGGGCGCTCAGGTCATGTGCCTGCAGGAGCTCTTCTACGGGCCGTACTTCTGCCAGGTGCAGGACACGAAGTACTACGGCTACACCGAGCGCATCCCCGACGGGCCGACCACGAAGCTCATGCAGGAGCTCGCGAAGAAGCACTCGATGGTGCTGATCGTCCCGATGTACGAGGAGGACGCGACCGGCATCTACTACAACACCGCGGCTGTCATCGACGCCGATGGGAAGTATCTCGGCAAGTACCGGAAGACCCACATCCCGCAGGTGAACGGCTTCTGGGAGAAGTTCTATTTCCGGCCCGGCAACCTAGGCTACCCGGTCTTCGACACCGCGGTGGGCAAGGTCGGCGTCTACATCTGCTACGACCGCCACTTCCCAGAGGGTGCGCGCATGCTCGGCCTGCACGGCGCGGAGCTCGTCTTCATCCCTTCCGCGACGTCACGCGGCCTGTCGATGCACCTCTGGTTCATCGAGCAGACGGCCCACGCGATCGCGAACGGCTACTGGGTCGGAACGATCAACCGGGTCGGCGTGGAGAAGGAGTTCGGGCCCAACGAGTACTACGGCTCGTCCTACTTCGCCGATCCGCGGGGCAAGATCGTCGCGCAGGCCTCCGACAAAGAGGAGCAGCTGCTCGTCGCGGACCTCGACATGGATCTCGTGCGCGAGGTCCGCAACACCTGGCAGTTCTACCGCGACCGCCGGCCGGACATGTATGAAGACCTGGCCAAGCCGTAGTGAGCAAGACGCTGATCAGCGGCGGAACCGTCGTCACCGCCGCAGACACCTATAGGGCCGACGTGCTGATCGACGGCGAGAAGATCGCAATGATCGGGAAGCGCATTCCGTCTGACGGCGCGCGCACGATCGACGCGACCGGCAAGTACGTCATCCCTGGCGGCATCGACGTGCATACCCACATGGAGCTTCCGTTCGGTGGGACGTTCGCGTCGGACGATTTCGAGACCGGCACGATCGCGGCGGCGTTCGGCGGCACGACCTCGATCGTCGACTTCGCGGTGCAGGGGATGGGCGAGCCGCTGCGCAAGGCGCAGGACGCCTGGATGAAGAAGGCGCAGGGCAAGGCCGTCGTCGACTACGGGCTGCACATGATCGTGCGCGACGTATCGGACAAGGTGCTGCGCGAGATGGACACGCTCGTTCGCGACGGCATCCCGAGCTTCAAGCTGTTCATGGCCTACCCCGGCGTCTTCATGGTCGACGACGCGTCGATCTTCAAGGCGCTGGTGAGGACGGGCGAGAACGGCGGGCTCATCTGCATGCACGCGGAGAACGGCGGCGTCATCGACGTGCTCGTAAAGAAGGCGCTCGCGGAGAAGAAGACCGCGCCGAAATGGCACGCGCTGACGCGCCCGCCCGAGGCAGAGGGCGAGGCGACGGGCCGCGCCTTCAGGCTGGCCGAGATGGCCGGCGGCGTGCCCCTCTATGTCGTTCATCTCTCAGCTGAGCAGGCGCTCGACCAGGTGCGCCTGTTCCGTGACCGTGGCCTGCCCGCCTACGCCGAGACCTGCCCGCAGTACCTCTTCCTGTCCTACGAGAACTACGAGGAGCCCGGGTTCGAGGGCGCCAAATACGTGATGTCGCCGCCGCTGCGGCCAAAGTCCCACCAGGAGGCGCTGTGGAAGGGGCTGGCGCGGGGCGATCTCCAGGTGGTCTCGACCGACCACTGCCCCTTCTGCATGAAGGAGGGCTTCGCCGGGCTCCCGAAGCAGAAGGAGCTCGGGAAGGGCGATTTCTCGAAGATCCCGAACGGCGCTCCCGGCGTCGAGACGCGCATGGTGCTCCTGTACGACGGTGGTGTGGTCGGCGGCCGGATCACCCTCAACCGCTGGATCGAGCTCACCGCGACCACCCCGGCCAAGATCATGGGCATGTTCCCGAAAAAGGGGACGATCGCCGTCGGCAGCGACGCGGACCTCGTCGTCTGGGACCCGAAAGCGACCCAGACGCTGTCCGCCAAGACCCATCACATGCGGGTGGACTACAACCCGTACGAGGGCCGCAAGGTCAAGGGGAAGGCGGCGGTCGTCCTGAGCCGCGGTGAGGTCATCGTCGAAAAGGACCGCTTTCTCGGCAGAAAAGGCCGCGGAAGGCTCGTGAAACGGGGCAGCCCGATCCTCCAGACCTGAGCTGCCGCCCCGTCTGCGGGGGCGACCCGCGGATCGGTGGTCTGACCATGTATCTCTTTGGTGTGAACGGGACCACACCGGCCGAACTAGCGACCGAACGGAAACTTGCGTCCCCCTTTCGGGCGGTACCTTCCTCCTAGCGTCACGGGGAGGTGCACGACATGTTCCGGTGGGTGGGTGTCCTGATCCTGAGCGTCGCGATGATGCTCGGCTACGGGGGTACTGCTCTGGCGCAGCCATTGTGGTGCGAAGACGACCCGATCCTTCATTTCAGCGACGGCACCTCGGTGCATCTTGTGACCTCCGCTTTCGGAGCCACTGCCGTGACGTACGACGTCCATGTGCCTAAAGGCACGACATTCACCGTGACGTATCCCGCGTCGGGTCAGATCACCTCAACTGTGCACGCCCCGATCGCCGATCTGCCCGCCGATAGCGCGACGGCATCGATCACGGTGACCGTCTCAGGCGGCGACGGCACCTTCATCGTGACGCAGACGGGCGGCGGCGCCGGGAAGCACAAAAGTGGGAGTAGCAGCGGTACCACGACGTTCAGCCTGACGCTCGGACGCTGATCGATGGCGAAGCTCCGTTGGCCCCTCCGCGTCTACATCGGCGCGGTGGTCGTGACCGCCTTCCTCGCCTTCGTTGTGGCCACGATCGAGCCTGAGCGCAGGGCCGCCGATACCCTGACCCTGGCGCTGATCCTGTTCGCCGGGTCGACGATCGCGCAGCTCCGCCCGCTCCACGTGGGGACGAAGTACAAGGTCGCAGTCAGTGACGTTGCGATTTTCGCTGGGGCCATTCTGCTGAGCCCGCTCTGGGCGATGGCCGTTGCCGCTGGAAGCACGCTGGTCCCGACGTTCTTCCGCGCGAAGCGACCGAGCTGGCACAACCGCCTCTTCAACCTCTCGGTCGCGGCGCTCGGCACCGGGTCCGCTGCCAGCAGCTACGCGTTCCTCGCGGTGAGCGGAGCATCGGTCGCGGCCAACCCGATCGCGATCATCATCGCGGCGATCGTGATGTACCTCGTGATGACGGGGCTCGTCGACATCGTCGTGGCCCTTCAGCTGCGGCGCGACCCGGTCACCACGTGGTGGCCGCTGCACCGGCGTGACATGATCCAGAGCGCCGCGCTGTACGCCTTGGGCGGCCTGGCGGCCTTGTCGCTCGGAGTGAGTATCTGGACGAGCGTCCTCTTCGTCGTCCCGGTGCTCCTGGTGTTTTCGACGATGCGCGAATCCGCGCGACTGCGCGATCAAACGAGGCAGGCGATCTACGAGCTGGCCGACCTCGTTGACCAGCGCGACCCGTACACGCACGGGCACTCGCAGCGTGTCGCTCAGTACGCGGAGCGCCTCGCGCGACGGCTCAGACTCTCGTCAACACAGATCGACCTCATCCGGGAGGCCGCGCGGATGCACGACGTCGGCAAGATCCGCACGCCCGATGACGTCCTGAACAAGCCGGGCCCACTCGACGTCCGCGAGCTGGTCGAGATGCACGCCCACGCCGAGGACGGCGCCAAGCTGCTCGCGCGGCTCCCGGACTTCTGGGAGGGCGCCGCTCTGGTGCGGTGTCACCACGAGCGCCACGACGGTACGGGCTACCCGCGCGGGCTCGCTGGCACGGAGATCCCTAAGGAGGCTTACGTGATCGCGGTCGCGGACGCGTACGACGCGATGGCGACCGACCGCCCCTACCGCAACGCGTTGACCTGGCCGCAGATCGTCGCTGAGTACCGGCGCGGTCGAGGCACGCAGTGGAGCGCGGAGATCGTCGACGCGTTCGTCGCGATGATGGAATCCGAGCGTGCTGAGGTGCGGGTCGCGGCGCCGGTGGCGCGAATCGCCTGACCGTCGCGCGCGCGTCTAGACCGGTGTGGTACTGCTCTCGCGCAGCTTCGTAACGCGCAATGTCGGCACAGGCCGCTGGAAGCCCTTGAGCGCGAGCGCGCCGACGTCTTCCGCCACAGCCGCATCTTCGACCATCCCGAACGCCCGCCGCGTCACGAGTGTCTCACCCGTCTTCGCCTCCGACGAGAGCCGTTGCGCGAGGATCACGACCGTGCCGATGGCGGCGTAGTCGAAGCGGCCCTCGAAGCCGATCCGGCCGAGCGTCGCGTGGCCGACCGCGATCCCTATGCCGAGTCCCAGGTCATACCCGCGCTTGCGCCAACCGGCTGCCAGTTCGGTGAAGCGCTCGTGCATCTCGAGCGCCATGCGGATCGCGCGGAGGGTCGGGTCGGGGACGGTGAGGGGATCGTTGAAGAACACCATCATCCCGTCACCTTCGAAGTGCTCCAGGGTGCCCTCGTGCTTGAAGATGACCTCGCCCATCGCGGCGTGGTACGCGCGCAGCACCGCGAGCGATTCCTCGGGTTCGGCCGTCTCGGAGAAGGTGGTGAAGCCCCGCAGGTCGCAGAACGCCACGGTGATCTCACGCCGGTGCCCTTCGAGCAGCTGGTCGGCGCCGTGCGACATCACGAGGTCCGCGATCTGCGGCGAGAAGTAGCGCCGCAGCCGCCCCAGCCGCCCGAGCTCATCGACCTGTTCCTTCACCCGCGCCTCGAGCGTCTCAGCCCACTCCGCCAGCTCCTTGCGCTGCCGCTCGACCGTGTCGTGGTACGTCTTCACGCGCAGGAGCGAGCGCACCCGCGCGAGCAGCTCCGGCTGGTCGAATGGCTTGGCGATGAAGTCGTCCGCGCCCGCTTCGATCGCCTTCACCTTCTCAGGCAGGCCGCTCGCGGTGACCATCACGATCGGAAGGAAGCTCGTCTTCGGATCCGCGCGCAGCCGCCGGCAGACCTCGTAGCCGTCGATGCCCGGCAGCATGATGTCGAGAAGCACCAGGTCGGGCCGCTCGCTGGCGACCTTGAATAGCGCCTCCTCGCCCGTCGCCGCGGTGACGACGACGTAGCCCTGCGGGGCCAGCACGGCCTCGAGCAGCCGGAGGTTCTGCGGGATGTCGTCGACGGTCAGGATCTTCACGGGCCCGCTCGGTACGGCCGCGCCCGTCACGCCGCGCCCCCCAGATAGCCACGCACCTGCTGCGGGAACTGCGCGACGTCGATCGGCTTCGCGATGAAGCCGTCGAAGCCGGCGGCATCGAAGCGCGCGCGGTCGCCCGACATCACCGACGCGGTGAGCGCGACGGTCGTGATCCCCTTGGTCGTTTCATCGGCGCGGATCCGCTGGAGCGTTTGGATGCCGTCGATCCCCGGCAGCTGGATGTCCATCAGGATGAGCCGCGGAAGATGCTCGCGCGCGAGCGCCACCGCGCTCTCGCCGTCGATCGCCTCGACGATGCGGAACCCGTGGAACGTGAGCACGTCGCGGACGAGCTTCATGTTCTTCTCGTTGTCCTCGACGACGAGGATCGTCTCACCTGCCATCAACGCGCTCTCTCGGCCGCTGCGACCGCGGGTGCCGGCACGAACGGCAGCGTAACCGTGAACGTGCTGCCCTTTCCGACCTCGCTCTCGACGTCGATCCGGCCCCCGTGCAGCTCGACGATCCGCTTCGAAAGGCTCAGGCCGAGCCCGGTGCCCTCGCGCGAGCGGTCCGACGTTCTCGCCGACTGCTGGAACTCCTCGAAGATCCGCTCGCGTTCGGCGGGATCGATGCCGATCCCGGTGTCCGCGACGGCGATGCGCACCGCGCCGTCGTCGCGCGACGCGCCCACGGTGATGCGGCCACCATCGGGCGTGAACTTCACCGCGTTGTACAGCAGGTTGAACATGACCTGCTTGAGCTTGCGCTCGTCCGCGACGATCCGGTCGACGCCGTCCTTCACGGCGAGGTCGACGCTGATGGCGTGGTTCGCGGCGCGCTCGCGGATCATCGTCACCCCGTTCGACAGCGCGTCCGGCAGGGAGAACTCCGACAGCTCGAGCTCCATCCGGCCTGCTTCGATCTTCGAGAGGTCGAGGATGTCGTTGATCAGCGAGAGCAGGTGCTTGCCGGAGCTCTGGATGTCCTGGAGGTAGTCGGCCTGCTTCTCGCTGATGTCGCCGAACATGCGCTGCAGCAGCACATCCGAGAAGCCGATGATCGCGTTGAGCGGCGTGCGCAGCTCGTGCGACATGTTCGCGAGGAACTCGCTCTTGTGCTGGTTGGCGATCTCGAGCTGGCGCGACTTCTCCTGGATCTCGTTGAAGAGCCGGACGTTCTCGATCGCGATGGCCGCCTGGTCCGCGAACGTCGTGACGAGCTCGATCTCACGCTCGTTGAACGGGCGGACCTCGTAGCGCGCCACGACGATGCCGCCGATTGCCCGGCTCTCCCGGAGCATCGGCACGCCGAGGGCCGTCCGGGTACCCGTCACCGTCACCGTGAGTGAGTTCTTCATGTCCTCTTCGTCACGGATGTCACGGATGTGCTGGGTGCGGCGCTCGCTGAGAAGACGAGGCATGATCGCGCTCCAGGCAATCGGATCCGCGAACGACCGCCACGGCCGCTCCTCCATCTGCTTCCGTAGGTCCGCGGGGAAACCGCTGCTGAACGCGAAGACCTTGAAGTTGTCACCCTCGGCCCGCGCCAGCCAGCCGATGTCCGCGCCTGACAGCCGGACGGCGTTCTCGGTGACGATCTCGAGGACCGGCTGGAGATCGAAGGCCGAGCGGCTGATCGTCTTCAGGACCTCGGCGACGGCGGTCTGCTGCTCGAGCGACTCCTTCGTCTCGTTGAAGAGCCGAACGTTCTCGATCGCGATCGCCGCCTGGCTTGCGAACGTCTCGACCAGGCGCGTCTCTTCCGGGGTGAACGGCTGGACGCGCATGCGGGCCATGCCCAGGATGCCGACCACCTGGCCACCACCGAAGATCGGCACGCCGAGAGCGCTGTGCACGCCGTGCTCGACGTTCGCAGGCCAGTCGTACTCAGGGTCGGTGGCCATGTCCTGTATTTGCACGGTGCCTCGCGACAGCGCGATGCGGCCGACCAGGGTCTTTCGGGTCACGGGGCTCGGATGGGTGCGTTCGTACTCGATGAGCTCCGGGATGCCACCGGATGTCGCGACGATCCGGAACACCTCACCGTCACGGCGGAACAGGTAGCCCCAGTCGCCGCGGCACAGCTTGGTGGCGTTCTCGACGACGACGTCGAAGACCGCCTGGAGATCGAAGGCCGACCGGCTGATCGTTTTCAGCACTTCGGCGACGGCGGTCTGCTGTTCGAGTGACTCCTTCGTCTCGTTGAAGAGGCGCACATTCTCGATCGCGATCGCCGCCTGGTCGGCGAATGTGCGCACGAGCTCGATCTGACGCTCGGTGAAGGGCCGCACCTCGTTGCGCATCAGCCCGAAGACGCCGATCGGGAAGCCATCGCGCATTAGCGGGACGCCGAGCACGGTTCGATAACCGCTGAGGCTTTGGAGGTCGCGCGGCCCGTACTCGGCGTCCGCGAGCACGTCAGGGATGTGCACGACCTCGCGTGTCAAGGCGGTCCGGCCGATGAGGGTGTCGCGGCCCGGGCTTCGCGGGCTCGTGAACGCCTGCTGCTTGTATTCGTCGGTCAGCTCCGGGCCCCAGAACGCGGCGGTCTGATAGGCGTTGCCGTCCCACCGGTGCACGGAACCGTGCTCCGCGTCGCACAGTCTCGCCGCTTGCTCGACGAGCGTCTCGAGCACCGGGCGGAGATCGAATGCCGACCGGCTGATCGTTTTGAGGATCTCGGCGATGGCGGTCTGCTGCTCCAGCGCCTCCTTCGTCTCGTTGAAGAGGCGCACGTTCTCGATCGCGATGATCGCCTGGTTGGCGAACGTTTCCACCAGGTCGATCTGCCTCGTGCTGAAATGGCCCGGCCGCTTACGCCATAGCGTGATCACACCGGCGACGATCCCGTCCTTCAGCAGCGGAACGCCGAGCAGCGAACGGAATCCGCCATCGCGGTAGCTGCTCAGATCGCGCAGGCGCTCGTCGTCTAGTACGTCCGGTATCTCGACCGAACGCGCGCTGAAGTAGACACGGGATCCGAGCAGGTGCTCCGTCTCCTTCGTCAAGCTGAACATCGTGCCGACCGCAGTACCTTCGGCAGCAGCGCCGTATGACGCGACGGTGCGTGACAGGGCGGGACCCACCAGGAGATAGAAGAAGCCCGCCTCAGCCTCGCATAGGTTCGCGGCGTGGCGGAGAGCCGTCTCGAATACTGGACCGAGGTCGGACGTCGCGTTGCTGATGACCTTCAGCAGATCCGCGATCGCGGTCTGGTGATCGAGTCCCTCCTTGGTCTCGTTGAACAGGCGCACGTTCTCGATCGCGATCGCGGCCTGATCGGCGAAGGTCTTCACCAGCTCGATCTGACGCTCCGCGAACGGCC
>Ga0070708_100004343_pt1 | contig 11137 bp, 10 predicted proteins | sample KBSK5503metaG_FD_65469 | JGI IMG/M metagenome (GOLD analysis project Ga0070708, IMG submission 65469) | Corn, switchgrass and miscanthus rhizosphere microbial communities from Kellogg Biological Station, Michigan, USA - KBS K5-50-3 metaG | ecosystem: Host-associated > Plants > Roots >...
CTTGAGTGGCCGATTGTCACCAAGCTTCCTCTCGGCCCCAGCTACCTCATGGGCATTTTCAACTTACGTGGCGCGATCGTTCCGTTGATCGACATCGCCATGACCGAAGGCCGCCGGCCCGGACTTTTGCCCAAACATGTAGTCGTTGCGTCGATGCGCGTGGAGGGCAGCCACGAAGACGTCCGCATCGGGATCGCCTCTGACGAAGTCGTTGGCACGTACTCCGTAACTTCGGACGACATGCTGCGTCAAGCGCCAGAAAACGTCCCGCATTGCATCGGCATGCTGCGCCACGACGATCGTTTGGCGCTGGTTTTGGATTTGCCCAGGCTCCTGGAAGTCTTTCCCGGGCCGTCAATTTGAGATTTGTGTGAGATTTGCGGCGTGACGGCTCAGCCGGCACTCCGCAGGAAACAGCTTGGAGGAAGTAATGAAATCGCGATTGAGTTCAACTATCTGGACGCTGGTTTTCGTCAACGGGCTGGCGCTCTTTGGCATCATCGGCCTCTCATTCCACGCCGGCCGCGAATCGAACGGGAATTCCCTGCTCGATTTCACGTCGCTCCCCAGCGGCTCAAGTGGCGGTGTCATCCTCGCGGTGCTGCTGTCGCTCGCGGTCGGTGGGTTTCTGGCCTGGCGCCTGGGCAGCGCTGTCGTCACGCCGGTCCAGCAGCTCGCCGAATTCTCTGAACGTCTCGCGGCGGGTGATGCTCGCGCACGTGCAGACATTCAGTCGAATGACGAACTTGGCTATATTTCGGAGAACTTGAATCGCGCCGTCGCGAAAGTTGCGAAAGCCAATACCAACCAGGAAGCCAGCGAGTCTCTGCAGCGCAGCATCACGGAGCTCCTCGCGGTCATCAACCAGGTCGCGCGCGGCGAACTCGCGCTTCGCGGCAAAGTCACCAACGATGCTCTCGGCAACGTCACGGACTCCATCAACTACATGCTCGACAACTTCACTAAAGTTCTCGAGCGCGTCCGCAAGGCTGCCATGGAAGTCACCGCTTGCTCCAACAACATTCTCGTCGCTGCCGACGAAATGCAGGCCGGCGCAACGCAACAAGATCAGGAAATCACGAACACGTCGAGCGCCGTCGAAGAGCTTACCGTCTCGATGAAACAGGTTTCGAACAACGCCGAGGCCAGCGCCGAAGCTGCGCGGCGCGCTCTTGACGCCGCTGAACAGGGCAACCGTGCCGTCCGCGACACCCTCGACGGCATGCAGCGCATTCGCGCTTCCGTGCAAGCCACCGCGAAAAAAATCAAGTCGCTTGGCGACCGCTCTCTTGAAATTTCGGAAATCATCAACGTCATCAACGACATCACTGAGCAGACCAACTTGCTGGCACTGAACGCCGCCATTGAAGCAGCTCGCGCCGGTGAAGCTGGCCGCGGTTTCGCCGTCGTCGCTGACGAAGTACGCAAGCTCGCCGAACACTCCCGCAGCGCAACCAAAGACATCGCGGCCCTCATCAAGGCCATCCAGGCCGAGACGAACGAAGCGGTCGTTGTCATGGAAGAAGGCACCAAGGAAGTGGAATCCGGCGCAACGCTTGCCGATCAGGCCGGACGCGCACTCGATGCGATTTCGAGCGTCGTTCGTCAATCCGCCGAACTCGTTCAGGAAATTTCCCTCGCTTCCAAACAGCAGGTACGTGGAACGGAAGGTGTCGCTCACGCGATGCAGATCATTTCCAACATCACCCGCCAAACGTCGCAAGGAACGCGCGGCACGGTCGCCACCGTCAGCCAGCTCGTCAAACTTTCTGATCAGCTCAACGAAGCGCTCTCGCAATTCCGCGCTGCGTCCAAGCAAGCCAACCAGACAGCAGAGGAAACCGACCGGCACCCCGTGCCAGTGGGCGCCCTTCGCTAGTTTGCAATCGCTTTTGGTGCACAAACGCAGTGAATTGAATTGAGAACGATGGCGAACGCCAGGGCGGCCAAGTGAGTCTGAACGAACACGAATTGAGTGAAATCCGCATGCTGATCGAGGAGCGCACAAGCATCCGGTTCGACGAATCGCGCGAGCGGTTCTTCTCCACTCGTGTGCGCGAACACATGGTTCGTAAGGGCCATGCCCGCGGCATCGATCTTCTGCGTGCCATTAAAAAAACCAATTTCGAGTTCCAGGAATTGCTCGAATCACTGCTTACGCAGGAAACATCATTCTTCCGCTATCCAGGTGTTTTCGAAGCGTTCGAAAAGCGCGTCCTACCCGAACTCCACATTAGAAAGTTCTGGAAGAATCCGCGGTCGCTTCGCATCTGGAGTGCCGGTTGTTCGAGTGGCGAAGAGCCCTACTCCATCGCAATTACCATCTCCGACGCCGTTTCCTTCTCTGAGGCTTGGAATGTCGAGATTCTCGCTACCGACATTGGCCGCCACGCCCTGGCCATTGCCGAACGAGGCGTCTACTCCGGTCGCAGCATCGCAAGCGTCAGCGAAAAGCAGTTCTCCGCTCATTTTCAGTCCGCGGAAGGCGGTCAGCAGGTTCGTTCGCGTCTCCGCAAGATGGTTAATTTCGTTCAGATGAATCTGAGCAACAGCGTGTACGTCGGAAAAATGGACGTCATCTTTTGCATGAACGTTCTTATCTACTTCTCGGAAGAGCGTCGCCAAGAGCTCGTTCAGCATTTCTACTCAGTCCTCGAGCCGGGCGGCTACCTGTTTCTCGGCCACTCTGAATCCATCTCCAAAATGCCAGTGAAGTTTCAGGCCATCGTTTTGAACGATTGCATTCTGTACCGCAAGCCGACCGCCGAAGAGGTTCAGAAGGCTGAACTCGTGACGGAGGGTCGCGCGTGAGCATGCCGGACCGCGAAGCCGTCGAAATCTTCCTCCAGGAAGCTTCTGAGCACCTGCAATACCTGCGGGAATACATTGGCGTGCTTCAGGAAATTGCTCCGCGCCGCGAAGATCTTGAACGTTTGTACATCTCCGCCCACACTCTCAGTGGCACTTCCGCCAGCTACGGTTTTCCTCGTTTTTCTGAAATCTCCGGCAAGCTCGCTCACGTCTTCCAGTACGCCACAAACGCATCGCTCGGCGAAGATCTCCACGGCCCGCTCACGGAATTTCTTTCCGACGGCATCTCTCTCCTTGAAGCCGATCTTCTCGAAATCAGCGACACTGGCCAGGAAGTACTCGACGACATCGCTGCTTTCAAGGAGCGCTACCGCTTTGCATTCCCGGCAGAACCCACTCTACTCAACTATCAACCAGGGCAGCAGACTCTTGAAGAGCCAATGGACGACTCTTCGGACGTGGCCGCGGTTACCGGCTCGTACTTCGACGCCTTACCGGAAGACGACGAAGTCCCCGCCGAAATTCTCGAATTCTTCCAGCCCGAAGCCGAGGAGCACCTGCAAATTGTCAGCGATTGCCTGCTCTCGCTTGAAGCGAATCACAGCCCTGAAGAAATTAATAAACTCTTCCGCGCGATACACACAGTCAAGGGCTCCGCTGCGCAAGTAGGTCTCAAGCGTCTCGGCGGTATCGCTCACCGCGTTGAAGATCTGATCGGCCGTCTCCGCGAAGGCGAGATTGATCCGCTACCGCAAGTCATCGATCTCTGCCTCGAATCCGTCGACGTTCTGAAAAAGACTCTTCACAAGCAATGGGGCAACGAAGCCGAAATGCGCACGGGCGTCGATTCCCTGCTCAACCGCATCGCCGAAGTTGCGCCAATGGATGCCGAAGACGCTCCGGTCGCGGCCGAAGCAGCTACCGCTAACGACTCGGCTGAATCAGAAACCGCGGCTTCCGCCCAAAGCGGCACTCCAAAAACTGGCAAGGCCGCGAATGCCGCAGCAGCCGCAAAGTCGGTCCGAATCTCGCTGTCTCGTCTCGATCGCATGATGAACACCGTCGGCGAGCTCGTCATCAACCGTACTCGCATGCTCGGCCGCGTCACTGAACTCGAGCGCTTGCGCGACACCCTCGGCTTCTCGAAAGAACGCCTGCAGGGCAAAGTCGCCGAATTCCAGGAAAAGTACGAATTCAATCGCATCAATTCCACGCGGGGGCCGCTTTCACAGAGCACCACGCCAACGCCGCAAATGTTGACCAACGCCGCCGCGGGCGACACTTCCTTCTGGTCTGAATTCAGCGAACTGGAAATGGATCGCTACGACGACGTCAACATCCTCTCGCGTTCCATGACAGAGATTTCCGCTGACGTAAACGAAGTCCTCTCGCAGATGGGTGGGTTCATCGGCCGCGTCGAAGGCGATATCGACGAATTCACCAAACTCGCTCACCATTTACAGGACGAAATCACCGCTGCGCGCATGGTGCCCATTGGCACGTTGTATTCGCGATTGTCGCGCGCCGTTCGTGACGCCGCGAAATCCACCGGCAAGCAAGTCGAACTCGACCTTTCTGGCAGCGAAACCGAACTGGACAACAACATCATTCAGCAGATTTCTGATCCCCTCGTTCACCTGGTCAGGAATTCTGTTGCTCACGGAATCGAATTGCCGGAAGGCCGCCGCGACGCCGGCAAGTCTGACATCGGTCGCGTCACTCTCCGTGCCTATCACCGTGGGAATCACATTTACATCGAAGTAGAAGACGATGGCCGCGGCATCGATTACGACCGAGTCAAACAAAGCGCCGTCGATCGTGGTCTCGTTTCTCACGAGACCGCCAGCAGCCTTACCGAACGAGAACTTCGGGAAATGCTGTTCCATCCTGGTTTTTCCACTGCTCCGCTGAAAACCGAGCTCGCAGGACGGGGCGTTGGTCTGGACGTCGTGCGCGCCAACCTGAATTCCCTCAACGGCGAAATCGAAATTCAAAGCACTGCAGGCGCAGGCACCAAGTTCATTCTCAAAGTGCCTCTCACGCTCATTATCTCGCCCGCTCTCTTCGTGCGTTGCGGAGCCGCGAATTTCGCGCTGCCACTCGCTGTCGTGGAAGAGATTCGACGTCTCCGCGCCGACGAGATTGAAGATATTGGCGGAAAGCTGCTGACAAAAGTTCGTGATGTCGTCACTGAAGTCATCCGTCTCGACTCCTATCTCGGTCTGCCGCCGCTCGAACCAATCAACGGCTACTTCCGTATGGTCGTCGCCAACGCCGACAATCGTCAGGTTGGCATCGTCGTCGAAGAAGTTCTCGGCAAAGATGAAATCGTGATTAAGAGCCTCGGCGAATATCTCCGCCGCGTAAAGCTTTTCCCCGGCACCACTATCGCTCCTGACGGCAGCCTGATTCTTCTGCTCGATTTGAATCGCATGATCGCCACAGAACCCGGCGAACGCAAATCCATTCAGGCCAGTGCCAGCGCGGCCCGCATCTTCGCGCCAGGCTCGGCTGCCATTGCAAAGGGCAGTATTCCTACTGACGCCATCGACCGCGTTCATCACGAGCGCGTGGTCGTCGTTGCGGACGATTCCATCAGTGTTCGTAAATTTGTCGGTCGCATGCTCGAAAAGAACGGCTACCGCGTGATTCTTGCCTCTGACGGCCTCGAAGCCGCCGAACTCATCACGCAGCACGGCTGCCATCTCGTCATTACCGACCTCGAAATGCCGCGCATGACCGGCTACGAACTGATGGCGCAGTTACGGCAAAGCCCTGCGACTCGCCGCATCCCCGTAATGGTCGTCACTTCGCGCGCGGGTGCAAAGCACCGCGACCGCGCCATGAAGGAAGGTGCTGTCGCTTTCCTCACCAAGCCCGTGCAGGAAGATCAGCTCACCGAAGCAGTCGAGCAACTCATTGGGACGGAGGCGCCGCAACCTGTCGCGTAACCAGTCATGGTGAATACTCCAGCCAAAAAGGTTCGCGTGCTGATCGTCGATGACTCCGCCTTCATGCGCAAAGTCCTCGAAACGATTTTCAATTCCGACACGCAACTTCAGGTCATCGGCCACGCCAAGGATGGCCGCGAGGCCGTCGCTCTCGCCGAATCTCTCAAGCCCGATGTCATCACCATGGACATCAACATGCCCCACATGGACGGTCTGCAGGCCACTGCGCAGATCATGACCACCAATCCGCATCCCATCGTCATCGTCAGTTCCGAATCGCGCGATGGCGCCGCGAGCACTGTCAAGGCTCTCGAACTCGGCGCGATCGAATTTATTGCCAAGCCTTCCGGCGCCATCGATCTTGACATGCAGAGCATTCGCGAAGACCTCCTTCGCAAGGTGAAAATGGCTGCGAAAGTTCGTGTGGTTCGAACAGCGTCGCGCCTCGCCGCTACATTGCAATCATTGCCCTCAGCAGCGTCTTCCATCTCTCGTCCCGCGCCATTCGTTAGCCAGTCTTCTCACGTCGCTGACCAGCGCTTTCCTGTGGTCGTGCTCGCGGCCTCCACTGGCGGTCCCGCGACGGTAATGCGCCTTGCCCCCGGTTTTACAAAAGAATTTCCGGCCGCGGTGATTCTCGTCCAACACATGCCGGCAGCCTTCACCACACAATTCGCGGCGCAGCTCGCGGAATTCACCGAAATTCGCGTCAAGGAAGCTGAAGCAGGAGACACGCTGCAGCCAGGCAGTCTCTACATCTGCCCGGGCGCGCAGCATCTTCGCGTAAATCCTCTCGGCCGCATTCAACTCGACGCTGTTACCGGCCGCATCGCCGGCTACTTGCCAAATATTGACGTCACCATGGAATCTGTCGCCGCCTATGGCGGAGCACTCTCCATCGGCGTCGTCCTTACCGGCATGGGCAATGATGGCGCGCTCGGCGCCAAAGCCATCAAGAAAGCGGGCGGCCACGTCATCGCACAAGACGAAGCCACTTCCGTCATCTTCGGCATGCCCGCAGAAGCCATCAAGCTTCAAGTCGTCGATCAGGTTCTCGGTCTTGACGACATCTACGCCGCAATCGAAAAGCGCGTTCTCGCTCTCACCCGTGCAACTCCCGTAGGTGCACGCTGATGAATCTGCCCACCAGCGCTAAATCGCACCAGCCCCGCACCGAACAGATCATCCTGTTCCGCATCAGCGGCCAAACTTTTGCCATCTCTTCCGCTTCCGTGCAGGAAGTTCGCAGTGTGGACAACATCGCCGGTATGGCCCGCGATCTTCCCGAAAGCCATCTGCGCAAAGTCCGTCACAGCATTCGCCGCGGCGATCGCACTCTCTACATCGTCAACGCCGCCATCCATTTCGGTTTGCAGCCTCAACCGGCGTCGCTCGTTTTCTTTCTCCGCCGCACCCGCACGGCTCTGCTCATCGACGGCATCGACAAAATGACCACCATGACTCGCCTCCAGGCCCTGTCGCTCGCGTTCCAAGGCGAAGAGCGCAGCTGGTACCGCGGGCTTACAGCGCTCGATCAAGCGGTTATTCCCGTCATTAATCCCGAAGGTTTTCTCTCGCTCGAAGAATTGACTCTTCTCGAAACCGCGCAATTTTCCGCCGACGCGCACTCCCTTACCTCCGAAAACCCCGGAGCACACGTACAATGACCCCCTCTCCCGAAACCGTGCTCCAGTCCTTCGTCCTTCTCCGTCTTGGGGAACGCCGCTTCGCTTTGCCCGCATCGCAAGTAGCAGAGCTGGTCGCACCTAGCCGTATTTTTCGTTTTCCGCACAAATCTTCCGCGCTCGAAGGCGTCGTGCTTCGCCGTGGCCGCATGATTGCCGTCTGCGACATCGCCGAACAACTCACCGGCAAAAAACTCGATACGCGCCGCTTCAATCTTCTCGCCACCCGTAAATACGGACACCAGCTTGACTGGATCGCCATTCCCGTCAGCGGCGAATGTGAACTCATCACCGTCGACATGATGCCCGCCACTGCGAACGATTCTCCGCACGTCGATGGCTGGCTCTCGCACGGCGGCGAAGTTATCGAAGTTCTCCGCCTCTCCGCGCTTACTCCCGGCCCTGCGGAAACTTTGTTGCCCGCTCCCTTGCACGATTTTATGGAGGCTCGGTCATGATGGTCGCCGGCCGTCCTGCCAAAATCCTTTTGATCGATACGAACGTCTATTTTTCAAAGCGCCTCAGCGACGCTTTGAAACGCGAAGGTTTTGAAGTCATCTGCAGCACACAACCGGCGTTTGCGCTCACCACACTCGAATACGATTCGCCCGCCGCCATCGTTTGCTCCACGAACATGCGCGAAATGGGCGCACTCGACATCGCGCGCATGGTTCGCGCCGATGCCAAAAATTCCGCTCTGCCCATCATCGCTCTCGGTGACGGCAGCCAGCGAGCCCTCATGGAAGCTTTCCAGGCCGGTTGCGACGACTACATCGATCGCCAGCGCCCGCCCGCTGTTATTGCAACGCACGTCAAAAACATCATCATCAGCAAATCCGAAGGCTTCCAGCCTACGCAAATGCTGGCGCAGTCGGATACCAGCCTCAGCGGCAGCCTCACACATCACGATCTTCCCGGCGTCATGCAGATGCTTGGTCACGCGCACCAGACCGGCGCCCTGCATATCAATTCCGGCGAAACCGACGCATTGCTCTTTTTCGACGCAGGCACCATCACACACGCAGAATGCGGCTCGCTCTTCGGCGACGAAGCCGTCATCCACATTCTCAAGAGCTGCTTTCAAAACAATTCCGGCGTCTACAAATTTGTTTACGGCTCGGCCTCGACGCAGCGCACGGTCCTGCGCTCTGCAACCGACCTCATGCTGGACGCCATGCGCGAAGTCGACGAATCTTCCCGCGACACAGCCGACGAGCCGACAGCTGACCACTCTGCGCTCACGCACACAAAGGAGTCGCCATGAACGAAACCATGCCGTTCCCGCCCGCACCGGCGGAAACCGCCGCGCCGGAAAAACGCGCGCCCACCGTCTATTTCATTGACGACAGCGCAACTATGCGCGAAGTCATCAAGATCGCTTTCCGCCGCGAGAACATTACCGTCATTACCGCGGGCGACGCCGCCTCCGCCATCGCGCAATTCGAGCAGACTCCGCCCGACGCCGTCATCACCGATGTCATCATGCCCGATCAGGACGGCTATTCCGTCTGCAGCCAGATCAAGCAGCATCCGCAATTCAGCGCAACGCCCGTGATTCTCATGTCCGGTGTCGTCAACAAGAACGTCGCCGACAAAGCCGTCTCGGTCGGCGCCGATGAACTCATTCGCAAACCGTTCCAACCGCAAGAACTCATCGCCCGCGTAAAAAGTTTCCTCGAACCGAAGTCCGAGCGGCCCGCCGCGCCATCCCTGCCCGCGCCGCGCCCATCAAGCTCGCACGCGCTCAACAACTTCTTCGCTCCGCCGCCCGCGCCAACACCCCTGCCAGTCACGCACGCGGACTCGCGCGCCGAATCCGCCTGGCCTCGCGCTCTCACGGACGCTTTCACGCCACAGCCTCACGCCCTTCCGCACGTTCCGCCCGCGTCGCAAGCCCAGCAGCACGCCGGTCCCAATTCCTATGCGCCTTCCCACAATTTCAACGTAGCCACTCCCAATCGCCCGCAAGCCAGCGCCACCGACATCCAAAAACTCAAAACCGAAATCTCGCGCCTCGAACTTCTCATCAAAAAACTCCAAACCGAACTCCAAATCGAGCGCCAATACAACCAAGCCCTCGAACTCCACGTAAAATCCCTAACCTCCCTCGACTAACCAATCACTTCCTTGTCATCCGTAGAGGCACGATATATATCGTGCTCTCTTCACCCCGGGGCCAAGCCAAGCTGATGAGAATAAAAAAACTGACAGAGATCATGCAGATTAACGGAGTGCGCGTCTACGCGCACTGGTCTGTGCTTGTCATCGGAACGGCTCATCTTATTCGGCGCGATCGAGCGGCCAGCAGAAACAATTGCCGCTTGGAGCGCCTACTTCGGCGTCATTCTCATTCATTGAGTGTGGGCACATGATCGCAGCTCAGCGAAGAGGGTACGAAGTTCTCGCAATCGAACTGTATCCGATTCACGGTTTCGTGCGATTTCAAGCTCCCTGGTCTGGTTACGACGAGGCCCTGATTGCTTGGGGCGGTGTCGCCGCGCAGGAAGCAGTTGCTCTACCGCTGGTGACGTTTGTCAGCATCTTTGCGTTCACGAGGTTCGACGCGTTGAACGTAACTGTCGGTATTCTCGGCTACTACAGCCTAATTGTCGCGCTTTTTAATCTGATTCCTGTCCGACCGCTAGATGGTGCGACCGCGTGGCACCTGGTCCCGGAGCTCATCAAGCGAAATTGAAATCGTCGTAACAAACCCAAGCGAGTCGTCGGTTGGCGCGGTTGGTGACAACCGGGCATCATCTTCATCGAATCCGGCCCTGCCTACTGAACATCCTTGAGCGCCCGAGCCACAGCCTCACCCGCACTCTCGTCATTTCGGCTGTGGTCCGTAATATCGTCATACCGCTGCTGCGCGGGACCAGGATTCAGCCTCTCGTTGTATGCGGCGGTGATCTCCGCGCCCATTTGCTGCAGCAACTTGTTGACCTCGGCATTCAGATCCGCGCCGTTAGTGGAGACTTGTTTGCCCAGGTACGTCGCCGCGATTTGCTCGGCCACCTTGTCGGCTGTCCGGTAGTAATACTCAGAGATTTGCCGGTGGCCTTGCTCGTGTTCGATTAGGTGCTCTGTTGCGCCTTCCGGCACCCAGATATTGATCTTAAGCTCGAGCGTCACTCTGATCTCTGTCACAGTGACCAGCGCGTTCCTCCCGTCGACCGTTTCCGACCGCCCCTTCACACTGGCATTGGAAATGAAATTGGAATCGCACTCCGCTTCTTCCCCTGACGCCAGCGGCGGCATATCCGCCGGAGGTGCAGCGGGATCGAACGTGTGCATGGCAAAAGTGACCGGCTGCTTGTCGAGTGCTGGCCTCAACGCTTGTTTAGCAACTCGTGATAAAGACTGATGCCGCAGCATCATCCCGCCGAGCAAAACTATCCCCAACAACGCACAGAGCACGATGTACCTGCGCAATGTTAAACACCCCTGGTTTCCGCGTCTGGTGCGACATACGCATCGCAGCCGCACCCACCCAACGGCCCGCGTCGCTTATTCGTTTACTTCTTCATCAAATCCAGCACCGCTCCGCTCATCGCCTTTACTCCAGTCCGAATCGTAGGTTCCGGAACCGGCGCAAATTCGCTGGAATGCGGCCCCGGCAGCCGAGTACCTTTTTCCTTCGCCTGTTTCAATTTCTCCGGATCGACCGCCCCCAGCCAAAACATGCTGATT
>Ga0070708_100004349_pt1 | contig 11126 bp, 9 predicted proteins | sample KBSK5503metaG_FD_65469 | JGI IMG/M metagenome (GOLD analysis project Ga0070708, IMG submission 65469) | Corn, switchgrass and miscanthus rhizosphere microbial communities from Kellogg Biological Station, Michigan, USA - KBS K5-50-3 metaG | ecosystem: Host-associated > Plants > Roots >...
GGTAACACTAGTAGACTGACACTCGTGTTACCCCGTGGATCTTGAGAAGTCTCGGAATGATCTCGCCAGGAACTGGCTTGTCGCCGATCAAGACAAGTTTGGGCTCGGGGGACAATTCGGGATCATCGACGAGGGCCTGCCGAATGCTGATTCCCAGTTCCGAAAATAGCTGCGAGGCGCCTGCGATGATTCCCGGTTTATGAGGGTCTTCAACCATTATTTCGACTACACTTAGGCCTAACTGTTTTGCGACCCCTCTCAGAGACAGCCCGGCAGATCTCAGGTTTGAAAAGAGCGATTTGAGCTCCGGGTTGGTCTCAACCATTCTTATCGTCTCGTCCACGGTTCGCCTGTCGACTCCAGCTGACTTTGCAATCCTTACAACCGGGATCTCGATGTCATTCAGATAGACTCCATTCCCCCTCAGCCCTAAGCCATTCTCTATCAGTAACCGGACTACTTTTAGACGCTCAGGGTGCCCTTCCATCATCGATCGTATGCTGCTCCACATTGTAAGGGCCACACACGTACAGAAGTGTACTGGCAAGCTTAAAATGTTACGTAGAGGCACGTATATCGACGCTTCATATGCAGACTCTCGCACCTCGGGAGCCGGCAAGAATCATCCTTTCCCAGGATGAGATTCCGACCTCATGGTACAATATTCAGGCCGACATCAACGAGCCACTTCCCCCACCGTTGGATCCCTCTACAAAACAACCCGTCAATCCACATTCCTTGGAGAGAATTTTCGCGAAAGAATTGATCCGACAAGAGATCAGTTCCGAAAAGAACATCACAATCCCTGAAACGGTTCGCGACGCCTATATCCAGATAGGAAGACCAACGCCCCTAGTACGAGCCAGGAGACTTGAGAGGTTTCTCAGAACCCCTGCCAAGATCTTCTACAAGGCAGAATATCTCAGCCCCACTGGAAGTCACAAGCCGAACACCGCCCTAGCTCAAGCATATTACAATAGTAAGCAGGGAACTCAGAGACTAGTAACTGAATCCGGCGCCGGCCAATGGGGATCCGCGCTCGCCCTCGCCTCCTCTATCTTCAACCTAGAGTGTCGAGTCTACATGGTCCGAGTCAGTTACCAGCAGAAGCCCGGGCGCAGAACCATGATGGAGACCTATGGAGCAGAAGTCTTACCCTCGCCCAGCAACGAAACAAAGTTCGGAACATCCTTGCTCGACCAGAATCAAGACCATCCAGGGACCCTCGGAATAGCCATCAGTGAAGCCCTGGAGGATACTGTGACCCATGAGGACTCTCGGTATTGCCTCGGTTCAGTCCTGAATCATGTCCTGCTGCACCAATCAATCATCGGACTCGAGGCCAAGAAGCAGTTCGAGAGCATAGACACCGAACCCGACATCATTGCAGGATGCATTGGAGGAGGATCAAACTTCGCAGGTTTCGCCTATCCGTTCATCTCAGACAAACTGAGGGGTAAGTCAGACTCAGAATTTGTCGCTTGCGAACCCAAGGCTGTACCATCAACAACGCGCGGGACCTACACCTACGACTTCGGGGATACTGGGGAAATGACCCCGCTCCTGAAAATGTACACGGTTGGCCACAAGTACGTATCACCACCTATCCACTCTGGAGGTCTCAGGTACCACGGAAAAGCCCCATCACTCTGCTATCTCATCAACAAAGGACTTGTGAAGTCGATAGCCTATCATCAGACGGAGGTTTTCCAAGCCGCGAGAACATTCGCTCGGACTGAGGGAATCATCCCCGCCCCAGAGACCGCGCACTGCATCAAGTACGTAATCGACGAAGCCATAAGATGCAAGGAGTCAAACGAAGAGAAAGTCATAGCGTTCAACCATTGCGGGCACGGTCTCTTGGACCTCAAGGCGTACGAAGACTTTCAAGCAGGGAGACTCGTAGATTACGAGCCTGCCAGTATTCAAGTCGAATCCTACGTCGGATGAGAGACGATTCCAAGACCGAATAGTCCAACTTATTTCAATTGAAAAACGCCCCGAGGACGCTCTGGAGCTTCTCTCCCAGCATTATCGCATAGACATGCCTGCTCTCCGGATCGGACTCCCGCGGGGAGAGAAGAAGGCATTAGGGTGCTACGTCCATCGTGATAAGACGATCTACATATCGAGCCAAGAATACCTCTATGACCCCTACGTACTGATTCACGAGTTTTACCATCATCTGAGAAATGTCGGCGGGAAACACCGCGGTACAGAAAGACACGCGAAGGAGTTTGCACTCTCTTTTCTCAACACGGCATAGGCGTATAATGCCACAGAGTGATTCGCGAGAAGCTTGGGTTTTCAGGCCTCAAGTCCACAGAGTGTTCGGAAGCGTTTTCTCCGGTGTGTGAGCTATGTGTTTGGTCGCGTAGACTTCGCCACAGTGTGGACAGCGTATGCTTCGCCGCCACATTCGGTAAACAAGCCTCAGTGCGATGTAGCTCATCAGAAATACGATTACTCCGAAAACTGCTGCATCCGCGTTGATGATGAAAATGAAATAGTGGAAGTCAACCATTTGTTAGGCGTCCCCCGGGCCGGCGTGAGAATGCTGTGGATAGCCGTGTGGATCGTAGCTAGAATCCATAGGCCATATTGGCCAGCAGACGGTATAAACCTACCTCGAAAATAAAATGAACAATTCTTCTATCGTTCGTTGACCGGTCGCGAAAAACGGGACGAGAAGTCTACGGCTAACTGCTAGGAGTTGCGGCCTGTTGAGGCTGAAGAATCTCATCCGCGTGAGTGATCTTGATCAGACCCTTCAGCAATAATCTATTCGTCATCTTTGCGCAGATGTCACAGTCCTTGCCGGGGCAATAGCCCTTCAAGAAATTCTCGCACTTCCATCGATAATTTTCGATCTCCACTGTGGACATACAATAGAGCCTTTCTTCGCAATCTCCCTTTCCCCAAATTGACTAAAGGCTCCCGTAACCAATCGGCAAAATTCCCAGTAACAGTCAAGAGGACCGTCCCATCCTCTTCTTGTAGATCTCTCGTTGAATCAGGAACCGCATGATCTCGCTAGTTCCTCCGCCAATCATCATGAATCTAGCGTCCCGGAAGTAACGTTCAATTGGCAGATCCTTGGTGTAGCCTATTCCCCCATGGACTTGCAAGGCTTGGTTTGCTATCTCGAAGGCAGACTCAGTGGCAAACAGCTTCGCTATGGCACCCTCGAGCCGAGCCAGTTTTCCATCATCCAACAAGCGAGCGGCCTTGAGAATGAGGAGCCGTGACGCTTCCAGCTTAACTAGCATGTCTGACAGTTTGAAACTGACCCCTTCGAACTCCTTGATTGGTCGGCCGAACTGCTCCCGCTCTGATGAGTAGTCAACGGTGAACTCAAAAGCCGAGCGAGCGATTCCAAGCATTCCCGCCGCGACTGCTGGACGCTCCCGATCAAGCTCATCGAGCAGTATCGCAAACCCTCGGTGAAGCCCACCAACCATGTTCTCCTCAGGAACTATTACGTTTCGAAACCTAAGGTGCACAACGTTTGCGCCATGCATTCCGAGAAGTCCATACGTCTTCACCGTTTGCACCCCTTGCGAGTCCCTTGGGACAACAAGTGCGCTCACTCCAGATTCGGGAGGCTTCGCAGGGTTGGTGACCGCGAAGACAAAAAGAAAATCAGCAACTCCCCCGTTAGTTATGAAACGCTTCTCCCCATTGAGGACAAAGCCTTGCCCTCTACGTTCTGCATGAGTTTTGATCGAGCCTGCATCGGAGCCCGCCCTCGGCTCAGTTAGGGCAAGAGCCCCAACCTTGTCCCCCGCGAGAACTGGACGAAGAAACGTCTGCTTCTGGGCTTTACTCGCAAAGTAAGCTAGAGGAGCCGCGTACAATGCCCCCGAAGCCAGACGGGCCATCTCTGTAGCCGCACTCACCGCAGAGATTTCCTCAGCAACAATCACTTCGAAGCTCCAACCCAGTCCAACACCTCCATCGGTTTTCGAAAAAGCAGTCCCAAGGAGATGCTGCTCCCCAAGCTTCCGGAGAATCTCGCGGGGGAACATTCCCTCCTCGACCCTCTCAGCTACTGGAGCAACTTGTTCCCTAGCGAAACGCCGAACCCTTTCTCTGAACCTAGCTTCTGGAACTGATTCGAAAACGTCCATGCTACGTGACCGAGGTTCGGCGGAAACCGGAGGGGCCCGCCCTATTGCGACATCATAGATTAGGCGTACTGGGTAGGCGCGATCACGAGAGGCTTCGGCCGAGCGATCAACGTTAGGGTCTCCTGAAAGACAGGCCGGTATGCGATCCCGTACATGATTAGGCCGTCCTTTCCTTCATAGTCAAGTCTTCGCAAGACACCTTCAAGCTTGACGCCTGGTTTCAAGTCCTGAAGTTTCGAATCTACAAAGAGGACCTTGTTCTGATCCAGTAGCTCGAAGTTTGACGTGAATCTCCTCTTGAGCGGTAGCTTTGAAACGCTCTTTAACCGAGCGACCAATGGATATCGCTTTACCTCCATTCGTCCTTTGCACTCGGAGTCCAGACATTTTTCTCTAGCCGGATAGTAGATTCGTTTGCAACCGTAGCAGAGACTGAGTGTGAATACCTTGCCATTTACTGGCTCTATATCGCCGATAAGCCTGGGGATCTCAAGCCTCTGTTTTATCCTTGACAGACGAGCTCTGATCAAGTCTTGATAGGTTTCTATTTTTATGGTCGTTTTCCGCTTAATGTAATCCTCCACAGTCGGTGTGAGTCCCCTCTTTCCCTCTATTCCGTCCTGAACCTCAAACCATGTGGCATTGGAATAAGCTCCGGACCCGTACGAGACTGCCAGTACTTGATCTCCAGGTTTCGAATTGTCGAAAACGGATGCGAGGGATATGAGCGTTGAAGCCGCGTAGGTGTTGCCTGTGTCCAAGACCTTGAGCCATGGCTTGACTTTCTTTTCTATGTCCTGCTCGGTAAGCCTCATCCTCTCAGCGACGGACTCATCATCTACGTAAGGTATCTTGTCCTCGGTTAGAGCGGTACAGGTCTTCATTGGTAGGTATCCGGATGGTTGATGGAAGGTTATGGCATCAAATTCTGATAGGTAAAGGTCAGGGTGCTTGCGGAAGAGGTTCGCGATGGCCCCGATTACGTGTGATTTGTAAGCTTCCACAGTGGTGCGGCCGAAATGCGAGGGCACAGCCGCCTGGTCCCGTCTCCAAAAGTCCATGAATAGACTCGAAAAGGGTGCAATATCCTCGATGGTTGCGATAAGGTCTGTCCTCCCAAGGACGTAGGCTCCTGCCCCAGCACCGCAAGAATACTCCAGCGGATCGCCTCGCTCAGCTTGAGCGACATCCGCGCCTATTGCAAGGCCGTACTTGATACGACCGCTTCGGATCTCTGAATCTATGAATCCGACCCCTTGCATGCCCGAATTACATGCTCCTTCCAGATCCGCGACGAAAACGTTCTGTCCTATTCCGATGAAGGATGCAACGTGGCGCGCAATCGTTCCAACTGCATATGGCTTTGATTCGGAGCCCGCGGTAACGCTTCCAATCTCGTCCGGCGATATCCCAGCCATTCTAACCGCGTTTTCTGCCGCCTCGGTAGCCATTGTGATCGTGTCCTCGGTGTGGCCTGCTAGCGCCTTCTCCCTGAGTAGAAGCCCATGTCTAACCTTCTCGAGAACTTTCTCTAGTTCCTTTCCTCGCTTTCTCTCCCGTTCTCTTACAATCTTCTCGGTCTCAATGCGTTCCCATGGGATATAGACGCCGTATCCAACTATTCCAACGCCTCTATGACTCATCTGAAATCCCAGAAAACGATCTTTCTATAAACGACGATTCTCCTGACCAACTCTATTTAAGGCTAGCCGGACCGCGCTCTTGAGGCGACGCTGTCAAGCCATCATCCTCTTACATGGCGGTCAAGCGGGAGCAAGGGAGACGAGAATTCTATGTTTCTCTATGGAACTTCGCTCCAATTGAACCAGTTACAGACGGCTTTTGCGGTCCGAGAAGGAGTGCGAATTGGAAATCGTTCCAGGATGGTAGATGCCTTTCCGGGTTACCTTTCTATTCGTTCCAGCCGTCATAACCGCCCTTCTCATTTTCCAAATGGGTCCGGTCCAACACCACAATCCCTTGACATCAATTCCGAAGGATGCCAATTTACCTCTCAAGCCGATAACCGGAGCTCAGCCTACTCTCGTAGTCCTCGTAGGGTTCTCTGACAAGACCAATACCACTTCTCCGACTCGGATATCTAACATCCTTTCCGGTATGAACAACTACTACGCTGAAGACTCGTACGGAGTCGTCTCCTTTGCGACGACGCTCAGTCCACCCGCGACCTCGCAATGGTACGCCCTACAGCAAACTATGGAGTATTACAGTTCCAACACGGCATCTATTGACAACCAACTAGTCACAGACTCTCTTCAGGCTGCATACAAGTCAGGAGTAAACCTTCATGATTACAAATTCGCGATAATCGTCCATGCTGGAAACGATGAAGCTATGACGCACGCCTCCACGGACATTCACTCATTTACAATACCCGGATACGTTTTCAATCCCTCTCCACTAGACTCCTTCCAGATCTCGACCTCAGTGGTCTCCGAGTCCGACCCGGTTGGGGTCTACTCCCATGAGGCGGGGCATCTTCAGGGACTACCGGACCTCTATGACCTGACTCAGCAGGTCGACCCGGCTAACAACTTTGTCGGATACTGGGAAATCATGGCACTCGGAGAATGGAACCCAAACAACGGGAATCCGTTACAACCATCAGCTGGAACCTACCCCTCGCAACATTCATCATGGTCAAAGATCAAGCTAGGATGGATCTCCAATTCAAGCATACGAACCGTCTACCCTGGCAACTTAACAACAATATCTGTCCGGAATCTTGAACTTCCCACTTCGGGAATACAAGCCGTCAAGATCCCCATTAGTGTGAACTCGGACGGATCTCTGTCGTACTACCTGATCGAGATGAGAGCAAAACTCGGGACGTACGATCAATATCTGCCATTCCCATCAAACTATCCAGGGGCCGGTCTCCTAGTCTACGAAGTGAACGAGAGCATCGCAGGGGGACATGGCAATTTGAGACTCATCGACGCGCACCCCGGCGGTGACCTAAGCGACGCCGCGTTTGGACCATGTTTCTCGCCCTGCGTTAGCAACAACACCTTCTCCGACCCTTCCAACTTCGTCAAGATCATAGTGACGACTACGAACTCCACCACGTACACGATAATCGTCGATAGAACCAGCTCACCGCTCCTGCTTCTCCAAGTAAACACGCCTTCCCCGGGGATGCTCATCTCGGTTGACGGGGCGAACTTGACCTCTGACAAGTCTAACGAACTGAGATTACCGGTGCATTACGGGCCCCACGAGGTCTATATCCAGTCCCAGGTTCCCGTTTCTATTGGATCGACAACCATACAGGTGGGCCTTACGAACTCGTTCGCCGCATGGAATGACGGCAGCACATCGAATCCACGATGGGTCTCCGTCATCACCGATACCGTGCTCACCGCAACATATCGAGTAACCGTAGAACCATCATTCGCAACGGCCGCAACCGCCGCGATCCTCCTTACGCTAGTCGTTACTGGAATAGCGCTAAACCGTAGAAGAGGCAGACACAAGACTCAACCTGTAGCAGGATCGGCGACTGTTGGATCGCCTGCTCCCACGACCGTCAGCGCGAGCTTTCAATCACTCCCAACGAATGGCAGTCTTGGCAAAGACCCCATAAAGAGTGACCAAGAGCCCAATGAGGCTCATCCCTAGTCCACCAAAATTCAATCCCCCATCTCTCGTGACCAGAGTAGTAACGGAACTTCCAACCAGAGTTGCCGACAAGAGCACCTGCTTTGAACTGCTGGAACCCCGATTGTCAAAACCGAAAAAGTATGTCGTCGAGGCATTCAGGGGTACTCGAATAGTAGAGTTCGAGACAGCCTGGTTCACGAGACATCCTCTCTGTTCTGCACTGAACATGCAACTTTGAAAAGAGCCCTCGGCGAACAGCTTGAATTGGATTGAAGAGGGCGCTCCTGTCTGCGTCGACACTGTCATATTAACGAGCAGATGATTTTCCTTCCCCGCAAAGAGGGTGACGTTTTGTGGAGTCTCCGACAGAGAGGCGGAGCTAACAGGGATTGACTTGAGATTGACGACCGTCTGGGCAGATTCCTGTGGAACACTGTGAAAATTAGGAATCATAGAGTAGGCTAGAAGTCCGAGGATCAGGAGAAGTGCTCCCCCGGCGACCAGAGCGAACTTCATGTGAACTCAGCGTTCCTCCATATCTTTGAGCCTCTTGAACTCCTTTAGACCGGTTAGCCTATGGCGCATGATGCTGTTCTCCAGTTCCGCCTGAAGCAACGCGAAAATGTCACGATGAATGCTTACAAACTCTGAATCTGTCTGAACTCTGGGGCGTTCCATTTCTACGCCTACAATGCTCTTGACTCTGGCCGGACGCGACGAGAGGACGAGGATCCTGTCGGCTAGCTCAATTGCCTCCGGGAGGTTGTGGGTTACCAGAAGGAATGTCTTCCCAGTTTCATTGTGAATCTCAGCCACTTCAGCCCTAAGGGATTCAGCGGTGAACTCGTCGATTGCGCTAAACGCCTCATCCATCAATACGACTTCTGGATCTATCGCGAGAGCTCGTGCAATCCCGACTCGTTGCTTCATTCCCCCTGAGAGTTGTTTTGGAAAGAGGTTCTCGGACCCCTTCAGACCTACCATCTCAAGGAGATCCATAGCAACCTCTGCTCTCTCCTTTTTCGGCGTCCCTTGGACCTCAAGTCCGAACTCTACATTCTGAATTACAGTTCTCCAAGGGAGGAGGGCGAAGGTCTGAAAGACCATGCTAATCTTCGAGTGAGGCGCAGTGAGGAGATCACCTCTAAAACGAATCTGGCCAGAGGAGGGACGATCGAGCCCGGCAATCATCCTCAAGAGTGTTGACTTACCGCAACCGCTCGGTCCAACGATACAAAGGAACTCTCCCTCATTTACATGAAAGGAGATATCTTTCAGCGCTGTCACGATTTGAGGTGGATCCTCGTAGACCTTCGTTACGTTTGAGAGTTCGACATGCAAGTCCTATCGCCACCTCCTGATGCGATTCTCAAACCTCTCAAAGAAGGCCCTGTCTATTGCGATCGTGATGAGACCAACCGTCATTATCGCCGCTAGTCCATAGGTCAAGGAGTGCGCAGAGCTTCCTAGGCTACTAGAAATGAAAGTTCCAATTCCAGCCACACTAGCGATAACCTCGACTGCAAGCAACACATTCCAACTGAACTCAAATGATAATCGAAGGCCTGTGACAAGATTGGGAAAGATCGATGGAAGAATCATTTTCGTGAAAGTCTGGACCCTTCCAGCCTTGAATACTGAGGCAACGTGGAAGTAATCAGCCGGGATTTCCTTCACACCTTGTCGGATCGTAAAATAGACCGGGAAGAAAGCACTGAACGCTGAGATCGAGACGGCGGCAACATTCCCTCGGCCGATAACGGTTACCAAGAGCGTTAGAATTGCAAGATCAGGAAGAGCGCCTACTAGCATAATGATTGGCGTTATCGCCTGGTCAAGCTGAGTTCTCATACCGACCAGCAGAGCTAGAGGAAATACCAACACTAGTGCCAACGAAACGCCAGTCGTAACATTAGCAAAGCTCTGGCCGACGTGAGCCAAGAAGAACGGCGTCCCCGCTAATTGGATCAGAGCCAGGAAAACGTCGTGCAACGCTGGGAGCTGACTGCTTGACACAACCCCTGAAAGCGAGACCGACTCCCAAAGGGTGAAGATTACAACAAGCAAAGCTGCCCACGCTGGAGGACGGAATTTTCCTACGCTCTTCAACCGTACTCTGTGAAAAGACTTGGACCCGAACAAACGAGACTTCACCCCATAACCACCGGGGCGTCGCAGGTCAGGCGTCAGAACTAATTAGCTTTAGACGAAAATTAGGTAAAATGCTACGCTGAGAGTAAGGTCCCCTCGTCGGAGGTGGGTGAAAGTGTTACCGGTTACGAAGAAAGATCATAGACAGAGTACATGTCGATTTGACTCAGTTGAGTCCAAACTTCAGTATCGTAGGCTCGGGACGTGGCTGTGCGAGACCGTGCATTTCGGTGTGCATAAGGCTCAGAGTTGCCATGACTTGGCATATTTTTGCTGTGCCTTGGTCAAGGAGTCAATTCTCTTTCCGAATGCCTCTAGCCGCCAATGGGCAATTTGCAGGTCTAACTCTGCTGGTACTCGAATTAGCTTCGATTCGAGTTTGGAACCTTGTCGAACGAGATATTCGGCTGATAGGGCTTGACCAGCGAAACTCATGTCCATCACTTCCGCTGGATGCCCGTCTGCCGCGGCAAGGTTGACCAGTCGGCCCTCTGAGAGCACGTAGAGCCGTCTCTTGGACTTCAACATGTATTCTGTGACTTCTGGCCTAACCTTTCTCCGCCTAACTGCTATCTTCTCAAGATCTTTGACGCTCACCTCCACGTCGTAGTGCCCCACATTACAGAGAATCGCCTTGTCCTTCATCAGACTCATGTGAGCCGTTGTGATGATGCGGGTGTTCCCTGTTGCAGTGATGAAGAGATCGCCTACTTTCGCAGCTTCTGCCATTGGCATAACGTCAAAGCCCTCCATTAGTGCTTCCAATGCTCGCACCGGGTCCACCTCAGTCACGATTACCCTCGATCCCATTCCTTTTGCTCTCAGCGCAACGCCTCGTCCTACCCAGCCAAATCCCGCTACCACTACGCTTCTACCTGCCAAGAGGAGGTTTGTCGCCCGCATGATTCCCTCGAGCGCGGACTGTCCAGTCCCGTATCTGCTATCAAAGAGATACTTGGTGAGGGCGTCATTCACGGCGATGACCGGAAACTTAAGACGCCCTTCCTTCTCCATAGCCTTCAACCGAGTGACCCCGGTCGTGGTCTCTTCGCAAGCCCCTATGATTTTCTCCGTAGACCGTTTTCCTTTCTGATTTGCGGCAATAACGAGTTCAGCACCGTCATCGATGAGGATGTCAGGGTCCAACTCGAGGACTCTGTCTAGATTGGCCTTGTGTTCTCTGTCTGTAACGCCCCGCCAGGCATACACATGAACTCCAGT